>OMKS01000691.1_pt1 | contig 31039 bp, 27 predicted proteins | sample 1674721 | NCBI WGS metagenome assembly OMKS01 (sample SAMN06264996, study PRJEB25208) | sediment metagenome | isolation source: hot spring sediment | place: USA: California | collected 2014-09-02 | reverse complement strand
TTTAGTCACTTTAGTCACTTTAGTCACTTTAGTCACTTTAGTCACTTTAGTCACTTTAGTCACTTTAGTCACTTTAGGCACTTTAGGCACTTTAGTCACTTTAGTCATTTAGGCATTTTTGCATTTCTCACTCTTCCATCCGGAATCCGATCTTCACCGTGACCTGCCACCAGGCCACCCGGCCTTCCTCGACAAATCCGCGCGTTTCAAGCACCTGAAACCAGCGGATCTCCGTCACGGTTTTGGACAATTTGGAGATCGCGTTCTGGACGGCATCCTCGATGCCCTCTTTCGACGATCCCACCAGTTCGGCCACCTCGTACACATGCTCGCTCATACAGACCCTCCCGGATTTGAATGGATTGGACAGGGATTCGGATTTTTTCTTACACCCCGTTGGAATCGGAAAGTTCCACGGGTGACACCAGCCTGTCTGGCGGGACGGATCCGTGTTGATCACCCCTCTCCGGAGACCGCTTTTTTCTGACCGCTCTCCGGCTTCTCTTTTCGCGCGGCTCCTGAAAAAAGACTTGACAGAAAGAAATTTTACTTGAATTAATGGCGCGGACATTCTATTTTCATTCAGCATGGTTTCATCTCTTCCAATCCGCCCGGTCGGGCGGATTGGATCATTCCTCATCCGGAGGACACATGACATCCCAGGCCCGCATCCTGGTTGTCGATGACGAAGAAGACATCCTCGAACTCTTGCGCTATCATCTCGAGAGGGAAGGATATCGGGTGTGCACGCTCGTCAGCGGCGACACGGCCGTGGAGACGGCCCGCGCGGACATGCCGGATCTCATCCTGCTGGATCTGATGCTTCCGGGACTCAACGGATTCGACATCACGAAGCGGCTCAAACGGGATCCGGAAACCGCGCATATCCCCATCCTCATGATTACCGCCCGGGGCGAGGAAAGCGACATCGTCACGGGACTCGAACTGGGCGCGGAAGACTACATCACCAAACCCTTCAGCCCCAAAGTCCTGGTCGCACGTGTACGGACGGTGCTCCGGCGCGCGAACGGCCCGAAAGAACCGGCGGACGGCCCCGTCCGGATCGGAAATCTGGAAATCGATCCGGCGCGGTTCGAGATGCGCGTGGACGGACTCCCGGTCGATCTGACCGCCACCGAATTCCACCTGCTGAATTTCCTCGTCCGGCATCCCGGATGGGTCTTCACCCGCTCCCAGATCATCGACGGCATCAAGGGTTCGGATTATCCGGTAACCGACCGGTCGGTGGACGTGCAGATCGTCGGTTTGCGCAGGAAACTCGGCGCGGCGGGCAAATGCATCGAAACCGTCCGGGGGATCGGATATCGGTTCAGAGAATAAGGAGAATCGTCTTGGCGGCTCAAAGAAAACTGATCTGGCATATTTTCCTCCCCGTGATCGGAACCATCCTCATTTCCCTCTTCGTGGTCTCCTGGCAGGCAGCAAGGACGGTGCGACAGGTCTACATGGACAGGCAGATCGAAGACCTCGAGACGCGGACCTTCCTCGTCCGGGAGATCGTCGGCGGATACCTGTCCCCTCTCCGTCCTGAACGTCTGGACTCGCTCTGCGTGGCCCTCGGCAGCACCCTGGATTGCCGTTTCACCGTCGTGCTGGAATCGGGCCGTGTCATCGGCGATTCGCACGAATCCGTGGAAAATATGGATATTCATAGAGACCGCCCCGAGATCCAGACCGCTTTCGAGGGACGAAGAGGAATCTCATCCCGATACAGCCATACCCTGAACACGGAGATGCTCTATGTCGCCGTCCCGACGGGTGATCCGGCAGCGCCGACTGCGGTGATCCGGACCGCCGTGCCCCTCCATGGATTGAATCGAAGCATCCGGGCCCTGCACCGCCGGATCGCGATAACCGGCGGACTCATCGCCCTGCTATCCGGCCTGTTCGCACTATGCCTAACCGGATGGATCAATAAGCCGATTGCAAGGATAGCCCGGGTTGTGGAGGAATTCGGCAAGGGCAATCTGGATCACCGGCTGTATATTCGAAATCCCGGGGAACTGAACCGTCTCGCCGTCGCGCTGAACACGATGGCCGGAGAGCTTGACCGGCGCATCCGGACGATTACAAGGCAGCACAACGAGATCCGGGCCATCCTCGCGAGCATGTCCGAGGCCATCGTGGCCGTAGACCGATCCGAGCGGATCATCCGCTTCAATCAGGCGGCCGCCGGTTTGTTTGGCATGCAGCCGGACAAGGCGGAGGGCAGGAACATCCGCGAAGTGGTGCGCAACACCGAACTGATCGCTTTCATCCGGAAAACTTTGGAACACCCCGAACCGCGGGAGACGGAGATCACGCTCTCGGAAGGCCATTGCTCCCTCCGGGTGCACGGCACCGCACTTCAGGATTCGGACGGGGGAAAAATCGGCGCCCTCCTGGTCATGCACGACATCACACGGATCAAACATCTCGAGAGGATACGCAGGGATTTTGTGGCCAATGTGTCGCACGAACTCAAGACCCCGGTCACCTCGATCAAGGGATTCGTCGAAACGCTGAGAGAAGGTGCGATTCAGGATCCGGACCATGCCGGCCGTTTTCTCGATATCCTGGCCAAACAGGCAGACCGGCTCGGTGTGATCATCGACGATCTGCTGAAGCTCTCGCGTCTCGAAAAAGACCCCTCCGCGCATGCCGAAATCGTACAGTCCTCCATTTCCGGGATATTGCACGAGGCCGTCCTGGTCTGCCGGGATGCCGCCGAGAAGAAACAACTGGAGATCGAGAAAGACTTCGGAGAAGAACTGGATGGGATGGTGGATCCCCGGCTCATCCAGGAGGCGGTGGTGAACCTGATCGACAACGCCGTCAAATACAGCGAACCGGGAAACCGGATCCGCGTATCCGCATCGGAGGATGCGGAGGGGATTCACATCCGGGTAAGGGACCGGGGCATCGGTATCCCCGAGAAGCACATCGGGCGCATCTTCGAACGGTTCTACCGGGTCGACATGGCGCGGAGCCGGGAACTAGGCGGTACGGGTCTGGGTCTATCCATCGTCAAGCACATCGCGGAAGTGCATCACGGAAGCGTGTCCGTGGAAAGTGTTCTGGGTGAGGGAAGCACCTTCAGCCTGCATCTCCCGAAAAAGATACCGGACTTTTCGGAAAGAAACCACCCCCGCGAAACCGAATAAACCACAATCCGGACAGGACACGGTTTCAAGGCTCATCCCATCCCGGCCACCGACAAACACCGGACTCTGTTCACCCCGCGACGGATGACACACCCACCACCAGTCCGCTTTCTCATCCGATTCATGCAATTCTAATCATTCCTTCATCACCGGCAAATCGACATCCCCGATCTTGTTTTTTGTGAATCGACACGTAAATCGAAACCGGTAAAAGGATTTGCCTATGATCCACGCACTCGTACACAACGTCACTGCCTGGGACATGCTGATCTCAGTGCGAATCTTCGCCTGGAAACGCCGCCGCCTGACCGATCAAATCATGGTCGGAGCCTCATGGCTCGGCGATGGATATGTCTACGGCATCATCGGCATATTGCTCTTGTTGTCGGGCGATCCGCTGGCCCGGAAAATCGCGTTGAGCGGTCTCGTGGGATTCGCCTGTGAGCTGCCGGTTTATCTGATCCTCAAAAAGACAATCCGGCGCGTGCGCCCTTTCCAGAAAATCCCCGGCATCACGAAACGCGTCACCCCCCCGGACAAATTCAGCTTTCCGTCCGGTCATACCGCCGCCGCCTTCCTCATGGCGACTCTGATCGGATCCGTATACCCGGTGATCCTGCTCCCGGCCATGATCCTCGCGTTCCTGATCGGTTTCTCCCGGATTTACAACGGTGTCCACTTCACCAGTGACGTCATCGCCGGCATGCTCCTCGGCATCCTCAGCGCCGAAACCGGACTGCGCATCATTTTTTAATTCAAAGGGAATCTGCCATGCGAATCGCCTATTTCACGGAAACCCTTCCTCCCCTGACCGACGGAGTGGTCAACACCCTCTGCCATCTGATCAACACCCTGGATGAAGAACGGGTGGATTACCGCTTTTTTTCTCCGGTCAGACCCGACAGCCGCTTCCACTGGAATCCCCGGGTACACAAGATCGCATCGCTGTCGCTCAAACCCCATTTTCACTACCGGATCGCCCTGCCCTATTTTCATGGAATCCACGACGAACTGGATGCGATGCGGCCCGATCTCATCCACGTGGTGACCCCGAGTCTGCTCGGCCTGTACGGGATGAACTATGCGAAGAAAAAAAACATCCCCGTGGTGACCAGCTATCACACCCATTTCGTCCGGTATTTTCCCTACTACAACCTGTCTCCGCTGAAACCCCTGGGTTGGCAGTATCTGGAATGGTTTCACAATCAATGCGACTGCACCTATGCGCCGAGCCGGGACACGGCCGAAGAACTCCGGCACAGGGGATTCAGAAATGTGAAAATCTGGCCCCGGGGTATCGCGTCGGACCGGTTTTCGCCGGATTTTCGGAGTGAGGCGTTACGTGAACAGATCGGTGCCAAAGACAAGCCGATCCTGCTTTTCGTCGGGCGGCTTGTCCGGGAAAAAGATTTGGACGATCTAATCGAGGCCAACCTGATCCTGAAAGCCTGGGGATATGATTTCAAGCAGGTTTTCGTGGGCAATGGTCCCATGCGTGAAGAACTCGGGAAACACCTGCCCGACGCGTTCTTCGCGGGATATCAACACGGGCAGGATCTGGCCGCGTGGTATGCTTCCTCGGATCTTTTCGTCTTTCCGTCGACGACAGAGACCTTCGGAAATGTCATTTTGGAAGCCTTCGCCTCGTGTCTGCCGGTTATCGGAGTCGACCGGGGTGGACAGACCGATCTGATCCGGGAAGCCGTCAACGGATCCATCACCCCCGCCCATGATCCGGAGGCATTCGCGGGAAGAATCGCGGAATTGCTTGATGATCCGGAAAAAAGAAAGATTCTGGGCCAAAACGCACGGGAAACGGCCGGAAGCTACAGCTGGCGCCGGATCAATGAAACCCTGATACAAAGCTATCAAAACCTGATTAATCTGAACTGATTCTTCCTTTCTTTCCTGCCGATCTTTTTTTATATTGGCTCAACATCACTTTCCCCGGGAGCAGCCATGAAAACCCTGTCCATCGCCACTCTCTGCGTCTTCGCCGGAACGCAACTCTTCGCCGCGGGCTTCCTGCATACCGACGGCGGGGAAATCGTGGATCCGGACGGCAATCCCGTCATCCTGCGCGGGATCGGCCTCGGCGGCTGGCTCGTTCCCGAGGGTTATCAGCTCAAAATCCCCGGTTTCGGATCGCCTTCCTCCATCCGCAAACAGATCACGGACCTGATCGGCCCGGTCCATGCGGCGGAATTTTACGGGGAATACGAGGCCAATTACGTGAACGAAGCAGACATCCGGACTATCGCGGATTGGGGCTTCAACTCCATCCGCCTGCCCTTCAATTACCGGATGCTGTCTCCGGAAGATCTCCCGGGGGTGTATCTGGAGGAAGGATTCGAAGTCATCGACCGGGTCCTGGACTGGTGCGGAAGATACAACCTCTATCTCATCCTGGACATGCACTGCGCGCCCGGCGGCCAGAACGCCGGCAACATCAGCGACTCGGACGGGATCGAGGCCCGGCTGTGGACGGAGCCGGCGAATCAGGACCGCATCGTGGCGATCTGGAGAAAGATCGCGGAGCGGTATGCGGAGGAAACCTGGATCGGCGGATACGATCTCATCAACGAACCGGTCCTGCCCGCGGGACATGCCAACGCCGAAATCAGGGCGCTCTCGATCCGGATCCGCGATGCCGTCCGCGAGGTGGACGACAACCACATCCTGTTCGTGGAGGGAAACTGGTACGCCACGGATTTTTCGGGACTCACCCCCCCCTTCGACGACAACATGGTGTACAGTTTTCACAAATACTGGAGCGAGAACACCGCCGCCTCGATCCGGCCGTATCTGGACATCCGGGAACGTCACGGCGTCCCGCTCTGGCTCGGTGAATTCGGGGAAAATTCCAACCCCTGGGCCGCGGATGCCATCCGGCTCATGGAAGAGAACCGGATCGGCTGGAACTGGTGGACGCACAAGAAAGTCGCGACCACGACCGCCCCCTTCTCCGCGCCGCTGCCCCCGGATTATCAGAAGGTGCTGGATTACTGGAACGGAAACGCACCCGGACCGGATCTGTTCTCCGCCCGCTCCGCCCTGCTGGAAATGGCCGAAGGCCTCAAAATCGAAAACTGCACGTTCCTGCCGGACATGCTCGCCGCCCTGACCCGGGGGGATTTCCTCACCGCGGCGACGCCTTATAGGGATCACCGCATTCCCGGCGTGATCGCCTGCGAGGACTATGACATCGGCGGCCAGGGCGTCGCGTATTGGGACAGGGACTATCAGCAAACCCGGTGGGACGTCTCGCAGCCCTGGAATCGCGGATATACGTACCGCAACGACGGCGTGGACATCGAGCGATCCGCGGATCCGGAAGGGACGCCGTACAATGTGGGCTGGATCGAGGACGGAGAGTGGCTGTCCTATACCGTGAACGCGGACATCCCCGGCGAATACGAAATCCGGATCCGGACGGCCTCGCCCCAGGCGACCGGCCGGCTCGAACTCTCCCTGAGCGGGATTCCCGTGACGCCGGTTCTCCAGATCCCGTCCACCGGAGGCTGGCAGAACTGGGCGTCACAGACGATCCGGGATGTGGCGGTCGGGGAGGGCGCGCATCGTCTGACCTTGTCCTTTCCCGGAGGCGGCTTCAACCTGAATCAGCTGGAATTCATCCTCACCCGGTCCCATCGATCCGTTCCGGACGGCTGGGCGCGGATCTCGGATAGCGCCTTCCTCTCCCCGCCCCATCCCAATCCGTTCAACGACCGGACCTTCTGCATCCTCCGTCTGGAGAAACCGGAACCGGTCGACGCGGCCGTGTGGAATGCGAAGGGCGCGCGCGTCCGCGTACTCGCGCACGGGGAAATGGCCGCCGGGGAACATCGGATCGTCTGGGACGGCACGACGAAAAGCCTGAAACCCGCCGCATCGGGCATCTATCTTCTGAAAGTCGAAGTGGACGGAGACACCGCCTCATTCAAAGTGGTCCTCGTCCGGTGAATGGAAAAGACCGGGCGCGTCCCGAAGCGGCGCGACGGGGATGGAGGGAACGGACTGTCATTTGGATTGGATCTTGACCGGAGAGAGAGATGAACCTCGACGAACGGCTCGAACACCTCGAAACGGTCTTCACCGGAAAGTATTTGGATGTCCGGAAATACCACCTCCGCCTGCCGGACGGCCGCAAAGCGGTGCGGGAGATCGTGCATGTGCGGGATTCCGTGGCGGTCCTGCCGGTCGATCCGGAAGGCCGGGTGATCCTGGTACGCCAGCACCGTCCCGCAGTCGGGAAGACGCTGATCGAGATCCCCGCGGGCCTGCTGGACGAGGGCGAATCGCCGGAGGAGGCCGCCCTGCGGGAATGTGAGGAGGAGACGGGGTACCGTCCCGGAAGACTGGAAAAGCTGATCACCTACGCCCACGCGGAAGGATATTCGACCGGCTGGATGACGCTGTTTGTCGGATCGGACCTGGTGCATACCGGCCGTATCCGTCTGGACCGGACGGAAAATCTCCACGCCGTCTGTCTGCCCTTTCCGGAACTTGCGCGGAAAGTGCGGGCCAACGAGATCGTGGATTCGAAGACGATCCTGAGCGTGACGCTGGGGAAGGCCTGGCTGGGGGTGGGAAAATCATCGTGATTTGCACGGGAGCGTTGTTCGAAAGTGACCGGTCGAACGCACGGAACAATGGAAATACGCCGGCGCGCGGAATTGGGTTTTGAATGACCCTTCCACAATGCAAATCGAGTGTCTATCGTAGGATAAAGGCATCGGGGAAAAGTCGAGTATCGTTCCCGGTCGGGAGTACAACTCCCTCCCAGCTTGACGAATCCTTTTGGAATTGTAATACGCTCTGAGAGAATTGCATTTTAGCTCTGATGGAGTTATTCGTCCGACCCCGTACACCGTTCGCTTACTCCCTTTCCGGGATGAACGTGTAGTCCCGAACCAAACTTCTATATTATGCTGTGATGGAGTTGTACTCACGAACCCATACACCTTTTGCTTACTCTGTTGCTGTGAGGGAGTTGTACTCCCGAACCCATACACCTTTTGCTTACTCTGTTGCTGTGAGGGAGTTGGACTCCCGAAACAAAACGGGGATGCCCCCGTTTTTGATGGAAGACATCCCCGGCACCCGCTTTCCGCTTTCCGCTTTCCGCCCGCGCGTCACCCCATGATCACGCGCACTTCATGGACCTTCCCGTCGCCGAAAACCGGGATGAGATTGTCCGGATACGTTTTCCCGTCCACGATGATCTCCCTCACCCCCTTGGAAACCCCGTCGGGATTCTCGACCGTGATGTGGTAGGTCTCGCCGCGGAACCGGCGTTGGATCGTGAACTCCTTCCACGATTTCGGGATGCATGGATCGATCCGCAGCCCCTCGTAGTCGGGCCGGATGCCCAGCAGATACTGGGACACGCCGAGGAAATTGGCCGAGGCCGTCCCTGTCAGCCAGGAATTCTTCGCCTCGCCGTGCCGAGGGGAATCCGATCCCGCGATCATCTGGGCGTAGCAGTAGGGCTCGCAGCGATGAATCTCGCTGATCTCCTCGCGCGCCGCGGGACAGATTGTTTTGTAGTATTGGAACGCCTTGTCGCCGCGTCCGAGATTGCACTCGGCGATCACCACCCAGCCGTTGGGATGGCAGAAGATCCCGGCGTTCTCTTTCACCCCGGGGGGATAGGATGTGATCTCGCCCCAGTTGAAATTATATTCGGTATAGGCGGGCTGCTGGATCATCACGCCGTGCCGGGTGAACAGACGCTTTCCGAGGGAATCGAGCGCCTTCTCGAGCATCCCGTTCTCCATGCCCACACGCGCCATGCCCATGAACGCCTGCGGCTCGATGAAGATCCGGCCTTCCTCGCATTCTTTGGAACCCAGTTTTTTGCCGAACCGGTCGTAGGCGCGCAGGAACCACTCGCCGTCCCAGCCATGTTTGTAAATGGCGTCAAGCATGTTCCGGACGGATTCTCCGGCCAGGACCACATGCTCCGTGTCTCCCTTTTCCCGGGCCATGCGTTCGAATTCCTTACCCGCCCACACGAACTGCGCGGCGATCATGAGCGACTCCGGCACGGAACCGACGGGATCGTCCAGGTCGGCATGCGTGGCGTCGGCCTGGAAGGTGTCGCCCGGTTTGATCGAGGTCATAATCAGGTTCAGGCAGTCGTTCCAGTCCGCGCGGCCGATCTTGGGCAGCCTGTGCGGACCGAGGTTTCTCAGGATGAACCGGAATGAAAGCACCAAATGCTCGTACAGGGAGGCCGTGTCGTTGGGATTGTTGTCGAACGGCGCCTGTTCGTCGAGGATCGACCAGTCTCCGGTCTCGCGGATGTAGTGGGCCGTGGCGAGGATCAGCCAGCACGGATCGTCGTTGAATCCGACGCCCAGATCCGCGTTGCCTTTTTTATCGAGGAGTTGATATTGATGGTAGCAGTCTCCGCCGCGCCACTGAATGGCCGCGAGATCCAGAATCCGTTCACGCGAACGTTCTATGGGAAGGAGATGGACCACACCGAACAAATCCTGACAGGCGTCCCGGAAGCCGATGCCCCGGCCGATACCCGTCTCGTAGAGCGATGTGGATCGGGCCATGTTGTAGGTGATGACGTCCTGGTACTGATTCCAGATATTCACCATTGTGTTCAACGCCTCGTCCGGCGTCTCGACCTGAAGGTTGCCGATGAGACCTTCCCAGGAGGCTTTCAGCGCGTCGAACGCCTTTTCGGAATGCTCCCGGTTCAGGAATTTCCGGATGACCGGCTGGATGACCTTCTTGTTCAGGACGCCCTTCTTTTCAAATTTCTGGTTTTCGGGATTCTCTCCGAATCCGAGGACGAAGTTGATCTTCCGGGTCTCGCCCGGTTTGAGCGTCAATTGGAGCCTGTGAGAGCCGCAGGGATTCCAGCCGCAGGCGATGGAGTTTTTGGACTTTCCCTCCTCGACCACAATCGGTTCATGGACGCCCCGGTAGGGACCGAGAAAAACGTCCCGGTCGGTGTCGAACCCCGAGACCGCTTCGGAACAGGCGAAATAGGCGAAATGGTTCCGCCGTTCGCGGTATTCGGTCTTGTGATAGATGACGCCGTCCCCGACCTCGACCTCCCCGAGATTCAGCGTCCGCTGCAGGTTGGTCGCGTCGTTGAGCGCCTCCCAGAGACAGAATTCGATATAGCTGTACAACTGGACCGAACGGGTCATCTCCGTCCGATTCGTAAGATCCATTTCCCAGACTTCGAGATTCCCGTCGACCGGGACGAAATACCGGGTCGAAATCCGCAGGCCGTCTTTTTCTCCGGAGAGGACGGAATAGCCGAGACCATGGCGGCATTCGTAGAAATCCAGTTTCTTCTTCACCGGCATCCAGGTCGGCGACCAGACCGCGCCGTCTTCCTCGCGGATATAGATATACCGGCCGTCGCTGTCCATCGGCGTGTTGTTGTAGCGGTACCGGGTCAGGCGCTGCTTGCGCGCATCGACCATGAAACAGTATCCGCCGCCGGTATTCGAAATCATGCCGAAAAATTTCTGTGACCCCATGTAGTTCAGCCAGGGCAGAGGGGTGTCCGGGCGTTCGATCACATATTCCCGGTTCTTGTTGTCGAAGTGTCCGAATTTCATGATTCTCCTCATTGTTAATCACATTCTACAGGAACACAAACGTTTGCGGCAACCCGGAAAAAAAATGGCGCATGTCCGCGCCGGTCCATGGATCAGGATTCCTGCCAAAAAATTCCTTCCCGGATCGCTATCAAATAATCCTGCGGGTTTGGTTCGGATTCATACCCGATAGCCCGCCCGGTCTCCTCTTCCTTCTGTTTCATTCTGCTCCGGCTTATTTCAGATAAAAATATCCGGAGAATGTCCCTCCTATTTCACCAGTCCGAGCGGACTGAATAACAGATAGAGAATGAGCGTCAAAGCCACGACCACGAATCCGGCGATCCGCGCTCCTTTCGACGATTCCAGATTGAGTGTTCCCTTCTGTTTGAATTCCACCGGTTTCGGCAGCGGTTTCAGCGCCGTGATCAGCCCCATCACCCCGATGCAGAGCGCGAAGCAGAACGCCATCCGGTTCAGGAATTGAACCTGGGGTACGGCCAGCTTCAGCACGCCGTATACAACGATGTTGGTCAACAGTCCGACCACGCCGGCCATCGGAGGCGCCTTGCGTACGATCAGGCCGAACGCAAAGACCGCCAGGATGCCGGGCGAAATGAAGCCCTGGCCTTCCTGGATGATGGTGAAAATGGAATTGGAAATCTTGGGATCCCCGAGCCTGGGAGCCAGCATTACCGCCACGAATGCGAAAATCACCACACAGATCCGTCCGATGAGAACAAGACCTTTCTGTGAAGCACCGGGGGACAGATATTTTTTATAGATGTCCATCGTAAAAATGGTGGAGGAGGCATTGAGCATGGCGGCGAGCGAACTCACCACGGCGCCGAGCAGGGCGGCGATTACGAACCCGACGACGCCGACGCCCTGGGGGAGCACATTGCCCAGAAGCTGGGCCATGGCCGTATCATATTTATAGGCGATAAATTTCTCGATCGCCGTCGCCCTGCCCGCCGCGAGAGCCGCATCGGTGGTGCGTGCATTATAGGCATCGACTTCGCGCGCCAATGCGGGAAATACGCTTTCCCAGGCCTTGTCTTCCGTCTTGAACAGGGCATAGGGGGTGGCGCCCTGGGCGTCATATTCGGATTTCAGAAGGGGGAGTACATACGGATTGCGCGTCCTGACCAGCTTGAGCGCCTGGTCGTTTTCATAGACCGCGATCATGAAACGGCCGGGTTCCCAGTCGGCGACGGCTTCTTCGGACGGTGCAAACTTGACATCCACCAGCTGGGTCTCCGGATTGGACTTCAGATACCGGGTCATGACTTTCGCGTTGTCATAGATGGCTTCCCGTTGCATGTTCCCCGCGAACAGATTGAACGCGATAATGCCGGGAACGACGATGACAAAAGGGATAATCAGCTTGAGAAATGCGGCGAAAACAATGCCTTTCTGTCCCTGCCTCAGGGAGGCGGAACCCAGGGTACGCTGGGTGATGTATTGATTCAGCCCCCAGTAATAAAAATTCGGGATCCACAAGCCGAGGAGGAGGGCGGTCCATGGCAGGATATGATCCGTTTTGGGGAGGAACATGTTCATCCGGACCCGGTTCAGATCCCAGAAACGTTCGAACGCGCCGGTATCCGGGGCCAGCTCCTTGATCGCCACCGCCCCCGTATCCACATTCACGATATGGGCGGCTTCGCTGGCGCCTCCCAGCTTCACAAAGGCGAAAATCATGATGACCGCCCCCCCGAGGATGAGGGCGCTTCCCTGGATCAGATCGGCCCAGGCGCAGGCCTTGAGGCCGCCTGCCGCGACATAAAGCATGGCGACCACCCCGATCACGAGCGAAGCGGATGCGAGAGTCACATTGTATCCCATCTGACCCGCCAGCGTCCGGATGGTCAGCGCACCCGAATAGGTGACCGATCCCAGAAGCAGCATGTAGATGAAGATGGTCGCCGCCGCCATGATGGTCCGGGCTGTGCCGTTGTATCGGTATTCCAGAAATTCCGGCATCGTAAAAATACCGGCCCTGAGGAAATACGGGAGAAAGCCGAACGCGACGATCACCAAGGTGATGGCGGCCATCCATTCATAACTGGCGATCGCCAGCCCGACATGGCTGGCGGCATTGCCGCTCATGCCGACGAATTGTTCCGTCGAGATATTGGCTGCGATCAGGGAAAATCCGATGAGCCACCAGGTGAGACCGCGTCCCGCGAGAAAATAATCCTCGCCGGTCTTCTCCTTGCGGCTTTTCAGGATCCCCACGGTCACCACGCTGAAAATGAACATAAAGAAAATGACGATGTCGAACACGTTGAATTGCATGCGTCTTTCTCCCCGGTCGGATGTTGCGAGAATCGCCCGTCCCGTTTCGCGTCACAGTGTGATCTGGCGAAAATGATTGTTAATTTAATACATGAACAGAGAAAATTCAAACTGTTTTTGGCAAGACGAAAAGGGGCGGTTCGCCAATAATTCGGACCGCCCCTCGAGAAAGGACCCTGTCAGGACCTGCCCAGGGAAACCGGAAAGATCCGCCGCCCGGCTTCGAACGGCATATTGATATATAAGCCGCAGCATTAAACCAGATGAAAGGATTCAGGGTGACCGGGGGTGGATCACGATATCGATCCGCCGGTTCCTTCGGCGACCCTCATGCGTTTCGTTTGAGGCGATGGGCCGGGATTCGCCGTATCCGATGGCGAGAACCTGTGACGGTTCCATGCCGGCCGCGGCCAGCAGATATTGTTTGACGGATTCGGCGCGTTCCGTCGAGAGTATCTGATTGGCCTCGTCCGTACCGTACGAATCGGTATGCCCTTCGATGGTGATCCCGCATCCGGGATATTCCCGGAACGCGTCCTGGACTTTGGAGAGAAGCGCATAATGTGCGGGCTCGATGATCGCCCTGCCGACCGGAAAGCTGAGCCCGTACAGCCGGATGATGACCTGATCACCCGTCCTCAGCACCTGGGCCTCATCTTCATTGAATAACTTCTCGACCCGTTCGTATTTTTCACGTTGCAGCCTCTGCTGCGCGATCAGACCGGAGAGGGTTTCCTCCTTGTCCTTCAATTCGCCGAGCCGGGACTGCATGCCTGAAATCTCAGCACTGAGCGCAGCGATGCGCGCTTCTCGGTCGGCGACATCCTGTTTCAGCGCGGCGATGGTCTGTTGCTGCACCCAGACCCGGTGGAGGATCTCGTCCAGAACGGGTTTCACACCCTGGTTGAAACGGGCAGGGATGTCCAGCCTGTCGGCGATTTTCTGAAGAGGTTCTTCTGATTCCAGCAGCACCTGCTCGAGCGAGGCTTTCGTATCCTCGATCTCCTTGATTTTCAGGGTCAGGAAAACGGCGTGTTTGGCCTCGTAATTGGCCTGCCGTGCGAGTTCGCGGACCTGATCCGTATCATATCGGTTCTCGATGAGCAAGTTTTCGGACTGGGCAACCAGTTCTTCGGATTTGGCCAGTGTCGCCGGCGCCTTCTTTCGGACGTCGGTTTTCTTGCCTTCCTCGATCATGGCCCGGGTTTCATCCAGGAATCCGGCCTTGATGGATTCCAGTTCGACCTCACGGTACGCCCGTTCGGCCCTGCGCGCCCGGTTTTGTGCGCCGTTCCGGTCGTTCTGCTCCAGGTTCCGGACCGCGCGGTTCAGCTCCGACTCCGCATTCTTCCAGGCATCGAGACGGAATGCCGGGGCATCGACCTTCATCGCGTCCGTCCGGGCCCGGATGCAGTTCTTCAATTCTTCATGCGCCAGCCGGGTATTCTCGGCGGCCCGGAGAAAATAGACGGCAGCCATTCGCACGTCTCTCTCGATATCCTCTAAATTCCTGCCCCTGCGGAATCCGTCCTGGGCCTTTTCATAACTCTTTTCGGCCGTGGCGAACGCATCCGGCGAGAAAATATGGGCCTCCACCTCCCGGGCCCGCTTCATGGCCTGATCGGCATCCTTGAACAACTCGGTTTTGGGATCCTGTCCCGTACTGACGCCGGATACGAAAAGGAAAATAAGGAGGACGGGGCGTAGGATGGACGCGACAGAATGGATGATTCCTTTCTGCTTCATCATGCACCTCCAGCGTTTGGATCGTATGAATCGGGTGGGGGGGGTAAAAAGAACAGATCCGCCCGAGGCGGATTGTTTTCTCAGGAAATCTCTTCGAGTACGCCCGAGCGGATGCACCGCGTACAGATTCTCATGCGTTGCGGCGTACCTTTCACCTTGACACGCACCTTCTGCAGATTCGGCAGCCAGCGGCGTCGGTTCAGATTATGGGCGTGGCTGACCGTGTTCCCGACCGTCGGCCCCTTGCCGCAAATATCACATTTTCTTGCCATGAAATCCTCTGATCAATTGACGTTTTCTTGCAAATTCAGTATCGGATTGTAATTATACGAAATATTCGCTGAATAAGCAAGTTGAAAATGTCAGTTAAACAAAGAAATTTTATTGTATCTTGACGAAATAGGATTCCTCTTGTTTTTGAATTCTTTTCTCATCGACCCCCTTTTTCAGGATCGTCTCATACCGTGTCTGCAGTTTCTTCAGATCGGCCGAACCCTGCTCGATGGTCTCGAGAGAACCATCGGAGAGCATGTCTTTCGCAATCACCGTCATAGTGAAAATTCTTTTATCTGCGATCTCAAAAACATTATATGCATCGCCGATCAACGGCATATAGGTCGTAATCGCATACCGGTATGCGGCGTCTTCAGTCTGGTATTGACGTCTGGTCTCACGATTGATCAGATTTCCGGCCTGGGCCGCCTTCATCAGTCCGGCCCGATAGATCCCTTTGGCCTCTTTCAAGCTCAACGGACCGGCGATCACCGTATCGAGGGTGCCGTCCTGATTCAGATCCCTCGCCTTGAGGGATGACTGTTTCTCATCGGTGGATATCAACAGATTATGCCCCATCCGGTCTTCCGGCGTATAGCTGATGATGGCATAAGTCTTTCCCTCATGTTCGAATACGAAGCGGCTGGTACCGTAGCCGGTCTTTCTTGAAGACGCACAGGAAATCATGATACAGAGCATGAGGGCGGAGACAACATATTTATGGAGAGCCATGGCATTCTCCTTTCTGATCACCATCCGGTTTTATGATCCCTGACATCCCTGGACGCCGAACTTCCCCGTCACGGATCGTGCTTTCCCCCCGCAACGGATACGCCGTCGCCGGATCACTGCGGGAAGGTCCCAAGGTTGGATCGGGATCCTACTGAGAGTACGATTTCCTTTAAAACAAGGTTCCTGACTTTATGGGTGATGTACCCCGGCGTTTTTCTTTGAAACGGCGATCCGGATCATCATGCAGAAGGCACCGCACGGGACGATCGGTCCGGAACCGGCCGGGATGCACGACATGCCCCGATCATGATGAAGACGCCCCCGGACCGGGGAATGTCATTGCCATTCAGCATTTGGACGAAAAAGAGAGACGATGGGCCGACAGTGAATATCACATCGTGAAAAGAGCAACATCGATCGAGTCCGGATTCTTCGTTTCATCGATCGGGAGGAAGAAAAAAATAGTCCTATGTTGTTTTGAGTGGGTAATCATGAAGTTTCAGAACAAAAACAAATCCCGCCCCGGGCGGGATTTCTGATTCACGAAGAAACGGACATTCCGGGACCCGCCGAACCACATGCCATCCTGCGTCTCGGCGCCGTACCGAATAAGAAAAACCGGACTTCCTATTTGACGCCGACGATCAGGTGCGCCGTGTACCAATGCAGGCCCGTGATCGAGCCCAGAATCTCGCCCTGTCCGTAGACCCGGTCGAAAGCGGTGAGATACTGGGTCACATTGTTTTTATATTCCCAGTGCGACTTGATCTCCGCCCTTCCGGTGCCCGTATCGAGCGTCAATTTTCCGCTGGCGCGGCCGTCTAGGAGGAACACGATGGCATATTGCTTACCCGACTGAAAATTCAATTTGCCCGAGGTAATCGACCGGTTTTCATTCACGTCGCCGTACTTCTGGACCAATATCCGGTATCCGTCACGGATCATCGCATCCCGGTAAGCCTGGGCCGCGGCCTTCAACGCGTCGCTCTGCGCGGACAGCGGGATGACCCAAGCGAAAAAAAACAGGTAAAGTAAAAATCGTTTCATGATTGTATCCTCCAGGATTTTAGAATTTTTCGTCTTGACTTCTCAGTTCTTGAGAAGCTGCCGGACATTCTCCCACGTGGCGGAACAGGTTTCATTGAGTCCGCACCCCTTTGTGAAGATGAACCGACCCCAGAAGAAGGAATTCTCGGTCAGATCCTCCGCGCCGGCTTCGAGATACGATTCGTCCTGAAGCTCGGCGTTCTCTCGGGCTTCCTGAGTGGACTCGTAAACCGTGACGCGGATCCAATCATGATCGGCGTGTGCCTGCTCATCGACGTACAAGAAAAGATACTCGTCCATTTCTTCCACGATGAATCGCATCCCGTGCGACAAAAGAAACCGTTGCAGATCCTCGGCCTCCCAGAGTCCCCCTTCAACCAGATCCTTCCGCAACCGGACGGAGAGTTCGGAACCGGAATCGATCTCGAGCAATCGTTTGCCCGTCTGCAAGGCGTTGTCGATCTGCTTGTCCAGAAAATAGGCCCTGGCCAATCCGTTCAAAACCTGCACGTTATCCGGATTTTTAGTTTGGAGCTGCCGATAATCCGCGATGGCCCCTTCATAATCCGTTTCGAAGACTTTCAAATTGCCCCGCAGCATCCTCAGGTTTTCGGAATCCGGATACTTCGGGATCGCAGAGTCCACCAGACGGCGCGCCTCCCGGTCTTTCTTCCGTTGAATCAAAACGGCCGCGGCGCCTTCGTAGACATTCAAAGGATTTTAACTCACCGAATCGAGGGTCTCCAGGTCTGCGAGAATCCGATTTAGAACGTCATCCTGGCTGTATGCGGTCACGATGATGCGCATGGACAGCGCTTCCTCGTGCTCCGGCTGCTCCTCTAAAAACCGGTCCAGTGCAGTCAAGGCACCGTCCGCATCTCCCTTTTCCATGAGTTCCCGGACGGGATGGAGACGTTCGTCGAGCTGTTGAGGCTGAGCGGCCCCGTGAATCCCGGCGCAGAACACCAGGAACAGGCACAATCCGATGGCACTCTTCGATCTGGTTTTCATACCATTCCTCCCCGGTTTTCAGGATCGACTCATTCATCATAATAATAATGGTTGATGTCGAGATACATCCGAACCGTGGCCTTCCCGGTTCCTTCATACTCCAGCACCAAAGAGACGTGTAGCGTCTTTTCATCCTCCACATCTCTCTCGAAATCGAAAGCTCTCCCGTGACGAGTCAGGGCGAGATATTTCCCGTCGCCCATTTTCCAGATTCCCCCGATGTTTTTACGCCTGCATTGATCCAGGAGATTTTTAACCTGATCATACATCGAAACCGCCTCGGAGTAATTATCGCCCTCGAAGTAGAGCACGATGAGTTTGTCGACACAAAGGGCGTCGGCAAACAAATCCGGCAATTCTTCATACTTGTAGCCCGCCTTGACCGCGCCGGGAAATGCGATCGTCACTTTTTTATGCGGTACGGAAAGAATTTCGACCGTCCCGGAGGAGACGATGTCGCGATAATGATTGCGCGACGCCAGGGCGGCTTGATGGAAAGCCTTTTCGAAATCTGCGGATGAAATGGCCTTGACCGGTTGCGGCGATCGACCGGGATCCGGGGCCTGAGCCGCCAGGAGCATGGGGAGACAGATCCAGGCAGATAGAACCAAACCACGCGTTTTCATACGTTTTCTCCTTAAATCGTTGTGTCCGGGAAAAGACGGGGACGTTTTCAACCCTTGACAGACCCTCGCGGGACTCCGATCGAATCGGCACCCCTGTCTTTTAATTTTTGAGGATGGATAAAATTAGTATATAATAATCAATTCACCGAAGAAAAACAATCGGTTTTTTTTGTTCTCCCTTGATCTTTCGCCTCCGAAACAGTATCTTTCAACGCTTTGAAAATCGCAAATCTGACATTGACAGGACCGGTCGTCCTCGCCCCGATGGCCGGGGTGGCGGACAGCGCCTTCCGCCTGATGGCGGTCCGGTACGGCGCATGCCTCGTTTATTCCGAACTCGTCAGTTCGGAAGGCCTGGTGCGCGACAGCGCGCGGACGGAGGAACTCCTCCATTTTTCGGAGGAGGAACGGCCCATCGGCATCCAGCTCTTCGGGAGCGATCCGGCCGTGATGGCCGAAGCCGCCCGACGGGCGGAAGCATTTCAACCCGACCTGATCGACCTCAATTTCGGATGCCCGGTCAAAAAAGTCGTGAAGCACGGCGCGGGCGCCGCCCTGCTCAGGGACCTGTCCCGCCTGGGTGAAATCATGCGGGAAGTCGTGAGGGCCGTCCGGATTCCGGTGACGGGGAAGATCCGGAGCGGATGGGACGAGAAGTCCGTCGTCGCGGTCGGCGCGGCGCGGATTATCGAGGCCGAAGGCGCGGCCGCGGTCGCCGTCCATCCGCGGACGCGCGGGATGGGATATGCGGGGCGCGCGGACTGGGCGATCATCCGTGACATAAAACAGGCCGTCGGAATCCCGGTAATCGGCAACGGGGATATCGTCGCGCCGCAGGACGCGGGAAGGATGATCGATGAAACCGGCTGCGACGCCGTGATGATCGGGCGGGGCGCCATGGGCCGGCCCTGGATTTTCGGACAGATCCGCCGTTTCCTCGGGACGGGAGAGGTCCTCCCGGATCCGTCCCCGGAGGAGCGGATCCGGATCTGCCTGACGCATTACGACCTCGCCGTCCGTAAGATGGGCGAGAGACGGGCGCTCAAGGAAATGCGCAAACACGCCGCCGCCTATGTCAAATGCCTGCCCGGCGCCGCGGAAATCCGCCGGCGGCTGTTTCAGCTCGACGACTTCGGGGAAGTGAGAAGACTGCTTGAGAGAGTCGACGAGCGAACCCACGGAGACCCTCGGTTCTGGAAACATCCCGACCCGTAGAACACATTATATAGACCGCCGCATTTCTGTGCGAAAAAACACTTGTTTCCCTCTCTGGTAATGTGTATATTTTGTTAAATTCATACACATCAATGGAGAACAACATGAGAACGAATATCCTCATCGACGACGCCCTGATGAGCGAAGCCCTGAAGCTGTCCGGCCATCGGACGAAAAAAGATACGGTCGAAGAAGGACTCAAATTGCTGATTGCACTGAAAAGGCAAGCGAGCGTCCGGAAGTACCGCGGGAAACTCGCATGGGAAGGGGATCTTGACAAGATGAGAGCGGACAAATGATCGTTGCGGACACCTCTGCATGGATCGATTATGTGAGGGGAATCAACGCGCTTCATACCCGCTTGCTTGACGAGGAGTTAGCTCACAATCGCATCATTACAGGGGATCTGATCATCACAGAATTCCTTCAAGGATTTCGTCGCGAGAAAGACTATCACGCGGCAAAAGAGATCATGCAAAGTCTTGAGTATCATGACTTTGTCGGAAAAAAGATTGCCTTCCGGTCGGCACAGAACTTCAGAATATTACAGAGAAGCGGAATCACAGTACGTAAAACGATTGATGTCCTCATTGCCACGTTCTGTATTGAAAACGGGTTTGAGCTGTTACACAACGATCGTGATTTTGATCCGATGGAAGAAATCCTGGGTCTCCAGATAAAACGATAAAAAACCGTCCGAACAGCGGCTGCGATTCCCTCATTCCCGATGTCCCGCCGGGAACGGATGCATAGAGGCTCTGCCTCGTGAATGATCGTACAGGAGTTCCGCCTCGGTTCGCATAAACGGCCGGGGCTTTGCTTTCGCATTTTGGGAGGGTATGATGAAATAGCCCTCCCGGAAAAATCCACTGGGCCGGAACCCCGGGGCGATGAAAAATGTCTGGGAACAAGCACCGATCGCCGGCTGTCTGCCGGCCTGCCGCTGCCGCAGGCTCCGACCGCGATGATATCGATTTGAACCGCAACAAAACAAGGAAAGGAGTCTGTATCCTGGGACTTTTCGCCCCCCAATGTGAAGAAGATGAAGGCCAAACGGAATGTCAAATGCCTGCCCGGCGCCGCGGAAATATGCCGGCGGATGTTTCAGCTCGACGACTTCGGGGAAGTGAGAAAACTCCTTCAGAATATCATGGAGCCGTGAGGACCTGCCGCTTGAATCGTTATCCCCCGAAAAGAAATCCCTTGCAGAAAATCAATTTGGGGCAAGAGCCCCCTCAAAAAAAAACGCCCCGGTTTCCGAAGACCAGGGGGATCTAATTTCGTGAGGGCTTAGCCCGCCATGTTTGACGTCCTGAGGCAGGAATTCCATCACGGTCAGCCATGAACTCTGTTGGCGCATCTTTTCACAAAAAACCGATTGAAAAGGAGGGGCCTTTTGCTGGATCAACTGGTTGTCACATTTTATCTTGCCTGTGTGCTCGCAATCGGTCTCTGGTCAGGCCGGCACGTCAAAAGCATGGAACAATTCGCGGTTGCCGGCCGCTCTTTTACCTCGCTCGTTATCTTTGCCACCCTCTCGGCCTCCTTTATCGGTGACGGCTTCTCAATCGGCAATGCTGAAAAAGTTTACCTGTTCGGAATCGTCAATATTTTTGCTCTATGGGGGTTCAGTCTCAAGGAAATTCTCGTCGGCACCTTCATTGCCCCGCGAATGGATCGCTTCAGGGATGTGATCTCGGTCGGTGACATCATGAAACACGACTATGGGATTCTCGGCAAAGTCATCACCGGCCTCTTTTCGCTGCTGCTTTGCGCGGGAATCGTCGGAGCGCAGGTGGGGAGCATGGGGATTGTCTTTCATGTCTTTCTGGGTATGTCGCCACTTCTCGGCATTCTGATCGGCTGCGGAATTGTGATCGCCTACACGACGATCGGCGGGATGCGGGCGATTGTATTGACTGATATCGTCCAGTTCATCGTGCTGGCAGTTGCCATGCCGGTCACGCTGCTGCTGGGCATCCGGAGCGTGGGCGGCTGGGACACCCTGATTACCGCTGTCCCCGCCGTTCATCTGACCATTCCCGGCGCCGGAAAGACCGCCATCGGTTTTATTTCGCTGTCCCTTACCTTTCTGTTGGGCGAAACTCTGGTGCCTCCGTATGTGCAGCGCCTCTATATCGGCCGGAATGCCGGACACACCGCCCGCGGTATCCTGTTCAGCGGCATTTTCTCTATACCGTTCTTCGCCGTTACCGGCCTGATCGGACTCGTGGCGCTCGTCCTGAATCCCCAACTCGACGCCAACCTCTCACTGCCCTACGTCATCCGTGAAGTCCTGCCGGCCGGCATTAAAGGAATCGTGATCGCCGGGGTGATCTCCATCGTCATGTCCTCTGCCGACTCCTTTCTCAATGCGGCTTCCATCGCGCTGACACACGATGTTGTCAAACCCTTTGCCCGGAACCGGATCGGTCCCCGGCAGGAGTTGATCATTGCCAAAACAACCACACTCGTTGTCGGAATTCTGGCCGTGATCTTTGCGCTATCCATCCGCAGCGTGCTGGATATTCTGATTTTCGCCTACAATTTCTGGGCGCCGGTCATTCTGGTGCCGCTGACGGCCGCGCTGCTCGGCATCCATGCCGGCCGCCGGAGCTTTCTGGCCGGGGCGTCTGCCGGCATTGCCGGCACGCTGATCTGGAATTCCACCGCCGCGGCCTCCGACATCAACGGTCTCGTGATCGGCCTGTTCTGCAACATGGTGGTTTTCGGGCTGGTCGCCACCGTAGACCATTCCCGCGGGCATCCGGCGGGCACCTCGCAACGGGAGTAGTCCACGCTTACAGCACCCGACTGGGTCCGGACGCGTGAACTGTTACCCCTGTCTGAAGAATGAAGATGTGTTGAGTAGAGGAAAAACACTCGCAAACAAGCTTATCGTTTTAGAAGTGGTGGACTCTCACGGTTGTAACAGTAAACATAAACAAGGAGAGAAATTTGTTTTTGATGCTTATGAAAATTTATTAACGGAATTATCGCCCCCCCGGATTTGCGCTTATTCATTAAACTCAGCAATTATGATGACAAGCCTACAGCGTGTGACTTCCCGCCTGTCAGAGAAAGAAACCAGGCCGGCGGGAACGAGCGGAATCCGCTTTGGGGAGTACATGTTGTGGATCATCAGTTCCACAACATGCGGGGAAGGGTGCCGAACCACTGAATCCACCCTGTCCATGCCGTCCGTGGGGACGTAAGCGTATTTCTAAGATCTAGAACCGAATTCTCCCGGTCCCCGTTTAGGACCGTCGTCCTCTTTTGTCAGTCGCCTTTGATTTATTACGGTTTCCGCAGTACGAAATCCGCTTCACGAACCCCTTGACAATCCGCCAAAATTTCTGTAAACTCAAATCATCCAAACCTAATCCTATTCGGAGGGAAATCCTATGAAACGTGCAGCCGTGGTGATCCTGTTTCTGGCCGCGGGGATGCAGGCCGGCCTCTCGCAATGGAGCGGCTACACCGCCACCCAGGGGAGCGCCCTCGACGGCGGTCTCGGCATGACCTGGATCGACGAGGATCCTTACTTCAACATCTCCTTCCAGCCCGACCTGGCCATCGGCAAATTCGGCATCGGCCTCAACATCAACCTGCTCTACAACACCAAAACGGGCAAGTTCCGGTCGCAGGACTGGGACTCCAAATATGACTACGCCCGCATCATCCGGTATCTGCGTTACGGCCGCAAAAATGATCCGGTGTACGGCCAGATCGGCGCGCTCGACGCCGCCCGCATCGGTCACGGCTTCATCCTCAACTATTACAACAACCAGGCTATTTACGATGAACGTAAGATCGGTCTCAGCTTCGACGTGGATTTCGGCCTTTTTGGATTCGAAACAATGACCAACAATCTGGGCCGCATGGAAGTGCTCGGTATGCGCGGATACGTCCGTCCGATTTATAAACGACCCGTTCCCGTGCTCAGGAACCTCGCGTTCGGCGCGAGTTACGTCACCGATGTCGATCCAGACGGAAATCGGAACACGGACGACGGCATCGCCTTCTGGGGCGTGGACGTGGAACTCCCCCTGATCAGATCAGACCTGCTCAAGGTCAAACTCTTCGCCGATCATGCGGCCATTGTCAATCCACCCAGCGAAACGGACATGATCGGCTTCATCGTGCCGGATCCGCCCCATATGGAAGGCCGGGGTAAAAAAGGATCGGGCAGCGGCCGGACGGTCGGCCTGCTCTCCGATTTCCATTTGTTCAGTTTTTTGAATATGACGGCCCAGTTCGAGCGGCGCTGGCTCGGCCAGGGGTTCATCCCCAACTATTTCGGCCCCCTGTACGAGATCATGCGGCACACCACGGTCGGGGAACTGGCCGGCTATTATGAATCCCTGGGCGGAGACCTCGCCGCAATCATTCCGTACCTGCCCCTCGTGAAGAATGACCCGGTCAACCAGAAAATGCTGCTCCCGCTCATGACCGGAAAACGGACCGGATGGTTCGGCGGCCTGAACCTCGATTTCCTCCGCCTCATTCAGGTGATCGGATCGTTCCAGATGATCGACCAGAACCCGGGCAGCGGTGTCCTCAACTGCGGAGCCGGACTCTCGCAGGAAATCCCCCTCATCTCGCTCGAGGCCAGCTATACCAAAATCGGTGTGGAGAAATTGAAAGACATCCGCACGCTCGACAGCCGGTCCGTCGCGCGCGTCGGCCTCGGCTACAAGATCAAGCCCTATCTCTTGCTGTATGTGGATTATATCTGGACCTTCCAGTGGGATGACGAGGCCGGATCCTACAAACCCCAGGAACGGATCCAGCCGCGCCTGGCCTTCCGGATGCCGATCAACATCCGATGAGAAATGGCTGATCCTTGAATCCGGTCGGGGAGTGGAAACAATCAATTCATCCGCTCCCCTTTTTTATCTGTTTTCTCCCCTTGAGGGGAGACCCATGAGCGAAGCGAACGGAAGAGGGGTGTTCAGCTCACTCTGATCGAAATCAGACACATGGAATCCAAAGACAAATCCCGTCTGTCCATCCGCGTCCGGGGCGCTGTGCAGGGCGTCGGATTCCGTCCCTTCATTTACCGGCTGGCGGAGCGACATCATCTGACCGGATGGATCGTGAACAATTCCGGGGGAGTGCACATCGAGGCCCAGGGCATGCCGGCCGACCTCGACGCCTTCCTGCGCGCGATCCGGGAGGAGGCCCCGCCCCATGCCGTGATCCGGTCCGTCCGCCGGACCCGCCGCGAACCCTCGGACGACGGGACGTTCAGGATCCTACAGAGCGACGGCCGCGGCGCCCCTACCGCCTGGATCCTGCCCGACATCGCGACCTGCCCGGACTGTCTCAGGGAAATTTTTGATCCGGCGGACCGCCGACACCTCTACCCCTTCACCAACTGCACGTACTGCGGCCCGCGGTTCACGATCCTCGAACGCATCCCCTACGACCGGCCCAACACCTCCATGAAGGCGTTCCGGATGTGTGCGGCGTGCGAACGGGAATACAACGATCCCAGAGACCGGCGCTTCCACGCCCAGCCCAACGCCTGCCCGGACTGCGGCCCGCAGCTGGAATACCGGGACCGGGACGGGAGAATCCTCTCCTCCCGCCGGGACGCGATGGACCGCGCCGCGGAGGCGATACTCGGAGGGAAGATCGTCACCGTCAAGGGACTCGGCGGATTTCACCTCATCGCGGACGCGGCCGACCGGGACGCGGTCCGCGCGCTGAGGGAACGAAAAAATCGGGAGGAAAAACCCCTCGCCCTCATGGTCCCGGATTTGGATGCCGCGGAAACGCTGTGCGATCTCTCCGAAGAGGAACGTCGCTGGCTCGCCGCACCCGAGGCCCCGATCGTGCTCGCGGACAAGAAACCGGACGCGGCCGTCGCCCCGGAAATCGCGCCGGACAACCCCTTCCTGGGGATCATGCTGCCCTACACCCCCCTGCACCATATTCTGCTGGCCGCGCTCGGAAGGCCGGTCGTGGCCACGAGCGGGAATCGGTCGGACGAGCCGATCTGCATCGACAACGGCGAGGCCCTCGCGCGCCTGCGCGGTGTCGCGGACGCTTTCCTGGTCCACGACCGCCCGATCCTCCGCCCCGTGGACGACTCGGTCGGCCGCATCGTCGCGGGGGAGCGGACGCTGCTGCGCCGGTCGCGGGGATACGCGCCCCTGCCGATTTCAGTCGGATGGAAGGGGGAACCCGCGCTGGCCGTGGGCGGCCAGTTGAAAAACACCGTCGCCCTGGCGTATGGGGACCGGATCCAGCCCGGCCAGCACATCGGCGATCTGGATTCCGAGCCCGCAAGGGACCATTTCATCCGGATCGTCCGGGATCTGCAGGCGTTCACGGAAGTCCGTCCCGGGACCGTCCTCCATGACCTGAATCCGGATTACGCCTCCACACAGGAAGCCTCGCGGATGGAAGGCAGACGGATCCCCGTGCAGCATCACCTGGCCCACGTCGCCGCCTGCATGGCGGAACATGGACTGGAGCCGCCCGTGCTCGGCGTGGCCTGGGACGGCGCGGGATACGGGACGGACGGGACGGTGTGGGGCGGGGAGTTTCTGACCGTCCGGGACGGCGGTTGGGAGCGCACCGCCGCATTCCGCCCCTTCCCCCTCGCGGGCGGCGATCGGGCCGCGCGCGAGCCGCGCCGTTCCGCGCTGGGTGTATTGTGGGGGCTGTTCGGGGATAAGTGGACGGAACCGGACTGTCCCGCGGTATGGCGGGCCTTTTCGGATGCGGAACGGACGGGGCTCCTTCAAATCATGCAGAAACCGTCCCTCGCCCCGCCCGCCTCCAGTGCGGGCCGGCTCTTCGACGCCGTGGCCGCGATGACCGGGACGATGCTGTTCAACCGCTTCGAGGGACAGGCCGCCATGCGCCTCGAACACCTCGCGGGAAAGGCGGAGGCGATCCCGCCCGCGTATCCGTTCCATATCCGGGACGGAAAGGCGGAGACGTCCCGCGTCGACTGGGGCCCCATGATCCTCGAAATCCTGGCCGGAATCCGGGACGGCGCGGAGCCGGCGTATATCTCCGCGCGCTTCCACGAGACGCTGGCCCGGATCATCGAAGAGACGGCGGTCCGCATCGGGATCAGGCGGGTCGTCCTCAGCGGCGGATGTTTCCAGAACAAACGCCTGACCGAGCGCGCGGCCGAGAGACTCACAGCATCCGGTTTCCAGGCATACTTCCACCGGTCCGTCCCGCCCAACGACGGCGGCATCAGCGTCGGACAGCTCGCCGCCCTGAAATACGGGCTGGTTCGGCCGGAGCCATAAATTCGGATTCTGCGCATGGATTGAGGAGAAGAAAATGTGTCTCGCCATCCCCGGACAGATCGTTGAAATCACGGAAGACGAACCCGTGCGCCGGAGCGGCCGGGTGCGTTTCGGCGGCGCGATCCGCGAAGTCCACCTCGGCTATGTGCCGGAGGCGCGGGTCGGGGACTATGTCAACGTCCATGCGGGATTCGCGCTCGCCGTCATCGATGCAAAGGAGGCGCGGGAATCCCTGCGGCTCTGGAACCAGATCGCGGAAAAGGAATCGGAACGGCGGTCCCCGTGAGGTATGTGGAGGAATTCAGGCGGCCGGGCCCCGTCCGGGATGTGCTGGACGAAATCCGCGGGATCACGACGCGAAGCTGGCGGATCATGGAAATCTGCGGCGGCCAGACCCACGCCTTCCTCCGGTACGGACTCCAGCCGCTGCTGCCGGATCAGATCACGCTGCTGCACGGCCCGGGCTGTCCGGTCTGCGTCACGCCCGCGGGCAAAATCGGGATGGCCCTCGCCCTCGCGTCACGGCCCGGGGTGATTTTCTGTTCCTTCGGCGACATGCTCCGCGTGCCTGGCCGGAAGGGGGATCTGATGTCCGTCCGGTCGGAGGGAGGCGATGTGCGCATGGTCTACTCGCCCCTCGACGCGGTCCGGATCGCGCGGGAGAACCCGGACCGCGAGGTCGTTTTCTTCGCCATCGGCTTCGAGACCACCGCGCCCGCCACGGCCGCGGCCGTCCAACAGGCGGAAAGGACGGGACTGACCAACTTCTCCCTGCTGGTCGCCCATGTGCGCGTCCCGCCCGCCGTCGAAATTTTGCTGTCTTCGCCCCAAACCGGCATCGACGGTTTCCTCGCCGCCGGGCATGTCTGCACCGTGATGGGCACCGAAGAATACGTCCCGATCGCCCAAAAATTCGGCGTGCCGATCGTCGTCACGGGATTCGAACCCCTCGACCTGCTCCAGGGCCTGCACGCCTGCATCCTGCAGCTGGAACAGGGGCGCCATGAGGTCGAGAACCGGTACGCCCGCTCTGTCCGGCCGGAAGGAAACCGCCCCGCCCGGGATGCGATGCGCGCCGTGTTCCGGGTCGTGGACCGGGAGTGGCGCGGCATCGGCGTCATCCCGGAAAGCGGACTCGATCTGAACGAGGCGTACCGGGAGTTCGACGCGGAGCGGAAATTCGAGTTAAGGGACGAAGTGGTCGAGGAATCCCGGATCTGCATCGGAGGCGAAATCCTCCAGGGACTGAAGAAACCGGATGCCTGTCCGGCCTTCGGAACCGACTGCACGCCGGAAACGCCGCTCGGCGCGACCATGGTCTCGTCGGAAGGCGCCTGCGCCGCCTACTGGCGGTACAGGAGGAATCATGACGGAAACTGAATGGAAGGGGCCGGCCTGTCCGGTTCCCCTGTCCCGGTATCCCCGGATCGTCATGGCCCACGGGAGCGGCGGACGGCTCACCCGCGATCTCATCGGCCGGATGTTCCGGCCCGTGCTCGCGAATCCCCTTCTCAATCAGGCTCACGACGGCACTGTGCTGGACGATCCCGGGGGCCGGATCGTCATGACCACGGACAGCCACGTCATCCGCCCGCTCTTCTTCCCCGGAGGCGATATCGGAAGGCTCTCGGTCTTCGGCACGGTGAACGACCTCGCCATGTGCGGCGCGGCGCCCCGCTGGCTCAGCCTCTCCCTGATCCTGGAGGAGGGACTGGACATGGAGACGCTCTGGCGCGTGATCCGGAGCATCGGAGAGGCCGCCCGGGAAACCGGCGTGACGGTGGTGACCGGCGACACCAAGGTCATCGACCGGCGCGGAGGCGGGGAACTCCTGATCAACACGACCGGCATCGGCGTCCTGGAACGGGAACCCGCCCCCGCTCCCGCGCGGATCCGGCCCGGAGACCGGATCATCCTGAGCGGGGATATTGGACGGCACGGCATCGCGGTGATGTGCGCGCGGGAAGGACTCGCCCTGGAAGGCGGAATCGAAAGCGACTGCGCGCCGCTCCACGAGATCGTCGGAAAGCTTCTGGCCGTGGGGATCCCGGTTCACTGCCTGCGCGACCCGACCCGGGGCGGCCTGGCGACGGCGCTGGTGGAACTCGCGGCGGACAGCGGGACCTGCTTCCGCATCGCAGAGGAAGCCGTCCCCGTCCACGGGGCGGTTCAGGGCGCGTGCGAACTGTTGGGGCTGGATCCGCTGTACGTGGCAAACGAAGGCCGGTTCGTGATGTTTGTGCCGGAGGAATCGGCGGAGACCGCGCTGACCGTCCTGCGGAAAGATCCGTCGGGAGAGCGCGCCTGCATCATCGGCCGCGTGGAATCCGGCGATCCCGGACGCGTCGTCGCTGATAACGCCTTCGGCGGCACCCGGATCCTGGACCTCCTGACGGGCGACCCCCTGCCGCGGATTTGCTGATCTCATCCCGCTTCCATGATTCCGCTTGCATTTCATCCCGTATCGCATTATTATTGAATACACTGCCAGGCCGCCCGTTCCCGGAAAAAACGTGGAGGGAACAACCGGTCGGCGCAGCCTGTATCTCAAAGTACAGCGAATGCCAAAAGAGGATAAACAGAATGTCCAGGGACAAAAGTCGACAGGCGCCTGATATCGAAACCGCGAGCACGATGGAGGATGAGCTGGATTTCCTTTTCTCGAATTTCTTCGGGTCGCATTATCCCACACTGTACCGCAAGGAACTCTCCTGGCGGCCGCCCACGGATTTCTACGAGATCGAAACGGATTACGTGGCCATCCTCGAACTGGCCCAGGTCGGCACCGACGATGTGTCCGTGACCTTACAGGACGGGATGCTTTCAATCCGGGGGAACCGCAAGGCCGTGCCCCCCGCGGAACGGCGGCGTTATCACAAAATGGAGATTCACTACGGTCCCTTCGAACAGCGGATCGCCGTCCCCGGCGACATCGACATGGAAAACCTGTCCGCGCATTACAAGGACGGATTTCTTGAAATTCGATTACCCAAGAAACCGGCGTCTTCCGCAGGCGTCGTGGATATCAAGGTGGAATAGACCCACATGAACGACAACCCGACAATCCTGCACCAGCCCAGCGAATTCGGCGAACTCCCCGAGATCCCGCCGGAACTGCCGATCCTTCCCATGACCCACATCCTGGTCTTCCCCTATGTGGTGGCGCCCATCATCATCTCGGACGAACGCCGGATGGCCGTGATCAACGAGGCGCTCTCCGAACGGAAGATGGTGGGCCTCTTCGTCCAGAAGCCGCCGCGTGAAGACGGCAGCCGCAGCCTATGCGAGACTGGAACGGTCGTCTTCCTGCTCAAGATGTTTCGTCTCCCGGACGGCAGCATGGGGCTCATGGTCCAGGGGCTTTCGCGTATCCACCTGCATGAAATCATCCAGGAACAGCCCTATCTCAAGGGCCGCGTCAGCCTGATCCCGGAAGACATGACCCGGTCGGTCAAGATCGAGGCGCTCCGGCGCGAGGTCATCGAGGTCTTCCAGGAGATCGTCTCCCTCTCCCCCTTCCTGCCGGAGGAACTGGGCCAGGCCATCTCGGGCCTCGACCACCCGGGACGGCTCGCGGATCTGATCGTCTCGAATCTCAAGATCGACATCGCCGAACGCCAGAAAATCCTCGAAAAACTGGACGTGGAATCGCGGCTCACGCTGCTCTTGCAATACCTCACGCGCGAGCGGGAGCTCCTGAAGCTCGGTAACAAGATCCAGTCGGAAGTCAAGAACAAGCTCGAGGACAGCCAGCGGGAGTATTTCCTCCGCGAGCAGATGAAGGCCATCCAGAAAGAACTGGGCGACAAAGACGAGCGCACGGTCGAAATCGACGAACTGAAGGAAAAGATCGAAAAGGCCGGCCTGTCCGCCGAGGCGAAGGAGGCGGCGGAAAAGGAACTGGACCGACTCTCGAAGATGCCGCCCCAGGCCGCGGAGTACACGGTCTCGCGCACCTATCTGGACTGGCTCGTGAGCCTGCCCTGGAACACCGGGACGGAAGACCAGCTCGATATCGTGAAGGCCAAGGAGATCCTGGATGCGGACCATTATGACCTGAAGGATGTCAAGGA
>OMKS01000690.1_pt1 | contig 31045 bp, 29 predicted proteins | sample 1674721 | NCBI WGS metagenome assembly OMKS01 (sample SAMN06264996, study PRJEB25208) | sediment metagenome | isolation source: hot spring sediment | place: USA: California | collected 2014-09-02 | reverse complement strand
TCTAGTACGGTCTCGTGGGCTCGGAGATGTGTATAAGAGACAGAAATCATACAACACAAAAGAATTATGAATGTGAGAAATCTAGAGGTGGAGGTGGGATTCGAACCCACGAATAAAGGTTTTGCAGACCTTCGCCTTAGACCACTTGGCTACTCCACCAAAATTTATAAGTCCAATATAAAAAAGAAAATCCACACGTGGTGGATTCTTTTGAGCGGGAAACGGGACTCGAACCCGCGACATCAACCTTGGCAAGGTTGCGCTCTACCAACTGAGCTATTCCCGCATAATAAATTAGAACAAACAATATTTCAATTTGCAATCGAGTTTGGAGCGAGATTTTAACCAACTGCCTGTCCGCCGAAGTCGTTTTTTAGACGAAGGCGGAAGCTATTCCCGCATAATAAATTAGAACAAACAATATTTCAATTTGCAATCGAGTTTGGAGCGAGATTTTAACCAACTGCTTGTCCGCCGAAGTCGTTTTTTAGACGAAGGCGGAAGCTATTCCCGCATTAATTTTAAGAACTACTCTAAAAAGAGCTATCAAATATAGTATCCAAAAAATACTTTTGCAATTTATTTTGTTATTTCCTTGCACCGTGAATAAATCCACGGTACGGTCTTGAATGCTGTATTGTCATAAATGCTTTGGGATCAATACTATCAATTATTTTCTGAACTGGTTTAAGGTCTTTTCTTCTTATAATAATAACTAAAATTGCTATACCGCCGCTTCCGCCTTCCGCCGGTAAAATGGTTACTGCATATTTTGATTCACGCAATTTATCTGCAATTGTATCTGTGCAATGGCGAGAAATAATATTTAATTGTACATACCCGAGAGCTACTTTTTCTTCTAATGTAATTCCTAAAAGATTCCCCAATCCAAAACCGATTGCATACCCAAATAAATTCATTGTTTGGTCCATGTGTGCAACGATATATCTCATAGCAAATATCCAAATCAATACTTCAAAGAATCCGGTAATAGCAGCATGATATTTTTTAGCATTCACAACCAATAATGTCCTGAAAGTTCCAAGCGTAACATCCGCAACTCTCATAATCATAATTACCAAACCACCGATAATTGCTTCTAACATTATCTCTCCAAAATTTTAGAAACCAAAATTACAGAAATAATTTCATATTTTTGCTCACAACAAAATATTAAGGATATGAAAGAAGAAGAAAGAAAAGAATTAGTTGACCATCTTGAAAAGCGGGGTATAAAAGATAGTAAAGTTCTCTCTGCTATTTTGAAAGTTGAACGTCATTTATTTGTTCCCCCCCCCATGGTTCATTTAGCTTATAACGATAATGCTTTACCGATTGGCAAAGGTCAAACAATTTCCCAACCTTATACTGTAGCATACATGACAGAAGCTCTTCAAATTCAAAAGGGGGATAAAGTTTTGGAAATTGGTACCGGTTCAGGTTATCAAGCTGCTATTCTCCATGCTATGGGTTGTAAAGTATACACGATTGAAAGAGATATCGATCTTTATCATAAAACAATAAAATTATTTGAAGAGTTAGGATTAAGAATTGCCGCAAGATTTGGTGACGGTACTATCGGTTGGGAAGAATTTGCACCTTATGATAAAATTATTGTTACCGCAGGAGCACCGGAAGTTCCTCAAAAACTATTGAAACAGTTGAAAGTCGGTGGAAGGTTAGTAATTCCAGTCGGTGATCGTAAACTTCAATCATTAAGAATGATCGATAAAATTGATGACGATGATTATAAAATAAACGAACGTCCAAACTTTGCTTTTGTTCCACTAATCGGAAAGGAAGGATGGAACAACGGGTAATTGTAATAGTCGGTCCTACATGTTCGGGTAAGACAAAGCTTGCTATTGATTTAGCTTTGGAACTTAACACAGAAATTATTTCTGCCGACAGCCGGCAGATTTTTAAATTTCTTTCCATTGGCACCGCAAAACCGAGTAATGAAGAATTATCTCAAGTTAAACATCATTTTATTGACTACCTTGAACCTGATGAAGAATACAATGTCGGCAGATTTGAAAAAGATGCTTTTGAGATTATCGAAAGCTTGACTTATCAAAACAAAATACCAATTGTTGTGGGTGGTTCCGGTTTATATGTAAAAGCAATTGTTGACGGAATTGTTGATGTCGCTTCCGATGAAGAGCTAAGAGAACAACTTCAAGACGAAAGAGAAAAATTCGGTAATGAATATATTTATGATAAATTAAAAAAACTTGATCCGACTGCCGCGGTAACAATGCTTCCTCAAAATTGGAAAAGAATAATTCGTGCAATTGAAGTTTATCATTTAACAGGCAGATCAATATTAGAGATTCACGAAAAGCAAAAACGAAAAGTAGATTATTCTTTTTTTCAGTTCGGGTTAGAGTGGGAACGTTCTGCACTTTATAACAATATCAATAATCGAGTCGATGAAATGATAGAAAACGGTTTAATTGATGAAGTAAAGAATATTTTGGCAATGGGTTATTCAAAAGAATTGAATGCTCTGAATACTGTCGGTTATAAGGAAATTATTTCTCATCTCTCCGGCGAAATTTCATTAGAAAGAGCAGTCGAATTAATAAAAAGAAATACAAGAAGATTTGCTAAGCGTCAGCTAACCTGGTTCAGAAAAGATGAACGCATAAAGTGGATTAATATCAACTTAATTGATGATTTGCGTAACGCAAAAGACTTAATCCTCAATTCAATACGAATTGTTTGAACAAGACGCACTTAATAGATATATTTGTTTCATTATTCACAATCAAAATTTATAATGAAAGAAAAAATAAGAATTGCATCCGGTCAAGGTTTTTGGGGAGACTTAATTGACGCACCTGTCGATCAAGTTATGAAAGGGGATATTGATTATCTCGTTATGGATTATCTTGCTGAAGTTACGATGTCAATCCTTCAGAAACAAAAAAACAAAAATCCGCTGTTTGGTTATGCCAGGGATATTCCCGATTTAATGGAGAGAATCCTTCCTGTCTGTAAAGAGAAAAATATAAAAGTAATTACAAACGGCGGTGGTGTAAACCCTGAAGGGTGCGCAAATGCTATTATTGAAGTTGCGAATAAATTGGGTATAAAAAATCTTAAAGTTGCTGTTGTTCTTGGTGATAACATCATAGACAAAATTGACGAAATTATTGATGAAGGTTGTCAACTAAATAATATGGAAACCGGTGAATCAATTTTGCCGGTCAAAGATAAATTGTTGAGTGCTAATGTTTACTTCGGTGCAAAACCAATTGTTGAAGCCTTGCAAAAAGGTGCAGATATAGTTATAACCGGAAGAACTACAGATACCGGGTTAACACTTGCACCAATGGTTTATGAATTTGGATGGGACTGGAATAATTTTGATTTAATTTCTGCGGGAACCGTTGCTGGGCATATTCTCGAATGCGGTGGTCAAGCTTCGGGAGGAAATTTATTAGCAGGTTGGGAATCAATCGATTTAGTTAATATCGGTTTCCCGATAGCCGAAGCTTATCCTAACGGAGAAATGATAATTACAAAACATGAATCACTCGGCGGTAAAGTAAGTTTTGAAACCGTTGCCGAACAGTTGGTTTATGAAATTGGCGATCCGAAAGAATATATTACTCCCGATTGTGTTGCGGATTTTACTTCTATTAAATTGGAAGATTTAGGAAACAACAGAGTAAGAGTCTATGATGTAAAAGGAAAACCCGAAACAGAATTTTTCAAAGTTTCTTGTTCGTTTGCTGACGGTTATTCTGCAAGCGGACAATTAACTTATTCCTGGCCGAAAGCTTTAACAAAAGCAAAAGCTGCGGATAAAATCTTGAGAGAAAGATTACAAAATCTCGAATTGGAATTTGAAGAAATCAGAACCGAGTTTGTTGGATATGATTCATGCCACGGACCGTTATCAAAAGAATTATCCGAAGATGATATTAACGAAGTAGTTCTAAAAATTGCAGTTCGATCACATGACTTTAAGGCTGTTGAAAGATTTGGTAAGGAGATTGCCCCCTTGATATTAACCGGACCTCCATCAGTAACAGGATTTGCGGGAGGCAGACCAAAACCGAGTGAAGTTGTTGCTTATTGGCCTGCACTTATTCCTAAAAAATTGATAGAACCGACTGTAAAAATTTTGGAGTTATAAATGAAAATAAAATTAATAGATATTGCTCACGGTAGAAGCGGTGATAAAGGTGATGCGGCTAATATCGGTATTATCGCTTACAATGATAAAGGTTATAAAATAATTGATAAGCACTTAACAAAAGAAAGAGTGAAGCAACATTTTCACGGAATTTGTTTCGGAGAAGTTGAACGATATGAACTTCCAAACATACTGGCATTAAATTTTGTATTAAATAATACGTTGGGCGGTGGTGGTACTGTTTCCCTTAAGCACGATGCACAAGGGAAAACTTTAGCCGCAGCTTTACTAAGAATGGAAATTGAAATTAACGAAAATGAATTAAATTAATTACGGGAGAATTACAGAATGTTTGAAGATTTTTTAGATCAAGTAAAAGAATACTCGAATAGATTGAAAGAACTACGAGGTTATCTTTAAGTTAGATGAAAAAGAAATTAAAATAGAAGCACTTCAGCATCAAACACAAGCAAATAATTTTTGGGATGACCAGCAAAACGCACAAAAAATACTTCAGGAAATAAAATCATTTCAAGTTTGGGTTAATCTTTGGAATGAAATAAACGCAAAAACTTCCAATCTACTTGAGTTTATTGAATTAGCTGAAGCCGAACAAGATGAATCATTATCGGATGAAATTGAGAGCGAAGTAAATACTCTTAAAAAGTTAATCGATGATCTCGAATTTAAAAGTATGCTCAGTGGTCGTGATGATTCAAAAAATTGTATTCTTACAATTCATTCGGGAGCCGGCGGAACAGAAGCACAAGATTGGGCTGAAATGATAATGCGTATGTATTTGAGATGGGGTGAACAGAATAATTATAAAATGACACTGCTTGATATTCTTGAAGGAGACGGTGCCGGTATTAAATCCGCTTCAATTGAAGTTGAAGGTGAATTTGCTTACGGTTATCTGAAAGCTGAAAATGGTGTACATAGACTCGTGAGAATTTCTCCATTTGATTCTAATAAGAAAAGGCATACATCGTTTGCTTCTGTTTTTGTTATCCCCGAAGTTGATGACTCAATAGAAATTGAAATAAATCCGGCAGATCTTCGAATTGATACTTATCGTTCCGGAGGCAAAGGGGGACAAAACGTTAACAAAGTGGAAACTGCTGTTAGAATAACTCATATCCCGACTAACACGGTTGCTGCATGTCAAAGCGAAAGATCGCAAGCACAAAACAGAGTTAACGCTATGAAACTTCTTAAAGCAAAACTTTATCAAATTGAATTAGAGAAACAAGAAGCTGCCCAAAATGAAATAGAAAAATCAAAAATGAGAATCGAGTGGGGAAGTCAAATTCGATCTTATGTTTTTCATCCGTATAATATGGTTAAAGATCATCGCACCAATTATGAAACATCTGATACACAAGGTGTTATGGACGGCGATTTGAATAATTTTATCAAACAATTTCTCTTAAAGTTTTCGAGTAATTAGTAAAAAGGTCATTCTGAAGGAGTCGTACTTTGACGATTGAAGAATCTGACATTCATCACAATTAGATTCTTCACTTCGTTCCGCTCTGATAACATTTATGTTTTTTGAAAAAGAGAGAGGTCTATTATGAAATTCCACACAGAATATCTTTGGTTCAACACTGAGAAAAGAAGAGAGTACATCAACATCACTCATGAAGTTGAAAAAGCTTTGCACAAAAGCGGAATTAAGGAAGGAATGATTCTCGTTTCGGCAATGCATATAACTGCCGGTGTTTATGTGAACGATGCCGAAAGCGGATTGATTGCCGACATTGATGAATGGCTTGAAGGCTTGGCACCGTTCAAAGAAAATTACCGTCATCATAGAACCGGTGAAGATAACGGCGATGCACATCTTAAAAATTTATTAGTCCATCATCAAGTCATTATACCGGTAACCGATGGTAAACTTGACTTCGGACCCTGGCAGCAAGTTTATTATGCAGAGTTTGACGGCAGACGTCGTAAACGCGCAATCATTAAAGTTATGGGTGAATAAATTCGATGAGAAAAAAAATCTCTGCAATTATTATTGCCGGTAACGAAGAAAAAAATATTCGAGATTGTCTTCAAAGTGTTAAATGGTGCGATGAAATTATTTTAGTAGATTCCGAAAGTACAGATAAAACCGTTGAGATTGGAAAAGAATTCACCGATAAAATTTTCATCAAAAAATGGGAAGGCTTTGCTGATCAAAAAAAGTATTCACTTGAAAAAGCAGCTAATGAGTGGGTATTAAGTCTTGATGCTGATGAAAGAGTTTCAGATGAGTTAAGAGAAGAGGTTGAAAATTTGCTAAATAGTGACCCGCAATATGCCGGTTACAAAATACCACGTGAAAGTTATTTCTTAAATAAAAAGATAAAACATTGCGGCTGGTATCCTGATTATCAACTTCGGCTTTTTCAAAAAAGCAAAACACAAGTAACTGAAAGAAAAGTCCATGAAGGATTTATAGTCGACGGTAAAGTTGGAACACTCAAGAATAATCTTATTCATTTTACTCATCAGAATATTGCAGAAACAATTTCTAAAATAAACTTATACTCAACTCTTGAAGCAGAAGAAAAATTTGATAAGAAGAAAGTTAAACCGTTACAAATTCTTACACACCCTATTGCTGCTTTTTTGAATCATTTTTTTTCGCGTAAAGGTTATAAAGAAGGAGTTCACGGGTTGATGATATCACTTATCCATGCTATGACAAACATGCTCACATATATGAAATTGTGGGAAATGCAGAATAATAATAAGGGGAAATAGCAGTGTCTCAAAGAGAAAATGAAATATTAGAGAAAATCAGAGAATTATTAATAGACTTTTATGATCCGAAGCGAATTGTTCTTTTTGGTTCGCGCGCTAAAGGAAAAAACAAATTAGGGTCTGATTTTGATTTCGCAGTTGATACAGATAGAATTCCTAATCAAGAAAAGTTATTCTCTTTGAGAAAGGAAATTGACAATATCTCTGGTCTTTACAAAATTGATGTTGTATTTTTAAGTGATGTTGACGATGAGTTTAAACAAATTATTTTAGAAACCGGAAAAGTTATATATGAAAAAGGAAGTTGAATACTCTATTAAGAAACTTGAAACAGCAACCCAACGATTAGAAGAGGGAATTAATTCTGTTAAGGATGATTTGGACAAAGATGGTGTAATTCAAAGGTTTGAATTTACTTTTGAATTACTTTGGAAAACAATCAAGATTTACTTTGAAGAAAAAGGTATTCTTTGTAAATCTCCAAAGGATTGCCTGCAGCAGGCTTTTAAGTATGGTCTAATAACTAATGAGCTTGTATATTTGAATATGTTGAACGATAGGAACAAAACTTCACACTTGTATGACCAATCTGCCTCAGAAGAGATATATATGAATATTAAATCCGAATATTTAGAAGCTATCAATTCTCTATTAGCAAAAATCAAAACCGATTAAAATATTCTGTGGTGCTTGAAGTCCTCAGCGGTGGGGGTTCACCTAAAAGTTCACCAATCGACAATCGACACAAAGAAAAACAATGGGTAGAAAGAACAAAGATTTTTTTGATAAAGTATTTGAGATAACTGCAAAAATTCCGAAAGGAAATGTTACGACCTACGGTGCAATTGCCGAAGCATGCGGATTAAAATCTGCCGCAAGAACTGTAGGCTGGGCGCTTAATTCTTCGAAACATTCCAACATTCCTGCACATAGAGTTGTAAACAGAATGGGCGCACTTACCGGTAAAATGCATTTCGGTGATCCTCATTTAATGAAAGACTTACTAATCTTCGAAGGTGTGGAATTTGACGAAAATGATTGTGTTAATATGAAAAAGCATTTTTGGAAACCTAGATGAAATTCAGTAGAAAGATATTTTGTTGGGACGCCCAGTCTAACCGGGACTTTGTCTCAACATTACGAATTAATATCGCTCTACTTCAACATTTGAATCGAATTCACGAAATCTGTAAAAATTCTTGTATGTAAAAGTAAATCTGATTAATTTTTTGTACAATTTTTCAGTGAAAAGAGAAATAAATGAGTTTAGTTGTTGATACTTCCGTTATTATTTCTGTCATTACAAATGAAAAAAGTAAATCAAAACTAATAGAGATTACAAAAGGTGTGGATTTAATCTCACCTTCATCGCTTCATTGGGAAATTGGAAATGCTTTCTCAGCAATGTTTAAGAGAAAAAGAATTGATTTGAAAACAGCAAAGAAGGCTATAGAATATTACGAAATGATCCCGATTAGATTGCTTGATATTGATATCAATAAATCTGTTGAAATAGCTCATCAATACGGATTGTATGCATATGATGCATATTTTTTGGAGTGTGCAAGAAATTATAATGCGCAATTGTTAACAATCGATGGTGGTCTAACTTTAGTAGCAAAGCAAATGGATATTAATGTAATCGAGGTATAAAATGAATACATATACATATAGTGAAGCTAGGCAACGATTAGCAGCTCTTTTAGATAAGGCAAAAAAAGAAGGGAAAGTAATAATTAAAAGAAAAGATGGTTCTATTTTTGAGTTAAAATCTATCACAGAAAGTAAATCTCCACTTGATGTGAAAGGTGTAAATCTGAAATTGGATAAGAAAGAAATTATTGATATCCTCAGAGAAGTGAGAAGTAGATAGTATTAATTTGTTGAGACACAGCAATGTTTTGTCTCTATACAATACGAATTAATATCTCCGCACTTCCACATTTGAAACGGCACCTCGAACATCAATTACAATTTTTTTATCCGCGCTCGTAAAATTTTCTGTTTCATATGCGTTGTTAACTTTGTTGAATCCCTTGAATTCTTTACCGGATAAAAACATTTTACCGGATATTTGGCAGCCGCTTTTTCTTGGTATTGCAATTTCCAAATTTGCCGCACCCATCTCTACATTTATATTGGTTCTATCGGATTTATCACCCAAACGTAAATCAATATCAGTTGCCCCGGTCTTTAAAGTCAGCTCATCAATTTTGAATTCTTCCAGTTCAAAAATTGCTTTTGCCGCACCGATTTTAAATTCCATTTCCCATGTTGGATTATCATTTAAACTCAAAAGCAAGGTATTGTTGAGATCGTCGTCAAACGGTCTAAACTTTTTACTCCTCATTTCAAAATCAATATAAGCAGCATCATTTAATGTTCTTGTATCGACACGGTATTTAACTCTTTCTCCGCGTGAATAACCTGAGAGCAGATCGTGAGAAGTTTTGCGAATAATTATTTTACCCGCCCCGGCAGATAAATTTAGTTTAGCTTTTGAAATACTATCGTCATAATCAACAACATATTGATTTTGAGAATCGCGCCATTCAACTCTTCTATCCCAATCGTTATTCCAAAAATTAAAATGAAGAACGTTAGAAATACCGCCGTATATGATAAGCGCAGTAACTATTCCAAACAAAATTGCAAAGAATGGTTTAATAATAGTTTTTCTCGCTAAGATTATTCCGCCCCATAGAATTAAAATTAATGGCCATAAATCCCAAACAAAGTCCCAGTCTAATTCAAACCAGTTGAACTTAGCGGCAAAAATTAAAATTCCGATTGTAACGAAAAAGAATCCCCAAAATAATTTACCTGAGTTCATCTTTTTTCTCTCTTTTGGTTAATGAATCAATAACAAGCCAAATACCGATTATAAGTATCGCAAGTGGAAAGATATCTTTAAATCGAAAAGAAGGGAACCAGTTCTCCGCTAAAAATATAAAGCCGAGTGCAATTAATATTATACCAACAGCAGTTTTTCCTTTACCTTCTTTTTTTATCGGTTGATGAGTCCCGGTACTTTGAGTCTCACTTGTTGTTTCGTTCTCCGGTTTATCGCTGCTCGGTCCCATTTCATAACTAAAATGATTGTATGGCTCTTCCTGAACAACAATCCATAAAATAATATAAAGTAAGATTCCAAGTCCGTTAATTAAAGTAATAATAACAAACAAAACTCTAATTAAAACCGGGTCGATGTTTAAGTAATCACCAAGCCCTCCGGCAACACCCCCTATTACTTTTTTTGTACGCGAACGATATAATCTCTCTGTCATAACTCACCTCAATTTTGGAATTCAGTTTTTTAGACGTACTTATCTTTGAAATGTTTTGACGTTATTTTAAGAATTTCCCCATTTACTTATCATAAATTGTCATCCAAGGAATATACTTCGGGATACATATCACAATCAAATCGCTAAATTTTAATGATACATTCCTATTTTCATTGAAAAATCAGAATAAGTTGTCTATTTTTTCAAGTAATAAAATTATTAGTTTATACATGAAAATTGCTCTGTGTCAAGCCAACCCGATAATCGGCGACATAGAAGGAAATAAAGAGAAGATTTTAGAAGGTTATAGAAGGGGAGTAAAAGATCAAGTTGATCTTGTAATTTTTCCCGAACTTTTCCTTTGCGGATACCAACCTCAAGATCTCGTCGAAAAGAAAGAATTCCGTGACGCTGTAATCAAAGCAGCCGATGAAATTGCTTCTCATACCGCTGATGTGGGTTTAATTTTCGGAACTATTACCGAAGAATTCGATAACGTAGGAACCGGGATTTATAATTCCGCTGCTTTTTGTTATAAAGGTAAAATTCAATTTGTTCAGCACAAAACTTTACTTCCTAATTACGATGTATTTGACGAAGTGAGATATTTTCAACCTGCTAAAAATGTATTTACTCATCAATTTGGAAGTGAACAAATTGGTATTTCAATTTGTGAAGACATTTGGAATGATGCCGATTATTGGGAAAAAAGAAGATATGAATATGACCCTGTTCAAAGATTAGTTGATAATGGTGCAACTATTTTGATAAATATCTCAGCCAGTCCTTACGCTTACGGAAGAAGAAAAGAAAGATATGATATGCTTTCTACTCTTACCAAAACAGATAAATTACCGCTTGCTTATGTATGCACTGTGGGAGCTCAAACCGATTTGATTTTCGACGGTGCAAGTATGTGTTTTAATTCTGATGGCAAACTACAGCTTATCGGTAAAACTTATGAAGAAGACTATTTTATTTTTGATACGAAGAAAGATTATGACGAAATAACAAATTTCGAAAAATCATTTGAAGAAGAAGTTCTTAATGCTTTGATCTACGGATTAAAAGAATACGGGGGAAAAACCGGGTTCAAAAAAGCATTAGTTGGGTTAAGCGGGGGAATTGATTCTGCAATAGTTACTTACATAGCAGTAAAAGCTTTCGGTAAAGAAAATGTTCATGTTATAATGATGCCTTCCGAATTTTCATCCGAGGGAAGTTTGAAAGATTCTCAACAACTTATTTCAAATCTCGGTATCTCATCAGATACGATTTCTATTCAACCGGTATTTGAAAAAACCAAAGAAATGCTTGAACCTGTTTTCGGAAATAAAAAAAAAGATACGACGGAAGAAAATTTGCAATCCCGTATCCGTGGTCTTTATTTAATGGCTCTTTCTAATAAGTTCGGTTATTTATTATGTACAACAGGAAATAAATCAGAGATAGCGGTTGGTTATGCAACTCTTTACGGTGATATGGCTGGTGCTTTATCTGTTATTGGCGATGTTTACAAAACTGATGTATACCGAATTGCAAATTATATCAACAGAAATGAAGAAATAATTCCTCAAAATATTATTGATAAAGAACCATCTGCAGAATTACGACCGAATCAGACGGATCAAGATTCACTTCCGCCTTACCCGGTTCTTGATAGAATTTTAAAGATGTATTTGGAAGAATACAAAGAATTCAATGAAATAAATGAAGAAATAAATGATGCCGAAACCGTTCACAAAGTTTTAAGATTAGTTGATCTCAACGAGTTTAAACGCAAACAAGCCGCACCCGTTTTGAGAGTTACTACTAAAGCTTTCGGTTACGGAAGACGTTTCCCTATTGTTCAAAGATGGAGAAAATAATGATCTCGCTAAATAAAAAATATTTTAAGTCACTGTTAACAATCTTATTGTTTGCTATTATTTCAAATGCTCAGTTCGGACCACCGGAAAACTTAGTAAATACGCAACTCTATCAGTCATTTGATAAAATACATGCAGGCAGCCAATTTAAATTTGCGCTTAAAATCGACATCGAAGATACCTGGCATATTAATTCTCATAAACCGAATGAAGATTTTTTAATTCCATCGGAAATTAGCGCTGAGTTAACGAAGAATTTTAATATACTTACATTATCATATCCGACACCGCATGAATATAATTTCGGTTTTTCTGATGTACCGGTAAGTGTGTTTGAAGGAGAAATTTTTGTCGGCGGAATAATTGAAGTAAATCCAAATACTTCTCCGGGAGTTTATGAAATTCCGATCGAGTTTACTTATCAAGCTTGTAATGATGTTACTTGTCTTCCGCCAAACTCGGTTAAGGATACAATTAGAGTGGAAATCGTCGATAATCAAACTCCAATTACGGAAATAAACGGTGATATATTTTCGAAAATAGATTTGAGCTATATCAACCAATCATTAGATAAAGATGAAGATTCACTTGTAACTCAACTAGAATCGAGCGGGTTAATAATAAGTTTATTGCTGGTTTTTATCGGCGGACTCGCGTTAAATCTTACACCGTGCGTTTATCCTTTAATCCCGATTACGGTTAGTTATTTCGGCGGACAAAGTGAAGGCAGAACAGGGAAACTTTTTATTCTTGGTTTAATTTATGTCCTTGGTATGTCTGTTACCTATTCGGTTATTGGAGTTGTAACTTCTTTAAGCGGTGCAATTTTTGGCGGGTTATTGCAAAACCCAATTGTGATAATTTTTGTCGCAGCAGTTTTTGTAATTCTCTCGTTAAGCATGTTCGGGCTTTATGAATTCAAACTCCCCGATTCACTCGTGATGAAAGCCGGCGGTGCAAAGTCCGGGACTTTAGGTGCGCTATTTATGGGCTTGACTATGGGCGTTGTTGCAGCTCCTTGTATCGGACCTTTTGTTTTGGGACTTGTAACTTATGTTGCCGCAAAAGGCGATCCGTTATTCGGATTCTTAATGTTTTTCTTTTTGGCACTCGGATTAGGAACCCCTTATTTATTCCTTGCTCTTTTTTCCGGGAAAATCAAACAACTTCCAAGAGCCGGTTTTTGGATGGAAGCAGTCAAACATATTTTCGGTTTCTTGCTTATTGGTATGGCACTTTATTTTATCGGACCTCTTCTTCCAAAAGATGTGAATACCTATCTACTTCCGGTTTATGGAATTCTTGTTGCTGTAATTCTTTTATTTGTCGATAAAAAAGGAAATGAAATTAAAGGATTCAGAATTTTTAAATATGTTTTTGCTCTATTAGTGTTATTAATTTCAACTTATGCAATAATTCCCTCTGAAAGAAATTCACCGAACTGGCAGGAATTTACTTTTGAAAGTTACGATGATGCAATCGCGAATAATGATAAAATTCTGATAGATTTTTATGCCGATTGGTGTATTCCCTGTAAAGAACTTGATGCACTTACATTTTCTGATCCGCAAGTAATAGAAAAATCAAATGAGTTTACTGCATTCAAAGTTGATATGACACGAACAATGGATGAAAAAACAGAAGAAATAAGAGATCGATTCAATATTATTGGTATGCCGACAGTTTTAATTATTGATTCACGAGGCAATGAAATTCGTCGTTTAACCGGGTTTGTAAATGCAAAAGAGTTTTTAGAAATACTATCTATAGTGGAATAAAACAGTTTTAATTGCTAATAGTAATTAGCTTTTCTAACTTAGTACATTACTTTTAATTAAATATGTATCAATAAATACAAGAGTTAAGTAAAAAAATGACACAAGTAAACGGAAAAAAAGTTGAACAAATTTCCGAAGTAACTGTAATGTTTGCCGGAGATTCCGGTGACGGAATGCAGTTAACCGGAACACAATTCAGTGATACGACTGCAATTGTAGGAAACGATTTAAGTACATTACCCGATTATCCGGCTGAAATTCGCGCACCCGCAGGTACTTTGTACGGTGTATCCGGATTTCAATTACATTTTAGTTCAAAAGATGTACACACACCGGGCGATAGCCCTGATGTATTGGTAGCAATGAATCCAGCAGCTCTAAAAGTTAATCTAAGAAACTTGAAACCATCAGCTGTAATTATTGTCAATTCCGATGCGTTTGATCCGAAAAATTTAAAAACTGCACGTTATGAATCTAATCCGTTGGAAGACGATACATTAACAGGTCATAAAGTATTCCAAGTTCCGATAACTTCACTTACAATCAATGCATTAAAGGATACTTCTTTAAGTACAAAAGAAATTCAAAGAAGTAAAAACTTTTTTGCTCTTGGTTTGATGTATTGGTTGTTTAATAGACCTCTTGAACCTACTTTAAAATGGATTGAATCAAAATTTTCCAAAACACCGCAATTCATTGATGCAAATACCAAAGCTTTGAAGGCAGGTTATTATTTTGGTGAACAAACTGAATTGTTTACAACCAGGTATACAGTTGAACCAGCTGAACTTCCTAAAGGAATTTATAGAAACGTTTCGGGGAATGAAGCTATATCATTAGGTTTTGTTGCAGCTTCCGAACTATGCGGTCTTCCTTTATTCTTAGGATCATACCCTATAACTCCCGCTTCTGAAATTCTACATTTCTTAAGCGGATATAAAAATTTCGGAGTAAAAACTTTTCAAGCTGAAGATGAGATTGCCGGTATCACATCTGCTATTGGTGCTTCATTCGGTGGTTCTTTAGCAATTACAACCACAAGCGGTCCGGGTATGGCGTTGAAAACCGAAGCAATGGGTTTAGCTGTGATGACAGAACTCCCGCTCGTTATTATCAATATTCAAAGAGGCGGACCAAGTACCGGGCTTCCTACCAAAACCGAACAAGCTGATTTATTCCAGGCTATTTATGGTAGAAATGGTGAAGCTCCTATTCCTGTAATCGCTGCTAGTACCCCAATTGATTGTTTCTATACGGCGATTGAAGCAGTAAAAATTGCGTTAAAATACATGACTCCTGTAATTCTTTTAAGTGACGGGTATATTGCAAACGGTTCTGAACCGTGGCGAGTTCCTCGTGTTTCGGAACTTCCGACTTTCAAAAAAGAATTTTATACCGATGCAGAAACTTTTCAACCTTATATGAGAGACGAAAATCTTTCGAGACCTTGGGCTGTCCCGGGTACCCCAGGTTTAGAACATCGTATTGGTGGTCTTGAAAAAGCGCACATTACAGGTAATGTAAGTTATGATCCCGACAATCATGATTTTATGGTAAGAATGAGAGCAAATAAAGTTAAAAAAGTACAGCAAGATATTCCTGCACTTGAAATTGACGGTGATAAAGAAGGCGAGCTTTTAGTATTGGGATGGGGCGGAACCTACGGTGCGATAACCGAAGCAGTTGAGCTTGCTCGCAATAATGGTTTGAAGGTTTCTCAAACACACCTCAAATACCTTAATCCGTTACCACAAAATACCGAACAAGTTCTTCGTGGGTTTAAAAAAATTCTTATTCCTGAATTAAACATGGGACAACTTGCGAGAGTATTAAGAGGTGAGTTCTTGATTGAAGTAGAATCTTTTACCAAGATTAAGGGATTACCTTTTAAGTCATCGGAAATATTTAACAAGATAAGCGAATTACTCGGAGGCAGCAATGGCAAATAATGATAACATTGAAATAAAAAAATTAACCGCAAAAGATTTTGCTACCGATCAGGATGTTAGATGGTGTCCCGGTTGCGGTGATTATTCTATTCTTGCTCAAGTTCAAAGATCATTCCCGGATATAGGGATTCCTAAAGAAAAAATTACCTGGATTTCAGGTATCGGATGTTCAAGCCGGTTCCCGTATTATATGAATACTTTTGGGATGCATGGAATTCACGGCAGAGCTGCTGCAATTGCTACCGGACTTAAAATTGCACGTCCCGATTTATCTGTATGGGTTGCAACCGGTGATGGTGATATGCTAAGTATAGGTGGTAATCATTTTATTCATACTTGCAGAAAGAATGTTGATCTTAAAATTCTTCTTTTTAATAATAGAATTTATGGTTTAACAAAAGGGCAATATTCTCCGACTTCGGAAAAAGGTAAAGTTACGAAGAGTACGCCTTACGGTAGTGTTGATTATCCGTTTAATCCTGCGACACTTGCGTTAGGAGCGGAAGCTACTTTTGTTGCAAGAACTATTGATAGAGAACCGAAACATATGCAGGAAATGATCAAACGAGCTGCTGATCATAAAGGAACGGCATTCATTGAGATATTCCAAAATTGCAACATCTTTAATGACGGAGCTTTTTCATTGTTGACTGAAAAAGATACAAAAGAAGATCATCTTTTATATTTAGAACATGATAAACCGATGATTTTCGGTAAAGAGAAAAATAAAGGAATTAAAATTGAAGGCTTTACACCAAAAATTATAGATCTTAATGACGGAAAGCATTCAGTTGATGATGTACTTGTGCATGATGAGTTTGATCATAGTGCTGCAAGAACTTTCATGCTCGCACACCTTTCTGATAATCCTGAAATGCCTACACCGATTGGAATTTTTAGACAAATTTTTAAACCGACTTACAATGAAGGCATTGAGGAACAAATTAAGAGAATCACCGAGAAAAAAGGCAAGGGTGATTTAGAAAAAGTTCTCTTCAGCGGTAATACTTGGGAAGTAAATTAAATTCTTATTGAGATACGGCATTAATGTGCCGTATCTCGTTTCATCACCTGCCAATATCTATGAAATGATAATAAATTTTCGCATTTTAACCCCTTCGTTTTTTCTAAAGGTATAGAATGGATTTTTCTTTATTAAAGAATATTATTACTCAAAATAAATCTTTTATTATTACTTCTCATGTAAACCCGGATGCCGATGCCATCGGTTCTGAATTAGCTCTGTATTTCATTCTCAAAAAATTGAATAAAGAAGTACGAGTTATCAATCATAGTCAATCCCCAAGTTTTCTATCTTTTCTTGATACTAACAACGTAGTTGAAAAATTTGATGCCGAGACACATGAGAAAATAATACATAGTGCAGATGTTATTTTTGTTCTTGATCTCAATCAATCAAATAGACTTGTCAGTATGGAGAAATCGTTTTGTGAAAGTAAAGCAATAAAGATTTGTATCGATCATCATCAAGACCCCGGTGATTTTACGGATCATTATTTTATAGATACAAATGTATCTGCAACTGGTGAACTAATTTATGACTTTATTAAAGAGACCAGCATTGTTGAATTTGATTATGATATCGCACTTCAAATTTATGCTGCGATAATGACCGATACCGGTTCTTTTAAGTATGATAGAACAACTCCGAAAGTACATCGTATAGCGGCTCATCTTTTGGAATTAGGTGTAAATCCGACTTATGTTTTTGATCAAATCTATGACCAAGCAAAATTTGGTAAAATAAAATTACTTGGCAGTTCGTTATCTTCAATCGAACTTTTTGCATCAGGTCAAATTGCAGTGATGGTTATTACTCAAAAAATGCTGCATGAAACCGAAACATTAGAAGCTGATATTGATGGATTTGTAAATTTCTGTCTTGCAATTGAAAATGTAAAAATCGGGTTACTCTTTATTGAATTAAAAAACGGTATGAAGATAAGTTTTCGATCAAAAGGGAATATTCCGGTTAATAAATTAGCTGCTGAGTTTGGAGGCGGTGGACATATTAATGCTGCCGGAACCAGATTGTTCAATGTTTCAATTAAAGATGTAAAATCAAAAGTAATTAAGTCTGCTGAAAAATATTTATCAGAGGAAAATTAAATGTTATTCAATCTAAAATTTGATGCGGTAAAAGAAATTTCTAAAACAGTTAAAGAGATAGGTGTTGTTCTTTTTATTCAAGATGAATTATCAAAAGCCGGTTTCAAAAAAGAATTTGAAAAAACCGGGCTCAAGTTTAACGAAAGAATATATAAAAAATATTGGGATAAAGAATCTACCTCGTTTAGTTATAGTTTTACCGATGGCAAGATTATCTTTCTTCATTTAGTTAAACTGAAGAAAAACAAAATTACCAACGATACATTCCGAAATGAAATTGCCGGAGTGATAAAGAGTTTACAAGGTAATAATTTACAATCACTCTCTATATTTTCTCCCGAGATCTCATCGATTAAAAATTTATTTCCATCAGAAGAGTATTTCTATCAAACATTATTTGAAGGCGCATACTTAGGTAATTATGAGTTTGATGTTTACAAATCCAAGAAAAAGAAGATACACCAATTACAGGTAAATTTAATAACAAACAATACGGTAACTGCAAGAACTGCAATAAAGAAATCTCAAAAAATTATGAATGCCGTTAAATTTACACGTGATCTTGTTAATGAACCGCCAATTACGTTAACTCCCGCAGAACTAGCAAAAAGAACAAAAATTGAATTGACAAAAGTTGGTGTTAAGGTAAATGTATTCAACAAAAAGCAATTAAAAGAAAAGAAGATGAACGCGATTCTTGCGGTTGGTTCTGCTTCTCCTAATGATCCGTGCTTAATAGCTTTGAATTATAAACCAAAAGTAAAAACAAAAAGAAAAATAGTGCTTGTCGGTAAAGGTGTAACATATGATACCGGTGGATTATCAATCAAACCTACGCAGGGTATGTTGGAAATGAAAGCTGATATGGCTGGCGGTGCTGCAGTTATCGGTATAATTAAAGCCGCCGCAGAGTTACAATTGCCCTACGAATTAATTGGTATTGTCCCCGCAGTAGAAAATACAATTGATGGTAATGCCTACAAACCGGGCGATGTAATTAAAACCGCTTCGGGTAAATCGATTGAAGTGAAAGATACGGATGCCGAAGGAAGAATTATTCTTGCAGATGCTTTAGAGTATGCATCGAAACAAAAGCCCGATGAAATTATAGACTTTGCAACTTTAACCGGGGCAGTTGCGGTTGCCTTAGGTCTTTACGCCGCCGGTTTGTTTACAAAAAATGATAAGATCGCAGACTCATTATTTAGCGCCGGTATGAGAACTTATGAACGTGTATGGCGATTACCGTTTTGGGATGATTATAATAAACTGATTGACAGTGATATTGCGGATGTCAGTAATCTTGGACCAAGATGGGGCGGGGCAATAACTGCAGGTAAATTTTTAGAAAAATTTGTTGATGAAAAAATCCCATGGGCTCATCTTGATATTGCCGGCACCGCAATTGAAAATGATATGAATAATTATACAAAGAAATGGCATACGGGATTTGGTGTTAGATTAATTATTGATTATCTGGAAAATGTGAGTTGATTGAAAAAATATTTATTGTTTTTAACCGTTTTAACGGTTTCTACAATTAAGCGGTCAACTTGAGTTACTTAAAAATCTTCCCGTCTTTAATTTCATGTACAACATTGCCCAACTTAACGAGGTCCGGGTTATGTGTAACAATCAAAAACGTAACTCCGAATTTATCTTTTATATCGACAATCAATTGATGCAATGATTCACTATTTTTCGAATCGAGATTACCCGAAGGTTCATCGGCAAAAATTATATCCGGATCATTTGCAAGCGCACGCGCAACCGCAACTCTTTGCTGCTCACCGCCGGATAGTTCAGCAGGTTTATGATCTTTTCTATCCGATAATCCGACTGCTTCAAGCAACTCTTCTGATTTTTTAGTTGCCTTCTTTAACGAAATACCCTTTACCATTTGAGGAAGGGCAATATTTTCTGCTGCGGTAAATTCCGGCAAAAGATGATGAAACTGAAATACAAAACCTATATGATCATTTCTAAACTTCGAAATTTTTTCGTCATTGAGTTTAAAGATATCTGTTCCTTTAATTTTTACATTACCTTGATCAGGTTTATCCAATCCGCTTAACAAATAAAGTAATGTACTTTTACCTGCACCGGATGCACCGATTATCACTTCAATGTTATTTTCTTCAACGCTTAGGTCAATTCCTTTTAAGACTTCTAAAGTTTTGCCTTTAGTATTCATAAATGATTTAGTGATATTTACCGCTTCTAAAATCTTTCCCATATCATTCCCATTTAATTGCTTCTGTGATAGAAATTTTTACTGCTTTTTTTGCAGGATAAAGTGAAGCTAAAAACGTTAGAAAGAAAGCCGCAAATCCAACTGCAAAGAAATCACTCCATTTCAAAACAACCGGCAGCGAATTGATTATATATTTTGTTGGGTCAAGAGGGTAAAAATTAATTGTTAATTGTAACCAGCAAATAAAATATCCGATCAACATTCCTGTAACAGTCCCGATTAACCCGATTAAAATTCCCTCGAACATAAAAATTCTTAAAATCGATTTTTTTGTTGCACCCATTGAGCGGAGTAACGCAATATCTTTTTTCTTCTCTATAACGGACATTGTTAGTGAACCGAGAATATTAAATGTAGCTACAGCTATTATTAAAGCAAGAAGTAAATATGCACCCCATCTTTCAATCAACATAATGTTATACAAATCCTTATGCAAATCATACCAGGTGCTGACAGTTGCTTGCTCACCGACAATTGATTGAATTTCCGGTTTAACTTTTTCGGAAGAGGAAATGTTATCTAATCTAATTTCTATTCCGGTAATGTTATTTCTTAAAGCAAGCATATTTTGAGCAGAGGGGAGAGAAGTAAAAGCGAAATTATAATCATATTCTTTATTCTTCGCTTCGAATAATCCGGTAACTAAATAAGGTCTTGCTTGCGGAATTGATAGAGAAAGAATTGACCTTTCAATAGAAGCTGCGGATGATACAAAAATTGTATCTCCGACTCTTGCCGATAATCTTAATGCAATTGGTAAACCTAAAATTATTTTGTCAATCCCTTTATCGTTTTCAACATCAAACTCACCGGAAATTATTTTTGATTTAACACCCCAATCAGTTGATTGTAAATTTTTATCGATTCCTTTTAAGTTGATTATCTCGTATGATTTGTTATTTAATGCAATGATTTTTCCTTCGGCATAAAATCCGGCACTTTCTACTTTATTTAGTTTATTGATTTCTTCAATGAGAACCGATTTGTCGCCCTCAAATTGGTTAAGATTTGATACTCTGATATGAGGGTCAAACTCAACTAATAATTTTGTTACTAAAGAACCAAATCCGTTAAACACGGATAGCATTACTATTAAAGCAGCAACACCTATCATAACTCCAAGCGAGGATAGCAAGGTAATTATGGTTATAAAATTAACCTTGTGTTTGGACTTGATATATCTTCGTGCTATAAAAAATTCAAACATCAGTTAAACCTTATTGATGAAATTATATTCATTCTTGATGCCACATAACTTGGTATTAAAGATGCAAGCAAACTTAATACTAATCCGATTCCCGCAACAATCAAGTAATTTTCAATATCGATCGAGATAGGAACCGTAGAAATAAAATAAATTGAAGCGGGGAGAGTAATCAAATTGAATTGAAGTTGAAGGTAACTTAAAACCAAAGCAAGAATACAACCAATTGTAATTCCTAATAATCCTAAAAAAACACCTTGTACAAAAAATATCTGCAAGATTTTCTTTTTAGTGAATCCGATTGCTTTTAGCACACCTATTGAACTTGTTCTTTCCAAAACAATCATCAGCATTGTGCCTACTATATTAAAAATTGCTACAACGATTATTAACCCAAGTATAATCGGTATCGGTTCTTTTTGCAGATCGAGCCATGTAAAAATATTTTGATGTACCTGGAAAATAGTTCTTACATAATAAGGATAACCCAATAGATCCTGAAGTGCCTTCGCTGAAGAATCAATACTATCAACATTATTTAATCTAATGTTGTAACCGGAGATGCTGTTATATGTTTCAAATAATTCTTTTGCATGACTTAGAGAGATGTAAACATTCATATCATCATATTCAGCCATTCCGCTTTCGAATATTCCCGAAATTATGTATTGCTCAATAGCCGGGGGATTATCAGCGTCGGGTAACTCATCTTTCTTTAATGAAAATATTGTAATCTTATCATTAACAGAAGTATTAATCTTCTCACTTAATTTTTTCCCGATAATAATTTGTTTAATTTCTTCCGAATCAAGTTCATAATTACCTTCAACAATGTATTCATCAATATTGGTATTGTCGGTCTCAGTATCAATCCCTACAATTGTAACACCTTCTGATAATGTACGTGATTTTATAATTCCAAGTTTTGAAATAAACTCCGATATGCTATGAAAATCTTCGCCGATTTTTTGAGTTATTTCGGATTTAATTACATCGGAATCCGGCAAGTTCCTATTTCCGAAAGCAGTAATTTTTATATGAGAATTAAAATTGACAATTTTCTGAGCTACGATTTCTTCAAACCCGTTTAATATAGTAAGTGCAATAATAAGGACAGCAGTACCTATTGCGATACCGATAACCGAAATAACAGAGACAAGTGAAAGGAATTTAGAGCTTTGTTTATTAGATATGTATTTCTTTGCAATAAAGATTGAAAGTGGCATCTTTAACCCGATATTTGCTGTTCCAATTTAATAAAAATGATTGACATAAGATTGACTTTGCGGGGGTAAAAATATATTTTACTTAGCCGTTTTTGAATTAATTCGCAAAAGGTTAGTTTCTTCAGCTTTCATCTCCTTTTGCGATTTTGTTTTTTGTTTAATGATGTTAATTACTCCGTTATTAATATAAATTATTTTCGTAGAAATATAAAAACACGGGGCGTAGCGTAGTCCGGTTAGCGCGCCTGCTTTGGGAGCAGGAGGTCGCAGGTTCGAATCCTGCCGCCCCGACTTTTGGAATTTTTTATTGTTCTTTATTTGCTGAAATATTATTATGCGTCAGTAACTTTGCTGTTCAATAAATTTTATCCGGCGACTAAGATTACGGCGAATTAATTTTCAGATTCTATAATTTTTCTGCGCCAGTAGCTCAATCGGATAGAGCAACAGCCTTCTAAGCTGTAGGTTAGTGGTTCGAGTCCACTCTGGCGTACATGGTAAAATCCTAAATCCTAATATCGAAACTCGAAACATTTTGTTAGGATATAGAATTTAGAATTTGTTCTTAAAAAATGGTGGGCGTAGCTCAGTTGGTTAGAGCGTCTGGTTGTGGCCCAGAAGGTCGTGGGTTCAATTCCCATCGCTCACCCGCAGTTTAAAGTTTGAAGACAAAAAATAATTTTGATTTATCGTTTTCCTTTTGCCTTTATCCTTTGAACTTTATCCTTGACCTTGGCCCCATCGTCTAATGGTTAGGACCTCGCCCTTTCACGGCGGTAATAGGGGTTCGAATCCCCTTGGGGTCACGATAATAAAGAGCAGTTTGTAGCTGCTCTTTTTTTTTTGTTCTTAAATTGATTTTTAAAAAAGTTCAAACAGACAAATCCGTTTTTCCCTTTTGCCTTTATCCTTTGAACTTTATCCTTTGAACTTTATCCTTGACCTGGCCCCATCGTCTAATGGTTAGGACCTCGCCCTTTCGCGGCGGTAATAGGGGTTCTCCTGAAGGGATCACGATGTGAGAATCCCCTTGGGGTCACGATAAAATGTGGGTTTTACAAATGCGGTTTATCAAAGTATCTCACTTTTATTGTTAACTTCTGAAATAATCTTATTACATAGTTTCCTTCCTAAAATCATTCATTTTTTCATAACATTCTTATAAGCATCCATTTAGCAGATATTAGAAAAACCATTTGACAATTGGACAATTAAACAATTCTCTTAGATGTAATCAAACGATTAATTTATCATGTTATAATCTAACCAACAACCGCCTATTTTATTTTTTCAATCTTATTCCTATTTTCTCAAAGTTAAATATTGAGTGATATGAAAAACTATACTGATTACCAGTTATCTTTTGAAGGGCAAAAAGAATACAAAACCAACAGGGAAGAAATCAAAACAAATCTTCTGAATTATCTTTTGTTTTATCCGCGCATGATTAAAATTGTATACGGCAGTAACCGGATGACAAAGAAAAATTTATACAATAGATATAATTGGGTTGCTTCTTCTTTATTTACAATTAGAGCAATGGAAAAAGCCGGGTTGGATTTCCATGTAGAAGGATTGGATAACATCGGTAAGTTTGACGGACCCGCTGTATTTGTCGGTAATCATATGAGTACGCTTGAAACAGTTGCACTGCCGACATTCATTCAACCGATTAAACCTGTTGTTTATGTAATTAAAGAAGAACTCACAAATTATCCTCTCTTTGGTCCGGTTGCAAAAGCACGTCACCCTATTTTAGTTGGAAGAGCAAATCCGCGCGAAGATTTACAGATTGTTTTGAATGAAGGTTCTGCCAGACTTCAAGACGGTCGATCGGTTATTATCTTTCCTCAAAGAACTCGAAGTAAATATCTCGATGCTAAAAATTTTAATTCGCTTGGTGTTAAATTGGCTAAAAGAAATAATGTATATGTTGTTCCTCTTGCATTGCTAACTGACGCATGGGAGAACGGCAAAATTATAAAAGAACTTGGTAAACTTGATCGCTCAAAAAAAGTTCATTTCGCATTTGGCGAACCTTTCAAAGTTGAAACCAGCGGTGCGGAAGAAAATCAAAGAGTAATAGATTTTATCAAATCAAAATTGAAAGAGTGGGGGAGAGAAGACTATATTCTATAAAATTTCTTTATTTCCCTATATTCAAAAAAGTAATTGGAAAATTGTCTAATTGCCGCATTGTTTAATTGTTCTATTGTAAATACAAGTTGTTCATAAAAAGTAATTGACAAAAGCATTAACCACGAGGGACACGAAGAATTCACTAAGTTCACAAAAAGAAACTCCCATCTCTCCTCGCATAATACTTAAAATAAATAATTGAGAATCATTGTAAATAATTTTTCTTGAATGCAATAAATGTTCAAAGAAAATTTTACTTACTCACTCACCTTACGCAAAGATGTTATTACCTTAAAGGTTACTGTTTTCAGACCTTTTAGGTAACTTAATTTTAGCCTATTAATGCAACATTGAAGGTTAAAAACAAGCAACCTTCGATGTTTGTGCGTAAGGTGACTTACTCATTCTTTCCGACACATCAATTAGACAATTAAACTATTTGGCAATGCACTAATTGTTTCTTAACAATTCCTTAACATATCGTTAACTCCGGGTTAACATTCAAACCTTAGTTTCGTACCATAAGTTTTAAACCACAACAAAGAGAGAGAGAAAAATGTATTACAAAACCAAACTAAAATTTGGCGGATTTAATTTGAATATTCTTTTCAAAACAATTTTACTAACCATCTTAACATCTACTTTGCTATTTGCTCAATCAGGCAAAATAACCGGTATTGTTGTTGATGGTGAATTGGGTGAGCCGCTTGTCGGTGCCAATATAATGGTCGACGGAACCTCAATTGGAGCCGCATCCGATCTTAACGGAAAATACTTTATTGAAAATGTTCCGGAAGGTGAATATGATTTGGTCATTTCCAGTATTGGATTTTCCAGAAGTATAATCAAGGGAGTAAAAGTTGAAAAAAATAAAATATCCAAGATTAATGTCGTTCTTCAAGTAGAAAGTTTCACTACTGATGATGTTATAATTTCTGCTAAAGCTGCAGAAGACTCTGAAGCAGGTCTCTTGGTTAAAAGACAAAAATCGGCTGCCGTTAGTGATGCAATAAGTGCAGAACAAATTTCAAGGACAGGTAGCGGTGATGCAGCAGAAGCCGTTAAACAAGTCGTTGGTGCATCGGTTGTTGACGGTAAATATGTATATGTAAGAGGACTTGGAGATAGATATAGTTACACACAATTAAACGGTGCAGAACTACCAAGCTCGGACCCGAATAGAAAAGCATTTCAATTGGATTTACTGCCAACAAATCTTCTAGATAATATTGTAACTATAAAAACATTTACACCCGATAAACCCGGCAACTTCAGTGGCGGTATTGTTGATATCGGTACAAGAAGTTTTCCGAATGCTTTTACACTTGGTTTTTCATCGTCGGTAACCTATCATGGTCAGGCTACAGGCAATGGTGATTTTCTTACTTATGCTGGCGGTGGTAATGACTGGCTTGGTTCGGATGACGGAACACGAAGCATTCCTTCTATATTTAGTAATCCGGATACCAAAGTACCAACTGCTGTTGAAGCAAGATTTGATGATAACAAAGCACAAACACTCGATATAATGTCTAATGCATTTAACAATATTTTGGATTTGAATAGGGAAGCACCTCCGGTAAATCAAAGTATGTCGCTTTCAGTTGGTGATAGAATCACACTCGGTAAAGAATCAAATCTTGGTTATTTGGGAAGTTTTACTTTTGGCAGAAATTTTTCTTATTACGAAGATGGTGAAGTAGGTATATATAATTGGAGCCCTGGGGTTGGTTCACTTAATAATCAACTGAAATTAAAAGATGCTCAAGGCTCGGCTGAATCAACACTTGGTGCTCTCACTTCAATTGCTCTAAATATTAATTCCAACCATCAGATCAGCGGTAATATTTTTTATTCAAAGTCTGGAACTTCAACAGCTCGTTTTCAAGAAGGTTTTTGGCCTCAAGAGTTAGATAACACGAGAATTGTTAGGAACAGGGTCTTAGGTTGGATAGAAAGAGATGTGCTATCATACCAGGTTAGAGGAGAACACTTGTTCAGCTCTTTCTTAGGAACAACTATTGACTGGTCCGCTTCATTTGCAAAAACTACACAAGACGAACCCGACTTAAGATTATTATTTTCAATTGAAGACACGACAAAAACTCCAAGTACACATACAATACGCGGTTCAAATTTTGATGACCCGGCGAGATACTTCAGATATTTAGAGGATAATTCGAATACTTACAATGTTAATCTATCGGTTCCATTTACACAGTGGAACGGTTTAGCAAGTAAAATAAAAGTCGGCGGTTTATATCAAACAACCGACCGAAATTTTACTGAAAGAATTTTTACTTATCTCCCGGTTAATGCTTTCTTTAATGAAGTTAACGGAAATATAACCGAACTATTCTCGGATAAATATAATGGATTACTAAGTACCGATACATTAAGTAACGGTACACTGCGTTATAATTTCGGCAATGTAATAAGAGATAACTCAAGAGCAAGGAACAATTATACCGGTGATCAAACAGTGCTTGCCGGTTATTTTATGATTGACTTAGCAATTTTTGATCGACTAAGATTGATTGGTGGTATTAGGTATGAAACAACTGAAATAGAAGTAATAAGTAAAGATACAACTCTTGGTATTGGTAATATTAAAGAAAACGATTTACTGCCGTCATTAAATTTAGTTTATAACCTTGCAAATAATATGAATATTAGATTTGCTGCTACCCAAACACTTGCAAGACCAACATTCAGAGAGTTAGCCCCATTTTCATCAAAAGAATTTGTTAACGGTTTTGAACTTCAAGGTAATCCAAATCTAAAAAGAACTTTAATCGAGAATTATGATTTAAGATGGGAATGGTATACCAGACCCGGTGAAATATTTGCAATAAGCGGATTCTATAAAAAATTAAAAAATCCTATTGAACGCTCTTTTGCTCTTGGGACGACAGAATCAAATAGAATTGTTACTTATACAAACGTAGACAAAGCAACTATTTTAGGTGCAGAATTTGAAGCAAGATTTAGATTAGATCATGTATGGAAAGAACTCTCAAATTTCACTATCGGTGCAAATCTTTCTCTCGTTGATTCGGATATTGATATATCAGAAGTTGAATTGGCATCACGTCTTTCTATCGATTCAACAGCAAGCAAAGAAAGGGATTTACAAGGGCAGTCTAATTACATTATTAATCTCGACTTGTCCTATACAAACTTTTCTACCGGAACAACCGCAAGTTTATACTTTAACACTTTCGGCGAGAGACTTTCAAGAGTTTCAACAAACTTAACGCCTGATGTATTCGAACAGCCTGCTGCTCAGCTCGATTTAGTCGTTAGTCAAGAATTATTCTCTAACTTCTCAATGAAATTATCAGTTAAAAATATTCTCAATTCAAGTTACTGTGAAGTTTATAAGTACAGAGGTCAAGAGTATATCTTTCAAGAATATAAAAGGGGTATGACTTACTCAGTAGGTATATCATACAATATTTAGAGTAATTATTTCATTAATCATTAATAAAGGAGATGTACATGATGAAGCGATTCTTTTCATTTTTTTTACTTGCCTTTTTCCCAATATTGCTTTCAGCTCAAGTTATTGTTACAGATGATATCTCATCGGATGTAACTTGGACTGCAAACAACGAATACATTCTTAACGGTCTTGTGTTTGTTAATAATGGGGCAACACTATCTATTGAACCGGGTACTGTAATTAAAGGTCGGTCACAAGGTAATATAACAACAGGTGAAGGAGCAAGTGCGTTAGTAGTCAGAAGAGGCGGCAAAATAATGGCAGAAGGAACCGCCGCGAATCCGATAATATTCACATCAGAATTTGATGACTTATCAATCCCTGATGATCTAACAAATGCAGACAGAGGTTTATGGGGTGGAATTATAATCTTAGGAAGAGCAACTACAAATCAGCCGACAACAGAAAACCAAATTGAAGGTATCCCAAGTGAATTGGATGCAAAGTACGGTGGTAATGATGATGACGATAACTCCGGTGTATTAAGATATGTATCAATTCGTCACGGTGGGTTTTCAATAAGCGGCGTACCCGGTGATGAAATCAACGGATTAACAATGGGTGCAGTTGGAAGAGGCACAACGATTGAATACATAGAAGTATATGCAAACTTTGATGATGGATTTGAATGGTTTGGCGGTACAGTAAATACAAGATACTTAGTAGCAGCATTCTGCGCTGATGATTCATTTGACTACGATCAAGGCTGGAGAGGAAAGAACCAGTTTTGGTTCTCGGTACAAGGTTCGGATGAAGCCGGAAGAGGCGGTGAACATGACGGCGGTGATGACTGCGAAACATGCGAACCGTATGCAATACCGATGATAGCAAATGCAACATACATTGGTTCTGGTGTAGGCGCAACACCGGCGGGTGATGGAAACGATAGAGCAATATATTTTAGAGATAATGCCGGTGGTAAGTATTACAATAGTATCTTTACTGATTTTGTTGGAGTAGGATTAAAAGTAGAAGATATAACCGGCGAAGACAGCAGATCGCGATTAGAGAATGGTGATTTGGTAATGAGTAATAATTATTGGTGGGGCTTCGGAGCCGGAAATGATTGGTTAACAATAGCATCAGGCGATCAATGGGTAGTAGATCATTTAGCTGCAAATAATAATCATTTAGTTGACCCTCAATTAAGAGGAATCAGCAGAACTACCGATAAGGGTCTTGATCCTAGACCGCAATTAGCAACAACAGCAGTTAATGTTGGAGATCAATTCTTTGTCCCGACAAATTATGCAGGTGCTTTTGATCCTAATAATGGTTTATGGACTGAAGGTTGGACAGCACTTTCAGTTTTAGGTTATACTCCGCAAACAGTTGTTGGTATTGAAGAAAAATATGATTCAGAAATCCCGGTAAGTTTTGATTTATCACAAAACTATCCTAACCCGTTTAACCCTTCAACCAAAATTCAGTTTACAATGCCGGAAGCAGGCAACGTGAAGTTGACGGTATATAACGTACTCGGTCAGAAAGTTGCTGAATTAATAAATGACTTCAAAGCAGCGGGTATTTATACAATCAATTGGAATGCTGAGAATTTATCATCAGGTATGTATATCTATAAGTTAGAATCCGGTGCAAATATAATTACAAAGAAAATGACTTTGTTGAAATAAGACACTAATTTCACGAATTGACACGAATTAACTTGAATTGAAATTCATGAGATTCGGGTCTTAGGACTAAATTACCAGGCGACAAATGTCGTAATAGTAAATAAATAGCCGCCGACATTTGTCGGTATGAATAGGATATGTAACCGCTGACATTTGTCAGCGTGCATGAATGACTCGTAATTTATAATTCTACTGATAAGTAAAGATAACGAGATGTTATCACCGCAGACGTAAAGAGGCAGACAGGTCCGCGGCTACAAATTAAACCTTGGAGGTCGCATGATTTAGACCTCCAAGGTTACTGGCAGCCCTAGCAACCTTCGAGGAAAAAGAACTTAATCAACAAACTCTTACCTCGAAGGTTTCTCAAAATCACCGGGATTTGTCAGGTATAAAATTATTAATAAAAATTTTTTGTTTAACCATTTTGATTAAGAAAATCCCGGGGGATATCATTCGGGAAACGTTAAAGGTCGTCAGACTTCGCTCGTTAGTGTCTGGAGACTCCAACGGAGTCTTCGACCGAACTCCCGACAGGGTGCGTCGAGGTCTGACGACTGGCGAGTCACTTGTTTTTGACTTACAAGATTACTCAAAAACTTAGCAACAAAACTCTCTCTCCTTCCTTTGTGGTTCGGGGTGTCGAAAGGCACCCCTTTTATTATAAATTTAAAATTGCAATAATATCCAGTCCAAAAATCCCATTAGAGATTTCATTATGGTAAAAAAACAAAAAGAAAAACTCATTCAAAACATGCATATCAAAAATCCCGATAGGGATTTCATTATTGTAGAATCATTCGAAACATGCATATTAAAAATCCCGATAGGGATTACATTTATGGTAGAATCATTCAAAACATGCATATCAAAAATCCCGATAGGGATTACATTTATGGTAGAATCATTCGAAACATGCATATCAAAAATCCCGATAGGGATTTCATTATGGTAGAAAAATATAAAAAGCAAAACACCCTAAAACACCGTAGGTGTTTCATTATAGGGTAGCGATCGAGCTTAGTACAAAACCCCAACTCGATATAGTATTAAATGTAGCATCTACCAAGCTTTCGAAAAGCAGCGTTGACACAGAATCATTCGAAACATGCATATCAAAAATCCCGATAGGGATTTCATTATGGTAGAAAAATATAAAAAGCAAAACAC
>OMKS01000688.1_pt1 | contig 31082 bp, 29 predicted proteins | sample 1674721 | NCBI WGS metagenome assembly OMKS01 (sample SAMN06264996, study PRJEB25208) | sediment metagenome | isolation source: hot spring sediment | place: USA: California | collected 2014-09-02 | reverse complement strand
CTTCGTCGGCAGCGTCAGATGTGTATAAGAGACAGCTACTGAGTCATTCACAATCACAAACTGAACTAAGAACACTATTTTTACCCTACTGTCAAAGTTGGGTTAAAAAATGAATAGCAGGGTTTTAAATAACTGTATAACATTACAAATTTGACATGTTGACGCAATACCATAGGTATAATCTTTGGTGCAAATGATACTATGAATCAAGAAGGAAATATTGATCAAAACAGAAAGGAAGAATTCTTTCTCGCTATGTTCGATTTTATGCGTAGTTTTCTAGGGGGTACTGCTGGTTCAATCCGTGAATTAGCAGATATCCAAGCAACATATCCTGAAGAGTATGAACATTTTAATGAATTTGATACTAATCCTGAGCAAATGATGGAATTGGCAGAAAAACTTAACCCTCGTCTGCAGGGTCTTTTATTTAAAGTAATGTTTAAAGTTAATTCTTTAAATAAAAGGATGTCAAACATGACTTATTTGAGTGTTGACGAAAAAAGAAAACTTGCAACGGATTTAGATGTTTTTGTGGATGAAACACAACGAATGTTAGATGAGGTGAGGGCGGGAATTGCGGAGTAAAAATATGCTTCATCATATCGGTTTTCTCTATTGGTGTTTTTCATCCCCATCACTCATAATCAATTCTACTCCTGGAAATGTACTCAACTATAGACATTGGAAAGATCTATTCAATTATATATCACTCAACAGAACTATAAAGCCGACTTTATCAAATAGGAATCGAGATATTTTAAATGCTAAAATTGGTGAATTTGCAGCAAAAATTGATACTGACGTAAAAAAATAGCTGAAAAATTAAACGTTCCTGCGAACGAAGAACTTTACAAGAGAATTTTTAATGATTACAAAGAATACTTAAAAAAAGCAGAGAACCATGGTTCGCATACCCGATGCGGAGATTAAGCGTATGGCAGGGGTTTACTCGCGTAAATTCTGCTGGTCTTTTGAATTTGCATATGATATTGCTAATACTGTCAGAAACAACATTGAATCGAAATGTCAAAACAGTAAGGGATTCAGCTTGACATTTCCGATACCCGCTCACGAGACCCAAGGAGGTATTCCTCGTACTTAAACGGGTTAACGGGGTGCAGTCGAAATGAATATGGAGGCTATCTGGCTCCTCCAGTTCATCTAAATGCCTTCCCCCGTCAGCAGAAAGTCAACGGGCACCTTTCTTCCCTCTACCTCGCATGACAATCGCACCCGGTTATGGTTGCCACCACGGCGCTCACATCTAATTATCTGTGACACATCCCTGGCGCATCGGTCTCGGGGTGTGCCCCCGCAGTCCACCCGTATCTCAAGTGGACCAGTTGTGTATCCCTTCTCGGTGACATCTCCAGTAATGTCAAATGGATATTCTATGCCACTGCCAGTATAGTATCTGGCTATCTCATGGGAATCCCAGTCGGTGTAGATGACAGGAACGCCTGAACGGCCCATGAAGCGATGAAAGTCCCTCTTGATGTCACGGATGTCCTCCAGGGCGCGTGCTCGTTCTCCCAGTATGTCGGCAAGGGACAGGATGATGTCCTCATGGGTCTTTATGTCGGTCCATATGCGGGTCATGTCATCCCGTGTTATCTTCTCTGTGGGCATACGATGGAGGAAGCCGATGTCGTTGTCCCTGAGGTTGTCAATGTAGCGGCTCCAATGGTCGGGGGTGTACCTGCCGAGTTTCGGCTGGCCGGGATCCTGTATGTCGACGCCGTGCTTCTCCAGCGGTTGCTGGCGTGTCTCCCGTGGACGCTGCTTGCGTTTCTCCCGCCAGGTGGCGTTGTGGAGTGGGCGGGTGCCCATGAACATCGTCTGTTCGTGTTCTCCGGGCTTCTGAGCGAGTTTCTTCTGGCGGGCATGGGGCCAACCCTTAACGTCAGGGTTATCCTCTTCAGGTGGACGCAGTATGTCGGGTATTGTGTAGTCCTCCCAGTATCGACGGTTGTATTCATCGACATCGATTTCTCCTGTTTCAAGTTTTGCTTGTGACTGTATCCGGTATGCGGTCCGCTCATCTATCTGTGGAAGACTGGATATCTCTCCCACATCTGCCCGGGCTAATTTTGATATAGAATGATATCTCTCCATTAACGTGTCAACGGTTTTCCTGCCGACTGTTGGTATTTCGGTTAGTCCCAGGAAGCGCCGGCGCCGTGCACTGTGTTCAGCCACGGGGAAACTCATTATGACATTTTCGAGGGCTTCATCCTTTTCAATCATATCCCCACGGGTGACCATGCCTCCGCATACCTGAAATGGTCGTTCTTTCCAGTCAGCATAGTATTCTACGGAAATGGTGTCTGCTAAAGATGGTTCTCCATCTCCCGCATACACATAGATGACGCAATAAACATCTTCCTCCGGTGCATCATACAGTGCTGTCCAGCCCTCAGGTAATTCAATAGCGAGGAAGTCCTTTATCGCCGATGGGACATCTTTCAACTCATTTTTTTTCGCTCTGTTTCCGTCCATATGTGGTACCTTCATACATCACACCTCGAGTAGAGAGTTGTCCCACAATGGCCTCCGGCGGAATATCGCAACCGCATGCCACCTCCATTTCTGCGTCAGGGACGCCCGTAAAGGGCCTCATGCTTGCGTAATAGTCCCGGGCTATGTCCTGGGCCTCCGTCACCAAACGTTCGTCCTCGTCCGTCTCCGGCCCAATACTCTCGATGTTTTCAAACTCCCTGACATGGCACTTGACGTTGGAGAACAGGGACTCCGCCTTCATATAGGGCGCCTCATAGCACCCGCAGGGTATCCTGTCGGCATCCACCACCACCACCTCGTACTCCCAGGGACTCTGCCGCGTCACCGCATCGGCAATACCCCGTGCCTTATCCGGGTCCGACCAGAAGAACACCGCCTGGTCATGCCTCGGCATCCCCACGGGGGCGGCCTCCCGCAGGTAGCCATCGAAAATCTCCCGGGCCCGCTCCTCATCGGATATCTCAAGAACATCCCATTCCTCCTCGGGGACACCCGCCAGTTTCGCCTCCGCCGGCGGCATACCCGTCCGTATCCCCGCACGCCTCAGCAGGGGGATGTTCTCGACCCGGGTGACATGATAGAGGAATACCACACACCTTAAGCAACACAAGACTTAAAAACTTTTCCGTGTTTGTACAAAGGGTTCTGTGAAATAGGGGGTTGTGAAAAATGGGTTGGGCAATATGGGTTTGCCAACCTTCTTAAATAGTTTTTTGTTGTAGTTGTGCCAGTCCTGCTATCATTCATGTCATGGGGGTCGACATCGTCGAGGGGGAGCCTCCTCTGCATGACATGGATGGCATCCTCAGTGTTCTCATTCATACAGGCTTTCGGTGTCTCCGGTAAAGTCGGTACAATCCATGCAGCAGGAGGAGGACAAGGGCAATGTATATGAGGGCCATGGCTGTAATGTACAGCCAGAGTTCCCGGTGGAGGAGGGATGCGGCATGGGGGATGTCGGGGAGGCCATGACCATAGTCGTGCATGGTTCCCTCCAGAGGAGGTGTGCTACTCCGTTCCAGACTCCGTTCGACGAGACGCTGCTTCAGTCCCATAGGGGAGAAGACGCCATCCCACCAGTACAGCATATCAAACCACCTTATGGGGGCCTTGTTGCTGGCCAGCATGTAGGCGACACCCCCGGCAACGATGGGGGTGGACAGGGATGTCCCCGACCAGGTGACGGTGTCATGGAGGGCGGGACCCATGATGCTCTCCCCCCCGGCGACCACATCTGGCTTGGTCTCATATCCTGGCTTAACGGGTCCTCTGCTACTCCAGATGGTCACCCGGTCGTCCTCCATGACGGTGAGGTTGTGGGGGTGGAGGGCACCCACGGCTATGGCACGGGTGGACAACGCCGGGCTGTTTATGCTCCCCGGTGACGGGCCGCTGTTGCCCGCAGCGGCGACAACTATGATGCCGTAGCGGGTGAGCCCATGGACAAGACGGTCGAGGGGGTCCCCGGGTGAGGACACCGTCGACCCCAGGCTCATGGATACAACGTCGGCATCGAGACGCCGGGCCATATCAACTGCCTCCTCTATGGCGGCATAGGTTCCCGTGCCTCTGCTGTCGAGAGCCTTGATGCTGATGACCCTGAGTCCTGGTACGAATGTGGAGGCATAGTAGGCCTCACAGGTGGTGAAGGTGCCATGTCCCATGTCGTCCTCTCCACTGGTGAACCCCGAGACATGCCGCATGTCGATGGCGCTGAGGTCGATGGTCATACTCCGGTCGCTGTACACCCGATGGGTGGCCCCCGTGTCGATGACCACCAGGGTGATGCTTCCAGGCGATGTCTGCCCGGTGAGCCCCATCATCTGGTACATCTCCGGTATCGTGTAGGGTCCTCCTACGGGGGGCTGGATGGGAGGGATGATGGTGTCGCCGCCATTTGCCACGTAGAGTGTTTTTGTCTTGCTGCCGGTGTTCCCCTGGCTGTCCCGTATGGAGAGAGTGACCCTGTAGTATCCCCCGCTATTGTATATATGGATGGGGCTCCGTTCATTGCTGGTTTCTCCATCTCCAAACGTCCAGGTGTACGATGTTATCTTGTAGTTTGACCATGAGGTGTCCGTGAACTGTATCGTCTGGTTGGCGACTGGCTTAGATGGGCTGTACGTGAAGTCTGCATGGAGGCCACCGGGTATTGTTATGTTCATCCATTGTGTCTCTCGGGACAGGTCGACATTCCGGGTGGATGTCCCCCGTGACTCAGAGACGGTGCAGGACGCTATGAGAAGGTCGCCATTGGTGGCGTAGAGGCTGGTGGCGTAGAGGCCGCCGGACAGCGTGGTCGTGTTGGCATATTCACCCGTGTCGTTGTTGAGAACGGTGACGGAGATGCCACTACCCACGGGGGTGCCTGACTGGGTGACATACCCGCCGATGCCTACTGGCTGGGGTTCATCTGCCGCGATACTGGGCAATGTCGCGGTGATGACGATGACCGCCAGCAGGGCGATCTTTTTTCCGTGATGCATGGTGGAGAATGAGGGTAAAGGATAGTGATGCTATGGTGATGATTGGTGGAAGGGGCATGAGGGATTTGTCGTCACGGGTCATGGTGATGGTGAGGTTTTCATCTTCGGTAACTAGGGCGGTATGGCGGAGGGTTATATATCCCCTCCTTGAGATGCTGATGGTGTAGTTACCTGGTGATATGGTGAACGATGCTATTCCAGTAGAGTTGGTCGTCTTTCTATATGTCCCTACCGATATGGCGGCATCGCTGATGGGGTGTGTGCCATCGGTAATGGTGAAGGATAGGGTAACGGTGTCGGAACCAGTACCTCCTATGTGGATGTCGGAGGAGGTGGTATTGGTTGAGCCATCGTTGTCGGCAACCATGAGGATGACGGTGTAGGTGCCCGGTATCGCTGGCATCGTCACCGTGCTACCGGTGTAGCATATGCCGGATATGTTCCATACATGGGCGGTTATATCGCCATCTGGGTCATAAGACGTACTGGTTATAGTGAGGGTGGCATTGGTGACGACGTGGGTGAAACGGGCTATGGGTGGCCTGTTGACGACATCTACCGTTATTATGAGCGACGATGTGGCATGCGCCCCCTCATCGTCGGTGACGGTCAGGGTGACGGTGTAGGTGCCCGGTGACTCGTATGTGTGAGAGGGGGAGGGTATCCCGTTGATGGTGGTGCCATCTCCAAGATTCCAGTGGTAGTCTGTTATGTACCCGTCGGGGTCATGGGCTGGGGAACCGTCGAGGTGCACGGTGAGGTTGTCACAGCGATGGGTGAATAGGGGGAGTGGCTGCTGGTTGCTGGGTTGCTCGTCATTTCCGGTACTGCCGACGACGACGAGGGCAGAAGCCGTCGCATAGGCATCACCATCGTACACCCTGATGGATAATGTGTACACGCCGGGGGATGTGTAGGTATGGGTGGCGGTTGGCGTGTCTGACGGTGGCGTGTCCCAGGTGCCGTCGCTGGTCCAGTCCCACTGGTAGGTAAGACTGTCGTATCTGTCGGTTGACCGTGAACCATCGACCAGTAGGGTGTCACCCGCCGTTACAGTGTACATGTCGCCGGCATGGGCATAGGGGGGGTCGTTATCCACCGTTATCGTCGCCTGGTCGCTGACGGTGCCATTGGGCGTGGTTATGGTGAGGATGGCCGTGTAGTTTCCATCGTCAAGGATGAAGTAGCATATCTTCCCCTGTTTCTCAACACCGTTGACGGTCCACCTGTAGGACAGTATGTCTCCGGTGCTTCCACTACCGTCGAGATATATCCGTGTCCCCTCCATTCCCCGGTAGGGGCCCCCGGCATCAGCTGTGGCGTTGACGTGTGTAGAGAACCCGATGGTGAGGTTGCAGAACTGTGTGAGACGACTGGTGTCGGCCCTAGTGGTATTCCAGTAGGTTTCACCACGATGGGTAACAGATATACTGATGATGTTTCCGTCTCGTGCCGTTATCCCGGCGGCATACCACCCATTTTCCGTAATGGATGTGTCCTGAGACCCCGTGTTGTTGTTGAGAACGGTAACTGAGATACCATCTGCCGGCTGGCCGTCCAGTATTATCAGGCCACCGACACCGACGATGGTAGGGGGGCTGGCATGGCTGGAATGGGGGACGGCCACAAGGAGGATGACACACGTGATGAGGATGACGGTCTTCATGGTATCACCATACTCCTGTTTCCACCTACCGCACATATAACTACGTCGTAGGGTGATATATCAAACTTGTCGCCAGCATGGCCCAGCCATCTGCTTTGCCAAGTTCCCGACCTGGTATCGTAGAGGTGCACCCAGTCTCCATCCTGTAGGCCGTATGATGTCATTGCGGTGACATTAACCGTTTCGTGTGTCCATCCGGCATAGTTGTAGGTGGGGGACATCGTCCTGTTCTGACTGTATGATATGTTCCCCGTGGTGTTCACCCGCACCGTCCGGTTTGACGGAGTGGTGACCACGACAGTGTCATACTGGTATATGTCTGGATTCTGCCCTGTATATCCCACCCAGAGACTCTGCCATGCCTCCAGCGTATTGTTGTAGTAATGTATCCAACTGCCACGTCCAACCGACAGGTTGTCCCGTATACCCTCCAGATTGGTCTCGTTGGGGAGATGCCACAACACATAGTTTATCCCTGCTCCGGTACCCGTCGTGTTGAGGGTGACATTGCGGTCACAGCATAGGTATCCCGTCCCGTATCTCCCACAGATGGTATCCGTGTAGTTGACACCGTTGGTGTCGTTGTATATGACAATGGAGACGTTGTACAGGTCAGCGAGGGTGTACCGATGGGTGCTCCCATTGAACACCTCTGAATATGTACCGTCCCCAAAACTCCATTTGACCCTGTCAACATGTTCGCTTATCTGATAAAAGTGAACGGTATCGTCATTGGTCGGATAACGTGGTTCCCACCACCAGTCTAGGAAATACGGTGCGTCGAAGTTGAATATATACGTCGTGACGTTGTAGGGGTTGCTATCCGCCGGATTTCCGTCTATTACTTCGAGTTTCCAGTGATAGGTTTTACCAGTCTCGTTGAACCACATTTCATCATGATGATATGTTCCGTTGGTCACTCCAGTCAATTGTGTCCACCTCTGGGTCCACTGATAGCCGGCAACGTCAGGGTCATCGACATAAAGTTTAAAGCCCATGTCGTCTCCTTGGGGTTCTGCTAAATTCCACGATAGTCTAACGAATCTTTTCCATTCCCCCCCCACAAGTTTTTGTACGACTGGCACATCAATTGAATTGTTTTTTGGTGTCTCTTCCACTAATGGCAATATGTTGTGAGGTCGGTATCTCCATATATCACTGGTTATATTCCAATTTCCATTTTCCACTCTTACGTACCACTGATACCACGTGTAGTTGGTTAAACCAGATACGTGGACAGTTGCTCGTTCTCCGCTATTCACGTTTCTCACTGTTCCAAATACGGTATTTGATGGATACCAGTAAAAGGTTACTTTGTCTATAACGTCAGAAGAACCTGCGCTTGTTATTAAAACACTGAAATTTAGTTCCGTATGACCACCATCTGTGTTGTTTGCAGGTATCGGCTCTCTTGAGTGTGGCTTGTTTAACGGAATTTCTGAACCAATGCTGTAATAAACAATATCTGGTTCTGGTGTTGTATATTCAGGTTGCACGTATATCTCAGCACCCTGTGAGTAATAGACCGCATCTGGCTCACTTTCATTTTGCAGTGTCGTAAAGTGATAGACCAATGAATTTGAATATCTATCAAACGTGGCATTGTATCCTGAAATTCTCCAATAATATGTCGTATTCCAATCCAATCCAGAGAACCATACCGACATGGGGTTCAAAGAATGATTCACCGTTGCCTGTGAAATGGTACTTATCGCAACCCATGAGCCATCTTGCGTGTTATTTGTCAGAAATGTAAAATCCCAATATGTTGCATTTGTGAGTGTTTTATTAACATCCGCAGACAATTCAACACTCAACCGTTGCCCGACAGACGCATTGGCAGGTTGCATATTGTGGTATTGCGGCAAATCAACAACATTAACACCAGCACCGGTAGAGTAATACACTACGTCGGGTTCTGTTCCGGTGTACGGTGGATTAACGTATATCTCAGCACCCTGTGAGTAATAGACCGCATCTGGCTCACTTTCATTTTGCAGTGTCGTAAAGTGATAGACCAATGAATTTGAATATCTATCAAACGTGGCATTGTATCCTGAAATTCTCCAATAATATGTCGTATTCCAATCCAATCCAGAGAACCATACCGACATGGGGTTCAAAGAATGATTCACCGTTGCCTGTGAAATGGTACTTATCGCAACCCATGAGCCATCTTGCGTGTTATTTGTCAGAAATGTAAAATCCCAATATGTTGCATTTGTGAGTGTTTTATTAACATCCGCAGACAATTCAACACTCAACCGTTGCCCGACAGACGCATTGGCAGGTTGCATATTGTGGTATTGCGGCAAATCAACAACATTAACACCAGCACCGGTAGAGTAATACACTACGTCGGGTTCTGTTCCGGTGTACGGTGGATTAACGTATATCTCAGCACCAGTGGGATAATAAGCAATATTTGGCTCTGTACCGGTATAATTCGTTTCAATGTGATAAACACTGCTGTTTTCGCCCCGATATTCGTCATCTTTTGCCTGTGCGAACCAGTAGTATTCGGTTCCTTCATAAAATGCATTGAATGTTGTGTTGCATTTAACAGTCTGACCACTTACCCAACCAGTAGATGAATAATTCCAACCAATAATTCTACCGCTTGGATATTCATAGAATGTTACATTATGTATTTTAGCACCGGCAGAACTATCTGGATGCGTAACGACAACAGAAAGTTCAATATCACCCTTTTCAACACAACTTCCATTTGCAGGATTTGGAGAAGAAGGGGCATCTGGCACTCTGTCGGTTGTAAATGAAAATGTTTGATTCGTCCATACTCCAGTTGTGTGGTCTTTTGCATTAATACGCCAGTAGCATGTTCTGTTTGTATGGTTAAATGGTGCTTCATCTTCGTGGTGATACCATGTGCCGTTGCTCTGGTCTGTTAAGTGAAGACGATTTTCCCACCCACCTGTCTCATTCTTCACATCAAGATAAAACTCCATGTCGCCTCCGCCTGTGGTGTCGTTCAATTGAAAAGATAAATTAACATATCCATTTGGGTCTGGAGGGTTGCCGTATATTTCTATATGTATCCCACCATCTGTAGGAGAAACATTGCTTATCACTACATCTGCTTCAGCAAGAGAAAGAAGCAAGGGAAGGATTAGAGTGAGGATTGCGGTTATGTATGTGCGTCTGAATTTCACAGCAGGTTTCATCTTTCATCTTCTTTCCTTATGCCAATGTTATCTCCCAAACTATACTCTCATCGGTGTTATGCAAATCCTCAACAACAGCACCTACATCGAGTATCTCCAGTTTGAAGTATCTCATATCTCCAGTCTCCCAGTTCATACCAGTATCCCATGTTGCAGAATTTATGGGTCCAAGAAATCCGCTTGCATCTGTCGTTCCCAAATCAGTCCATGAGACATTGTCAGTAGACCCCCACAACTTGAAGTTACTCTCACACTGAATAGACCCAATGTCAGAAAACGTTATGTTTATTTCAGTGATTGTCCTGCTTCCTATGTTTTTATAGTAGAACACACTTGAGTTTACACGTGTATCGCTTGGTCGTGCATCAGGAAACTGGATGCGGTTGTATTGCTGGAAAACACCATGTGCTTCTGACATGTAATCTGGCTCAGAAATAGTATAAATGTTGTATGTTCCACGCAAGTCGTATGAAAGTGTTATAACTATCCTGTGGTTAATGTATTCAAGATGTGGGTCTAATATGCTTTTTCCCGATATTGGAGTGAATATAAGTTTTTCAGAACTCCAAGAGCCGTCTAAAACAGATAGAGTTCTATAATACAATGAACCACTCCTGATATAAGCAACAACGAGTTGTTCGTTTACCGGGTCTTTAACCATAGAGCATCTTGTAACAGTAGAGTTTCCAATAGTTCCTTTATCTACCCAATTAGAACCGTCATATGTCTTCCAACGTGGGTATCCACTACTGTTTATGTATGTAAGAACGAGTTTACCTTCAAATATCTCTAAAGATGGACACCAGTGCCTTATATTGTAGTCATATGACACTTTTTTATCTATATTTGAAATAACTGATATGGAATCATCAGCAGGATTATCAATTCTACCAAATTCCAAGTATGTTCTATACCAACCATTACTAGTTACATATGTACGTCCACAAACAACAAGCCATTCACCATTATAATATTTCGCCACAAATCCACAAGATAGTGAATAATAATTTAGGTATCTCTCATAATAGGCAATATCACCAGATTGTGTCCCATAATTGAAACTATGCCACGAACCATCCCACCACAAACAATATGTTGGATGTACTGCATAAGTGCTAGTACCACCAGTCCATGTATATAGTTTATTATCATAAACGGCAAAGCCATATCCATCGAGTGGTAGAGTTCCATCTATTCTTTTGGTTGCAGTCAAACCATATGGGTTTGTATCTGTTGAATACTGCAATATATATGTATCAGCATCGCCATCACTTGCATGTGTTGTAAATCTTAAAAAATATGTAGTATCATTGAATTTATATATAGCACCTGCTTTTAAATCTACTTCATCATCAAGATACACACAATTTGGGTCTCCCCACACATATCCAGTGGTAAATGAATATGTAGTGTTAGTCCACACAGTGTCATAGGCACAAATCTGATACTCATATGTTACCCATGAGCCAGTGAAGTTCGTATTCAGAACAGTAACATTGTGATAACTCACACCGCCCAATGCCCCGCTGTCATAAAATGTTGTCCATGTGCCAGAGTTGTTCCACTTCAGAACAACCTGCTGAATATCTGCATCTGCATCAGTCACATTAACGGTTATGTCCACGCCGTCTCCAGCATCCACATAGACATGGGTGGCCCCGTTATCTGGATCGGCATAGGAAATGGAAGGAGATGCGCCACTCACATAGGGAACAAACGCAGCGATGAATACGGCGGTGACGAACCCAAGGAGTATGGCCACCGCAATAGCCTGCCGCCTATCAAACTTCCGTATGTCTTTCCTATCGGTCATTTTCATCAGATACTATAGTACAATACCATATTTAAATCTGTGTGATACGCTCCTCCGGCTCCACCTCCCTCCTCCCCGGCGGCCGGATGGCCTCATAGATGCCGCCGTGCCTGGTGATGAGACCCTCCCGGATCATCTCGCTGAGGTAGCCGCGGAGTGCCTGCGGCCTCTTTATCCATTTCAGGGACACCATCATGTGGTTTTCGATGTCCCGGTATGTTCTCTTACCACCCTGGCTGATATAGGTGTATATGGCGGTCTTGGTGGGGTGACGGCCCTCATCCAGCGTCATCTCTTCGGTATGCCGTTGAGGGCGAAGTTCATCGGGCCCCGTATGGATATACCCATGTTCGTCCATGGCCAGTTGACCTTTAGCTCTCATCCCATCGTCGGGGGTATGACCGATGATGGCTAGGATGATGTGGGGCTTCTCGTCGATGAGGTGGGCCACATCATGGGCCAACTCATAGGGGGTGACGAGTTTCTCGGCGTCGGCATACTGCCGGGCCCGCTCCCAGAGGACCTGCCGGTGGGGGCTACTTCCACTGTAGAGTTTCCACTCCCCTGTGACGTCTCGGGTGACCATCTTCCCCCGCCCCGGGCTGCCTACATACTGACGTACGCCGAGGGATACCCCCCTATTTTCCTTGAGGATCTTGGGGTCGTAGTCAATCCTTATTTCCGGTACCCCGTCGACCACATATATCATGTCGGCGTTGTGGTGGCCTGGTGGGTCATCGATGAACTCCTTGTCCATGTAGCCATGCTTGGGTACGGGGCCTATCCATATCCCCATGTCAGACCCCTCCCTTTTCCGCATCGGCGGTGAGCCGTCGCATGTACCTCAAATGTTTTAGCCAGTGTATACACATTTTCATACCATGACGTATCTATGGGCGTCTACGGTCGCCCGTCGCTTCCGGGGTATAACCGCTGCCACCTCCTGGTGCACCCGGTCGTAGAAGAGACGCTGCATCTCCCCACGGATATACATACCCTGCGCCTTCCGTACGATCTCATGTTGTGTCATCTCCACCCTGTCCAATGGGGTTGTGTAATGGGCGATGAGGCGGGGGGTGGCCATTCTCGCCCGGTTATGTATCTCCTGTCGCTGAATATCGATGATGTGGGGGGTGATGAGTCGCCCTGTGGGAGGAATCCATTCCCGATAGTATAGGTCGAGTTTCTCCCGGGCAGACAGTATGAGGACGCAGGGAACGGAGGGTTTGCCATCGGGTGTCATCGCCCCTGCGGACACGTAGAGGTGGATGAGGGCGCTCTCATACGTTGACAGGTCGACGTCGTTGCGTTCGTAGTCACTGAGGAATCTGGGCTGAACCTCGATGTCGATAAGGTCAACGTCGCCCATGTAGCGGGGTAGTATGTTCCGGCTGAAGTCGGCGCAGAACGGACAGTTGAATGTCATGTAGTAGACCATCAGGGGGCGTAGGGGGGCATAGGTCATGGGGTGTCCTCCTGCGCCCACATGATGTCTCCGATGATGGGGCGGCTCGTGATGGCCACATGGATGTGTTTCGACATTTCGGCTGACAGTGAGGCGATGTTTTTATCCCGTGTTTTTTTGTCTCCGCCCCCTGTGAACATGTTCAGGGTGCCGTTGAGGTTATGACAGACCTCCCGGGCGAGGTAGTCGAGGGCGTCACGCTGGGGGAGGGTGAGCAGGCCGCTGAATCCCCGGTTTTCCAGCCATGCAATGTGGCTCAGGATGCCATCTGCCAACTGGTTCATCTGGGTTATCATCCGTTTGGCGGCTATGAGGTCACGGGTTGATATGTCTTCTGAGGTGGCCATGACGGCCAGTCGGTTGTGAATCCTGTCGTCAAGCCGGGATATCCTCGACAGCATGTCCTGGATGGCGGTCTGCCGTTCCAGGGCCTCCTGACGGAGGTTGTACTGTTCCTCCTTCATTTTCATGGCCAATATGAAGTAGGGGTCTATGTCAGAGGAGCGAGACACGGAGGTCACCCTCGGTTAGCACTATCATCAGATGGCGCATATCCCGTTTCGCCTGATGGATTCCCAGGGACACGCTGGACTCTAGACGACGGATGGCATCATCAACCTCGGGGGGCACCCTTTTTTCCTCCTGGGCGGCGTATTCCAGCAGGGCTGCCCGTAGTTCGTTTATATATGCGAGAGACTCATTTCTATGATTACCATGCACGGCGCTGTTGAGAGAGGATATGAGTTCGGCGAGGGAGACGACATCATACATGTGTATCACTCATAGGTGCTGGATTTTTTCTGCTCGATGTTCTCCCGAGGCGTCTGAGTTGTGCCCCCCTGGGAACCGCTTTGTTCCTTGGCGTGTTTCAGTTCAATGGCCTTCGCTGTCTCCCTGGCCAGCAGTTGTATCTCGGCGGTACTGAGGGCCTCTCGCGGTGACTTTGCCTTGACCACACCCTCCATTTTTTTGAAGTCCTCGGTTATCCTCTCGTATTTTGCCACCTTCTCTTGGAGTCGGTTGACCTCCTCCCTGAGCCGGTTCCGTTCAGATGCCATGCTGGTTATCGTCCGGCTGAGCTTGGCGTTTTCGACCTCCGCCGCCCGTATCTCCATGGACATGCGTTCCACGTCGTTCCTGTAGGCGGTGTAGGAATGCATGAGAGAGTTGTACCGTTGTTTCATCCGCTGGTATCCCTCATGGATGGTGGATAGTTTGTCTAGATGGCTACGCATACCTTCGACCTGATTTGGAGGCATCAGGAACCAGGCGATGTCCTCCCGGTTGTCGTCCTGTTGGATGGAGGTTGCCAGGGGGAGGTAGACGTTACCGTCGGCGACCACGATGTTCTCGAACTTCCGCCCGATATGGTCGTAGAAGTCACCCCATTCCCAGGTGTCGGTACCGTCGATTTTACGGATGTCGAGACGGGTACGGTTTTCCCCCGTGGTGGGGTCATAGTAGTTGTGGTGTCGCCCCGTGACAAAACCCATTATGTTGTGTTTCCCCTTACTGGTGGGATAAACCCGTATCGACCATTCGACCTCGTCCAGCATATCGGGGAGACGCATCAGGATGTCCTCGGTGTCTGGTCCATATGACCTTTGGTATAGGAGGAACAGGACACCGCCGAGGAGGACACCTAGGAGCAACACCAGGATGACGGCGAGTGGGTCCATCAGCCATCAACCCCCAATTCTTGTTTTCCCTCTACTTTATGGTCATGGTCATCCTGATGGCTGAGAATCCAGTCGATGGCAGCCTGTTTACAGTCACGGGAGGGTGCCTCGGCGACGATGGTAAGTGCCTCGCTGACACTTTCGTACTTGTCATGGATGACACCGCACATGGGGCAGATGGGACTCGGCTGGTTGATGAGGGAAATGGTCACCATGCCGTCTTCCTTAAGGTTCGTCATCTCGTCCCGGTATTCATGGTCGTCGATGTACGTGTTGTCATGCAGCCAGGTGAGAACATCGGCAAGAGTGGTTTTCACATCATTGAAACATGAAATAGACATGTCGTCACTCCCCGTACTTACGCTCAACATGATGTTGCTCTGCCGTCCCCCGGCGGGGACGATGACGGTCCCACCAGTCAGCCACCACGTCGCGTTTCAGAAGGCCGATGATGGCGGCCACGATGATGAGTATGGTGGCCACGTAGTACAGCCGGGGTGACCCGATGCCGCCGCCAGATGATGTAACGGTGACTGGTAGGTCGGCAGACATATAGTACCCCGTCTTCTGGGAGGACAGGATGTACCGCCCCTCCATCCGGGGTATCCACGTCAGGGTGTCATTCAGGACGATGGTGAAACCAGAGGGCGCTGTGGCCTTCACCTGAGTGTCGATGGGGTCGCCGTCGTGTGAAACAACGACGGTGTAGACGTTGCCGGTGACCGCGGTGGCAACGGCGTTGCCCATCATGTCGTAGAGGCGCATGATGGGACGGGCATATACCCTAATGGATTTCTGACCCCGAGAGGTAGTGGTCTCCGCGGTGATTGTGTAGGTTCCCACATGGGCGGGGGTGAAACTATATGATGTACCCGTCGCGGTTGCCGTAGTGGTACCCGCCGGTCCCTCCATGGTGACAGATGACCCCTGGTCCACCGTAACTGTGACAGGCTGGCCAGCCATGGCCTCATCGGGTGCATCGATGGCCATACTGCCCCTCTGGACATTTACATCCATGTTCTTTGTCGAGCCTGAATGAGTGAAACTGATGCGGTAGGAGCCGACGGATGAAAAAGTGTACCGGAGTTGACCCATGGTGCTGGTGCTGTATGCCTCGATGGCCCCGCTGGGCGTCCTGATGGTCAGGGGATGACTAGGGAGGGTGTTGCCGTCTACGAGGAGTGTTATCCATTCCTGGGCGCCAACGGTGACAGTACCCGGGCAGTCTATGGAGAGGGACACGTCGTCGCCGTTGCCACCCCCCTCGCCGACATCTATTGATACGGTCTTGTTGACACCCATGTGGGAGGCGGCAATAGTCCACGTCCCCTCCCGGGTTAGAGTCAGCGATATGGCACCCACGCTGTTCGTCTTCTTGTAGAAGGTCTCCGTGGGGCTGGACACGGTAAGGTAGAGGTCGGGGAGAGGCTGGTCGTTGTAGGTGGCCACCACGGTCACGGTGTCACCCTTTTCAGCCGATGAGGATGCAGACAGTATCAGACCCGTAGGTGTCCCTGTTTCACCAGTAATAGTGAACGTCTTCCGTGCCCGGTATCCCTCTCCGCTGAACACCGCCACGGCATCTCCCGTGTCGACAGCGGTCAACTGGACGAATGCCATCCCGTTGTTTATCTGGAAGTTGTGGATGTTGTCAGAGGATGGGATGTAGACGTAGCCGGTGCCCGTCACCCATTCACTTAGGAGGAAACCGAGTGTTCCACCGGGGCGGGGATGCGCATTCAATAGTTCCACACATACGTCCCCCATACTGGGTGTCAGCAGGACGAACTGGTTGAAGGACATACCACCCGAGGTGTAGGTGATGTATCCATGGCCGTCCCGCATTTCTATCCCGATGGTTATGTTCCGGTGGCCATCTGCTGGAATTTTAAGGGTGGGATGGCTGATGTAGGCGCTCTGGAGGGCCGAGGAGGTCTCGATGGACACGTTGACCTCATGGCCGTTTGGGTTGTAGATGCTGACATCCCGGCTGACCCAGGTGCCATAGGTGCCCGTTATCTCCAGCCATGCCGGGGACACCTCCACCATGTCGGATGACGCGGAGGCAATGGGCATGACCGCCAGGGCACACAAAAACATAACCACAAGTAGTGGCTTCCCTGCAGTTCCCGTTCTCATACCTACTGTAACATAATATGGGTTTAAAAAGGCTTCTATGGTGGCTATTCAACCCGAATTTTGTGCAATGTATCCTCGGTGTATCGTATCTCCTGCCCACCAACATATTTACCTTCATCCTGGGTGACCACCTGGTAGTGAGACAGCCAGTCGGGGTCAACGGGGAGCATGTTCTGGGCGTCGAATGGAAGCATCCATCCCGTCAGGTCGGTCAGCCACCCGAGGCGTATACGGAGCCACCGGTGGCCGTTGCCCCCCTCAAGGTCATAGTCTATCTCCCCCGTCGTCTGGTTGATGGTGAGGGTGATGTTGCTATTTTTCCAGCCGGACACCCCATAGGTGTGTAATCCCATGCTTTCCAGCCAGCGTTCGGCATCCTGGCTCATCTCGGTGCAGGTGTAGTCGCTGTATCCATTGTATTCCCTGCCGTAGAGGAGGTTGTGGCCGATGGGGGGAAAAAGAACATAGGGGAAGGGGAGACCCATCCCGATGGCGACGACGTAGGAGGGAATCAGCATGTAGGCGACAAACAGGATAAGGACAACGAGGACCACCGTGTATTTTTTACGTATGCGAGGCGGAGGCAGTTTACCAGTTATCACCAGGCTGGGTTGAGACATAACACAACATTATCCGTTGGGGCTTTTTATCTTTTTCGTAGATACGGCGGGACACCACCCAACTGAAAGGATGACGGTCCTCTCCGGTGTATGCAACCGGGTTGAACTAAAGCCGCATCTAATGCATCGTCGGGTCTCCTCATTGTTATGTTCAACAACGATGAGCAAACCACAGCATATCGTGCATCGCTCGGAATTCCAGTTAAAACGGGTCACGTGTATCCCTCCAGTTTTTTCAGTATATGGATATAGGTTGATGCCACCCAGGGGTAGTAGAGGAGGAACAGTATGAGCATGGCACGAATAAGTGGAATGTTCATGCCGTTACCCCCCAGAGGACTAGAATGAGAAACAGGAGTATGCAGGACAGGAGCAACGCCAGCCATGTGGCACGGTCGTCTCTCATGGATCCTCCATCAGGGATGCAACCCGGCGCATGCAGAAGGGTTCACCCCAGCATACCATGACCTCTATGTGGGGGACGTCACCTCCCTCATGGTATACCTTCTCGGATATCTTGCGGAACACCTGGCCGTCATCCCGGAACACCACGCCCTCCATCCCATCGACAACCATCTTTTCATAGTTGTCGAGGTCGGGACGCCGGTCACAGGGAGCCGGGGGCATGGGACGGGTCTTCCAGGTGAGACGACTGGGGCGATGAACATGAAACCGGATGACCAGTTCAACGGGGCCGTCGGGAACCGGGGAGGGAAACGACTCCCGCATGTAGTCCCGAATCATGGTTTCAAATGTCCTTTTTTCTGATTTCCGGTAGGATACAGGCCGCCCCCCCTTCACCGATATGCTGACGGTTCCCTTCGATGTCGGTGGAAGCGGGATGTTGACATACCTATGTGGCACTGTCTCCCTCCTTCAGTTCCTCGGCGACGGTGGTGATGCCGAAGGCACGGCGGAGTGCTCTGCCAAGCGCCCGGGTGGCGGCCATCTCGCAGACGTTGGGATATAAACTGGGCTTGAGGTTGTATGGATGCGCTGTTCCGCTGTCGGTGAACAGGGAGCCATCCTCACGTTCCACCACGGCCTTGGCGATGGCCCCATATGTTTTCATGTCTCCCATGTCGTTGTACTGTGCCAGATTGGCACCATCCGGGAGCAGTACGCTAGGATACTGGTCCATGATGATGGTGACCCGTCTGAGCCATTTCTTTTCATTAACCGCGGCGAGTATCCCATCGGTCTCCGGGAAGTCTTTTCCATGGAGGTCGACGACCTTGTCCCCGGGTATGTAGACGGTTTCGTTGCCATAGGTTATCTGCATTTTTTTAGATGCACTGCCTGGTTCACGTCGCTGTCCTCCCCCCCGGTTACTATCACGACTGTCGTTGTATTTCTTGTTGGGGAGCACCAAGGGTGCCTTCCGGTCTCCCCGTGTCAGCATCACCTGGTAGGGGTTATCCTGGCTATACTGTGCCTCATTTCTCTGGAGATGCCGGAAGGCGATGTATTCAGGTACATCATCTGGTTCTATACTGGCTCCGCTGGATGCGTATACCCGTCCCCGGTCGCTGTCACGGAAGTCGACAAACAATGCGGCCTCTCCCCCACCCATCTCTAGGTCGATGACGAACAGGCCATCCTTTCGGGTTGCCTTGAATCCGACGTTTTTAAGAAGCAGGGTGACCACATCCCGGTGTTCACTCCACAACAGTTCGGCATCCTGGTTTTCCCCGGTATCGTTCGACGTCGCATCTTTCCTCCCAGGTTCCCTTTCCAGGGAATCAGACACCGGCTCCAGTATCTCGGTGCCGCCCGATGGTTTTTTCACCGTGGTTTCACGGGTGGGATCCCATGACAGGGCATCGAGGCATCCCTGCATGGCAAGCCGGAACACCTTCATTTCAGGGATACCCGACATACGGGTCTCTCCGATGGTGGGGACAGTCCATCCACCCTTCTCCGATGCTATGTCTACCCATAGAGTGAGGGGGTTGCCCTGGAACTCTATTACCTTGTAGAACACGCCGTCGGAATCCTCGGTGTATCCCGCCTTTTTGGCTATAAGACGCAGTTCATCCATGCTTGCCTCATCATACCCGTTGAGGGTATCCTTGTTTTTATCGGTCATTATCCACCATCCTCTTTATCTTAAGCATGAGTATTTTCAGTTCCTCGATGCCCCCTATGATGCGAGCGGCGTCCTCGTCATCGGTATAGTAATACTGCCCCTCGCCGGCGAGGGTGACCTCCCATCCCGTACCCTCGCTATCCGGTACCACGTTGCCGACAAGGTTATCCCATTCATTTATACTCATATCTGTCAATTCGTCGGTTTCGTGTGCCTCTATGAATGTCTTTTTACGAAGAGTCATCTTTTTCCTTCCTGTTCCTCTGTATATGCACGTTTCCCTTGCATTGGGGGCATGATGTGTAGTAGTCCCGTTTTTTGCCCCGGTACGTCCATGAGTGACCGCAACAGGGACACCGCAATGCTATGCCTTCAGGTTCCATACACGTAATATGTATGTATGTATATATATGTTGTGGTCACCAGATGCAGTAGTCCCGTCCACATCGAGAGCAATGCCAGCAACCAGACTTTTTCGCCATGGATATACCGCAAAAGGGACACTTCATCGGATTGCCTCCATGTGGGCGATGAGGTCACGGAGGCGCTGTTCAAAGTCAGCGCCATATCCCGATATGCATTCATCCAGAGAGCCATTGCTCGCCCTGCATATGGTGGGGAGATAAATGTTGCCGTCCTTGGCGACAAGGAGGTTATTGTGTTCCAGACGACCAATATCGGCATGGGGAACAACACGTACATCTATATTGTATCCCTCTCTTTTTTGCTCACGGAGGACACGCCCTATGACATCCTCAGCCCGACGGCATCCATCGCAGTTCGAACTACCCAGAAGCACCAGTTCCATGTACCAAAAACGGATAAAGGTTTAAATAGATTTAGTACGATAAGGGTGGGCATGGCGGGAACGGAGAAATGCCGGTACTGCCACTGGCACATCACCCGTGACCTCTCACTGATTGGTCATGGGTACAGGGAGAAATACCGGGATGGAGTCTGCACCACATGCTGGCCCCGTGAACACCGCAGGCAGGTTGAAATCATACAGTCAAGCATGCCGTTTTAACATCATAGAACAACGAAGGAGGTCCTCCATAAGACGGGTGCGGGATGACGACAGGGCACCACGGGCCATCTCCCTCATGCCGTTGTCGTAGTAGTTGAGAGCGCGGTCTATCTCCCCTCGTGCCCCCAGGCTGTCGATGTCGCAGGCCACCTCCACATCGTTCAGGATACTGTCGATGGAGGATATACTGGCGTGTATGTCGCTGGGGGTTGAATCGTTGCTGTCTAGACTGTCCTGAGCCATCTCAATCTGGATGACGGCCCGAGCGACATTGTAGCCGCATCGGCAGGCATCACGCGACATGTGTTACCGTCCCTCCCCAGGTGCCCTGTAGACTTCCATGAGGGGTATCCTGCCACAGTATATTATCTTTTTGGCGGCGACGGCACGATGACGTCCCATCTAGGTCACCCTTCCGATGATGTTCTCACGGACCTTTCCGCCAAGCCACGATATGATGATGGCATACATGACGTATTCAAGTGACAGCTCGAACATCATCCGGGGTGTGGCATCCGTCACCGTCATGTAGATGAGCAGGAATACGATGCCGATAGCCACCGATACCGCAACGGCGTTCAACCGGACGCCATCCCGGAACCCGCTGAAAGATATGTCTATGAAGGGACGTATGAGGAAAATGATGGACATGAACAGGAGGAACCGGGTGGTAAAAAAACCTATGGCGCCATCTACCCCTGTCAGGGCGGCATACCACATGAGGGCAACGGCGGCGACGGCAATGGCAGCCACGGCCTCACGGTCTCTGTCACCCGGCATTATGGTCGCCCACCCTTCTTTTTGCCCGGGGAAACAGTACCGTATCCGGCGATGACGCCCCCGATGAGCATGACGATGAGGCTACTCTGGGTGTAGGTATCCGTAGGTGTCTGCTCCCCCAGGGCGGAGAAGGCACCCGTGGCATTGACGAAGCCATATCCATAGGTGTCATCGGGGCCTGGTATACCCAGGTCCTGGGCTGACTGCTCAAGAGCCATCTCGTAATGGGAGGGGCTGTATCCACTGCCGCCGTATCTCTCGGCAATCTGGGCCACCACGGCGGTGACCATGGGGGCGGAGAATGATGTTCCACTGGCCGTGATGATGGACCCCGACGTGTCGACACCCTTGATGGCCTGACCGTAGGCGACAATGTCGGGTTTCACCTCCCCCAGACCAGAGATGGGTCCCCGGCTGCTGAATGATGAGATGTCAAGGATGCTGGTTACGGCACCCACGGCGATGATGTCCATCGAGGCGGCAGGATGGTTTATGCTCCCCGGTGACGGGCCGCTGTTGCCCGCAGCGGCGACAACCGGGATACCGTATCGGGTGGCCAGCCGGGCGGTGCTGCTGCACACAATACAGGGATTGGCGGGGGTGCAGGGCAGGATATTGTTTTCAATACCCCAACTGCAACTGGCCACCACGAACTGGCTATGGGATATCGACCACCGGGCGACATACTCAAGGCCGTCTATTATGTCAGACAGGTAGGCCTCACCGTTGTGGTCGAAGACGCAGACGCTCCCCAGGGAGGAACCTGGTGCGATGCCCGGGGGGAGAGCATCGATACCCTGACCGGCTATGATGCCACCAATCATGGTGCCATGCCAGTGGGTGTACTGCTCATTGAACACGCTGAAATACTCGGTGACCACACTCTCCCCATCCCTCTGGAATATGGGGAGGCCGCCGTTTATGCCCGTGTCGATGACCATCACCATGACGCCCTTGCCCGTGTACCCCGCGATGTCCAGGTCACGTGCATATGATGACGGGGTGGACGGGGACAGGTCGGTGTTTATCCCATGGAGGAGACGGTCACGGTATATACGCTGCACGTCTCCCAGTTCTGACACCCTGTGTATCTCATCGGGAGTCGCCGTTATGGTGAGGGCGTTGGACACCATGGTGTACTGCCGGTTGACCTGCACACCGATTGTGGCGAGTGTCCCAAGTAGCCGCTCCTGCTGAACCGTGGCCATCCCCACAGGTGCAGTAAGTTCAACAACATATCGGTCAACATCTGACGACTCATCTATAGGAGTGGCAAACTTAAGTTCTGGGTCAATAGATGAAGCGGGGATGCGCTGGGCAACAGCGATGTCTGATATGTTTTCACGGATCACATCCATGTTTGAATATGAAAAAGCGGCGAGGCCTACCAGGATTATGAAGATGCCCACGGTGACAACAGTCCTATTCATATCTAAAAATATGGGGGATGACTATAAAAACCTGTGTGATACACTCCCGGTATCACACACATTTTTATATTCGGTAGCATTAACATAGTCATAGTAAACTACCACTGTTTAAAAACAGTGGCTTTCCATAGGACGGCCGAAATCATGCACTGCAATACTCGAACCATCCGCATTGGAACGCAGCAGTCCGTTTACGGGGACTGGCCCGCTGGTATTCTGGAAAAACAAGCTTTCTTTGAAGGTTTGTTTGTTCCGCACCAACAGGGATTTCACAGCGATGGCCATGCTCGCCTTCCTATCGCTGTTCACGGTCAACCCGCACTTGCACCTGAAGAGTGCATAGTTGTTCGTAGAGTGCCCACTCTTGGCCACAGCACCGCAGTGGCTACACCATTTGGAGGTGTGGTAGGCATCCACGACCGTGAGCCTGATGTTCTTGTCGAAACACCGACTTTCGAGGTTCTTTTTGAACATGAAGAAAGGAATCCGAAGGACTTCTCTGTTGAATCTTTTTCCTTTGGGTTTGAACCTCTTGAGATTCTCGATGGCGATGTCGGCATCGTATTTGATAGCAAGATTTGTAATGTCTCTCACGACCTCCCCGACCCTATTCTTCACGAAGTTATGCTCCCTGGTCTTGAGCCTCTTGATACTTCTTCTGGCTCGGTGGCTCCCCTTGTCAGCAAGGCTCTGGAGTTTCGCTCTTCTTTTCATCATTTGTATTCGCTTCACCCAAACGTCCTTCCCGAAGTAGAGCTGTTTGAGAACCTTGCCGTTCGGGGAGAGGACGGTGGCGGCAAAACACTTGCTGTTCACGTCGACCCCGACCACGTTGTGCCGGCTTTCAGCTGTGCTTTCCTTGGAGAGAAAAGCCACAATTTGTCCGTTGCTCGTCAGACCGTAGGTTTTGCACGTCCAGCCAGACCTAATCAAATCGTTATACCTTTGAAAGTTGCGATTAGCCAATATCGGAATGGCAACCCTTTTTCGGGGATACAAACCGAGTTCCACGAAGAACCTGCTTTTTGTACTAAATGTTTTGCAGTTTCGTGGAACGTTGAACTTGACGGTGATTGCCCTGATGCTTTTTCCCTTGCTGCGAACGACGTTGCGCTCGATATCGCATATCACTTGACTGTGGAAGGGGGTATCTCTCTTGCAGGTTGAATACATCTCCTTATGCAAGTCCATCAGCCGCTTCGACTCGCAGTGCTGGAGAAGAAAGTTGGCGAAAGCAACAGCTTGGTCGCTGAACTCTTTCAACATCTCCTTCTTGCGCCTCGTGGCATCTGTTTGCAGTAGTATGGCTCGTTTCACGTTTCAACCAATATGTTTTATGCCAAAGTTGTCTAAAAACTTTGTGGAGAGGGGGCAATTCCTCCCCCGTTTGAAAACGGGGGTCTCCTTGCTCAGAGGTTTACGATGATGAGAAGACGTGCCGCATCGGTTGCATTCATCGTCCTGCTGGCAGTTCCTCTGGCATGCGCAGACAACAACGGGGGAGGTACAGTCACGGGTTTCGCCGACGCAGGAGGGCCCTACAGCGGTGTCGTGGGGACACCGGTCAACTTCACGGCATCGACCACGGGGGGGACCCACCCCTTCACATTCCAGTGGGACTACGACTATGACGGCGTAACGTTCGATGTGGATGGAATCGGTCAGGCCACCCAGCATACCTATGACACGGCAGGGCACTACATCGTGGCGGTCAACGTGACTGATGCCACCGGCAACAGTTCCATAGGCACGGCGACCTGCGACGTCACCAGTGGTTACAACGCACCCCCCGTTGTTGATTTTTCATGGCGTCCCCTGCACCCCATGGCGGGGGAGATAGTACGGTTTACCGACCTGTCACATGACTACGACGGCATCATTGTTTCATGGCGATGGGAGTTCGGGGACGGTTTCACTTCATTCCGCCGCAATCCTGAATACCGGTATGACAGTCCGGGGTCGTACACCGTCACCCTGACCGTCACCGACGACGGCGGGGAGACATCAACCAGCGTCAACATGATAGTTATAGGGAACATTCCGGTCGATGACCACAACTACACATTGGTGGTCTACACGTCGATGGAAAAGGGGGCACTTGATGGTGTCAGGGTGACCGTTGACGGGCAGACAGCGGTAACCGGCATTGATGGCAGGGCACGCTTCACGGTCCCCTACGGCATGGTGAACGTCACGGCATCAAAAAAGGGGTACCATGAAGAACACACCATGTCTTTTGTGTCACGGGACAGCCTCATCATCGTTGAGATGAGGAAGACAGACGACCTGTGGTGGCTGCCATTCATCATCGCCATAGCGGGGGCATTCATGCTGGCTGGCATATTCTACCAGAACACCCGAAGGTGAAATCAGAAGGCAACGCCCTTAACAAGCAACAGTATTATGATGAGGGCTGCAATGAGATATCCCCAAAGAGGTATGCCATAAAAGGGGGTGGTGAAAAAGGATAGTATCCCCCCGTTGCTCTCCGGTATCATAGCCCGGGGGGTAACCAGATGGGTGATGGTATCCGTCATCCCGTCGTTGTCAGTCACCCTGAGGGTGATGCTGTAGGAGCCAACCGCGGGGTAACTATGGGTGGCCTCCATACCCATGTCGTCATATATACCGTCGCTGGTCCAGTCCCACTGGTAACCCACAATGGTGCCGTCGGGGTCGTAGGATGACGAGGCGTTCACCGTCACCTGGTTGTACCAACAGGTATACCGGAACAGGGCGACGGGTGGCGTCCCCTGGGTGATGGTTATCTCCATGCGGTGACAGCGACTGGGATGCAGGGCACCCCCGCTGCCGTCACCGGTGCCCGTGTCGATGGCGATGATGATGGGTATCTCAAATGTCCCACTGAATAGTTTAACGGTGGTGCCACTGGTGTGGTGACGGGCAATAGTCCCCTGATGGCCACGGGTGAGCCCCGTGAGGCCATCGGTGGTTTTACCAGCATATTTGATGTATTCACCCTCGATGTCTATGACGCCCCGGCTGGGAAGTTCAGCATGCCCATCGCAGTACAATCGTGTGGCGTTGGGGAGAAGCGGACTGGTGAGCGTTGCCTCAAACCGGGGGGGATAGTAGGCGACGGCCTGCATCTCCGCGGCTACACCCGCGGTGACCATTATGCGGTCGGAGGGAAATGAGGAAGTCACCCCGCTGGCCACCTGAGTCCAGCTGCTGGTGACGGTGGGACGGAGGTAGAGGTCGATACTCCAGCCGCTCTCCGGCATCATCCAGGGGTCGCTGTCCTGCCCCAGAACCTTCAGGTAGGCCTCAGCGGACACATTTGTGGTGAACATCTCCGTGACCATGGAGGTACCCGTTAGGCTGTCCAGACGGATGTAGACGGTGTCGCCAGTTGGATGCATTGTGTCGAACCAGTCTGCGTCAGCAAAGGCTGAGAAGGCGATAAGGATGGAAAGAGCAAGCAGACAGAAACGGCGTACTGTCACACTCTATGTAACAACAGTATGCTTATAAAGTGTTCGGTAGTTCGTTTCTAGGTGGCCGTCCAGGTGAACGTCTGGCTGTAGTTGCCCACGGGTGTGGCACTGGGGATAGCGATGGTGTAGTTCGTCCATGAATGCGTGGTGGATGCCGTGCTATGGGTGACCTCGGCATATGCCTTCATCTTGGTGGCATTGGCATGGAGGGTGCCCCAAGAGGTGACTGATGATGGGTTGGCCCCCTCCCCCTCATAGTAGTCGAGGTTGGTCAGGGCGATGGTTCCAGCCGAGGTGGCATTCACAAGGTTCTGACCATTCCAGGAGATGGTGAGATTCCCGGTGCCCGTACTCCCCGAATTGGTCGCATAGAGATAGGTTGTGCCAGCCTGGCTTGTGCCACTGCTGCCACTCCAGTTGCCCCAGACGGCCCCGGCGACCCCGGTGACATTGACACCAGCGGAGTTGTAGTATCCCTGATGAAGAGCGAGGTTTGCATAGTTGTAGACGGTATAGGTGTCACTGTCGCTGGAGGTGCTCCCCGCCGAGTCCTTAATCTCCACATAGAGGGTGTACAGGGTGCTGGTAAGGGCACCATTGGGGGGGTCATCGCCCATGTCTATAGTATGCTTGAACTTGAAGGTTAGAAACCCGTTGTCCGCTGTTCCATTGTCGAAACCAGCAACGGTGTTCTCCTGGAATCCGGGGTCATCTGCATCCTTGTCCCCGGCGACAATCTCATGGGCCATCCATGCCGTTCCATCCTCAAGGGTGCGGGCGGGGTCGAATGAAAAGTTTATCCATGTCATGTCGTCTTCGCCATTGGCATCATAGACGACGACGGTGACCTCTATGTAGTCGGCACCATTGTCGTTCAACTCCGCGGTGGGGCTACCCCCAGCAGTCTGATATGCACTCTGGTCGCCCTCGTTAGTTGAGGGGGTTATGGTGATGGATACAACCTGGGGTGCCGTGTTGGTCACCGCGCCCCCTCCGGTCAGGTCGGCGGCGACGATGCCTGCATGGGGAAGGAGGAAGCCCACCAGTATGCAGAATGCGGTTATACCCCGTGTTACATTCATGGCTATAGAAGCACAGGTGCGTATATAAATCTATGTGATACAGCGACGGCGCAGGGTGACAATGACGAGGACGGCGACGAGGATGCCGAGATGGGTGAACCCGGGTATATCACGGCTACTCCCCGGCACCACGGTGACCTCAGTTGAGTAGGAGGATGATGACCCGTCGTTGTCGGTCACGGTAAGCACCACGGTGTACTGCCCCTGGTCATGGTAGACATGGACCGGATTCTGTTCAGTTGACGTATGGCCGTCCCCGAACCGCCACTGCCAGGAGACGATACTGCCGTCGGGGTCGATGCTGGCGTCGGTAAATGACACATTGGCACCCCGTTCAACAACACTGCTGGGGAGGATGTAGACGGCGGAGGGGGGACGGTTATGGCTGACTACGATGTCCCGGGACACCGAGGCGCTATCGCCGTCATCGTCGGTCACCGTCAGGGTGACGGTGTAGGTGCCCGTCTCTATGAAGGCATGGACGACCAGTTGCCCCTGCTTTTTTGCTCCAGATATATCCCACCGGTATTCAGTTATGGTGCCGTCTGGGTCTTTACTACCGGTGGCATCGAAGGTTATGGGGTGCCCAGGCTTGGGATAACGGGTATCCCACGACAGGCTGGGGGACGGCGGGGTGTTGTTGACCATGACGGCGTTGCTGCATTGATGAACGATGCTTTGATTGTCTACGATGGTGAGGGTGACCGTGTAGTTTCCATCGTCGAGGTATCGATGGTAGACGATGCCACCCAATGCATGGCTGCCGTCGCCAAAATCCCAGAGGTAGTATATTGGAAATATACTGTCGTTGACTGTTGCGCTGAACTGGATACTCTGCGACGTGGTGGGATACACTGGGCTGAATGTGAAGTCGACAGCCGATGCGACGGGGATCAGAAGGACAATGAGTATAGGAATGATATATTTCACGCAAGTATAATAGAAACTGGTTTAAAAAGGTTAGGTGGCCGACCAGGTGAATACCTGCGTGTATGTACCAGATGGTATAGTCATGGGTATCTCCTGTATCTCATAGTAGACCCAGAGTGTAGATGATGCAGGAACCGTCACCTGCCATGTTGAATCGGAGTCGAGTTCACCCGTCCATGAGGCGACATCACCCGGCGTGGCACCTGTCCCGTAGTAGTATTTGATGTTATTACCAGAAAAAGGTATCTGGTTGCCGGCATACTCAAAATAGGCGGCACTCCAGGCCACCGTGGCTGTGCCAGCAGCACCATTTGTCTCATCCGCCTTGATATAGGTTTTAGATGCCCCACCGTCCACATTGGTATCACCCGGAGCCGCGGTGAAGTTCCCCCAGTTGCCACCCACCACGTTGCCAGCATCATTATAAATATTTTGGTAGCATGTAACAAAGGAGGAGTCTGTTGTTGCATCATCGGTAGATGAAGTACCATATGGTTTTGTTGCGCTGCCGTCGCTCTCATAGCCATCGTCAACGGCCATCGGCCATGCCTTATAGTAGTATGTCTCACCAGCATCGAGACCAGTATGAGAAACAGGACTCGCAGCATTATCAAACACCCCACTCGACCCACCGGGAACAATAGTTCCACTTCCCTTATTCCATGGAGAAGGAGCGCTGCCTTTGGCATATTCGATGTATACTTTGTCGCCGCCAGTACCACTCGTCCATGCAATGTCTATTTGGTCGGTTCCCTGTTTTGTGGCGGTAAAGGAGGACAACTGACTTGGGGCAGTAAGAAAATACATGACATCTCCATAGCCCGTCCCCCCCTGGTTGTAACCCCGTGCTCTGAAACGGTACTTCGTTCCAGGTGTCAACGTTCCACTCTCCATATGCGAAAATGCCCCCGTCCCTCCGACATCTCCCCCATAGGTGTTGTCGTAGTCACCACTCGACTTGTCATCCCAGTCTATATACCGTAGGGGGTCTTCATTTCCAGTTGCAGAAACCGAGCCTCCCATGGTTGCGGAGGTACTCGATACATCAGTCGCGTCAGATGTGGTTATGGTTGGAGCATTGATGTCAACAACACCATACGTTACCTCCAATTTAGCCGCCTTGCCAGGGTCCTCTTCATAGGCCCAAAAAGCGATATATTCATCACCAGTTGGTTGAACAGCACGTATATCCCTGTCGCTTCTTATACATAGTTTCGTCAACCCCGTGGTGTTTATCCAACTTTTACCATAGGGATTGAGATCTATGCCGTAGTACTGGTAACCACTTATCGAAGAAGTGTTGAAGACAACATTTCCATATCCCGAATAATGGTCCTTGTCGAAGTCGCCTGTTTCGAGAGGAATATGGGGGTATGCAGGCTGGCCATCCTGTACGACCACATAAAAGTCAGAGTCACTGGTTGCGTCATCATCTATGTATAGCCACAATTTTGCGGATGTAATATTTACCCCAGAAGGGATGGAACTTGTGTTAAATGCAACAAATGCACGCCGGACTAAATAGCTCCACTCAACAGGGCTATCAGGGCTATAGAAATAGCATTGACCAAAATCAATATCTGTGTTTGATTGAAAAACAGTACCTGTTGAAGAAGATTGCGCAACAGAATAGTCATCATCAGCCTTGTCTATACTTCCATCATAATTGCCTCCAGATATGTAAAAGATATCAGTAGTACTAGACTGGGTGCTCTGTGTCTTTTCAGATGTGTATGTCGTCGAAATACCATCACCATTCTGAAACTTTACCTTCCAGCCGTACAAGGTGCCCATAGAGAGACCTGTGCAGTTGTAGTACCATCTGGTCCCCGTATAATTTGTTGCCCCCGTTATCCATCCGCTATCTGCAGGAGAACCCGTCACCCCCATGAAATAGCAACCCGTGTTACCAGCGTTATATCGTGGTGGAACCGCGACACTCATGTTAATCCAAGATGCTCCATAACTATCTATGCTAAACTCGCTGTCCAATGGAGCACCGACAAGGGTGTATACACTTTTTTCACTCCCCTTTACCAGGCTGTGTTCGTTCTCTACATATGCCTGGTAATAATACAGTCTGTTTTCATCCAGGCTACTCTTCGTGACATAGTAGTCCCCTGTACCACCGCTTCCATAACTTGTTTTCGTGCCAGGAGGACTGGATGTCCCATGATATATTCCCTTATCGGAGACGGTTCCTCCACCATCATTTATACTCGTCCCGCCACTTCTGAACTGACTAACCGACAGACTGTCAGCAGTTCTCGTAGTGACAGAGGGAGCCCCCACGGAAGCAGAATAGTACACCGTTATCTTCACCCAGTCCACAGAGGCAATACCAATAAGACCTTTAGCGGAGATATCCACCTTTATGCCATCTATGCCCTGACTGCTTGGCACGCTGAACCCGAAATTCGTGGCCTTGAGAATATATGTTTTTGATGTTCCCTCAAAGGCAAAAGATATACCGAAATCGGCATCATTGACATCACCATATGACCAACTCTCCCCCCATAAATCCGTCTGGTTGACCCCAAACGTATAGGTTTCCATGCTATCGGTAAGAGAACCCGTAGCCCTGTCAGTACTCCCGATGCTGCCATCCGCCTTTATTATCTTGACATCACGGAAACATAATGTTGCACCGAATCCGAGAGGCCCCGCATGTGCCCATTCCCCCTCGTTTTTAATATTATCTATATCAGAC
>OMKS01000685.1_pt1 | contig 31245 bp, 26 predicted proteins | sample 1674721 | NCBI WGS metagenome assembly OMKS01 (sample SAMN06264996, study PRJEB25208) | sediment metagenome | isolation source: hot spring sediment | place: USA: California | collected 2014-09-02 | reverse complement strand
AAGAGACAGACCATCGGGCGACCACGAGGGGTGCATTTGAATTTGCTCCCGGTTTTGAGTCAGGTTGGTTTTTCCGCTGCCATCGATATTAATCGCATAGATATCCGACTCGGTGATGTCGTGACCGTCGTCCCTGACGATCATATAAACCAGGCGCTTGCTGTCCGGCGCCCAACCTGGATGATTGCCCTCGCCAAGATCGGTCAGCTCGTTGGTCTCCAAATCAAGAACATACATATTCCCAGCGTAAAGTTCAAACGCGAGTTTGCCGCCGTCTGGTGATAACGTTGTGTTCAAATAGATTCCGTCAAGTTTTTTTACGATTCTCTTTTTGAGCTGATTTTCAAAATGATACAGCGCATTGTCGTCGACATACAAAACTTTTCGCTGGCGCAGCTTTGGTTTTGCACTGACTACGCCCTTGCCTTTCACCTCAAAAATTTCCAGTCCTTTATTGGAATGCAGATAAACGCCGGCGTCATTTTCCGCCCACTGCGGTAAACCGGTCATTAGCGTCCGGTATTCGGTCAGTTGCTGAACCTGTCCGGTCTGCAGGTCGAACAGCTTTACTGCATTGTATCGGCGCCCCTTTTCAAATTTAGAAACCCGACAAAGGATACGCCGGGAATCATTCGACCATTGAAATCCAAATCCGGCGCCGACCTCGTCAGTCACTTGTAAATAGTCATTGGTAGCCGGCTCCAGCACCCAGATTCCCACATAATTGGCTTCGGTCATGGCGATCTTTTCGCCGTCGGGCGACCATTTGGGACTCATCAAATATAGCGCCCCATCGGTGAGAGCAACTGGTTCGCCATTGGCAGTCGCCGCTGGTTGCGCCTCCAGCGGAATTGTTTGAAATAAAAGCAGCAGCATAAATATTGCTAACATTTGACGTTGCATAAAAAACCTCCTGTCAGTTATGAAAAATATTTTTTTTTCATGTTTTCATCATAATTTACTGTATCGGAATTTAAAAGTTATAGCATTATTAAAAATAAAACCAGCTGTTTCAAAGATGGTACGAAAATAATTATCTGTGAAATCTGTGGTCGCTTTTCATTAATTAATTCGCGAAACTATGTTCTAATCCGATGAGCTGTTTTCATTTTAGAAATTCAACTATAAATGAAACGCTCAAAAGTATCCCAGGGTTCGAATGATAAAAATCCCCAGTGACATCGTTACCACAGAGCCGAGCGTTGTCAGTAAAACAATGTTGCCCGCCAGTTCCGCGTTGCTATTCATGGCTTTTGCCATGATAAAACTGGCAATGGCAGTTGGCGTGGCGAACAGGACGAATATCACCCCCAGGGATTCTCCGCGATAGCCCAGACAGATCGCGCCGTAAGTCAACGCCGCCGGAAAGACAATCAAACGTAAAATTGTCGCGACCAGCGCCAGCCTCCAATCTTTTTTCACCGATGCAAAATTTAGCGAACCACCGATTCCGAGCAGCGCCAGCGGAAGTGTCATTTTTGCTAAATAGGTCACCGCAACTGACAGTGCCTCAGGAACGTTTATCCGGCTTAGTGAAAACGGCAGCGCCACTATCAACGCTAAAATGAGAGGGTTTTTAATAATCATAAATAACGTTTTCAGCGCTCCCAAATGACGTTCCCGGTTCAACGGAGCTGTCAAAGCCACAACTGCCAGCACATTATAAACCGGCATGATAAACGCTAACAGGATCGCAGCCAAACTCAATGCATTGCTTCCGAACATGTTTAAAATAATGGAAAAACCGACAATTGCGTAGTTACTGCGCACGCTGCCCTGAATGAACGCGCCCTGGTCCCGACCGTCGCGGGTAAGCAACAACACCAGCAACCAGGCGCAGATGAACACCGCCAGTGTGCCGGCGTACACCCAGAGCACCTGTTTCAGATCAAATGCGGCGCGAAAATCAATGCGGCAGATTTCATTAAAAACCAACGCCGGCATGGCAACATTGAAAACCACTTTGGATGAAACACTAATGAAGGTGTCATCAATGATATGGCTGCGTTTCAAGACAATGCCCAGCAGAATGATGAGGAATACCGGGGAAACGACATTGAGCGAAAATATTAAATTCTGCATAGGTTCGGAAAATATCTGATTACATTTCATTTGTTATCATATAAGTTTAAATATAAGGCGTAGCCATCCAAATAGCAAGCGAAAATTTCGCTGCTTTGTATGACCTCACTTACAGGTGGTTTTCACATTCGAAGGGTTTTGAACAAATTGTAGTGTGGCGCATTTATGCGCCGAAAAGTATCGCATAAACGGGCTGTCCATGAACTCATAAAAATTCAAAAAACACATGTCATTGCGAGGAGCGAAGCGACGAAGCAATCTCTTTAATTATAGTGACTTATGTTATCCCGCTGAAGCGGGATCGCAATGACACTCAAGGGGTTGCTATTTCTTCGTCGTCCCGCTTGGAGCGGGACTAAAGGAATTGCACTCCGTAATAACAATAGCTTATAAATTCTACCCTGTGAACGGTTACAAAATTACTGCTACAAATTTAATAAAAAATCATTGGATATGCAAGAAAATATTATAACTTAAAAAATAAAAAAAGCTCATGAATCCGCTGTTTACATAAAGCGTACCTGAAAAGCTGTTGTTGCAATTATAACCCGATAAAACTGAATAAATTCACCGGGTCAAATGATCAAACATACTTCAATTATTATGCCAAACAGCAAAGTTGACTCAACAATCTATTAAATAAATAAATGATTGATAATTAACAGGTTGAGTACAGTGCTATTTATATTGAAAATATTAACTTAGCCTGATATAGAAATTTAACTGGTTTAAATTGATACATTAAGGGTACAAATTTTTTAATTTGCTCAAAAATTGCCCATCTTGTTTAACTGTTTAAATTTAAAAATGTTTATTTAATTTGACTTTTGGGATGGATTTGGTTATTTTATAATGTTAAATTGAAAAATTGGGAATTGCAGCAAGCCAAACAATTAAATCGTACATCAAAAAATTTATTTTTGGACTTTGAAAAAATAGCTTTCTAATGCAAACCTTTTGACTAAATTCTTGTCTAACAAATCGAAAACATAGAAAAGGATATGGATAAAGAGACATTACTAATTAAAAAAGCGCAACGCGGGAACTTACAAGCTTTTGAGGAACTGGTGCGCAATTATGATGAAAAGTTGATGCGAATTTTATACAACATGCTCAACAACATCGATGACGCAAGGGACGTTTATCAGGAAGTATTTTTGAAAGTGTTTCGTTCCCTGAAAACCTATCAGTTTAAGAGCAGTTTTTATACCTGGCTTTTTCGCATTGCAGTGAATACCTGTCTAAATTATCGAAAAAAGCGAAAACGTCACAGATACGAACCCTTGCCTGATGATTCAATAGCAGAACAGGGATGGTTTGTTGTGGCGGACCAAGCTGACAAAAATCCGGAGCAACATTTTCTGAATACCGAATTGCATGAAACAATAAATCGTTCCATCCAATCGCTTTCGGATCAACAGCGGACAGTTTTTGTGCTACGTCATTATCATGGATACAAGTTGAGTGAAATTGCTGAAATCATGAACTGTACCGAAGGTACGATTAAAAACTATATGTTTCGCTCAGTACAAAAACTTAGAAAATGTTTGCAGGAATATGTCCAATAAAACCGACGGAGAAGTTATGAGAACATGTGAATATTATCAGAATATGATCGTACTTGCTGCCTATTATGATGAGTTGTCAAAAAGAGAATTTAATGAATTAAAGACTCATCTAGAAGCATGTTCAAAATGCCAATTGGAATGGCAAGCAGTGCAGCAGACCGTTAAATTACTGAATGGAAAAGTTCAGTTGCAGCCGACATCGCAGGAGCTTGAAAAAAGTCGGCAGGAACTTCATCAGCGATTGCTGCTGTTGACACAGCCACGGTTGAAAATCGATTGGGGTTACCATTTCAAACGATTGTTAACGCTGGATTTTTCGCCGGCGTTGCGATTGTCAACCGCGGCAGCGATGCTGATTATTGGTCTGTTGGTGGGAAGGTTTGTTTTTCAGGCTCAGCCCACAGGAATTTCCGATGGTGCAGCGCTGTCCAAATCATTAGCGGGCGAAAATTTTATCGGAGTTGAAGCGATTCATTATAATCCTGTCAACCGGCAGGTGTTTATGGATGTAACAATGATGCAAAGAGCCAGCTTTTCCGGCGCCCCGGAAAATCCTGAGATACAACAATTGCTGGCGAAAACATTATTACACGAGGAGCAGCCCAATATCCGATTGAAGACGGTCGGTGCGTTAACCGATAGCCGGAGTTTTGGAAAACGGTTGATCGAGGCGTTAGTTGAAGTATTGGAAAAGGATGAAAATACGGGAATCCGCTTGAAAACCATGAAATTGTTGAATTCCCTTCCAATCGATGAGACGGTGAAAAACTTACTGACTCAGGTCTATGTAAATGTATTGCTCAATGAAAAGAATGGCGCCATCAGAATTGAAGCCATTAACGGACTAAGCCGGATTAAAGATGAATCGGTCGCGCCGATATTTTACAATGCAGCGCATAATGATACCAGTGAATACGTTCGATACAAAGCTGCCCATTCTCTGGAAAGAATTAAAAACCCTGAAATTCCGGAATAAAATAAATCATTTTTAACATTTAACTGTTAACTGGAGGTTTCGTCATGAAAAAACATGTATTAACTTTACTTATGCTGTCGGTAGTCGGATTGTCATTAATACTTTCCGCTTCGGCAAGATCTCAGGATTTAAAAAAAGAGGGTCGTTATTATGTCGCTAATATTGATAAAAAATTCAATGTTGATAGCGGCGGCAACCTGATCCTGGAGAAGGTTGTGGGAGATGTCGTGGTAACGACGTGGGATCAGAAGGTTGTACACATCGCTGAAACCATCAAAATGGATGTTTACACCGAAGCTGAAGCCAAAGCCGTGCTCAACGATTTAGACACGAAATATCGCCAGTCTGGAAATTCGGTCATCGTTGGCTCAGCCGGCAGCCATCGTTCTTACATGCAAAGTAATTTTCAAATTAAAGTTCCCAGAAATTTTAATGTTGATGTGGGTACCAGTGGTGGTGATGTTTCTGTCAGTGAATTAAAGGGAAATGTCAAGATCGCAACCTCGGGCGGAGATATCAAAGTAGTGCAGGTCGATGGTAAGCTGGATGCGAAAACCTCGGGCGGTGACATTAGTGTACACAAGACCAGCCAGAATGTAGTGGTCAAAACTTCCGGCGGTGATATTGAGTTAATCGATATCCTGGGCGAAGTCGATGCCAAAACATCTGGCGGTGATATTGAAATTACCAACAACAAAGCCCGGGTCAGTGCAAAAACATCCGGTGGAACCATCAAGCTGAGCAATATCCGCGCTGAGGTTGATGCTTATACTTCCGGCGGCGACATTATCGTGAACAGCAGCAAGGGCAGGCTCAATGTGTCAACTTCCGGCGGTGATATTAAACTTTATGATATTTACGATACAGTTGATGCCCGAACATCCGGCGGTGATGTCATCGCGAAAAATGTCAATAACGGTATTCGGGCTAAAACCTCGGGCGGTGACATCGATTTGAAAAATGTGAACGGCTTTATCGAAGCAGCCACTGCTGGCGGGGATGTTGTGGCGGAAATGACCCTGACGGATTTTTCAAAAGATCACCATGTTTCAATGAAATCCAGCGGCGGCGATGTTAAGCTGTTTATCCCTGAAAAGCTGCCAGCAACGATTGACGCCACGATTAAACTAAGTGGGTTTAGCTGGCGCAATTATGACATTTATTCTGATTTTCCGCTAAAGATCGAAAAGGATGACAAGGAAAGAGACCGAAGAACTGGCAACATACTGCGTGCCAGCGGTGATATTAATGGTGGTGGAGATTTAATCCAGTTAAGCACCAGTAATGGGAATATCGAAATTAAAAAGCTGAAGTAAGTCAGCGTTTATGAATTAGGGAGGCGTTTTTAAAACGTCTCCCTTTTTTTTTGACGAAAATGAAAACTTGACAGCCAATCAATTTTTGACTATATTGTCTGTAGCGACTACGAAACAATACGGAGGACAATCAAAAAATGGCAAACAGGATAATTTTAGCAGGTGGTAGTGGTTTTATCGGCAGAGCTTTAGCTGATCGGCTGGTGAGTCGCGGTGATGAGGTAATTGTTTTATCCCGTAATCCGCAGCAGTCTCAAACAAAGCTCAGCTCTGATGTTAAAATCATTGGCTGGGATGGGAATTCGGTTCAGGAGTGGGTCGATGCTATCGATGGTGCTCAGGCAGTGGTTAACCTGGTCGGTGAAAATTTAGCATCGCTGCGCTGGACTAAAAACAAAAAGTCAAAAATTGTACAGAGCCGGATTCGCGCCGGCCAGGTGTTAGTTGCTGCACTCCAAAGAACAACAACTAAACCGGCGCTGTTTGTTCAAACGTCAGGTATTGGCTATTACGGTAGTCCGGGGGATAAATTGTTGGATGAATGGTCTCCAATCGGAGCCGGTTTTATGCCGGGGGTAGCGTTACAATGGGAAAAATCGATCGCGCCGGTTGTGGAAATGGGCTTGCGAACGATCATTATCCGGTCGGGATTGGTGTTGGCAAAAGACAGTGGATTTTTAAAAATGGTATCGCTGCCGTTTCGGTTTTTTGTCGGCGGTCATCTCGGCTCCGGCAAACAATGGCTGTCGTGGATTCACCTGGAGGATGAAATCGCAGCCATAGTACATTTGATGGACAATCAACAAGCAAGCGGGATTTTCAATCTCTGTTCGCCCAACCCGGTTCAGGCAAAGGAATTTTTCCGGGAGTTGGGAAAAGCCATACATCGGTCCTCCTGGTTCCATGTTCCCGGATTGTTCCTAAGAGTTATGCTGGGTGAAATTGCCGATGAAATTATCCTGGTGAGCCAGCGAGCCACTCCAAAAAAATTGCTGCAAACCGGGTTTGATTTTAAGTATGCCAGTTTAACCGCTGCGTTTCAAAACATTTATAGTAGCGACGCATAATTGATAATCCAGCAGCAACATCAAATGTACAATGGTTGTCGCGGGTTGCCGGCAAAGGGGATGCCGCAAGTGAGTGCTTGACCGACTGCCCGATTTACGCTTTCCGACCATGGCTGGATTTGTTAGCTGGTATTGCGGCAGATCGCCAGCAAATCCGCGGCGTGATGTTCGACATCAGTGGTGATAATTTTGAAATTTGATAAGCCCATCGTACGTCCGGCTAATTTTTTAAGCTTGCTTTTTCGGCTCAGACCACGTCCCCATCTGTAAATGGGAAGGCGAGTGATAATGGCTCTCAGCCGGTTTTGCGCGGCGTAGGCAACGCCGACAATTTCAAATTCAGTAAATTTGCGGTCGATCAAATCAAAAAACTGACCGTATGTCAAATCGTGAGCATGGAATGGATTATTACCTTTGTTGACTTTATGTTCCGGGATTCGCGGCGTACTGATGTAAATCATTCCTTCCGGTTTGGCAGCTTGTCGGAGCACATCGATAAAGCTTTCCATATCCTCAACATGCTCTATCATTTGAAAATTTACCACGATATCAAATTGTTGATCCGGATTTAACCGCGTCGCATCCATTTGCAAAAAGCTGAGGTTCGAATTGTGATAGCGTTGCCGGCAGTAAGCAACAATTTCAGGGTCATGATCAATTCCACATACCAGCTTTGCTCGTTGAGCAAGAATATGGCTGCCATAACCCGAGCCGCAACCGATATCAACAACAGTTTTATTCTCGACAAACTGCTGAACATAGCGATAAGCGAATTGATGACGGGCGAACACAAAACTGGTCTCGCCGGGCTGAGTCGGAAGAATTCTTTCGCCGCTGTCATGGATCGAAATATGTTGATTAATCATCGAACTCGCCTCAAAACAAAATTTGGCTATTCATGCTGATTACTTTTCCTGAATATAGAAAAATTCCACCGGCAATACAAGGAAAAAATTTTCGCTGAAAAAATTGAAGGAGAAAAAAACGGGGTAATCATGATTATTACCCCGAATACGAGTTGATCTCTCATTTTTCCCGATTGATCATTGCATACAGCGCCGGTAACACGCCCAGCGTAATGACGGTCGAAAACAGCAGACCGAACATGATCACCAGCGCGAGTGGTTTTTGCATTTCTGAACCGGTCACATTGCGAACAGCCAGTGGAATGAGTCCCAGCATGGTGGTAAAGGTTGTCATCAACACAGGTCGAATTTTATTGCTGCCGGCTTGTGCGACAGCTTCCGCAACATTCATTCCCGATTGGCGGTTGTGGTTAATGTGATTCACCAAAACGATTCCATCCTGCACCGAGATGCCGATCAGTGCGATAAAACCAACGATCGATGGTACTGAAATTGTATTTCCGCTGATGAACAGAATAATGATCCCACCAGCCAGCGCCAACGGAATATTGATAATGATCAATAGCGCATTTTTAAACGACCGAAAGCTCAATGTCAGCAGCAGAAAGACAATGATCAATGTCAGGACGATGACTACGGTCAGTTGCCGTATGGCGTGAAGTTGATTTTCATACGTTCCGCCGAAACTCACAAAATAACCCTCAGGCAAAGCAATTTGAGATATTTTTTCTTTGATCTCATTTGCCACGCTTCCCATGTCCCTGCCTGATACGTTACATTGAACCACACCGCGTCGCAGCGCATTTTCTTTTCTGATAATTGATGGATTTTTATTTTCGATAAAATCAGCCACCTGGCTCAATGGAATTCGATACCCCGATTGTGTTTGGATCATCAGGTTGCTGATTTTTTCAATATCGTCCCGGAACACTTTTTCATATCGGACAAATATTTCGTAGCGTTTTTGGGTTTCGATCAACTCAGTAGCGACCTTTCCATTCAGCGCTGTTTCGATGAGCAGAGAAATGTCGCTGATATTTATTCCGTAACGCGCTAACTGATCACGCTTCAATCTAATCTCAATTTGCGGTACGCCTGAGATTTGTTCGATTTGCAGATCAGTGACGCCGGGGACAGACACCATGGCGTTGTGAATTTGGTTGGAAATCTCATTGATGGTGTTCAGATTTTCCCCGAAAATTTTTACTGCAATCGCCGAACGAATGCCGGTAACCACGTGGTTGATCCGATGCTGTAAAGGCGCGTTAATTTGAATGAGCACGCCAGGGATGGCGTGGGTCGCATTCCGGATTTCTGCCTTAATTTGGTCGATTGATTTGCTGCGTTTTTCTTTGGGAACCAGCACACAGTTAGCGTGTGTCAGGTTAACCGGCGCAGTATGTTCAGCGCCGCGAGCTTTCCCGGTTGCCCGAATGACCCGTTCCACTTCCGGGATCGAAGCTATTTTCGCGGCAACCAGTGAGGCAATGCGGCTCGATTCATCAAGCGAAGCTTCCGGAGGAAGCAAAACATCGACCAACAGTGACGATTCGTCCATTTCGGGCATAAATTCTGTTCCCACATAAAATGAAAGCCCGATTCCCAGCGCCAAAATAACCAAACAGGTTGCGCCGACCCTTGTCGGATGTTTCATGGTATGATTGAACAGCGGATGGTAAATTTTTTTTATGGCGCGCATTAAAATTCCATCCTGCTGACCGAGGTTTCCGGTTTTGAACAGAAGCGATGTCAACGTCGGCGTCAGCGTTAATGAAATGAGTAATGATCCCAGAACTGCTGCGCTGACCGCAAAGGTGAGTGGAATGAACATTTTTCCTTCAATACCCTGAAGCGTAAAGATCGGTGCGAATACTGCCAGCAGAATGAGAATCGCATAAAAAATCGGAGCGCCCACCTCTTTCGCGCCTTTTCGAACTGCTTCAGAAAACGATACCTTTCCCTGTTGGATATGGCGGAAAATATTTTCGACCATGATGATTGAAGAGTCGACAATCATACCCAGCCCAATCGCCAGCCCGCCGAGTGTCATAATATTGATGGTTAATCCGAATATTTTAAAAAAGATGAATGCAAATATTGCCGATAGCGGAATGGCAAGCGCCACCACGACAGTGCTTTTGATATTATTCAAAAATATTAACAGCACCAGCACTACCAGCAACCCGCCGATTATGATCGACCAGCTAACGTTCTTAATCGACTTGATGATCATGTCCAGTTGCGTGTAAAATGTTTCAATGGTGAATTTATCTGCTTGTTCGCTTTTGATTTTATCCAAAACTTCTTCCACACCCGAAATTGTTTTCATGACATTGGCGTTATATTGATTCTGTACGGTTACGATGACAACTTCAGCGCCACTTTCACCGGCAGAGCCGCGACGGATGTAAGCGCCGACTTCTACTTTAGCGATGTCGCCGATGGTGATTGGGATTCCGTTCCATTGTTTTAGCACAATTGATTCAATATCAGCGATGCTTTTAATCCGACCAATGCCGCGAATAATCTTTTCTTCCGGGCCTGCAATTAAAAAACCACCGGAAGAGTTGACATTATTGGCTTTTAATGCTGATAATACTTCTGAAAGTTGAATATTAAAATTCAACAATTTGTTCGGATCTATCAGCACGTGATACTGTTTTAAAAAGCCGCCCATGTTTATCACATTTGATACGCCGCCAACAGTTTGCAACCGCGGTTTAAGATCCCATTCAGCAAAATCTCTCACTTCAAAAAGATCATCGCCCTTGATAGTAAATTCAATGGCGTCGGCGAACATCGATGAAATGGGACCTATGAACGGTGGATCGATCTGCTCCGGCAGTGAGGGGGTAATCATTTGCAGTTTTTCAGTAACCAATTGCCGGGCGAAATAAATATTAGTCCCGTACTCAAAATCGATGTTGATTTTAGAGTACCCCAGCGCCGAGTTGGAACGAACCCGGCTAACGTGAGGCAACGAATTAAACGCCGTTTCCATGGGAAACGTGATCAGGGTTTCCACATCTTCCGGCGCCATTCCCGGACTTTCTGTGATAACAGTAACCACCGGCGCATTCAAATCCGGATAAACGTCAACTGGCAATTCAAAAAGATATTTGACACCGAGAATAGTCAGAATTAACGCAACGAGAATGATCAGAATTTTATTTTTCAATGAATATTCGATAATGCGATTGATCATGGTTAATTTCCCTTTTTAGTTGTGCAAAAATCCATTTGAGAATACGGTTTTTAATGGACATGACCGGCGTGCGGATCAACACCGGTAATTTGTGATTTTGATTTTAGCTGATAATTTCCCTGTGTTACGATAATGTCACCATCATGCAATCCGGATACAATTTCTACAAATTCATCGGCGACAATTCCAGTTTTAACGATCTCCCGGCAATAGCCGCCAGGGACTTTAACAAAGACAATTTTTAGATTATCCTCCTCCAGAATAGCGGATCGGGGCGCTGCCAGCACCTTTTGTTTGCTGCCGATCACGACTTGAGTTGTGGAGAACATGCCCGGCAGTAATTTCCCAGCGAGATTTTGCACTTCGGCGATAATGTTAATGGTTTTTGTATCCGGCTTTAGGGTACTGCCGATGTGAAATATTTTTCCCTTGAAAATTAAATCCGGATAGGCGGTAACGCTGATTTTAACTTCCTGCCCGATCCGGATGCGCGTCAAATCTTTTTCAAAAATATCGGCTTCCAGCCACAACCTACGTGAATCAATTATTTCAAACAAGTTACTAGCGCGATCAACCTTTTGACCAATGCTGGCCTCCCGCCGGGTAATGACGCCGGAAATTGGCGCGTAAAGATGAAGGGTAGAGCCGGTCGCCTCCACGTGCTGATGGGTAACGCCAATTAGCTCTTGCTCTGTGACCCCCAATGCCAGCAATTTCTTTCGGGCGTAGCTCAAGTTGACTTCAGCCAGCTTTTGCGATAAGATGGCGTCCTGAAATTGTCGGTCTGAAATGATATTTTCCTGGTGTAATTTCTGTTGGCGGACATGGTTTTGATTTTCAATTTCCAATTCTGCCCGGGAGCGTTCGTACTCCGCGCGCAAAATCCCGACTTCCGGGCTTGATAAACAGACAAGCAGCTCGCCCTGTTGCACCTGGTCGCCAATGTTTTTAAAGACACAATTGATGCTGGCGTTGACGAACGGACTGATGATGGCGAACTTGTCGGGGTTGGCGATTAATTTACCGGGCACAGTGATCGTCAATTCTATTGGCATCGTTTTCACTTCGACTGTTTTCAACCCGATTAATTGCGCCCATTCTTCCTCAATGTTAATCACATCTTCAAAGTGGGAGTGGCTATGTACTTCAACGGGTGATTTTTCTGTTCTCTCCGGCGTCTGCTTTGATGACAAAGCTTGCTCATTGAAATTGTGATCGTGGTCAGCTACCGCCTGTTGATGGTCAAGGGCTGAACTGTGTTCGTGATTATCGTGAGAATGATCATGGCTGGTTGAGCAACCAACAGCAAGATAGCAACTCAGTATGATCAGCATTATTATATTTTTCAGTTGCATGTTAAATCCTCCGTTAATAATAATTTTACTTTATTTCAGTTTTGAACAACGAGGTCCCCACTGCCAGTTCCAGGTCGGCGCGAGCGGCGCAAAGTTGATAGAGCGCCTCGATATATCCGACTTTGATCTGATTCATCGATCGCAGTGCTTCTGCCACTTCAAGGTAGCCCATTTCTCCTTCTTTATAGCTTCGGGTGGCAATCCGCAACAGCTCTTCCACTTCAATCAGGCTGCGGGTTTTAAGGCTGTAAACATGCTGTTCAGCAGTGATGAGTTTTCCAAGTGCACTTTGTATTGCTACCCAGACTCGATTGTGAACTGCTGATGATTCAAACTGCGATGCATGAAAGTTAGCGTTTGCCTGGCGAATTTGGCTTTGATTTTTTAACAAAAAATATAGTGGAACAGAGAGGCTAATTTCCGCGCCCCAGGATCGATTTTCGCTGTCAGGCTGATGCTGTTGTTGAAAATAACTGAGCTCAAAAGACGGCAATAGATCCGACCAGGCAAGCCACCGTTGGTTGCTTCTCTGCGCCAAACGATGATCCGCAGCAGCCAGTTCTGGATGGACGCCCAACGCAATTTGGAATAAAGTATCTATCGAAAAATGGGACCGTGAAAATTGAATATCACCGCGGGGAATGATCTCAACTGCCGTTGGTTTGCCCATTAGAGCTGCCAGCTCTGTTCGCGCAATATTAAAATCTTGCTTCAGTCGCTGGTAACTATTTTCAATGGTTGCGCGGTCAACATGAACCTTGAGCGTATCATAAGGCGTGGCATCGCCGGCAAATACGCGCAGCCGTGTCATTTGAAGAATTTCGTCTGATAACAATAATAACTCTTGATGGAGCTCAATTTGTTGTTGCAAGGTCAACGTGTGATAAAACGCTTTTTTAACTTTATTCGAAATGCGGTTGGAAATATGTAACATTTTAGCCCGGCTGATGTGCGTATCGATTTTATTCTGGCGGGCTTTAAGGTAATAGTACAGTGGAAACTCAATCCCCTGCTGAATACCGATCTTCTTTTCATGATAGTCGTTCAAAGTTCGGCTGGCGCGAGGAATACCCTCCAACTCCATGAACAGCCGGGGATGATCTGGCGCGAGAGTTTCCCAGAAACCGGCTTTTACGGCTTTCCATTCCTGGTTTGCCTGCTGCAATTCAGGATTATTCTTCAGCGCCGTATAGAGCGCCTCGTTCAGACTGATTTCCTGGGTAGTGCAGGATGTCGGACTGAACCATAGAAACCAAACCACACCAAGAATCTTTGAAAAATTAAACATAGCGATTCTCCATAGTTGTGTTGTTTTCAGAGCAAATTTGTATTATGGTTTTTTAAAAAGATAGCGCCAAGTTTGACGTCATACAAACCTGGCTAATAACAAACAGCGTTGTGACGGATTATAAAACTGTTATCGGAGGCCGGTCTTGGGGCGTAGAGATGTGGTTTTTAAACCATTGATTTTCAATACAATAAAAAGCTTCAAATTCGTTCCAGGTTTTTGGCAGGTCAGGTTTTGGAAAAGTAAAGCTTAGCGTCGTTGCATGACAGTGAATTTTTTGGGGAGCGTTCTTTTCAGTGTCATGATGCTCATGTTTGGCACCATGAAAATGATCCGTAGGTGAAAGAAGCGGGTCAGAAGAAAATTCATCATCAAAATGCGAATGGCTCGGTGCATCAAAATGACAATGTTCTATTGAGCACACGCTGAAAGAGGAAGGTAAAAAACTCAGCAGCATTAAAACGGCGATTAATTTTCGAACATACTTTCGAGACAATTGTGTAGCTCCGATGATTGTAAAAAATTTGGATTTTAGTTGATGAAATTATACCGCGTCATGCAATCAAAGTTTCATTGAGCCGTTGTTTCGAGATTGGCGTGACCTTTATTCCTCCTTTAGGTTCTGGTCGTGACGATTTCATAGCTGTGAAAGGTTACGACTATCTTTATTTCGGTTCCCCTTGCTGCGTCGATCGGGCTTCTGTTTGTTTAAAATATCTTTCAGTAAAATGCGTTGATTGGGACGCCATTTCTTTTGCAGAATGTTGTCGTTAAATTCAAGGTCTAATCGCGCCAACTCGGAATTGATTTGTCGCAGATCTAATATTAAATTCTTTTTAAACCGATGATTCGCCGGTAGCCGGGTAAAATTCAAATGACAATAATCAACAAAAGATATTTCCGCCTCGCAGTATAAAATCGGCAGCCCGATAATGCGACAGCTAATGGGGCGCGCCGGATAAACAGCGCACCTGTTTTTCCACAACATCGGACAGATGCTGTCATCAGCGCGATGGTTGGCGAGTAATTTTTTGATCCGTTCTTTTGAAAATGATTGCAGTTGCTGCTCAATGATGAATGCTTCGATGGGCAACACACTTTTTTCCACCAGACAGCATTGATGACAACCGGGTTTGCACAGGATGTGTTCGGCGAAACACTTTTCAATTTCCTGGCATTGCACATAAAGCATGTGGATTAGATTGTTGTATTTAAAGAGAATTTCATTGAGCATAAGCCAAAATTAACAAGATCATCAATAATATATTTAGCAAATCTGAGTTTTTATCCAATATTTGGATATCATTTTCCCAGAAAGGTTCAAAACAAATTTTTTATATTCAACATCCCCAAATAAACATCAATGATCTTGGCGGTCGGATGAAGAAAAATAGTTTGGGCGCGCAGCCGACCAGAATACGGTAATCGGGTTAGCTATCACGAAAATAATATTGTCCCCAAGTCATTTTAATGTTGAAATGAATACGAACCAATGACCTCCGTAGTCTGCGGTTCACCGATTGTAGAATTTGTTCAAAGCCGAACGATCAAAAACATAGCAAGCTGGGAATAGGCGGCATTATTTCATGAACAATAATTTAAGCGATTGCTTCTTTGTTTTTGTTGACATTGTAAAAATATATGAACCCGAAGACACAACCTGACCGAACTGGTAAGTGCCATCCCATATAAATTCAAATTCGCGCTTTGGAGCAATACCCTCAATATTAAATATTTTTACTACCTGGCCCATGATATTATAGATTTTAAAAGAAATGTCTTTCATTTCGATCTCAGATCGGAGCTTAATCTTAATTGCAGTCTGCGAATTAAATGGATTTGGATAAGCCTGGAACAATGTGTCAGCATCTTCGGTATTGTTTGCCATCTGTATCATTGAAATCAATTCAGATTCATCCCAGGGATTGGACATGATTTTACCGCCCTGCTGGGGTTCAAGGCAGAGAAACGCCGTATAATATGACAAAATCCTCTGCTTCAGGCTGTGATGGATAATCTCGCTGATAATATCATTGGTTTGATTTTCAGCCTCTAAAGATTGAATGTAATTTCCAGTCCAAATCTCTTCCGATAAACTATCTGCATAAAATGCTGATGATTCATCGATAATGAATTGCTGTGAAAACATATTCGATTGATAAATCCCTGATACATTAATTGTAAATGGAAAAGTACCGTAAAATTTGCCGACTTGAAGTATCGGCTGTTTCAAATAGGTCGTTGTGTTGTTTAGATTAAAATTATAGCGTCCGTAACAAAATCCGTTTTCCATGGTAGTATGGATGTCAATAGTACTGATAAAACCATCCAGTGATTCAAAAACGGAGGATAAAATATTAGAAAAGCTGTAATTCGGATAAACACGAAAAAAATTGCCGCCAGTTAAGCGGGTCAAATTGGAATAAAAATATTCGTTACCCCGATATGATCTCCCCCCTATATGGTTCCAGGTCCAAGATTGGTTCTGAAAATCAGCAACATGTATTGGCAAAGTAGCTTCCATTTGTTCCTGTAGATCCTGGATCAATTGGTTGGCGACTTGATAAGCGCCGGCTTGATCAGAGTCGGAAATAAGTAAAATGCTGGCATTATTTCCATTAGTTTTAACAAAATCAATGCCGTTTGCCAACAATGGTGGCAGATTACTATATGTTGATATGCCCTTTTCAGCAATAGAAGTGTGGTTTTAATTGGCTAATGATGCGCCGAGCAGTTGATCACAACATCGTTAAGCTCTGATATTTTCGCGTTGGTTTAAACTTAATATTAGCTGGTGATCGAGACAAACCAGCAATCGCTATTTGGCAAACAAAGAAAGCGCGGTATCAATATCAGCGACGTCCAATATTAGCGTCATGATATTATTTTTCTGATCGGTCGTTCCGTAAGCGTGCGAAATATTAATGCCCACGTGACCGATTCGTTCGGCAATATACGCCAGTTCCCTGGGTTTGTTTTCGACGCGCACCTTGATCACATCTCTTACCTCTACAGCAAAATTGTGGTCGGTCAATATTTTTCTGGACTTTTGTACCTGGTTCACCAGCAATTTCGCGCTGTCCACAAAGACACCGATAGATTCGATTTTGATATTGTTTTTATTTAAAATGTTGAGCAATTCTCCCAACGCCCGGGGACGGTCTTCCAATATTACAAACAATTCCTGCACTTTTTTCATCAAATTTATCCTCCTGTTATCGGCAAAGCCGGATATTGATTAAACGCCGCCGAACTAACTTTTTTTGGTATTTTTTTGTGGTCAGAATTAATAGAGGTTCACTAAATTAGATGAATCAGTTTTATCCTTTCTAAATTAGGAATGTTGATGCTCATAGTTGAGTATTGAGATTGAAGATTTATCAGTGGTGATTGACAGGAATTTTGTCACCACTTATTATGCTCTATTTGCCGATCATATTTACAAACGTCCCTTGCTCATTGCGGGGAATCAGCGACCGGAATCCAAATCTCGGTTTTCAAGCTGTCAGGTGCTATGTTTTCGGGATATTGATCCAGAAAGTGTTCCATGATCGGTCCGGCTGCCAGTTTATTGGCGGCTGCTATAAATTCGAAAATTTTAGGATAAAGGTTCTGGGTGGTTTCATAAGGACCCTGGTGTATGGCGCGGACGACTTGCGCGAAATCCCATTTTTTTAGCACCAGCGGGATTTCTGCTTTGGTTCCGGCGGCAACTGGAAATCCGATTTCCCATATTAATTGATCCTCTACCGTTTCCTCAGGATTGTTGTAATAGACGCCGAGCATGGGACCGGCCGGGGTGATTTTTTGATCCGCTACTTCGCGCCAGAACTTTTCAATGACGGCCGCATGTTTTTCGTAGCTGCCCCTGGCGGGTAGTGCAATATAATCGAAAGTTGCCACTTCCACGATCTCTGCGACTTTGGCTTCTGGCGCCGCCATTTCGGATTCTTTTTTTTGACAGCAGAATAAAACGACCAGCGTTAACAGGGCAGACAATAGTATCACACACATCGGTTTCATGGATTTCTCCTCAGTTTAAATGCTGATAAGCATTGGCAGTGAAAAACCGGAACCAGGCAAGTTTCTTGGTGTATGGCGAGAATGAGCCGAGTCGATTTTTCCTCCAGTTTCTTTTTGGGGATGCATTAGTAAAATATAAGACGAGAATTTGGAAAAGTCAAGCATTAAAATTATCAACCAAAACATTTCGTATCCGATCACAGGGTGAGGCTGTTTAGTTGTTAATATTTAAAACGCTGTCTTTATGGGTCGCCGCTTTAGTAAAGGAAATAAACTCCATAATAACAGTACATTAAAACATTATAATTTCTACCTTGTGAAGGGTTACAACATTTGTAATAGTTCACTTGTATCTGAAATCAGATAGTTGCAATTTTAATTTTTTCTCATGAATAACCATATTTATGTTTTTTACACCTTAGTAACAAGCAAAATCTAAAAACACCTTAACCTTATTACCTTATTTGATAGAAATAATAATGTAATAAGGTTAAAAAATGGCGGGTTTATTTTTCTATTAAGGTTCAAAAGATAAAAATAAGGTTTCAAAGCTATCTATCAGCATAAATAACCATGACATCTGATACTGGTGAACTATTACCAACATTTCAATTATATTCTGTTATGAAATGACAAACTCAACAAATTAAATCAACCCTCGGGATGGAATTTTAGACCTATCATTTTATAAATCATTTTTGCCGCCCAAAAGTCGGAATGAATGTTAATGCGATCGGGCTTTAGTTCCACCACATCCAATCCGACGACATTCTTTTGATCAAACAGATCCTCAAATAAACTGACCAGTTGATACCAACCTAATCCGCCAGGTTCTGGCGTTCCCACCGACGGCAATTCAACGGGGTTAACGCCGTCAAGATCAAAGGTGATGTACACATTTTGGCTGATTTGCGAAAGGATTTTTCGGACCGGTAATCCGGTTTGATAAATTTCGTGATCAAAATAGATAACCGGTTTTTCGGTGTCGATAAACTCCGCCTCCTCAGCGCACATACTGCGTATGCCGATTGAAACGATGTCCTGATTTTTTTCATGGATGCGGCGCATCACGCAGGCATGACTATAGCGATCGCCAAGATATTCGTTGCGCAGATCAGCGTGGGCGTCGATGTGGAGTACGCTCAAATTGGTAAAAGAGTTATGAAATGCCAGATACGACGGAAAGGAAAGGGCATGCTCTCCGCCAAGAATGACCGGGAATTTCTGATCTTTCAGCGTCTGATTGACACATTTTTCAATTTTTTCAAATGCAGCCGCGACGGAGTCATTTTCTGCAAAAAAAATCGGATCCAGCGTGTGAATGCCCTGTCGGAACGGTTCTGAGTTGAGCTCGATGTCATACAGCTCAACATTTTGAGACGCCTCAATAATGGCGGCAGGTCCCCCGGCGGTTCCGGCTAAATACGATGTTGACCGCTCCAACGGAACCGGAATGATGACGATTTTTGCGCTCTGGTAGTCGCAAAACTCGCCCATGAATTGGTGTGATGATTGTTCCATTTGATTTCCTTTTATTGGTAAAATAGCGACGCTATCCGTTAAAAAACAAACCCCGGGAGAATGTTTCTCAGCCGGGACTTGCTTTATATTGCCTACTCACGAGCTAAAATAAATGTTCACTATAAAAAACGAATGCTCTCTCCGGAAATATCAAATTTTGCCTGGCGCGGCTTAATTCCTGATTTTTCCAACCGCTGATGCAATCCGGCGGTTAAGATCGGCAAGCCAATAGTGGCGTCAACCGTTACCGTAACCATGTTGGCGTCTTTGGCAATTTTACCCCAGGATTGAGCCTCTTCAAAAGTACAGCCGCTCAAACCACCCCAGTGAGGACTATCCGCTGTGAGTTGGATGGCGAATTTGTGTCCCTCACAATCCTTTCCGATAACGGACAGCACAACTTCGGTCTGTTGAATAAAATTTTTGGGCGTACCTCCGCCGAGATAAATAACGCCGGTTGCACTGACGTTGCCGGCGATTTCAGTGGTTTCGATCACGTCTTTGATCACATCGAATTGAAAAGCGAAATCATTTTTATATTTTTCTTCGGCGATGCCGATACCTATCGAACTGTCTCCGATCGCCGGACAATAAATCGGAACCTGACTTTCCATAGCGCTGATGACGATGCTGTTGTTGATTTTCGAACGCTCACGCAGGTATCGTCCCCAATGAAAAAAGAACTCTCGCGTGGTCACGTTTCTTCCATTAAATTTTTGTCGAGTGAAATTGCCCACAATGTGATCGGTTTTTTGAAATTCGATTTCTGAAGCGAACACATCGTAAATTCGATCGATATTATGCTGTTTCAACAGCACATCATCCACCTGGTGTGAACCCTGATAATGATGATAGCCCAGCGCCTCATGAGAATCATGAAATAAATTGGCTCCGGTTGAAACCAGACAGTCGATTAAGTGGTTTTGTATTAAATAAGAAATAATCCCTTTCATGCCCGCTGGTACTAATGCCCCGGCAAGACCGAGAAAAATGGTGGCATCTTCGCGGATCATTCGCACCCAGATATCAAGCGCAAGGCTCAAATTTTTGCCCTGAAACGCGGTCTTGCCCATGGCTTCCAGCGCCTCATTAACAGTTGGATTGGCTGAAGGATCAAATGGGATGATGGGTTTGGCTAATAACTCTTTTTTTTTCATTGCGTTCAATGCTATATTTTTCTACTAAATCATTGTCGTTTAAATTAATGGCTATCCGATCAAAATAGCGCCGGATAATGCGGTAGACCAATAGCCGTTTGCTTTTCCCCGGGTGGCAATAGAAATGTTTTGCGTTTGAACGATTCTGTCGTTCATCTTCCAGATTTCCTTTTTGCTGTCCCAATCGATATCGTCCTGCGAACCCTCAATAATGGTCGCCAGCATATAGGCTGCAATGTCTTCTGCGTAATCGCCAGCTTCAGCTTGTTCCATGCCATATTCATGATATTCACTGAGATAGCCATAAAGCGATTTGTCTTGAGGAATTGCCACACCAACCGATGAAGCAATCTTCCTGCCGCATTCATTGGTTGAAATGTCAGAAAGTACCGCATGGACGATTTGACCAGGTTTCAATTTTGATAATCCCTTTTCTTTTTCGATGACTTTACAGTAGGGTGGAAAAATTGAAGAAACGCGCACGATATTAAATTGGGCTATTCCGGCGTCTCGCAATGCCAGCTCAAACGAAGTGAGTTTGTCGCGGTGATGACCGACACCACGCGTGAAAAACATCTCATTGGGAAGGTACATATTTACATTTTCTCCTTATGCAAGTAACGTCAGACCATAATAATTAGCTCCACTTTATAGTGAATGTTTTGTATGATAAGTGCCGCAATATAAAAAATATTCATTTAAAATGCAAGAAAAAATCCCGGCTATTGCATCAGCTCATTTTTATTTGGGGAAAACATGGAGTCATTTTTGATGACCAATTTTATTTTGGCTCAGCAGACTAATAACGTGGACTCCAATTATTAAACACTTCAATTCCCTTTTTGAATCTCAAAAAAAGTCTTAAAAGATGACAAAAATATTTTTGCAATTAGTCAATAAAAGACAGCGGAGGGCAAAGCGCAGATGGAGTCTTTTGCGGCTTTTGTCACTTCGATTAGAAAATTAAAAAAGCAGCACATAATATTAGATGAAATTACAAGTTTTAAAATGCCACGCACTTTCAAAGTGCGCGGCATTTTTTTTGTCAGTTTATATCAATTCACCATTTCTATCATCAAACTCAACTCACTCACCAACTTCTGATCGTCGCTGCCAAACCCCACACTTTTGAAGCGAATTTCGCCGTTCTTGTCAACGATAAATTTGGTGGGAATGCCCTCCACGCCATAATCCGCCACTACTTTATTTTCCGAATCGAAAAGCACGCGGAAGCTGTATTGATTTTTCTCGAGAAATTTGATCACGTTCTGTCTGACATTTTCGCCGCGTTCCCAGGTATTGATAAATAAAAATTCCACATTCTCGTCATCTTTAAATTTATCCACCGCCTGCTGCATACCGGGAAAGGACGCTATACAGGGACCGCACCAGGTTGCCCAAAAATCCAGAATCACGGTTTTTCCGGCGAGTGATTTCAACGAAACCACATTGCCATCAATATCTTCGAGGCTGAAATCTGGCGCCGGCTTTTCGATCATTTCTTTTTCGAGTTCGCTTTTCAATTTCGATCGACCTTTTTCTTTCAAATCCAGCAGCGTTTGTTCAGCGCTTTCTGAGGTGCCTTTAACTTTTTGGTAAAGATCTTTGAACATTTCATTCATCTCCGGCGAGTCGTCGCCCATTTTGATAAAGGCGCTTAATTGTTCCAATGCTTGTTTATGTTCACCGGATTCCAATAAAGCCCGAACATAACGCTCGTTGATGTCTTTATTCTTTTTCCCGGTTGTTTCCACTGCTTCTTCTAAATAAGGCGCTGCCTCAACCGCATCTCCCAGCTTGAGCAATGCAAAACCATAGCTATCAAGCACATTGCCCAGCGGAAACCTCAATTGCTTTCGCCATTCCTTTTCGGTTAAATATGGGGGTTTTTCTGCGGTTGGATTTTCGATTTCCTTTCGCGCCAGTTCGACGCCTTTTTTGGCGAGGCGGGCTGCGGTCTCCAGGTTGATCTCGGCTTGGACCATTTTCCAGGCAATGGCGTTGTATTGATTAGCGTTGGGCTTGCGAACTGCCCGATTCAGAAATTGTTCTGCTTTGTCAAACTGTTTCGCTTCACTGTAATCACGCAGAATCTGGGTTGTCATGTAGGAAAGATATTCACTTTCAGGAAAACGTTCGATGAATTTTTTATAAAAATCTGCCTTTTGATCAACATCGCTGATGGCGCGAAAATTTTTAAACGCCTCCATTTCTGCCAGCTTACCGTGGGGCTTTTCCTGAAGCGCTTGCTTACGATAAAATTCAGCTTTTTCCTCTTCATCCACCCGGGTATACCAGCTTGCCAGTAAAATCTTTTCGTCGTATGTTAATTGTTCGGCGGCAGCAATTTGCTCCAGTTGATCTTTTACACGTTGCTTCCCGTTTTCACGATCGGTGCGCAAAATCAGATCAAAGTAAATTGAGTTAAAATTTTGCTGTTGATCCGGGAATTGAGCCAGTTCACTTTCCAACAGCTCCAGCGCTTTGTTGACATCGCGTTTGATGCGCACCGGATAAGCGCCGGTATAATAAGCGTTTGCTAAAACGCCCTGTTGACCAGGCAAATAATCGCCGGATTCATCAAACAGTTGGATGAAATAACCTGCCTGATCATTGTTGTCCCTGATATCGCCGTCAGTAAAAACAACCAACATCACCAGGGCAGAATCGATTGGCGTAAAATTACCTACCCAGCCCTTGCCTTTTTTATCCATGGAAACTTCAGCTACCGTGGGCATTTTCGTTCCCACATATTGATACACCAACATACTGACATCGTGAGCGTTTTTCAGATCGGTATCCGTGGGATCGTATTTGACGGTAATCTCTTGATTAACTAAAGGCTTTTCCGGCAGATAACTGAATTTTGCAGGATATTTTTCTCCGCAACCGGTGATAACGAGTAAAAGTACTGATATGAAAGCCAACATCAGGTGTTTCATAGCGACCTCCTGTTTCAATGAAATTCTTATCGAGTTTTAATGGCGAATCTCCCGCCGGAGCACACAAAAGCGCCCAAAGTCACATCATTGGTTCTACCCGTAGCCGGATTTTTAGGAGAACGGGATTCACTTTTGCTGCGCTTTGAGTGTTTTCTCGACGCCGATTCGTTGCTATTTTTGGTTCGTATAATATAATTCAAAATTGTTAACAAAGCAACTGTTTTTTGTCTCCCCTCCAAAATAACGAGCCGCCGAATTAATCTTCAACAACATATTCGAATAACAAGCCGGATAAGACCAGAAAAATGATGTCAAAGCCGGCTAAAATTTTTATCCAGGCAAGCGTTTCGGTGAATTGACCACTATTAATCAATTGCGATGTTGATTTGACCGCAGCCAGCAAAATCGGAATGGCGATTGGGAAAAGCAGCACCGGCAGAAGGATTTCCCGCGCCCGTGTGTTGACTGAAATAGCAGACAGCAGCGTGCCCACCGCAGAAAAACCCAGTGTACCGAGAAAAAGAATAACCCATAGCGGTAATAATATGTGAAAAATGTTGAGATTGAAGAACACAACCATCAGCGGCAAAATAATAATTTCCAAAATGAGCATGAACAACAAATTCCCCAGCATTTTTCCATAATAGATAACGTGAGGATCGACCGGGCACAACAGGAGTCCAAGCAAACAGCCCTGGTCAACCTCGTAGATAAACGAGCGGTTCAGCCCCAGTATACCGGCGAAAGTGATGGCAACCCATAAAATGCCGCCGATCATTTCGCGGACGATTTCGCTTCCCGGTTCGAATACAAAATTAAAGATGACCACCACGATCAAACAGAAAATCAGCATTGCCGAAAGAGTTTCCCGGCTGCGAAATTCGGAAAGAACGTCTTTCCAGGCAATGGTCAGAATGGGCGATAGCGTCATTAATTGAGCTCTCTGGTTAATGTCCGATAATCGCTTTGAAAAGATTCAAAATTAGTAGCATCACAACACCCGGATTTCGCCAATCGCCCTCGCGAAAGAATGGCATAATGCGATGCCATTTCCCAGCCGAGCCGCAGATTATGGGTAGTCATGATGATAATACGCTCCGGGGAGATCAATGATGAGAAAAGTTGCGCGAACAGATCGATCCCCTGTTGATCGAGACCGCTGAATGGTTCATCGAGCAGAATAACGCTGGGATCGGATAGCAGTGCGCGGGCAATGGTCAGCCGTTGCTGCATACCGCGGGAAAAATTTCTGACGAGATCATCGCGGCGATCCGTCAATCCGACTTGCTCCAGTCGGCTGGTTACGATTTGATCGTAATTTTTAAGCCCGTACATTCGCGCATAAAATAAAAGATTTTCAGCAGCGCTTAAATTTGGATAGAGAAAACTCTGATGTCCGATAAAACCGATCTGTTTGCGCGCCTGCAATCGATGCTTCAACGGATCCATTGCGTCGATCTCGATAGCGCCGGCAGATGGCTTGGAAAGAGTAGCAATAATTTTGAGCAGCGTTGTTTTTCCGGCGCCATTAGGGCCGACAATAATCCAAAAATCGCCCCGTTGAATTTCCAGGCATATTTCGCGTAATGCGTGAAGTGTACCAAAAGCCTTTTTTATGTTTTTAATTTTGATCATGCGCCCGATTGATCGCCCCTGTTGCGTTGCTATGTCAATTTTTATCTTTGTTCTTCAAAAAAGTATAGCCGAATCCAACCAGCAAAAATATACCCACAGCAATTAACACCATCAACTGTATCGGAGCGGTTTGTTTGGGAAGATTTTTCAGTGTAAATTCCATGATCATGCCCGGCATGAGCTGCTGCATTGAAAAGTGTTGATATTTTTTCCCTTTGATATGAAAATCTCCCATCGGTACAATGCCGGCGCCTTCGATACTGAGTTCCGGTTGAGAAAGAAACAAATTAATACCTCCGGTGGGATAAATCACCGGACGGGTGTAGCGCCATTGATCTCCGGAATGCGATACCTGAAACCGATAAGAGAGCTGTCTGGTGCCAGGTGGCAGCAGATCGATTTCATAAAGAGAATTATTTTTGATGAATACCGAATTTTCGGCTTCAGGAGTCAGCAATTCAAAATTTTCGAATCCCTTAATCAACGGATATTGCAAAACAAACCTGCGGTTGGTATTTTTTGTCCGGTCACCGATGAAGGTTTTTTTCCCGCTGTTTGCAATTAAAAAAATCTCCCGAATAGAAACTTTGCCATTCTCTGCCGTTAAAAAGATGTGTTCCATCTGTACGTTAACGTGATGCCGCTGCGAGGTTGTGTCGTAAACAACAATATTGCTGTTTTTGCGGAACTGGCGCTCGTTGAGTCTGACGCCTGGACCATAGTACACAACTGTATTGTAAGTCGCTCGCGGGTAAATGACTAATGTACTGTCGATTTGAAGTTCTGAAAAGTGAAAACGACCGGCTGTGTTAGTGGCTGTGGTATGAGATGAATCATCAATGAGCATATTACCACGATACACTAACAATTGGACATCGATATTATTTACCAGCGCGCTGTCCTGAGTGCCATTATAAACATACCCCCATACTTCGCCCGTTTCTGCCCGAAGACCTGAAAAAGCCATGAAAGTCGTGATCAATAAAATTAACCAAAATAATTTTTTCATAATACATCACCTGACAACTAATTGCTTAAAGTATTGCTTGCGAATTATTTGTTACCCTCTTTTTTTTGCACAGAATTACGCTGTGGTAGTGCGCGTCGCTTGCGATAGACATCCACAAAGATAATTATTACGCCGATTGTTATGACAATACCGCCGATCCATAACCAGATTTGCAATGGATTAACCATAATCACAAATGTCGCTGATCCATCCGATTGAAAGCTTGCCATGGAAATATAGAGATCTTCAATGAGATTGGTTCGAATCGAGACCTCAGAAGTTACTTTGGGTTCGCCGAGCCCTGATTTGTAAATATATTTTTCTGGCGTTAAAATCCCGATTTTTTGATCTCCTTGATAGACCTCCACCTCTGCACGAAGGATGTCTTTTCTTTGTTTTTTAATTTCGTTGACTTGAACGTAAACCAATCGGTATTTGTCGATGACAGTTTCGCCGCCCTTTGGCAGGGTAATTTCCCTGTGTGATTTATAAGCGGTGGTACCGACAATGGCGACATAGATCATCACCACGCCGATGTGAATCAAATAAGCTGCGTACTGTCGGGTCTTGAGTCTAAGAATCTTTCCGATTGCAGTCATCAAGGATTCATTATTGGTTTTTTGCCGGCTAAGCCCCGACTGGATCAGTCTGGTGATAATAATCGCCACTGCCAAAAAACTGATCCCCAACACGATCAGTGAAGCGCCATGGCGGACCCCAGCAGCGAACAGGATAAGCGCAAACAAAACCGAGCTGGTAATGATAATATAGAGCGATTTTTTAGAGCTACTCAATTTTGCCTTGCCCCACAACAAGAGAGGGCAAATAGCCAGCAACAATAATAAAATGATCCCAAACGGGATGGAAACTTTATTAAAAAACTGCTCCCCAAGCGTAATTTGCTTGCCGATAATCAGTTCGGTAATGGCTGGATAGAGCGTGCCCCACATAATTGTTACCGTGAGGATAACCAGAATAAAATTATTAAACAGAAAACCAAACTCGCGGCTCATAAAAGTGGCGATGGTTTTTTCGGATTTGAAATGGTTTCGCCGCCAGAGGATTAATGACAAAGCGCTGACAAGAACGATTCCCATGAACACCAGAAAAAATGTGCCGATATTGGATCTGCCAAAAGCATGCACCGAAGAAATGATACCGCTACGGGTGATAAACGTCCCCAATATGGTAAGCAGAAAGGTGGCGATAGCAAGCGAAACATTCCAGATTTTCATCATGCCCATTGAACGCTGCGCCATAATTGAATGGATAAAGGCAGTGCCGGTTAACCAGGGTAGTAACGATGCGTTTTCCACCGGATCCCACGCCCAATAGCCGCCCCAGCCCAGCTCCACGTAAGCCCACTCCGCGCCCAACAAATTGCCGATCGTCAGCATAATCCAGGCGAACAGACTCCAGTTGCGGCTCTGATTGATCCAGTTGCTGGATTTATCGCCTTTCATCAATGCTGCCAGAGCAAAGGCAAACGGAATTGTGAATCCGACAAATCCGAGGAACAGCGTTGGCGGATGGAAAATCATCCCGATGTCCTGCAGCAGCGGATTCAAACCATAGCCGTCGGGTAGCACAGCCGGCAGTTTCTCAAACGGATTGGTGGAATAAACCACCAGACTCAGAAAAAATATGGTCACCGCACTGGTGATTGTGAAAACATAGGGCTGAAGGTTTTGCTCGCGTTTGCGATTGACAAAAACAAACAGCGCGTTAAAAACGGTCAGCAGCCATGTCCAGAACAAAAGCGAGCCGGATTGGCCCGCCCAAAGGGCAGAAATTGTATAAAGTACCGGCAATTGGCGGTCGCTGTATTCGGCAACGTAACGGTAGGAAAAATCACGGCTCAGCAGCAGATAAGCCAGCGTTAATACGGCAAAAGTCACCATAAAAAATTGCCCATATATCGCTCTTCTGGCCGATTCGATTAGAGAATTTCGTTTTAAATGCAACCCTGAAATTCCAGCCCAGAGAGTGTAGGCTGTCATTACGAAAGCTGACAATAAAAAAAGATACCCCAAAGTCAAATTGATCTCCTTTAGAAAATAATCATAGCGGACAAAAATTAGCTTTATTAGATGTCTGAGAAACAACCCGAGATTCAGTTGATTTCAGATATCTTTTGTCTGAAAGGAGCACTCTAACCTGAATAATTCATACGCCATAAAGTCTCGAAGACACAAAGGCGCACAAAGTAATGAAAATATAAAGCTTGGCAGACAAAGGAGATTAATCGACTCAGAATATTTTTTATGAATGCTTCTTTCACAACTTTGTTCCCGCCGCGGCGGGATTCGTGACTTGGTGCCTTGGTGGCAAGATTTATGAATTAAACAGGCTAAAAACAATCTACTTTACTGTAGCTCTTCAGTCAGATATTTTGCTCACTGAAAATTTCATGGCTGATGGCGAAAAAATATCACTATTTTAAAAATAAAGGTTGCTTTTTTTTGTTTTATTTTGTATATTTTGCCGTTAATAAATTGTACCCTGTTTTTGCTTTAATGTTTTAGTTAAAAGGCTTTATATCGACAATGTTGTAAGTAACACCATCGAGCGCTCGCTGAGAATAACGCCAACAGGCGATTCAAAGCGATTTTTTTTTGCCTGAAACAGCAAGGAACAGAGTTGTACGCAACACATCATTTTTTCAAAAGGAATTTTCCATGGAAAAAGGAACTGTCAAATGGTTTAACGGATCCAAAGGTTTCGGCTTTATCACCAGAGAACAAGGTGACGATGTTTTTGTGCACTACAAGGCAATCGAAGGTAGTGGTTACAAGACTTTGGAAGAGGGCGACCAGGTTGAGTTCGAAGTTGAAGAAAGCCCCAAAGGCTTGCAAGCTGTAAAAGTTGCCAAAATATAACTACAGACAGACTTGCTCAAACCCCGGTAATTACTATCGGGGTTTTTTTATAAGCTGACAGTTTTGCCTGCATTTCCCCGCTGTAGGGTACACATAAATTCAAACATTTTGATACCGGAGATACGTTAGATGATTCTTGATAATGTTTTTTTTGAAATTGCTCTGATATTGACCCTTGCAACTCTGCTTGGAGTAGTAGGACAGAAATTACGCCAGCCGTTGCTGATTATGTTTCTGGCAACTGGCATCCTTGCCGGACCATCATGTTTAGGTATCATCAAAAGTTACCAACAGATCGAGTTGCTCGCTCAAATCGGCATAGCTCTGCTATTATTCATTGTCGGTTTAAAGCTCGATTTGAACCTTATCCGCACCACCGGTCCTGTCGCTCTGGCAACTGGTTTGGGGCAGATTGTTTTCACTTCCGCGATTGGATTTCTGATTGCCCTTTCTCTGGACATGTCCCTGATCAGTGCTGCTTATGTCGCTGTTGCGCTTACCTTTTCAAGTACGATCATTATCGTCAAACTTCTATCTGATAAAAAAGAAATTGATTCTCTTCATGGTCAGATAGCAATAGGCTTCCTCATTGTTCAGGATATTGCTGCCATTCTTGCACTAGTCGCACTGGCCACGTTTGGGTCTCCAGCGGTAGAAGAAAGTTCGGTCTATTTCTCTTCTTTTATCATTGCCGCTAAGGGTTTGGGTTTGCTGGGCATTGTCGCTATATTAATGAAGTATGTTCTGCCACAGCTCACCCGTCGTATTTCCCATTCACAGGAGTTGTTGATGCTATTCGCTATTGCATGGGCGATATCTCTTGGTGCAGCCAGCGAATTATTGGGATTTACCAAAGAAGTGGGGGCGTTTCTGGCTGGAGTTTCACTGGCATCTACTGAATACCGCGATTCCATTGGAGCTCGCCTTAGCAGTCTTCGCGATTTTCTCCTTCTATTTTTCTTTATCGACCTCGGCGCACGTTTGGATTGGGGTGCTGTCGGCACACAGTTACCATCGTCGATACTTTTCTCGCTATTCGTGCTAATTGGCAATCCAATGATTGTTTTGGTAATAATGGGAATTATGGGCTATAGGCGTCGTACGGGATTTCTCGCCGGGTTGACGGTGGCACAAATCAGCGAGTTTTCCCTTATCGTGGCAGCTTTGGGGATGAGCATCGGCCACATTGAAAAGGAAACCATGGGACTTATCACTCTTGTAGGGGTTGTGACAATCTTTGCCTCTACTTACATGATCCTTTATTCCGGAAAACTTTACCAACTGCTATCCAGTCCTTTGAAGCTATTCGAAAGGCGTAACCCGTATAAGGAATCTGCGATTGATACCCACCAGGAAGCGCCATTTGTCGATGTGATTTTGGTAGGATTGGGTAACTATGGAAACGGACTTGCAGAGCACCTTTTACGGCGGGGTAAATCCATTGTTGGAGTAGATTTCGATCCTGGAGTTCTGGAAAAATGTTGTTCACAAGGATTATCTGTTCTGTATGGAGATATTGCTGATCCGGAGATAACTGAACAATTGCCACTAAATAAAGCTAGATGGGTGGTCAGCACCATCCGTTCAAAAGAGTTAAATTTAGCTCTACTACAGCAGCTTAATAGCCGGGGATACGAGGGTAAAGTCGCCTTGACTGCCGCGAAGCAGGAAGAGGCCAATGAATTTAAAAAGGCAGGCGCTCATCTAGTTTTTCTACCATTCGTCGATGCAGCGGAACAAGCAGTCGATGCTTTGACCTATGCTACAGACGTTCTGCCGGAAAATGTCAATTGGCCGATCGCTTTTCTTGAAGTTCGAATTCGGTCCGATTCGTCAGTAGCCGGGCAGACCATCAGAGATATTCCGCTAAGATCGACGACCGGGGTATCTATCCTGGCGATAAGTCGAGCCGGGCGCGTTTATTATGATCACGGGCCGAACTTCCAGATTTATCCGGGAGATCGACTGATCATCATGGGCCCGCCGGTAGAACTGAAGGAGGCAGAAACAATACTGAACCACCTTGAAATGACAGGCTCCATGGAAGACTCTGATCGTTTTGAAATTGCCGAAGCCAGGGTTGCAGAGGATTCGAAAATTTCGGGACGAACTCTGGCAAATCTCCGCATTCGCCAAAAGTATAGAGTTACTGTCGTCGGAATCCGACGAGGAGAAAACCAGATCACCAAAGTTAGACCGACAGAGCTGGTGTTGGCTGGAGATTGCTTGATTGTTATCGGAACCAGTAAAGCAATTAAAAATTTGAAAAAAAAGGAACCGTTATAGCCATTTTACTTGAAATATAATCTGTCTCTTATACACATCTCCGAGCCCACGAGACCGTACTAGATCTCGT
>OMKS01000684.1_pt1 | contig 31301 bp, 26 predicted proteins | sample 1674721 | NCBI WGS metagenome assembly OMKS01 (sample SAMN06264996, study PRJEB25208) | sediment metagenome | isolation source: hot spring sediment | place: USA: California | collected 2014-09-02 | reverse complement strand
GTCCACTCCACGTACTGGCTGATATTTCTCAAGGACTAACGCTTTATAGACGCTCCACGCTTGCCAGTGCGTATGGGAAGGCGAAAGCCGAGGAGATTGTCGCAAAGCGACTTTTCCACAGTGACCATAGAAAAGACAGTACCTACAAGAAAGAGTTGCTTGGTCGGGATGTTGCGCGTTATACCGTCCGGTGGAATGGGAAGAGTTGGATCAGCTATGGTCCTTGGCTAGCACACGCCGTGGATGAGCGTTTCTTTCGTGGACCGCGCCTCGTGGTGCAGAAGCTGCGGAATCCCATGTTGATGCGTCGCTTGGTGGTAGGTTATCTGGATGATGATATGACGTACAGTGCCGGGGTTCTGCTGAATGTTATTCTCAGGCCAGGCACTATCTACCACATTTATTATTTGCTTGCTCTTCTCAATTCCAAGGCCCTGAATTACTGGTACCGCAAGACAGTTCTGGATGTGTCTGTTCGCGTCGTTGATCTTGGGCGAGTGCCCATTAAACAACTCGATCTCACATGTCCCCAAGACAAAACCATTCACGATGCCTTAGTGATGCAGGTTGAGTCAATGTTGGCGTTGCACAAGGCGTTGGACGGGGCCCGGACGCCGGCGGAGCGGACGGCCATCGAGCGTCAGATCACGGCGACCGACCAGGCCATCGACCAGCTCGTCTACGAGCTCTACGGCCTGACCGATGAAGAAATCCGGATCGTGGAGGAGGTCAGGTGACCGACGGTTCGGTTGTCCATCACTATTACGTTGATGAGGCGGGGGACTTGACGCTCTTTGACAAGAGGGGCAGGATCCTTGTCGGCACTCCCGGCGTTTCTCAGTTCTTCTTCGTCGGCGTGGCGCACTTACCCGATCCCGAACATGCTGCGGTTGAGCTTGATACGCTCCGCCGTCGCCTTCTGGCCGATCCCTATTTCCAGGGCGTGCCCTCGATGCAACCGGCGACCAAGAAGACGGCCCTCTGCTTCCATGCAAAGAACGACTTGCCGGAAGTCCGAAGAGAAGTCTTTCGACTCTTACCCACCTTGAATGCGAAAGTGCAGGTCGCCATTCGCAGGAAACTCGACCTTGCCAAGATGGCCCAATCCGCATCACGGCGGCTTGGTCAGAAGCTCAGCCCCGACAGGGTTTATGATGACCTGGTCAAGCGCCTGTTCAGAAACCTTCTTCACAAGGCGGACGAGAATCGCGTGGTGTTTTCCATTCGTGGCAACTCCACACGGCAAGTGGCGTTGGAGCGGGCGCTGGACCGGGCACGGGCGAACTTCCGGAAGAAATTTCACATTGCGACCCAAAGCCACCTTCAGATTCGCGCGGCCTATCCCCACGAAGTCGCCGGCCTTCAGGTCGTGGATTATTACCTGTGGGCATTACAGCGAATGTTCGAACGGCATGAAGACCGGTTCTTCAACCTGCTCGGGCCCGGCTTCCGGCTGATCATGGACTTGGATGACCAGCGAAACAAAGGCTACGGGGAGTGGTACAGCGATTCGAATCCCTTGACTCTGGAAAAAATAAAGCCTACAGCAGGCTAGGCACAGGCTGGTCAGGCCAGCCCGGCACCCGGCATGAAGCCGACTTTCACCTGCTCCAGGCTCCAATTACAGTATACACGCCTCGGCGGACAAGTCAAGTGTCGCGAACGGTGTTCGGCCATAATCGCGGCGGGTCCGACATCCGTGGGCTCATCGTTTTGGGCAGCAAGTGCTTTTGGAACCGCATGTTACAGGGCCCTTGGGGGCACAGCGTCTTCGCGGCCTGACCGATGAAGAAATCCGAATCGTCGAACAGCAGGGTGCGAACGTATGAACGTTCGAAGGTGTGAACGTGTGAAGGGGGCCGATGGGAGGTGTGCACGATGGGCAACGTAGCGAGGTGTTTTGAGGACTTGGACGTCTATCAGCGGGCCAGGGAGCTGACCAACACCGTCTATTCGCTCACGCGCGACGGTCCCTTCGCGCGGGATCATGCCCTGACCAACCAGATCCGCCGCGCCTGCCTGTCTATCGTCTCCAACATCGCCGAGGGGTTCGAGCGGGGCACGACCACGGAATTCGTTCAGTTCCTCTATGTCGCCAAGGGGTCCTGCGGCGAGGTCCGCGCACAACTGCATGTCGCCCGCGACCAAGGGTATCTGTCCGACGGACAATACAGGACTGTCCTCGATCTGGCCAGACACACCAGCAGCATGTTGTCCAGCTTCATCGCCCACATCCAGGGCTCTGGCTATCGAGGTGAGAAACTCGAACGCCCCAAACGCCTGGCGCGCACGTGCGAGACGACCCCGTCGCCGGCTGAGCCGGCCCAGTCACAGGTTCATCCGTTCTCACGGTCAGACGTTCATGCCCCGTCCGGCCCCGAGGTTGGCCCGGATGGCCGAAAGAGGCACATCGCCATCCGCGAGCGTTACCCTAACGCCTATGACCCCTGGTCGTTGCAGGACGAGGCCGCCTTGGCTGAGGCGTTTCATCGAGGCCGCTCTGTCATGGAACTGGCCCATGAGTTCGGCCGCGGGCCTAACGCTATCCGCTCGCGCCTCCGTAAGCTGGGCTTGGTAACGTCCGCAGCCCCGCCGCCTTCCATTGAGCCGGGAGGGCCGGCCACCGGGGACGGCCCGTAGGGCGTATGGTCCGCCACGCCCGCCGGGGGTGGCAGCCACAGGGTCCCGGCTGGCCGGGAAAATGGATGGTCCAGGCCTTCCGACGCTCGCACGTTCTTACGTTCCCACATTCTCACGTTCACACGTTCCCACCCTTTGCCCCGGCCACATAATCGTGCCGGTCTGTCGCACGTGCCCTGGCAACACGTTTGGACCGGTCGTTGAAGAGGTGAATTGTGTTGCCCGGAGGGCCCGCGTGTGGTATCCAGATAGCCGACCCCGCCGGTGTGCGGCGGGGGTGAGCCTGTGGCTGTCCGCTGGTAAGGAGGTCTGTCTTGATCGTCGTGAACACGGAGTATATCCCCGGCAAGAGGATCGTGGCCATTAAGGGGCTGGTTCAGGGCAACACGGTCCGGGCCAAGCACATCGGCAAGGACATCGGGGCGTCGTTGAAGAACATCGTCGGCGGCGAGCTGAAGGGCTACACCGAGCTGCTCGTGGAATCCCGACGCGAGGCCTTGAGCCGGATGCTGGCCCAGGCCGAGGAGTTGGGCTGCAACGCCGTGGTGAACGTCCGATTTGCGACGAGCTCGATCACCTCCGGCGCCGCGGAGCTGTATTGCTACGGGACGGCCGTGGTGGTGGAAGAGGCCCCGGCACCCGGCGGCACGGTGTAGGAGGCGGCCATGGAAGGGCTCTTTGTACTGGGCATGAGCGTGAGCCTGGTCGTGGTCGGGCTCATCGCGGGTCGGGCGGTCGAGGCCAAGCACCTGCGGGACCTGGCGATACGGGAGCAGGCCCTGCGGCACGTGGCGACGTGCAACCTGCGTCGGTTGCCGGCCAATCTGGCGGTGCAGGAGGCGTTCCTTGTGACCGGCACCGTGGCGGTCGCCAACGACTATTTCAAGACGTTCGCATCGGGGCTGCGCAACCTGTTCGGCGGCGAGATGCGCAGCTATCGCTCGCTGATGGAGCGGGCGCGGCGGGAGGCGATGTGCCGGATGCTGGCGCAGGCCGATGCGGCCGGGGCGCGGATCGTGTGGAACGTGCGCTACGAGACGGCGTGCCTCCACGGCCAGGAGCGCAACAAACCCGGCGGGGTGGAGGTGATCGTCTACGGGACGGCATTGAAGACGGCGTGAAAGACGAGTATTTCAGTGCGAATAATGAGCCGGCCTTGCACGGCGGCGGGTTCAAAGCGGACCCGGCCGAGCGCCGCGCGGATCGTTCACGCGTGCCACGGGGGAATATCGAGGCGGCCCGTGACTCGGTCCTGAACGAGCCGGCGCTGGGGGCAACCGGGCCCGAAGGGCAGATCGGGGCGTGGATTGCCGAGCGGCGGGCGGCGTGTTCCACCGCGGGCAACGTCGCGGTGACGCTGGCGGCGGCCCTGGCGGCCGGGCCTTTCGCCGTCGTGGGGGCGTTCCTGTCCGGGCAGCGGGGCTGGTCCGGCCTGGCATACATGGTGTTCTTCGCGCCGATCATCGAAGAGTTGCTCAAGCAGTCGGGGATGGTGTTCCTGCTGGAGAGGTACCCGTATCGGCTGTTCGCCCGCTGGCAGTTCGTGGTCTCCGCGGTGGTGGCGGCGCTGTGTTTTGCGGTGATCGAGAACCTGTTGTATACGGGCCTGTACGTGCGGCCGGGGGACGTGCGGTCCTGGGAGATGTTCGTGGTGTTTCGCTGGACGGTGCCCACGGCGATGCACGTGGCCGCGTCGGTGGTGGCCTCGCTGGGGCTGGTGCGGGTCTGGCGCAAGCAGCAGGCCGACGGCCGGCCGGCGGACCTGGCGGCGGCGTTCGGGTACTTTGTCGCGGCCATCGCCGTCCATGGTGTGTACAACCTGCTGGCGATTCCGCTGGGTTACGTCCTGTTCGCCCGGTGAGCGATTCCGAACGCGTTACCCACAGAACCTGCCGAATATAAAGACGGGACATATCAAGAGCGGGGAGATGGGCACAGTGACAACCAATACCGCGACAGCACTCATGGGGCTCGTCATTTGCGGCATTGGGCCCGCGCAATACGAAGCGCCGGCCGCGGAGCCGCCGGGACCCATCGATATCGAGACGGGCTGGGAGATCCCCTCGGAGGGGTATTGCGACCAGCCCTACGTGGTCAAGCTCGCGGACGGCACGTGGTTGTGCGTGATGACCACGGGCACGGGGCACGAAGGCAGCCGCGGCCAGCACATCGTCAGCACCCGCAGCCGCGACAAGGGCCGCACGTGGGGCCCCTTGGTGGACATCGAGCCGGCCGATGGACCCGAGGCCTCGTGGGCGATGCCCTTCCGGACGCCCGGCGGGCGGGTCTACGTTTTCTACACGTACAACGCCCGCAATCTGCGTGAGGTCCTCGCCGACACGGACTACGCCCGGCGGCGGGTGGACACGCTGGGCGAGTATGCGTTCAAGTACTCCGATGACGGCGGGCGGACGTGGTCGAGGCGGCGCTGGTACATCCCCGTCCGCGAAACGGCCATCGACCGCGCCAATCCGTACCAGGGCAAGGTGCGATTCTTCTGGGGCGTGGGCAAGCCCATGGAGCACGATGGGGCGATGATCCTGGGTTTTGCCAAGGTCGGCCGATTTGGCGAGGGGTTCATCGCCGAGTCCGAGTCGTGGTTTCTCAAGAGCGACAACATTCTGACCGAGCCGGACCCCGACAGGGTCCGCTGGGAGACCCTGCCCGAAGGCGACCGGGGCCTGCGCTCGCCCGAAGGGCCGATTGCTGAGGAGGTCAACCTGGTGGCCCTGTCCGATGGGTCGCTGTTTTGCACGTATCGCACCGTGGCCGGTCATCCCTGTCACGCCTATTCGCGCGATGGCGGCCGGACGTGGACACCCCCGGCGTTTATGACGTACTATCCCGGCGGTCCCCTCGTGGACCATCCGAGGGCGGCGAACTTCGTCCGCAAGCTCACCGCCGGACCCTACGCCGGGCGGTACATCTACTGGTTCCACAATCACCCTGGCCGTGGCTACGAGGGCCGCAACCCGGCGCACCTGCTCGGCGGCGTCGAGCACGATAGCCCCCAAGGCAAGGTGATCCATTGGGGCCGGCCCGTCGCCGTTTTGTACGCCAAGGACCCCTCCATTCGCATCAGCTACCCGGACTTCATCTGGGACGATGGCCTGTACATCACGGAGACGCAGAAAACGACGGCGAGGGTCCACGCCGTGCCGGATGCCCTGCTGAAGGCCCTGTGGGTGTCTGTGGCTGGGGATTGAGTGCTATTCTGTGCAACCATCGGACTTCGGAGGCGACTGTACGTGCATAGGGCCCGGACGGAGCGTTTGGAAAGGAACCGACGATGAAAGCAGTGAGGGTCATGGTGTCGCTGGCGGTCTGCCTGGCCTTGAGTGGGTGCATCACGGGTGTCAGCAGCCCGCCCGTGCGCGTGGAGCGGGAGGTGGAGGTCGTCCAGGGCATGGAGCCGGGGCGGCTGCTGACGGCGTCCACCAGCAACGGCGACATCACGGTCAGCGGTTGGGGTGACCCACGATGCCACGTGCGGGCCCGGATCAGCGCCCGGGGCTGGAGCGCCGAAGAGGCCCAAGCCGTGGCCGACGCCGTCAACATTACGATCACGGAGATAGGCCGGACGACGGCCGTGCAGGTGGAGAAGCCCCAGTGTGATCTGGCCAAACACATTGGCGTTTCGTTTGACATCATCGTCCCGCGCCAAAGCAGCATCGACGTCCATACCAGTAACGGCAATGTGGCGGGCCGCGACCTGGCCGGCACGTTGAAAGGTCGAACCAGCAACGGTAGCATCACCAGCGAGGGCGTCACGGGACCGCTCGATGTGCACACCAGCAACGGCAACGTCCGCTGCCTCGACGTGATGACCGACGTGAAGGCCGAGACGAGCAACGGCGAGGTGCATATCCGATACGCCCGCGTCGCGACCACGGCCCCGAACGTGGAGGCCAGGACGAGCAATGGAAGCGTGACCTTCATCGCCCCGCCGAACCTCTCGGCTCAGGTGACGGCCGCGACAAGCAACGGCGCGGTGACGACGGACTTGCCCATTCTCGTTCAGGGCAAGATCAGCAAGAACCACCTGCACGGCACGATCGGTGACGGACAGGGCCAGATTAATCTGCGAACCAGCAACGGTTCGATCCGCATCCGATAGCATGGGGGGCGTTTCTTGGCCGTCGGGCGCCGGCCGCGGATGAATCACCAACAGAACGGGCACGTGGAGGCCGTTCCACGTGCCCGTTGCCACGGTGTGGCTAAGAAACGCAAAAAACCTATCCGGCGATACTCAGTTCCTCTTCCTGCTGGGCCTCGTCGGCGAGGCGGGCTCGCTGTTCCTCGATCTCGGCCCGCTTCCGTCGTTTGATCGTGCGTCGCGGCTTGGGAACCTCGGATTCCTCGGCCGAGGCGATGCGAACGGCCTCGGCGGCGGTGGGGGCGTACAGGTCGGCCCCGATCTCTTCCCACAGGCCCGGGGCCCGTCCGAACACGCCGCCCGACAGCAGGATTCGCATATCGGGGAAGGCGTTGACCTCACGAATGTGGTCGATCAGTTGGCGGATGCGGGGGGCATGGGGGGCGGTGATACCGTACAAGACCAGCACATCGGGTCGAAAACCGTGCACGAATTCCAGGATATCGTTGTTGTCTACGCTGCCGCCCAGGAACCGGGTCTCCCAGCCGTCGCTTTCAAACAGGTCCGCCGTCATCTGGCCGCCCAACTCGGCCGTCTCCTCGGCAACCGAGCAGATGATCACCCGTCGTCCACGGGTCGGGTGCCGCGGCAGCTTGTTCTGGAGCTGGTCGACGATGGTGCGGCTTATGCGGTTGGCCAGCGATTCCTGGGCCGAACTGATTCGATCCTCCCGGTAGAGTCGTTCGATCTCCAGCATGATGGGCCAGATGATGTCCATGTAGACCTGACAGGCCGTCACGCCGCTTTGAAGGGTCTCCTCAATAATGGACCGGCAGGCGGACCGGTCACCTGAAAGAAGGGCGTGAAGGTACCGCTCAAGGGTGTTGGATCGAATGGTCCCGGCTTGCATTGGTTCTCCTGAAGTTACCTGAATGATCTTCATATACATGAAAAAGACCGACGAATGTTGTCTTGGGCAATTTGGCGAACCCAGGTACTTTTCTATCGGGGCTGGCTACGAGAAATCTTGAGTGAAATTGGGAAATCTGTGAGTGTTCGTGGAATGTATACTTGGGAGGTCTGGCTAGAATTGTTAAGATCGTGCCCCTGATTCCTGGATTCGGTAGAGCTGTGCAGCGAAGGGGCTTGTGAAGGTCTGATAACGAGACGTCCGTTCAGGGCGGCGCCGACGGGACTCGACGCTTGGCTGCCTGTGGCCGGGCCGCCGGGCCAAGAGGCTGGTTTGGCCATGGTTTTTGGTGAAATCGCCGGGGCGATGGGCCGATATTCTTGCGAATTGTCCGAACGTGCAAGCTCGCTGGGGCCCTCGTATGGCGATGATTGAACAGGTTGGCGGCTTTACGGTGCAGGGTATGGAGAACCTGGGGCGTTTCGCCCGGTTCTGTGGTCGGGGGGCCGTGTGCTCGGTTTCGGCCCTGTTTCGGCCCCGCACCTGGCCGTTGATCTGGTCGCAGATGCACATGATCGGGGTGCACAGCGTACCGGTCATCATGATTACCGGGGCGTTCGTAGGCATGGTGCTGGCGATCCAGGCCTACGACCAGTTGGCGGGGATGGGCCTGCAGGAGCGTCTGGGCGTACTCATTAATATCGCCGTGGTCAAGGAGTTGGGGCCGGTCCTGGCGGCGGTGATGCTGGCGGGGCGTGTCGGCGGGGCGTTGACGGCCGAGCTGGGCACGATGAACGTCACCGAACAAATCTCCGCCGTGGAGAGCATGGGCGTCGACCCGGTCCGCTACCTCGTGGCCCCGCGGCTACTGGCCTGCGTGATCCTGACGCCGCTGTTGATCATCTACGCGGATTTCATGGGTATCGCGGGGGGCTACCTGGTCAGCGTCGTGCAGCTCAAGATCAACAGCGCCGCCTACCTGGAGTTCAGCGCTCAGGCGACGGAGTTGTGGGACCTCACAACCGGGGCGCTCAAGGGCGTGTTCTTCGGCGGGGCGATGGCGATCATCAGTTGCTACAAGGGCTTCACGTGCAAGGAAGGGGCCCAGGGCGTCGGCCAGGCCTGCACCGAGGCCTTCGTCGGCAGCTTCGTCACGATCCTGGCGATCAACTTCTTCTACGCCGTGCTCGTGAAGAGCCTGTACACCACCTTCTGGCCGATTCGGCAGTTGTTCTGACGGAGCCCGCGCGTGCGAAGGGACGTAAGCCAAGACGACGGCATCATTGTCGTGCAGAACGTGACCAAACGGTTCGGCGACCAGCTCGTGCTGGACAACGTGTCGCTGGCCGTCGAGAAGGGCAAAACCACCGTCATCATCGGCCGCAGCGGCTGCGGCAAGACCGTACTGATGAAGCACATGATCGTCCTGGAGCGGCCCACCGAGGGGCAGGTGTTCTTCAAGGGCGAGCGGATCGACCACTTGCCCTCCAGGGACCTGGCGGAGATTCGCCGGCATTACGGCTTCTGCTTCCAGATGGGCGCGCTGTTCGACAGCCTGACTGTGTTCGAGAATATCATCTTCCCCATCCAGCAGAAGCAGCGGATCACCGACTGGACGGCGATGAGCAAGCTGGTCAAGAGCAAGCTGGCGATGGTGGGCATGGACGGGTTTCAGTTCCAGTTTCCGGCGAACCTGTCGGGCGGCCAGCAGAAGCGCGTCGCCCTGGCGCGGGCCATCGCCCTGAACCCGGAGGTGATCCTCTACGATGAGCCGACGACCGGCCTCGATCCCGTCCGCTCGGATATCATCAACGAGCTGATCCTCAAGCTCAAGAATGAGCTGGCCGTCACGAGCGTGGTCGTCACGCACGACATGAAAAGCGCCTACAAGATCGCGGATCGGATCATCATGTTCCACGAGGGACGCATCCTGGCCGATGGGGATGCCGAGCACATCCGCAGCCATCCGAACCCGATCGTGCAGGAGTTCATCAACGGCCAGGTCAGCGAGGCCGAGCTGGCCGCGATTCGCCTGGGCGGCACCTGCTTCGAAGCGCAATTCGACCCGCAGGATTTCCAGCCGACCGGCTCGGGCCATTGAACGCCACGGCTACATGCCTGCAAGCCAATGCTCGGCGAGAATCACAAGTCCTTAATGTTCATGCCATCAGGTACGTCAGACACCGGACTGATTCCCCTGCTCTGTAAAAGATCGCGGCTCTCCCACGTGATACGGTGGTCTCATCACGGCCACGAAGGGCCGGCACCGTGATGTTGGACAAGCCGAACACCGTGCAAGAGTGATGAAGGTATCCGCTTGAGGTTTTTCGGGGAAAGGCGGCGAGAATGCAGGGGAGTCGATATAATGGGCAGGTGAATGGGAACAGAACCGTGGGGCCAGGGCATTGAAACGCGTGAAGGTCATCGGATTGCTGGGCGGGATCGGCTCGGGCAAGAGCACCGTGGCGCGGGAGTTCGCCCGGCGGGGCTGTCCCGTCATCGACGCCGACGCGATCGGGCATGAGCTGCTGGATGCCGAACCGCATCGGACCCGGCTCGTAGAGACCTTCGGCGAGGAGATCATCGGCGCCGAGGGGCGGGTGGACCGGCGGGCCTTGGCGGATTGCGCGTTCGCTTCGGCCGAGGCGGTGGCCACGCTCAACGGCATCCTTCACCCGCCGATTCGGCAGCGGTGTCAGGAGGAGATTGGCCGCCATCAGGCAAAGGGCCGGGGCCCGGCCATCGTGCTGGATGCACCACTGTTGGTAGAAGCGGGCCTGGCCGACGCGTGCGACGTGCTGGTGTTTGTCGAATGCGACCGCTCGCGGCGGTTCGAGCGGTGGGCCCGGGGGGATCGGGACCGGGCCGCGGCCCTGGAAAAACGCGAAAATTTCCAAATTTCTCTGGACATGAAGCGCCAAATGGCGGATTATATTGTTGGTAACAATTCTGGCTTATCAGCCATAACTGAACAAGTCGCTCGAATTCTCTCAGCCTTGTGATATCGACGACTTGATGCGTGCAGGGGTGTTTGGATTTCCCGGTCGCCAGAAGGAACGGATTCGTTTTGGCTTCTCTGAGTACGGTTCCTTAACTTCCACGGAATGTGCGACCCCTGCGGGGGACCCTGATCGCCGGACGGCGGTGTAGACAGTCAGCAAGGAGTCATGATGGCCAAATCAGCAGCGGACACCCAAGACAGGGACCCGGTGGTCGAGCCGGTGCCTGCCGAAGACGTGGATAACGAGAGCGCAGCGCCGGTCAAGGCCGAAGCGCCGACGCCTCGCCCCAAGGCCAAGAAGAAGAAAAAGAAACGCAAGGACGCCCCGACGGCGCCGGCGGCGGACGTCAAGACCGACAACACGGAGGCAGCCGGTAAGGACGAATCGGTTCACGCCAAATACGAGCGGATCAAGAAGGGCAACCTGCACCTGACCGATCTGCAGAACCTGGACGTCGTCGAACTGCACCAGATCGCCAAGAACGAAGGCATCACCGAGTACATGGGGCTGACCAAGCAGGAGCTGGTCTTTAAGATTCTCAAGGAGCGGATCCGGCAGAACGGCCTGATGTACGGCGAGGGGGTGCTGGAGGTGCTGCCCGACGGGTTCGGGTTCCTGCGCAGTCCCAAATACAGCTACCTCTCGTCGCCGGACGACGTGTACGTCTCGCCGTCGCAGATTCGCCGCTTCGGGCTTCGCAGCGGCAACATCGTGGCCGGGCAGATTCGTCCGCCCAAGGAGAGCGAGAAGTACTTCGCCCTGCTGCGGGTCGAGGCGATCAACTACCAGGAGCCCGACAAGCTCGCCGAGAAGGTGGTGTTCCGCGACCTGACGCCGCTGCACGCCGAAGAGCGGCTGATGTTGGAGACCGCGCCCGAAGAGATGAGCATGCGGATCATCGACCTGATCACGCCCATCGGCAAGGGCCAGCGCGGGCTGATCGTGGCGCCGCCTCGGACGGGCAAGACCGTGCTGCTGCAGAAGGTCGCCAACGCGATCAGCACGAACCATCCCGAGGTGAAGCTGATCGTGCTGCTGATCGACGAGCGGCCCGAAGAAGTCACCGAGATGGAGCGCAAGACCGCCGACGACGTCGAGGTGATCAGTTCCACCTTTGATGAGCCGGCCAGCCGCCACTGCCAGGTGGCCGAGATGGTGATCGAGAAGGCCAAGCGGATGGTCGAGTACGGCGAGGACGTGGTGATCCTGCTGGATTCGATCACACGTCTGGCGCGGGCGTACAACACCGAGATGCCCCACTCGGGCAAGATTCTGACCGGCGGCGTGGACGCCAACGCGATGCACATGCCCAAGCGGTTCTTCGGGGCGGCCCGGAACATTGAGCACGGCGGCTCGCTGACGATCATCGCCACCGCGCTGATCGATACCGGCTCGAAGATGGATGAGGTGATCTTCGAGGAGTTCAAGGCCACGGGGAACATGGAGCTGCACCTCGACCGGCGACTGGTCGAGCGGCGAACCTTCCCCTCGATCGACATCAGCAAGAGCGGCACGCGACGCGAGGAGTTGCTGCTCGATCCACGCGAGCTGGAGTTGGTGTACCGGCTGCGCAAGGTGCTCAGCGAAATGAACCTGATCGAATCGGTGGAGCTGCTCAAGAGCCGCCTGGCGAAGTTCAAGACCAACGCCGAGTTTCTCATGAGCATGAAGCTGGACTGACGCGGACCCTCAATCGTCGTTAGAGCAATCTGACGAGCGGAGTCCGTTCAGGATAGGGCGTGGGGCCACGCGCCGAGCCCTGTCCCTGGCTGTCAGGCATGCCGTTGGGCCCATGGACACGCCGAGGGCCCGTCCCTCCATTTGGAGTTGTGGGCAACACGCGAGCCGGGTGGCCTGTGGCCATGCACATCTGCCGGAGGCCCTCTGCGCCCCTGCGAAGCCCGTTTTTTCATTTGACGGGCGGTTCTGATCGTGTAGGATGACGCGACTCCGGACCGATCGAAAGCTCAAGGACAGCCTGAACAGGGAGGCGATACGTGGCATACAGATGCGTGGTGCTGGTCAAGCAGGTGCCGGATACCAAGCGGATCACGGGCCAGGCGATGAACGAAGACGGCACGGTGAACCGTGCGGCGCTTCCGGCGATTTTTAATCCGGAAGACCTGAACGCCTTGGAGTTGGCGCTGCAGATCAAGGACCGATACGGCGGTCATATCACGGTGCTCACCATGGGCCTGCCGACGGCGGCGCAGGTGCTTCGCGAGGCCCTGTACCGCGGGGCGGATGAGGCGATTCTGATTACGGATCGACGCTGTGCGGCCAGCGACACGCTGGCGACAAGCTACATCCTGAGCTGCGCGGTGCGGAAGCTGGATTACGATCTGGTGCTGTGTGGCCGCCAGGCGATCGACGGCGATACCGCCCAGGTGGGGCCGCAGACGGCCGAAAAGTTGGGTTTGCCGCAGATCACATACGTCGAGGAGCTGATCTCGCTGGACGGCGACGTAATCACGGCGCGGCGGAATATCGGCAACGGCTGGCAGGAGGTGCGGGCCCGGCTGCCGATCCTGCTGACGGTGATCGACGAGGCCAACGAGCCGCGGATCGCCTCGGCCAAGCGGCTGATGAAGTACAAGAAGGCGAAGGTTCCGGCCGAGTGCGGTGACAAAACAGAGATGAAGGCCCTCGAGGATCGGGGCCTGTTGATCGGCCAGTGGGACCTGGATGCGCTGGAGGCCGATTTGGCCTGGTGCGGCCGCGAGGGGTCGCCCACCAAGGTGCATCGCATTCAGAGCGTGGTGCTGACGGCCAGGGAGACGCGACAGGTCGAGCCGACCCAGGAGGGGATCAATACGCTGGTGCACACGCTGATCGAGGATCACACGATAGGCTGAGTCGGCCGAGGGGGGGCCGACGCAGAAAGGAATCGGACGCATGATCGAGGTGAACACTGCGGGAGAGGTTTGGGTCTTCGCCGAGCAGCACGCCGGCGCGATCGAGGACACGTCGCTGGAGCTCCTGGGCAAGGGCCGGGAGCTGGCCGACACGCTGGGCGTGCCGCTGGGGGCGGTGCTCGCGGGCGACGGCTGTGCGGACCTGGCGGATCGGCTGGGCCACTACGGGGCGGACCGCGTGTACCTGGTCGAGGACCCGCTGCTGGAGCACTACCAGCCGACGTCGTACGCCAAGGTGCTGGACACGCTGATTACGCGGCACAGGCCGCAGATTGTATTGTACGGGGCGACCCCCTGTGGCCGCGACCTGGCGCCGCGGGTGGCCAGTGCGATCAAGGCCGGTCTGACGGCGGATTGCACGGACTTGCAGATCGGCGACCACACGGTCGGCAAGACGGGCAAGGTCTACAAGAACCTGCTGTTTCAGATTCGGCCCGCCTTCGGCGGCAATATCATCGCGACGATCATCAACTTCGACCGTTGGCCGCAGATGGCGACCGTCCGCGAAGGGGTGATGCCGATGCCCCAGCCCGATGCCTCGCACAAGGCCCAGATCGTCCGTGAGAAGGTGAGCCTGGGGCACGAGGACCTGGCGCTGGAGATCCTGCGGGAAGAGCGGACCGAGCGCAAGGTGAACCTCAAGGCCTCGCGGATCATCGTGGCCGGCGGCGCCGGCGTGGGCAGCCGCGAGAACTTCAAGCAGGTCTGGGACCTGGCGCATTGCCTGGGCGGGGCGGTCGGCGGGACGCGGGCCGCGGTGGACCTGGGCTTCGTGGATCGCGACCACCAGGTCGGTCAGACGGGCACGACCGTGCGGCCGAGCCTGTACATCGCCGTGGGCATCAGCGGCGCGATTCAACATCAGGCGGGCATGAGCGAGAGCCAGAAGATCATCGCGATCAACAACGATCCGGAGGCGCCGATCTTCCAGGTCGCCCACTACAAGATCGTCGGCGACCTGAACGAGGTGGTGCCCATGATGATCCGGGCGGTCAAGGGCAAGGCCTGAGCCTCGCGAAGCCACCCGGTCCTGGGCGAGTGCCGGGCGGGTCGGGCGTGATGTGGAAAAACCCTGCATACGAGGGATCGAGAAATGGCGAACTTTTACCGGGACAACGAGGACATCCAGTTCCTGCTGGACCACATCGACCTGGCCGAGATCGCGCGGCTCCAGGAGGAGGACTTCGCCTTTGCGGCCGAGTACGAATGCGCGCCGGCGGATGCGGCCGAGGCGGTGGCGAACTACAAGCTCGTGCTGGATGCCGTCGGGCAGTTGTGCGGCGACTTCATCGCCCCGCGCAGCGAGCAGATCGACCAGGAGGGCAATATCCTGTGCGAGGACGGCAGGGTGCAATACGCCAAGGGCATCGCCGAGTGCCTCGACGCCCTGGCCAAGGCGGACGTGATGGGGTTCACGCTGCCGCATCGGTTCGGCGGGCTGAATTTCCCGAACCTGGTGTACACGGTGGCGACGGAGATGGTCTCGCGGGCCGATGCGCCGCTGATGAATATCTTCGGATTGCAGGGCATCGCCGAGACGATCAACGCCTTTGCTTCGGACGACATCAAGGCCGACTACCTGCCGCGGTTCGCCGCCGGCGAAGTGACCGGGGCGATGGTGCTTACCGAGCCCGATGCCGGGTCGGATCTCCAGGCGGTCAAGGTGCGGGCCTTCCAGGATGATGAGGGCAACTGGTACCTGCGCGGGGTCAAACGCTTCATCACCAACGGTTGCGGGGAGGTGCTGCTGGTGATGGCGCGAAGCGAGCCGGATCGCAGCGGCGGCCTGGGGCTGAGCCTGTTCGTGTGCGACCGCGGGCCGACCGTGCACGTGCGGCGGCTGGAGGACAAGCTCGGGATTCACGGCTCGCCGACGTGCGAGCTGTTTTTCGACAACACGCCCTGTCGGCTGATCGGCGAGCGGCAGCGCGGGCTGGTGACCTACGTCATGGCCCTGATGAACGGGGCGCGGATCGGGATCGCCGCCCAGTCGATGGGCATTGCCGAGGCGGCGTACCGGGTGGCGCGGGACTACGCGGCCAGCCGCGAGCAGTTCGGCGGACCGATCGAGCGGCTGCCGGCCGTGCGGGACATGGTGATCGAGATGAAGCTGGCCATCGAGGCCGGCCGCGCGCTGCTGTATGAAACCTGCCGCGCGGTGGACACGGAGCTGGGGACTCTCAAACGCATGGAGCGCGGCGGGTTCGACAAGGCTGAGGCCAAGGAGCTCAAGGACCGATCCCGCAAAAGCAAGCGGCTGACGACGATGCTTACGCCGATGAGCAAGTACTATTGCTCGGAGATGTGCAACCGCGTCGCCTATGATGCGATTCAGGTCCTCGGGGGCAGCGGGTACATGAAGGACTATCCGTGCGAGCGGTACGCGCGGGATGCGCGGATCACGACGATCTACGAGGGGACGAGCCAGTTGCAGGTGGTCGCGGCGGTGCGCGGCGTATGCGGGGGCACGGTGCAGAAGTACCTGGCGGACCTGGCGGGGCGTCCGTACGACCCGGCCATAGCGGACCTGCTGGAGGTCCTCGCTGAGGGGACGGCGCACCTTGACCGGGCGATCGCGTTTGTCAAAGAGGCCGGCGTGGACTACATGGACCTGTACGGGCGCGACTTGGTGGATATGGCGATTGACCTGATCATCGGGTATCTGTTCTGCGACCAGGCCAGTACAAAGGTGGCCCGGCCCGTGCCCGTGGCCGGGAGTGGCGACGGGGGCAAGACGATCTCGATGAAGCAACGCAAGGCGATGGTCGCACGGCGGTTTATCACGCACAATCGCCCCCGGATCGCGGCGATGGCCGAACGCATCTGCGGCGGGGACAAGTCCACGTTCCGCGAATACGAGATTCTGGCCGGCCCGGTGCCGCAAGAGGTCTGACTCACACGGGGTGCCAATGGCTTTACAGGCGGTGATATTCGATTTCGATGGGGTCCTGGTCGACTCCGAGCCGGTCCACTGCCGGGCGTTTCTGGACGTGGTGGGGCGGTACGATATCGGCCTGACCGAAGAGCAGTACTACGCCAAGTACTTGGGCTATACGGATGCCGAGTGCGTCCGGGCCCTCAGTCGCGACTTTGGCGTGGACTTGTCCGGATCGCGGGGCGAGGCGCTGCTGGCCGAAAAGACGGTCCGGTTTGAGGCCCTGGCGCGGGGGAACAATTGGCTGATCGATGGGGCCGAAGAGCTCGTGCGGACGCTGGCTTCGAAGGATGTTCACATGGCGATCTGTTCAGGCGCGCTGCGCAGCGACATCGCGCTGATGCTGGAGGGCACCGGGCTGCTGTCGTGTTTCGAGGTGGTGGTCACCGCGGACGACGTGGATCGGGGCAAGCCCGATCCGGAGGCCTTCGTTCTGTGTGTGGAGCGGCTGCGAGCCCTGGACGAGGCGGTACGGCCGGAGGGGTGCGTGGTCATTGAAGATTCGCACTGGGGGCTGGAGGCCGCGCGGGCGGCGGGGCTTCGGCGGGTGGCGGTCGCCCATACGTATGCCCAGACCCGACTGGAGCCCAAGGCCGATCGGGTGGTCCGGAAAGTAGGCGATCTTTCCTGGGAATTGCTGGTCGAAGTCGTAGGCTGATCGTCCCGTTTGGCCAGGTGTCGCGGTTTCTCCTAATGTCGATTTCTGTACTGAAAACGCCGATTCTCTGTGAGTTGCCTTGACTTCTTCGGACTTTTGACTATACTCTAGTGTCTGTCCACATTCTTCCGGACTTCTCCGGATAGCAGGGTTGTTCCAAGACGCGAAAAGAATTCGCGACCGGCACGGTGGCCGGCGGGGGTACTCCCGTATCAGGCGGCGCAGCGGGTCGTGTTCAGGGGCTCTCAGCAAACGGACGTGCCAGTGCGGTTCGACGCGAACCTGATAGGCCGGGTGCAGCAGGCCAACGACATTGTGGATGTAGTGGGCGAGCACCTTCGGCTGGACCGGAAGGGCAAGGAGTTTGTCGGTTTGTGTCCGTTTCACGCGGACCACCGGCCAAGTCTGTACGTGAGCCCGGACAAACAGTTGTTCAAGTGCTTTGCGTGCGGGGCCGGGGGGGATGTGTTCAAGTTCGTTCAACTCCGGGAGAATGTGACGTTCCCGGAGGCGGTGCAGCGATTGGCCGAGCGGGCGGGCATTGAGATGCATCTGGAACCCGGTCGGCGGCCCTCGGTTCCGAGCGTGGATCCCCAGCGCGTGGCCCGGGTCAATACATGGGCCCTGGAGCATTGGAGGGCCAACCTGAACGACCCGCAGAAGGGGGCCCAGGCCCGAGCGTATCTGGAGCGGCGGCGGATTGACGCCGCGGCGATCGAGCAGTGGCAGTTGGGCCTGGCGCTGGAGGCGTGGGATGATCTGCTGGGCGCCGCCCGACAGAAGAGGATACCCGATGCGCTGCTGGTGCAGGCGGGTCTGGTGGTTGAGGGCGCCGGCGGGCGGCCACACGACAAGTTTCGCAACCGGTTGATGTTCCCCATTCGGGACGTGACGGGGCGCGTTATTGCCTTTGGCGGGCGTGCCCTGGGCGAGGATCCGGCGAAGTATCTGAATTCGCCCGCAACCGTGCTCTTTGATAAGAGCCGTTGTCTGTATGGGCTCAACGCCGCCCGGCACGCGATCGTCTCCGAGGGGACGGCGGTCGTGGTCGAGGGCTATACGGACGTGATCATGGCCCACCAGTTGGGCTGCACTCACGTCGTGGCGACCCTGGGCACGAGCCTGACGCAGGACCATGCACGGATCCTAAGGCGTTACGCCAAGCGGATCGTGCTCGTGTTCGACAGTGATACGGCGGGCCTTGAGGCGGCCAACCGCGCCCTGGAGGTGTGTCTGGCTCAACGGATCGACGTGGCCTTGGCGTTCATGGATGCGGGGCAGGACCCGTATGATTTCCTGCTGACCGCCGGAGCCGAGGCGTTTCGCGGGCGGTTGGCGGCGGCCGTGGACGTACTGGAGTTTAAGTGGCGGTGGCTGATGGAGGCGGCCGAGCGGGCGGGAACCCTGCAGGATCGCAAGGCCCTGGTGGAGGAGTACCTGCGGGCCGCGGCGCTCATGGAGCGGTTCCAGGGGCGGGATGCGATCGCCGATGGGCTCATCCGGGCCCGGTTGCGCCAGATCACGGGGCTCAGTGACGCTGAGCTGCGTCGAGAGATGCGTCGGCTGGTGCGGCCGGGCGCGGACCAGACGCGGCGGGATGAGAATCGACGGGTGGTGCGGTTCGATCTGGGTCAAGGGTACTATGCGGTGGCGCAGGCGGACGTGTTGGAGGTGCTGCTGAATTCGCCGGGCCTGGGTGCCGGGCGGGATTCCATGATTCGGGCTGAGCGGTTTGACGTGCCGGTTCTGCGGCGGATCGCCGAGCCATTACTGGCGATGGTGGACCGCGGCGACGAGGTGACGGCTCAGGCGTTGCTTCGACGGATCGAGGACGTCGAAGCCGGGGCTCTGGTGGTCGAACTTCAGGAGCGTGGCCGGCGTAAGGGGCGCTACGCGGAGCGTTTGGCCGCGGCGGCGCGTGCGTTCGAACGGCGCCTCGCCGAGCAGGAGAAGGAACGTATGCGGACCGGCCTGGGGGCCGAGAAGGATGAGGCGCACCTGCGGCAGATTCAGGAACTGCTTCGTCGCAGCGATCCACGGCGGCCGGGGATGATTCGCGGATAACGATTGAGAATAATGGGTTACAAGGCGGTGTAATGGCGAAGGCAAAGGCAAAGACCAAGACTCGCAAGACGACCAAGTCGGCTTCCAAGGACGGCGGCACGTCCCGCAAGGCGGGCAAGCCAAAACGCAAAGGCGAAGCCCAGACCGCCTCGACGGATCCGGTGGCCAATGAGGTTCGGGAAGCGATCCCGGCCGAGGGCGCCGAGGGCGGCACCCCGGTATCGGCGGGCACCGCGCTCAAAGGGCTCAGCGGCGCCGCCGAGGAGAAAATCAAGGCGATCATCGAGAAGGGCAAGAAGAACGGCTATCTGACCTACGAGCAGATGAACGAGGAACTGCCGGACGAGGCGATCACGCCGAATCGGCTGGACTCGCTGCTGATGACGCTGGACGAGATGGGCATCCAGATCCTGGATGAGGCGGATGTGCCCGAAAGTGATGAGGGCTTCGAGGAGGAGGACTCGGACGAGGAGGCCGAGGCCCTGAGCGAGGAGGATGATGAGGCGGTCGAGCGGACCGTCGGCGAATCGGAGGGGCGGCGGATTGACGACCCGGTGCGCATGTACCTGACGCAGATGGGGGAGATCCCACTGCTGACGCGGGACCAGGAGATCAGCCTGGCGCGGAAGATCGAGCTGACGCGGATGGCGTTCCGGCGCAAGGTGCTGGAGAACGACTACTGCGCGCGGATGGCGATTGAGATCTTGCAGCAGGTGCAGGAGGGGGCCCTGCCCTTCGACCGCACCATGAAGATGAGCACGAGTGAAAACCTGGTGCGCTCGGTGGTCAAACGGCGGATGCCCGAGAATCTGGCGACGGCGATCGCGCTGCTGGACCGCAACGCGGCCTTGTTCCCGCTCGTGCTGGCGGGCGACGCGTCCGAGGCGGGCCGCAAGGCCCTCAAACAGATGCATCGCAACCGGCGCAAGGTGGCGACGCTGTTGGAGGAGTTGAGCCTGCGGACGAGCCGGATTCAGCCGATGATGCGCAAGCTCCAGGGCATCCAGAAGAAGATGCACCAACTGGAGCGCATCATCCAGGGCGGACCGAACCGCGACTACGGGGAAGAGGACCTGGCCGCGATGGTCCAGGAACTGCGCGGTCTGCAGGAGCTGGTCCTGGAAACGCCGCACCAGTTGGACAAGCGGCTGCGAGCCATCGAGACGGTCTACACCCAGTACGAACAGGCCAAGCGCGACCTGTCGGGCGGCAACCTTCGCCTGGTGGTGTCCATCGCCAAGAAGTACCGCAATCGCGGACTGAGTTTTCTGGACATCATCCAGGAGGGCAACACGGGCCTGATGCGGGCGGTGGACAAGTACGAGTACCGCCGCGGCTACAAGTTCAGCACCTATGCGACGTGGTGGATTCGCCAGGCGATCACGCGGGCGATCGCCGACCACGCCCGGACGATCCGCATTCCCGTCCACATGATCGAGACGATGAGCAAGCTGCGGACGATCAGCAAGAACCTGCTGCAGGAACTGGGCCGCGAGGCGACGATCGAGGAGATCGCCAAGGAAGCGGATATGAGTATCGCCGAGACGCGACGGGTGCTGAAGATCTCCAAGCATCCGTTCAGTCTGGACCGGCCGATCGGGGAAAGCGAGGACAGTTATTTCGGCGACTTCATCGAGGATGAAAGCGTCGAGTCGCCCGTGCAATCGGCCACGCAGGAGATGCTCAAGGAGCGGATCGACGAGGTGCTCAAAACGCTCACGTACCGCGAGCGGGAGATCATCAAGCTGCGCTACGGCATCGGCGACGGCTATACCTACACGCTGGAGGAGGTCGGCCGGATCTTCAAGGTCACGCGGGAACGGGTCCGCCAGGTGGAGGCCAAGGCCATCCGCAAGCTGCAGCACCCGGTGCGGTCCCGCAAGCTGGAAGGCTTCCTGGAGCACAAGGTGCCGTAAGACGCCCGGTGGGGGCGCGCGGCCCACTGACGCCACCGCGCCGGCCCCAAGCGGGCCCCGCGCTTCCGTGGGGGTCAGATGTCGACCTTCATCTTCCCGGCCAGGCCGCCGCGGCCCTTGTGCGGTTCGAAGCGGGCGCACCAGTCGTTCGCGAAGGTCACGGGCCACAGGGCCAGGGGCTTCTTCTGGCCGTCGGCCCCGGCGGCGCCGAGCTGGGGCACCTCGACGCGACATTCGCCGATGACCTCGCTTTGAAGCCGCTGCACGCGGGGGTTGTTCCACCCCTGCTCCTGCGGTCCGCCGTGGCACCACCAGCGGCAGTCCTGGCACCGGCCGTGCTCCGCGGTCGGTTTTTCATCCTTCAGATGCGCCAGTTTGTATTCACCCTCGGGCTCGATCCTGTGCGTCATCGGTCCTCCTTTCCACCTCGGTTCTGATGGTCAACCGCCCGTCGGCGGTGCGCCTGCACGGGGTTCGGGGACGGCCTGGAGCGGCCGGTAGAAGTCCGTGGGTGCGACCCCCAGCGTGTTGACCAGCGTGCCCAGGTGCGTGATCGAGGCGTCGATCCGGTCACCGGGCTGGAGGAGGCGGCCGTCGGCCATCCCCACACCGTGGGGTGTACCCGTGACGATGACGTCGCCGGGCTCAAGCGTCATCAGGTGACTGACGAAGGAGACGACCTCGGCGACGGAGAAGATCATCTGGCGGGTGCAGGCCTTCTGGCGGATTTCGCCGTTGACCCGCAACTCCATGTCCAGGGTCTGCGGATCGGCGATCTCATCGGCCGTCACGAGCCATGGACCGAGAGGCAAAAAGCCGTCGGCCCACTTGCCGTTGAGCCAGTCGAAAAACTCGTCCCAGGGCCGCTCGATCCGGCCGGCCTTGAACGTGACGCTGCGGGCGGAGATATCGTTACCCACCAGGTAACCGGCGACGCAATCGAGGGCCTGGTTGGGCCGCACCGCGTGCGCGTGGCGGCCGATCATAACGCCCAGCTCGATCTCATAGTCGACCTCGCGGCTGAACGCGGGCCAGGGGATGGTCGACTGCGTGCCCGTCACGACGGTGGGCGGCATGAGGAACGGGCGAGGGACGGTGTTCTCGTGGGGGCTGTCGCTGAGCCCCAGCTTATGGCCGCCCTCGATGATGTGCTTGGCGTAATTGCCCGCCAAGCCGATGAGCTTGCCCGGCCGCGGCACGGGAGCCAGAAACCTCACCTTGTCGGCAGGGTAAACGTGCCGGGCCTCATCGCGAACCTGCTGGAGTATGTCCAGAGCGGGCCGGCCCCGCATGAGGATTTCCTTGACGCTGTGCAGCCGGATCGGTCCCGTGCAGCCCGATGGGATGTCAATAAGGCCCTGCTCCGTGACGATGCCGCAGGAGACGGTCTTGTCAAGCATGTAGCTGGCCAGCTTCATCGGCGGTTCCTCACAGGCTCGGTTGGCTCACCGCCATGATAGCAGATGTGGCCAAGGGTCCAAGCAAAAAGCCCATCTCAGCCCTGCTTTGGGCGCAAGGCGTTGAGTCAGCCAGCATTGCACTCGCCGTCAGCGGTTTTCGACGAGGGCGACCTCGATGGCGTGTCGCCGGCCGTCACGCTCGACCACCAATGTGACGTATTGGCCGGGCCCGTAGTGGCTCAGAATATCGTTCAGGGTCTCGCTCGATCCGACGGGGATGCCCTGTACCGTGACCAGGTCACACGGGAAGCGAACCCCCAGCGGCGTGGGCTTGCCGCGGAATCGCGTGACCCACAGCCGCCCCTCGCGGAGCTGAACATCCATTGGCAAAACGCCTCCCGCAAGCAGGACGCCGCATCGGTTGCGGAACAGGTCTTCCAGCTTGGGCACACGGCCGTGGTTCCGTTGGCGCACGGCGTCGCGAAGGCAGGTCAGGGCTTCCTCCGCGGCCGGCGTCCGCACGGGGTGGGCGAACAGATAACGGACGGCGCTTTCCACGGCCTGGTCGGTCTGGCCGGCGCGATGGGCCTGTCGCATGGGATCCAGGAACCGCCAGGAGGCCTGCCACACGAACTGCTCGGCGAGTCGATAGAGACGATCCAGAGCATGATCCTGGGCCGCGGCGATCAGCGCGCCATCGTCCGGCAGATCCAACGGATCGCCTGCAACACCGTGCGGCGGATCCGGCTGGATGAACCGGTCCCGGGCGGCATGCTCGCCGACGACCTGCTCGGTATGCAGGATGCGGCCTGTCGCGGCGTCGACCAATCGCACGAGGCAGACCACCCGCGCCGTTTTCACGAGGTGCACCACCGGGTAACGATGTTCGGCTTCGATGCGATGCTCCGTATGCGTGGGCAGGGAGGTCAACCGACTCCGAGCGGTTTTCAGAAGACCGGTGAGACGCTGGATCTGTGCCTCGATGGGAGCGAGGGAATCGCCGGGGGGGCGACGGGTGGGGCCTGATCTTTACGGATGCGGAGGGGCTGTTGCCGGGTCCCTGTTGCCTGGCGACGGGCGTCGGCGAGTTGACGCTCGGCGGCCGCGAGCTGAGCCGTGAGTTCCTCGACCTGCCTGGCGGCTGCGACGTGTTCCGGATGGGGCACCTTGTCGACGCGGGCGACGTAAGTGCTGGTCGCGTGCTCGGTGGTTCGGTGTACATCGACGTCGCCGGCAAGCACCTGGCCGATCAGCAGGGCATCCACATCTCGAGGTCGGCTGGGATCCAGCCGTGAGTCGGCAATCTGAACCTCGACGATGTTGCCCGCGATCAGGGCGAGCGTCCGACGAAACGGCATACAGTCGACCAGAACCACGTTGGGAGGTCGCACCGTTTGCAGATGGACCAGCAGAGCCGCATCGAAGGCCTCGGCCAGAGGACCGTGGCGAGGTGCGGCGCCGAAGCCCACGTAGCCCAAGGCGAAGACCGTCTGCTGTCGGAGCACGACCGTGGCCGCGTGGACCTCGGCGACGGCCTCGGGCATATCGGGCCTATACGACAAGGCCAGAAGACCATCGAGCAGGGCGTTGCCGTGCAGGTCGTTCTGCCGCATCGTGCGGGCCCGATCCACGAAATGCTCGGCCAGTGCACGCCGCACCTGGCCGATACGAGCCGCCGTGTCGCGATAATCCGGCAAGAGTCCTTGGCTGGATTCCAGCAGATCGAGGGCCTCATGAATGCGCGCGGCGTCGATAAGGGCCTCGGCACGGCCGATTCGTATGTCGCAAACGGCTTCTCTGGCCCGGCGCAGCAGACCCGGCACCTGAGGGTGCGAGGGGTACAGCCGTCGGGCCCGATCGAGCAGGCTCAGCGTCGCCTCGGGTTCGGCACCGCTATCGAGCTGGGCGCGAGCCTCCTCGATGAGGTCCAGGGCCTGACGATAGTCGCCGACCTGGGCAATCACCGCCTTGGCATCGCGGCCATTGGGTTCATAGGTCAAGGCGCGGCTGGCTTGGGCCACCGCGTTGTCCCAGTCCCCCTCGGTCAGGTGGGCTTGGGCGGCGGTGCAAAAGAACTGATAGGCTCGATGTCGGATGTTATTGAGATCGCGCTGGCCGGAGGGCATCGAGCGGTACCGTGCCAAGGCCCGTTGGAGCGTCTCGATGGCCTGGTCCCACAGTTGCCCATGGGCCAGTTCCAGGGCGCGGCGGCGAAGGTCCTCGGCCTGGGTGATCTCGTGGAGTATCTGCGTTTGCAGCGCGGCGTATCGCGCATCGCCGGGCCGATAGTGCAGGGCCCGGGCCAGATGCTGTTGCGCCGCGCCCAGGTCCGTCTCGGCCAAGGCCGTTTGAGCCCGTCCAAAGAAATGCTCGGCGGCGATGCCCTTGGCCTCTGCGAGCCGGGCCTCATACAGGTCGCAGGGTTTGTTGCCTTGCTGCCGACAAAGGGCCAGGGCCTGGTCAAACTCCGCGACCGCCTGCTCGTAGCTTCCCTGCTCAAGGTGCATGGAGGCCTGCTTGTAGGTCTCCAGGGCCCGATCGCAGCCTGCGGCCAGTGCCAGCACGAGGACACCCATGCTGAAGAAGACCTGGGAAAACGATAACCGATCGGATGAATTGCTTTTTGCGCGCATCGGACCGCCCTTTCCAGTGCTCACGTCAAGCCGCCCGGCCATCCGGTGAGACGCTCCTGCTCACCGGGCGGCCGTCTCCGTCTGGGCCGTCCACCCATCCAGACTATCCAGGCGTCCGACATATTTCAGAAATCCGACCGAATCGGTCTGTCAAGCGAGGGACAGGCGGCGGTTGCTCAGGGGCCTTCATCATCGGAGGGCTCTTGAGGGCCTGATGGCCCGCGACCGAAGCCCAGCGTGCGGGCCATGCAATAGCCGAACAAGCCCAGGATCACGGTCCAACTGACGAGCATGAAGATCCAGCCGCTTAATCTCATGCGGGCGTCTCCTCATCGACTTGGGGCAGCAGCGACCGGCGTTTCCACACGATATGCACCATCAGCGCCAGGAAGGCGAACAGGCCCAACAGCCCCACGCGGGTCATCACGACGAAGGGCTTCTGCTCCGGCGGGACCGTCTTCATCAGGATGATCGGCCACCATTCCTGCCACAACCAGACGCCCAGGATGACCAGCAGAAAAGTGGGCGTGACATAGCGAATGATGAGTCGATAGAAGCGGGGAATACGGATGTCCGAACCAACGTGCAATTCGCTCCAGGACCGCTCCATGCCGAACACCCACGCGAACAGGATCGCCTCCACGGTCCCGAAGACGACCAGCCCCACGGTGCCGCCCCAGAAGTCCATCTCGTCCAAGACGCCGTCGGCGACGAAGAAGATGACAGGCTGACACAAGATAAAGGCGACCACGGCAAAGACGGCCACGGCCTCACGCCGCGTCAGGTTGAACTCGTCTTCAAGAAAAGCCACCGCCGGCAGTGCCAATGAAATCGAACTTGTGACGCCGGCCACGAACAGCAGGAAGAACCAGAGAAAGCCGAAGATTCTTCCGAAAGCGATGTTCTGCAGGATAAGCGGCATGGTGACGAAGGGAAGATCCCAGCCCTGGGCGGCCATGTCCTGGACACCCACGGTGCCGAAAAACGCAAAGGCCGCCGGAATGATCAGGCTGGCTCCGAGAACCACCTCGATCATTTCATTGGTGGCCGCGGCGGTCAGACCCGACAGGGCGACGTCATCGCGTTTGGTCAGGTAACTGGCATAGGTGAGGATCACGCCGATGCCGCAACTGAGCGTGAAGAAGATCTGTCCGGCGGCGGCGAGCCAGACCTTGCCGCTCTTCAGGGCGGACCAGTCCGGATTCCACAGATAGCCCAAGCCGTTGAGGATGTTCCAGTCGGGGTGCGCCGGATCCGGTGTCCCAAGCGTCAGCACGCGAATCACGAGGACCACCGCCATGATCAGGAGCAAGGGCAGGGCCCACTTGCAGAACCGCTCGATCCCGCGGCTCAGACCGAAGGCGATCACGCCGACGTTAACGGCGAACGTTGCGAGAAAGAACAGATAGCCGGCGGACAGATTGCTGAAGTGCTCGTTGACCTCCAGGCCCTTGTACCCGCGCAGGAACTCGAGCATGCTCTGTGAATCGGTGCAGCCCGCGTATTTGCCCGTCACGGCGAAGACGCTGTACCCCAGCAGCCAGCTTTCAACATAGGTGTAGAAGACGAAGATGACCAGAGGACCGAAGATGCCGATGACGCCGAAGTACTTGATAAAGCGGCTTTTCCGCCACAGGGTTTGAAAGATGCCCGGTGCGGTGCTGTGCTCGAAGCCGCCGCCGAATCGGCCGATGGTCCACTCGATCCACATCAGCGGCACGCCCAGCAGCAGGAACGAGATGAAGTAGGGGATCATAAACGCGCCGCCGCCGTTTCGTGCGGCCTGAATGGGAAACCGCAGAAAGTTCCCCAGTCCCACGGCACTGCCGGCGACCGCCAGAATCACCCCCAGCTTGCTCGACCATCGTTCCCGCGCCACGCTTCGCTCCCTTTGGTGCTAGTGGATGTCGTGCGATGCCGGCCGGGCCCCTTGCCCTCAGGACAGGCCCAGCTCGGCCAGGGTATTCCTTTCGATGATGCCGCGCAGTTGCTCCCGCGGCACGGTGGGCAGTTTGGTGTCGGCCAGGAGCCGGTTGAACCCGAGCAGGGTCTCCATGCAATGACCGGGATCGTTGTCCGGAAAGCCGCTGCCGAACAGCAGCTTGTTCATGACACCGGCCTCGCTGGCGTTGACGACGAGGTTGTAGACCTCCCAGACGCGGCGGGGCCGGATGGTCAGATCGGCGTACACATTCGGATGTTTGGCCAAGAGAGCCAGGGTCTGCGGCACAAAAGGCAGGCCCATCCGACCGATGATGATTTTCAGCGTGGGAAAACTCCGGGCCACCTCATCGAGCAGAAACGGCTGGGCGTACTCGAGGACGGCGCCCGTTGCGAAAGGCCCGCCATTGTGGAAAAAGACCGGCAGTTGCATGTCGGCGGCCGCCTCATAGAGACGCATGGCCCGGCTATGGGTCGGGTGGAAGCCATCCTCGCAGCAGTAAAGGACCACGCCGCGAAAACCCTCGTCGCGGAGGCTCGTGAGGCCACGGGCGCCAATCTTATCCTCGGTGGGGTTGATCGCGGCCAAGCCATGCATCGGAGCCCGGCTCTGAAGGTATCGGACCAATTGCCTGCGGGCGCCCGCACGATCCTCGCCGCGTCGCTCCAGGACCAAGGCGGCGTCAAGGCCGGCGCAGGCGCGCTCGTGGGCCTGTTCGGCCTCGGCGGTGTCGCCCGGGGCGACGCCAAGGTGCGTGTGACAGTCAACAATCATGCCCCATTACGCTTCCAGTAAACGATAAGAGGAAGGCCCTTTAGACGGGTGCATGATAGCCGACCCACCGACCCTGTCAAGGCCAAACCCAGCCCTGTCGGTGCCGGGTGCGGGTCGCGGGCCGGCGGGCGATTCCCAAGATCGGGGCCGTCAGGGCCCGCCAAAGGGGGTGTCCGAGTCCTGGGTGGGCTCCCCAAGACGGCGCTGAATCGCGTCAAGGACCATCTCGACGGACACACGCCCGATGCGGTATACCGGGTTGTAGTCGTTGATTGTGCGCCCACGGCCGAAGGGATTGACCGCCGCCACGGCGTCCCTGTGCTTATAGGGGCAGATGCGGGCGGGGTTGGTCGGGCCGACGATCAAAACAGTGGGCCGGTCCAGGGCCACGGCGATATGGCCGGGCCCCGTATCGTTGCTCACGACAAGGTGGGCCCCGGCCAGCACGGCCACCAGGGCGCCCAGGCCAGTGCGGCCGGCTAGGTTGACGACGGGGACCTCGGCCAGGGCGGCGAGGCGATCGACCGCGGCCCTTTCAGCTTGTGTGCCGATTCCCACGATGGCCATGTCGAATCGGCGGCTGAGCCGGTCCGCCAACTGGGCGAAATGCTCGACGGGCCAGCACTTGAGCGCATGGGCCGAGCCCGTCACCAGGACCGCGTACGGTTTTTTCTCAAGACCCGCCTCCGCCAGGAGACGACCGGCGGCCTTGCGGTCTTCGGCGGTCGCGGCCAGGCCGTACTCCGCCCGCAGGGCATCAGCGCCGGCGGCCTGGACGATGCGGAGGTGTTCGTCGATCACGTGAGTCGAATCGGGATGCGGGTCGACACGGTGCGCGTAGAACAGTGTCGCCAGCTCGCGGGCGGTGCTCGGGCCGTAGCGCTGCCGGCAGCCCGTGACCCGCGCGAAGAAGGCCGTGCGGAACAGGCCCTGCAGGTCGATCACGAGGTCGAACCGCCGTTGCCGCAGCGTGCTCAGCAGTCTCCACAGGGCCGCAGCCGGTCTCGGCTGACACCACCACTTGCCCAGAAACCGCCGGTCAAAGGGCAGAATCTCATCGAGGGCTTGGACGCGTTCCAGCAGTCCGGCGAACTCCGGTCGCACCAGCCACGTGATCTTCGCCTCCGGGAAACTCGCCCGCAGGCTGCACAGGGCCGGCAGCGCGAGAGCCACGTCGCCCAAGGCCGACGGCTTGATCAGCAGGATGTTCCGTGGGCGGGTCGGTGGCATCAGGGCCGCTCCTTGTCGCCCGTCGCGGCGCGGGCGGTCATGATGAACGTCGCCAGCCGCTCGGCCACGGCGCGGCGATGCAGCGACCGAACCATCGCCTTGTCCGCGTTGCGGTTACCCGCCCGCGCATAGGCGCGCACCGCCCGCCACGCATCCGTGGCGGTGATCGAGCCGGCCCACATGAGCGTCGCCGCCAGCTTCGCCGGTCCGCGGTGCGTCGCACGGGTGGCCCAAGGCGGCCGGGTCCGCACGCCATCCAGGTCGACCAGGTACACCGCGGGTCCATCGGGTTCTTCGGCCACGAGGAAGTTGCCCGCCTTGGCATCCCGGTGCCACAGGCCCGCCCGATCCAGTCGTGCGAAGGTCTCGCCCAGATGACGGGCCAGTGTGCGTCGGGCGGTGGGTGTTACATCTCGCTGGCCGGCCGTCCATTGCTGCACCCACGCGTGCAGGTCCACCGCGCCGGCGATCCGCTCGGTGATGAAAAGACTCTCGCGCCGGCCGTGGGGCCCAGCGCGTTCGAGGGCGGCCAGCGGCCACGTGACAGGCACGCCGGCCCGAATGAGCGTGCACGCCGTCTGAAAGTTCCGCATTGCCCGGCTGGGCAGCAGGCCCCGAACGATCCCCGCCACGCCGCCGGGGTAGACGTGATGCTTGACGACCACCGGCAGCCTCCGTGCCCCAAGGACCAGGTCAGCGGCGATCACCCAGCGGTCGCCATCCTGTTTGAGCACTCGGTCCGCTCGACCAAGGAGGTCCGAGGCCTCGGCCAAGCCCGTCGGCCACTGCTGTGCGTCGATCACGTTGCCTTGGGCGTCGCGCAACATGACCCGCGCGGTCCAGCCTTCGGGCAGGTGCAATCGCGCCGTCGGCAGGGCCGAGACTCGCTGGGACCCCGATGTTGTGGCGTGGCTCGACATGGCCGGGATTATAGACGCGCGGCCCGCGCGACTCAACCGCGTTGACGCCGCCGGATCGGCCACTCAGCCGTCCCGCGATGGCCGCACACCGCGCAAGACCATGCCGGCCTGGTTGCGTCCCACATACGAGCGGCCGTCGGGCGCGAGAATGCACCGGTCGATCCAGAGGCCGTCGGGCGCATCGACATTCGGCCAGTACAGCTCCAGCACCCGGCCATCCAGCTTCCACGAGGCGCCATCATTGTCCTTGACGCGGCCGCCCGGCAAGAGCTCCATGTCACGCGGCGACTCGTAGTTGACCCAATGCCGCCACGGCCCGACGGGGTCTGGGGCGGCTGGGGTTGTATCCCGGCCATCGGGCGTCAGCGGCTCACCGGCCAGCGGCCAGCCCGCCGCATCCCACAAAAGTGGCCGGATCTGCAGGTTCCGCGCGCCGTTCACCTCGCGGGCGTCGTACGTGTGCAGGGCCAGGTAGTCCCCCTCGGCCGTCCGCAGCACGGAGTTGTGCCCCGGACCCCGCCAGTGCTCATGGCTGGCCAGCACGAGCGACCCGCCGCCGTCGAGCATCGGCCGGCCCTGAACGTCCACGTAGGGGCCGGTGGGCTTCGGGCTGCGGCCGATCATGATCTTGTACGTGCTGTCCACACCGTCGCAACATTTGTCGAAGGACACGAACAGGTAGTAGAACCCCTCGCGATAGATCACGAACGGGGCCTCGATGGCGTGGGCCCGCGGCCGCCGGGCCAGCGAGTGGATCGGTTCGCCCTCCATCGGCCGGCCCGTCTCGGGCTCCAGCCGCACGAGCTTGATGCCGTCCCAGAACGAGCCCCACGTCAGCCACCGCAGGCCCCGTTGGTCGGTGAAGGCCGCCGCATCGATGGCGTTGAAGTTCGTCTTGTCCGGGGCCGATTCGAGGACCTTGCCGTGATCGACCCACGTGTAGCGCGGATTCTCGGGGTCGAGCGTGACGTTCGTCGCCAGGCCGATGCACGACCGCTGCGAGCCGAACGTCGAGACCGCGTAGTAGAGCCAGTATTGCCCGCGGTAGTGCGTGACGTCGGGGGCCCAGATGCCGCGCGTGCCGGGCACTTCGCGCCGGGCCCAATCCGGCACGGGGCGGTCGAACACGCGGCCGAGCCGCTCCCACGTGACCAGGTCCGATGAGCGGTAGAAGGGCAGGCCCCGCCCCGTCGCGTACACGTAGTACCGTCCGTCATCGCCGCGGATGATCGTGGGGTCCGCCCCGCCTTGCAGGATGTTCTGCTG
>OMKS01000680.1_pt1 | contig 31369 bp, 30 predicted proteins | sample 1674721 | NCBI WGS metagenome assembly OMKS01 (sample SAMN06264996, study PRJEB25208) | sediment metagenome | isolation source: hot spring sediment | place: USA: California | collected 2014-09-02 | reverse complement strand
TTATCTTCTCTACCAAAGAAAGTAAAAATGCAATTACTGTATTCCTTGAAGCACAAAAATACTTTGGTTTTAAAATATTATCAGTCCAAACAGATAATGGCAGTGAATTTAGAGGTGACTTTCATCGCTGGTTAACAAAAAATTATATTACACATTACTTTATCCCTAAAAAGTCACCGTGGTGGAATGCTAATGTTGAAAGAGCTCATAAAACAGTTGATGATGAATTTTATCATAATCCATTAAGAGTTTTTAAAAATACAATTGAATGGTTAAATTTCTATAACTATGAAAGGATTCATTTATCCATTAATGGATTAACTCCACATGAAAAATTTATTAAAAGTGTTACCCTTGACTGTTAACTATACAGCTTTTATTTTAAAATTAGCCAAAAAACCTTGACAATCTATTAATTTTATGCTATATTCTAATAATACCCCCGTATCTACTATTATTGAATATGAAAACTGCAAAATGTAAAAATTTATTTTGTATAATCCTTGTTATCTTTTTATTAACAAGTTTTTTAAGCATTCCCCAAAATACAAAAGCCCAACCAGATAATTACCCTAAATTAGCCAATTATTTTCTTAAATGGGATATTTCTGATACTGACATAAACGAATTAGCCCGCTGGGACATAGTTATTCTAAGCCCACAGGCATTAGAAAGAAATCCTCAAGTCATCACAAAATTAAGGCAAAAAAATCCTCAGATAAAAATTTTTGTGTATGTTTTGCTTCAAGAAATAAATATTGATCCTGAAATAGTCAATGCCAGCCCCTTTTACCAGCAAATTTACAATAAAGTACAAGAAAACAATTGGTGGTTAAGAGATTCTTCAGGGCAAAATATAAGCTCCTGGCCAAAAACCTGGCTAATTAACCCTGCGCCTTCAGCGCCAAAAACTAATGGGCAGAATTGGGCTGATTATCTGCCTGGGCTTGTCTATAATAATTTTTTAAAAACAAATGACTGGGATGGTGTTTTTTTTGACAATGCCTGGGATAATTTAAACTGGCTAAATAAAACAATTGATATAAATGGCAATGGCAGGGCAGACTCTCAAAATTATGTTGATCAGCAGTGGCAAGCTGGCATTAATCAAATTTTAAATACTATCCAAAAATTAGCTCCTCATAAATTAATTATTGTTAATACCAAAAATAATTTTTATAACAATAATACAAATGGCCGCCTGCATGAAACATTCCCATTGCCTGACGGCGGAGTTTGGGCCGGCGGCATAAAAAATTATTTAAACGCTGATTTTGGCCGTCAGCCCCAATATTTTATTATTAATACTAGCACTTCTGTTTTTGGCAAAAAAGACGATTACCGGACTTTCAGATTTGGCTTAACCTCCACTTTACTGGGAGACGGCTATTATAGTTTTGATTCCGGCGATCATTCTCACTCTGAATTATGGTGGTATGATGAGTATAATTTTTACTTAGGCCGCCCTCTTTCTGATATTAAAAATTTATTAGGTCCAGAATCCCAAGAAATCAGACCCGGTGTCTGGCAAAGAGACTTTCAAAACGCCTTAATTCTGGTTAATTCTACTAACTCGGAACAAAAAATAAGCTTTACTGAAGAATTTGAAAAAATTAAAGGTTCTCAAGACCAATCTGTTAATAGCGGAGCAATTGTCAGATCTGTTACTTTAAAGCCTTATGATGGCATTATTTTGCTGCGCAGAATTGAAGACATAAAAAATAGTCCTTATTTTAATGGCTCTTTTGTCCGCGTTTTTAATAAATACGGAGATTCTATCAGAAATGGCTTTTTTGTCTATGAAAAACAATTTAAAGGAGGAAATGTTTTAGCCAAGGCAGATATCAATAATAACGGCCAAATCGAAATAATAGAGGCTGACAAAAGCAAGGTTATTATTTATGACCAAAATAAAAACGTGATTAATTCTTTTTATCCTTACGGGCCAAATTACAACTTTGGCATAACCTTGGCCATTAATGACTTTGAAAATGACGGGTTTTTTGAAATTGTGACAGGAACAATGCGAGGTCATGGCCCAATTGTAAAAGTTTTCAACCATCAAGGCAAAGAATTAAATTCTGGATTTAATGCTTACCACCCGGATTACAAAGGCGGAGTCAATGTAGCCTTTTGCGATACTAATGGCAATGGCAAAAAAGAAATAGTAACTGGCGCTGGCTATATGGGCGGGCCCCAGGTTAGAATTTTTGACATCAACGGCAAAGTGCTTTCAGGCGGTTTTTTTGCCTATAATGCAAATTTTCGCGGCGGAGTAAATGTGGCTTGCGGCGATATTGACGGTAATGGCATTGATAAGATTGTGACTGGCGCCGGCTACGGCGGTTCGTCCCATGTCCGTTATTTCAACAGCAAATTCGAACCATTAAGTCCTGGATTTTGGGCTTTTGGCCAAGAATCAAGAACAGGAGTCAGGGTTGTCTTGGCTGATTTAGATAATGACGGCATAGCAGAAATTTTAGCTGCCTCGCCTGATACGTTTACCACCGTGATTAATAAGTAAAACAAGCGATCACTATTTTCCAATGACTAATTACTTAATCACTAATTTTCTGCTAAAATATAATTATGGATAAAGAACAAAATAAAAAAGAAGAAAAAGAAGTTACTTTTGTTGAATCAAAGCCTATTGAACTAAAAGCTGAAGATAAAAAAACTGGCCTGACCAAAGCCAGCAATATTAGAATTGACCGGATCGGCAGCCTAACTTTAAATATCTTTGCCCAACCCCTGAAAAAACGCTATGAAAAACATTACAGAGAAAACAAAATCCACTTGCTAATTGATATTGTTTTGGCAGTCATTATCATTATTTTAATCGGGGTGATTTTGAATCTTTGGCTTTTTAGCCGGACTAAGCTTGTTAATCTAGTTGATTTTAAAATTGTCTCCAGCCCGGAAAATCTGGTTAATGGCCAAGAAACAACTTTTGTAATTGACTATGAAAATACAACTTCAGACACTCTGGCTGATGTAAGCTTGGTGCTTAAAAAACCAGAAGCTTTAAAAAATACTATCTATGAAGATGCTGGCTTTGATCTTAAAACCAACACTCTAAAAATTGGAGGATTAGCTCCCAAAGCCCATGGACAATTTAAAATTAAAGGTCTGTTGCTTGGCAATCTTAATGACTCTCATGAATTTTTGGCTGTTATTAATTATAAAAATAAATTCGGGCAGGAAAGACAGGAATTTTTCAGCCAAAATTTTCAATTAACTTCCTCTGCCCTGGCAGCTGAAATTGTTTTGCCGGAAAGAATAATTGCTACCAGTCCTTTTGACTTAAAAATTAATTTAAAAAATAATTCTAGTCTGGATTTTTCCAAATTAAAAATAAAAACGGACTGGCCGGAAAATTTCAGCTTTGAAAAATCCAGCTTGGCAAAAACAGAGGGCGATAATTTATGGCTCTTTGGAAACCTTTTGACAGAACAGGCGTCAGATTGCAGTTTCCAGGGCAAAATTTATATAAACCAGCCGCAAAATGCGAATTTTAGCGCGAAAATATATGATGTTTTTGAAGGGCAAGAATATCTTTTGGCCCAAACATCAGGCTCGGCTTTTATTGATTTCTCAAAATTTAAAATTAATTTAATAAATTTAGACAAAAGCCACTCTGTTACTCCTGGCGGAGAAGCGGCTTATACTTTATTTTACCAAAACGAGGAAAATTACGCTGTTTCAAATGTTGAATTGGGCTTGAATTTAAGCGGCGATTACGCCAGCCAAAAAACTTACCGCCTTAACCAAAATAATTTTCCTTGGCTGGCAAAAATAGAGCCAGGGCAGGAAGGCTCTGTTGAGATAAAAGTCCCGATTAAAACATCTATTGATTACCAGCGGGGAGCAGAAGGCGGGCAAAAAATTGAAGTTATAGGCTTTGCCAGTTATGATGATCCTCTTGAAAAATCTCGCCTAATCGTAGAGAGTCCGGCAACATCAACTTTGATCAGTTCTCGTTTATATTTAAACACCATTGGTTTATTTTTTACTCCGCAGGGAGATCAAATCGGCGTCGGGTCTATTCCGCCGATAGTAGGCGAATATACCGCATATTGGGCAATTATCAGATTAACAAACGCCCATCATCCCATAAAAGACCTGAAAATAACTGCCCAGGTGCCTCAAGGCATAGAATTTACTGATATTTATAATGTGACCGATGGCAATCAAATAATTTTTGATCAAAATTCGAGAACCCTGACTTGGTCAATCAATAATATTTCATCTTTTGCCGGGATGTTCAATCCTGCGCCAGAAGCCAGAATCCAACTGGCTATCACGCCGACAGCCAGCCAAGCAGGAACAAACCCCGCGCTTTTAACAAACATTACTGCCACGGCCACAGATGAAATAACAGGCGCTTTTTTAACAGCCACCAGCAAAAATATAACTACAGCTATTTTTAACGATGAAAATTTGAATAAAGTTATTGAATAATTACTTTGTTTTTACAAAAAAGCCACCCCCTGTCTGTCATTCAGAGCAATGCGAAGAATCTCAATAAAAAGTTTAACAGAGAGATTCCTCATTTCATTCGGAATGACAGGGGGCGGCTTTTTTTTATTTCTTCTGCGCTGCCAAAATAAAATTATTCTTTTTAGGCAGATATTTGCCGATCAGGCGCAGGGACCGCAAAGCAAAAGTATTATGTTTTTGGAAAAAAATAATTTCTAAATTATTCTTGGCTTTGAAAAATTTTTTTAAACCAGACAGATCAAACTCATGATAAACATGATAATCTGCCAAGATAGTATCCAAACTTTTAACAATATTTTTCAAATCTTTTGGCAAAAATAAATTAACAAATAAACGGCTATCAAACCATTCACAAATACTTAATAAACTGGATTTTTCACCTGTGGGCTCATGAAAAATAACCAAGACCCCGCCTGGCGCTAATTTTTTTAAAATCAGTTCAATTGTCCCAAAATAATCAGGCAAATGGTGCAAAACCGAGCTGATTGTTATCAGATCATAATTATCCTCATTGTCTGCCAAAAATTCATCTGCTGGCTTATTGGCTATTTTCAACTTGGAATTTACAGCTGCCTTTTTTTCTAATTCATCCAGCATTTCTTTTGACAAATCAACAGCGATAATTGATTCGATTCTTGGGTTGTTTAGCAATTTTAAAGCAATATTGCCTGTACCAGCGCCCAAATCTAAAACTTTAATTTTTTCCAATTTAATCTTAGCTAAAACCTGAGCCAAAACATGATTAATCAAGCCTTGCTCCTTTTTATTAAAAATTTCCGGGTGAATTTTGTCATAATGCTTGGCTGATTTTTTGTGTAGCTCTATATTGGCGTCTATGATTTTTTGGCTTAGATTTTGTTTCATATATTAATTTTACCAGTTTTCCGCTTAAAAAATCAATTGGGTTGACTAAACTGTAAATTTAAGCAATACTACATGTATTGTTTTTAATTGCATATTTAGAAATTTTTAGGTTAGCATGAAAAACTACTCACGCAAAACCAATAAAAAACAAATCCGCTACCGCACTTCAAGCACTTTTCGCTCTAATTTTAAATTTAAAAAGGTGGTTAATGTGGCTAAGTAAATTAAGAGCTAATCTTATTTAGCAACCTCATACAACCTAATATAACCTTATGAAATATACCCATCAAACAAAAAAACTTCCCAAAAACCAAATTGAATTCACAGTCACTATTCCCAATAGTGAATTAAAGCCTTTTTTAGTCAAGGCTGTTGAAAAGCTGTCCCAACAAACAAAAATAGAAGGCTTTCGTCCGGGAAAAGTGCCTTATGAAATTCTTAAACAAAAAATTGGAGAAATGACAATTTTAGAAGAAGCCGCGGGTTTGGCTGTAGAAAAATCATACATTGAAATCGCTACCAAGGAAAAGATTGAACCCTTAGGCTCGCCCAAGGTTGACTTTGAAAAACTGGCTCCGGAAAATGATTTTGTCTACAAAGCGACTGTTGATTTAATTCCTGAAGTCAAGCTGGGAGATTACAAATCAATAAAGCTTAAAGAAAAAGAAATCAAGATAACTGACGAGCAAATAAGCAAAGTTATTGAAGAAGTCAGGCAATCCAGGGCCAAAGAAGCTTTGGCTGACAAAACAGCTGAAAATGGAGATAAAGTGGAAATTGATTTTGATGTTTTTAGGGACAATGTGCCAATTGAAGGCGGCGCACAAAAAAAATATCCAATGATTATCGGCTCCAGCCACTTTATTCCTGGCTTTGAAGAAAATTTAATCAGCTTAAAAGCCAATGAGGAAAAAGAGTTTGAATTAAAATTCCCCGAAGATTACCATAACAAATCCTTGGCTGGCAAGCCAGCGAAATTTAAAGTTAAAATTCTAGGGGTTTATAAAAGAGAAATCCCAGAAATTAATGATGAATTTGCCAAAGAGCTAGGGCAGGAATCATTAACTAAATTAAAAGAACAAATCAAGCACAATTTAGAGCATGAAGAACATCATAAAGAAGAAGAAAAGATAGAGCGGGAACTTTTGGAAAAAATAATTGAGCGGTCAGAGTTTAGTGAAATTCCTGATATTTTAATTGACGCTGAAACAAAAAAAATGATCCAGGAACTGGAATCAAATATAGCCATGCAAGGGTTGAAATTTGAGGATTATTTAAAACATTTAAATAAAACTCCTGACCAGTTAAAACTTGATTTTGTGCCTCAAGCCATAAAAAGAGTCAAAGGGGCTTTATTAATGAGGCAAATTTTCTTTGCTGAAAAAATCGAAATTAAAGAAGCTGAAATTGACAAGGAACTGGAAAAAATGAAAAATATGTACCAACAAAACCCGGAAATAATCCAACAATTAGACTCACCTCAATACCGCGATTATGTCAGAAACATGATCGGCAACCAAAAAGTCCTTGCTTTATTAAAAACAACCTGCGTGGAAAGAGATAAAAAGAATCCAGAAATTAATCATAATCACTAAAAGATGTAAAAAGCCCCGCAACGCGGTGCTTTTTTCTTTTTCTAAAAAATTTTGGTAAACTTTAAGAAGAAGGGTAATAAGAGCAAGAGGAGCAAAAAGGGAAAAGGAGTCTTTAGCTTGCCATCTTTTCACTTTTACACTTCTTCACCTCTAGATCGTATAGCTCTTTTTTCACTTCTAAACAAACTTATGAAAATCGCAATCATTTCCGACTCCCATGACAATTTGCCCAATATCCAAAAGGCAATGAAATATATAAATAAACAAAAAATCCCCGTAATGATTCATTGCGGAGATGTTTGCGCCCCGATAATTTTAGGCGAATTTGGCAAACTATTCAAAGGCAAAGAAATCCATGTGGTCAAAGGCAATGTTGACGGCGACATAGAAGGCTTTAAAAACATGGTAAAGAAATTTCCTCAAATTATTTACCACGGCAACGCCGGCAAAATTGAGATTGAAGGGTTAAAAATAACTTTTTGCCATTTTCCAACTCTGGCTAAAAAAATGGCTGCCAGCCAAAAATACGATTTTGTTTTTTACGGCCACACTCATTTACCCTGGCAGGAAAAAATAGGCAAAACTAATTTAATTAATCCAGGCACCTTAGCCGGATTTTTTACCAAAGCTACTTTTGCTATTTTTGACACAAAAACTCAAGAAGCCGACCTTATTCTTCTAGAAAAAATAAATTAAAATAAAAGCGCTGAATAATTAATCAGCGCCTTTTAATAAATCCTCCACATAATAAATCCTGTCACAAGCAGGGCAGCGAAGTGAAATTATTGTTTCACGTTCTAACGACCCCCAACAATACGGGCAGCATTTTGCCAATGCTTGTTTTTGATGCTCTACTAATTTTTGCATTGCCTTTTGCGTAGAGGACAATCTAGAACTTTTTTCGCTTGCCATTTTTTCCTCCTTTTTTCAAATAAAGCCAAGTTTATTTTTTTTTGCTATACTATAAGTATACTTTAATTCGTTAATTTAAAAAATATGCCTGAAATTTTAATTATCACCTTAAAATTGCTGTTAGCCATTTTTTTAGGCTGGCTAATCGGCCTTGAAAGAGAACTTTCAGGCAAAGAAGCTGGCACCAGGACGCTTGCCTTGGTCACTTTTGGCGCAACGTTGTTTACTGTCATAGCTGTCCACGGCTTTAGAGACAACCCCTTAGTTGACCCGACTAGGATTATTGGTCAAATTCTGGTGGGTATTGGCTTTATTGGCGCCGGACTAATAATTTTTGATAAGCACCGCATTGAAGGCCTGACCACGGCTGCCTCATTGTGGGTCATGTCTGCTATTGGCATAACAGTGGGTATTGGCTGGTATTTAATCGGCCTGATCAGTACTTTTTTCATTTTTATCCTACTTTTTGTCATGAGGCGCTTTGAACTCCGCTATTTAAAAAAGGATAATTTATGGTCTTTATTAGAGAAAAAACAAAAAAAGAACTGGTGGCTGTAATAAAAAAAACAGGCCAGGTTTTGCTTAAAGAATTCAAAAAAGGCCAACAGCCAAAAGCTGTATTTAAAAGCCGACACGACATAGTTACCAAGGCTGATCTTTTGGCTGAAAAAATCATTCTAAACACTTTAAAAAAACTGACTCCCACTTGGCGTATTCTTTCCGAAGAAACCGGTGATAATAATAAAAGCAACGATTTTTTATGGACACTTGACCCTCTTGACGGCACAACTAATTTTTATATGGGCAATCCTCTTTTTGCGGTTCAGCTCGGATTAATTTACAAAAATGAACCTGTTTGGGGCATTATTTACGCGCCAATGCTTGATGAATTTTATTATGCTGAAAAAGGCAAAGGCGCTTATTTGAATAATAAAAAAATAAAAGTTTCAAGAAAAAACATGCAAAAAGCCCTTTTAACTTATTGCCATGGATCAAAAAAAAGCGATATTAATCTGGCTATAAAAATTTACCAACACTTTAAAACCAGGCAATTTGACATCCGCCAACTTGGAGCTGCTTCCCTTGAATTTGCCTGGGTTGCCAAAGGCAGAACAGAAGCCTATATTTCGCCGGGCGCAAATTTATGGGATATCGCGCCAGGAATTTTATTAGTTAAAGAAGCTGGCGGTCTTGTTTCTGACTTTAAAGGACTGCCCTGGTCAATTAAATCAAAAAACGTTTTGGCGACAAATAAATTTGTCAACAAACCGATAATAAGCGGCCTAAAAAAAAATATAAATGTACTTAAAAATAAACCAACAAAAACCCGAACCGAAAAAAGTTGAAAAAGCTGTTGAAGTTTTAAAAAACGGCGGCATTATTATTTACCCCACAGATACTATTTATGGCCTGGGTTGCAATATTTTTAATAAAAAAGCCATTGAAAAAATTTATCGCATTAAAAAAAGAGCCAAAAATAAGCCGATGAGCATTATCTGCCCTGATTTAAAAGAAGTGGCTAAATACGCAATAATCCAAAACTATGCTTATCGCTTAATAAAAAAAACATTACCCGGTCCTTATACTTTTATTTTAAAAGCCAGGCAGGAAACCCCAAAAACAATTCTGGCTAAAAATAAAACTATTGGCATCAGAATCCCTGACAACCAAATCTGCCTGGATTTGGCTAGCAAATTAGGCAATCCCATAATTTCAACCAGCTTAAACATTTCTGGAGAGGCGGTTTTAACTAATCCCGAAAAATTAAGCAAAGAAATGGCTAATAAAATTGATTTGATAATTGATGCCGGGGTTTTGCCTGATATCCCATCCAGTGTTATTGATCTAAGCAATCAAAATCCAATTGTATTGAGGGAGGGGAAAGGAGACCTTTCACTTTTTAGCTCATAACTTAAATAAACTTCTTATGTTGCGCACAATTGCAATCTTGCTTGCCTTTATCCTTATTCTTTTTTTTATAGCGATAGCTATTTCTCTTTTTTTCTTGCCAAAAGAAGTCATCCGCTACGAAGAATGTCTTCTTTTGCAAAATAAAAAAACCGGCGAAGTCGGCTGTTTTGGCTGCGCCAACAATATCTGCAAAGATGCGACCGCAGACTGGGTTTTTTATAATAAGCCGGAAATAGGCATTCCTTACGCCTGCATTGAAACAGAAAGCGGCTGCCAATTAATCCAATAAAACAGTTGCGATTTAAATATGCCAAAAAAAATTTACAAGATTAAAGTTATTCCTAATTCAAAAATCAATAAAATAATTGGGGAATCAGAGGATTATCTGAAAATTAAATTAACTGCGCCAGCTATGGAAAACAAGGCTAATAAAGCTTTGCTTATTTTTTTAAGCGACTATTTCCAAATACCTAAAAAAAAGATAAAAATTATTAGCGGGGAAAAAAATCGCCTGAAAAAAATACAAATAGAGCCTTAAAACCTCTTGACTTTTTTTAAAAAAAGCGTAAAGTTGCCAATTAAGGAGGGAAAAAATGAAAAAAATAATCTTTTTAAGCTTGGGCTTGCTGTTTTTTTCAGCCAAAACCGACCCATCCCCAAAAAAGGAGAGCTGTCCCAGTAAAAAATACGAAAATGCGCAAATTGGTTTTACTTTTACTTATCCGGCTAATTGGCTATTGGTTGATGATTTTGAACAGGGAAAAATCATCAGCCTTTTTACCCCTGACGCCCTGCAAACAAAAAAAACAACAATGGATCTTATCCTGGGGCTAAAAATTGAAATTTATCTTTTAGAAAAAGACGAAAAAAACGAAAGGCAAAAAACAATAGCAAAAGAAAAACCCTGTGCCTGGCTAAACAAACAAGGGTCGGCGCTGCCGCAATATTGTTTTGAAAGCGAAAATTGCTTTATAATCAGCGCTCTGCTGCCTGTAAAAAACAACGCCTTTTATTTTATAGCTTATATTCCTGAAAAAGAAAAAAAGAATCAATATTGGGCAGAATATGACAAAATAATACTTTCCTTTTCTTCAATTAAAAACAGCTCTCCATAGGAGCTGTTTTTTATTTGACAAATTATGTTAAAAATTTTAAGATGCTAAAATATAATGTTCTTTTTATAAAAGAAAGGAGTTAAAGATGGTTAACTTGAAAGAGCTTGAAAATGCCTTAGCCCATTTAGCTTTTCCTTCACAAAAAACCAAAGGACGCTTAGGTCTAAGAGAAACTGAAAACTATTTTTATGATGATGATTCCATTTTTGAAAAAAGACTAGACCCCTTTGAGATTGATTCTATTAAAATTATCAACTGCAAAGCATTTCGGCGTTTAGCAAATAAAACACAAGTTTTTCCCTTGCCAAACAATCCTCATATCCGAAATCGACAACAGCACACCCTTGAAGTCTTAGCTATTGCCTTGCCTTTAGCAAGATTTTTAGGCCTTAATTCCGCTTTATGCCAAGCGATTGCCTATGGCCATGATATTGGACATGCGCCATTTGGCCATTTTGGCGAAAAATATATATCTGAATTTTCTGGCAAACCCTTTAATCACGCCGTTAATGGCGTTGTCATTGCCCAATACATAGAAAGGAAAGGCTCTGGGCTCAATCTTTGTTCTGAAACCCTGCAAGGAATTTTGCAGCATTCGAGGACAAACGATCCTGACTTAAAGATAAAAAAGCAAACAATTCAAGAAATAAACCTTGTCATGCTGGCTGATAAAATAGCCTATGCCTTTGCTGATTACAATGATGCCAAAAGAGTCGGCTATATAAAAGAACCAAACTCTTCCAATATTGAAGCTTTTGGCGCTTATCAAAGATCCAGAGTTGCAACCTGTTTTCAAGCTATTGTAAAAGAAAGCGCCCAAAAAGGACAAATCTCTTTTAATGATTCCGCGGAAGCTAAGGAATTCAAAATTTTACGACAATGGCTTTATGAAAAAATTTATAGGCCCATCAATTTTGATGTTCAAAAAAGTTATTTGGATAGACTATTCGAATTCTTGACCACAGAAAAATATTTTGTAGGCTGTGACCCTTTTTTGCTGCTTTCTTTGCTAACAGATAAAGAAGTTTTTCAATTTGGGGAATTTTGCAATACAGCAAGGATTCCAGCTATTGAATCTTTAAGTAATTTTGGCATCATGGAAATAGTGCCTTGGCTGAAAGATAAAAATATTGATTTTTCAAAACACGGCTTAAATCTTTAGCCATAAAATTTTTTTAAAAAACACCCTGCGGGGTGTTTTTCTATATTTTACAGCAAAGGATCGTGACCGCCCTTAGACCAAGGGTGGCAACGCAACAATCTTTTAAACCCGAGCCAAAGCCCCTTAGAAATTCCGTATTTTAAAATTGCCTGATAAGTATATTCGCTGCAACTGGGATAAAAACGACACCCCCAAAAAGGAAAAATTCTGGCCAAGGGTCCGTGGTCAAAAGACAATGTTTTTTGATACAACCTAATAACAAATAAAAAAACCAGCTTAAATTGCAAATTTGATTCTTTTTTTAAATTATTCATAATAAATCCGCCTTCTTTAAAAGATTAAGCAGAGTTTTTTCAATCTCCTGATATTTTAGAATTTCCCCGGATTGACTAATAATTTTAGGTGAAACAACTATTATTATATCAAAGCCTTTTTTAATTTTTTCTTTATTTAAGCGCAGAATCTCTCTGATTCTCCGCTTGGCTAAATTGCGCAAAACTGCCTTTTTAGACACCTTGGCAGAAACAATAATGCCAAAGCGGGTGATACCGATTTTGTTTTTTAAATATTTTAATAATAAAAAAGGCGCATAGGCTGCTCTGCCTGATTTAAAAACTCTTTCAAAATCCTTGTCTTTTGTTAGTTTTTGCTTTTCTTTTGGCATATACTTAATTATAAAAAGACTAGGATACTTTGCCTAGCTTTTTCATGCGTAAATAAATGCGCCTCAAAAACAAACCAGGCTATTTTTTACCCTTTTTTTCACTAGAAACCGTAAGTTTATAGCGCCCTTTAGCTCGCCTTTTTTTTAATATCTGCTGACCTTTTTTTGTTTTTTGTCTAACCCGAAAACCGTGAGTTTTTGCCCTTTTTCTTTTCTTGGGCTGATATGTTCTTTTAGGCATAATTAAAAAAAAATTATTTATTAGGGATTAAACATTTAAACTTCAGCTTTTTCATCATTTTACCTTGCAAGTCTTTAATATTTAATATTAAACTTCTGCTAAGAGTTTATCACCTGTGGAAAAATTTGTCAAAAATAAATTTTTATATTAATATAAATCCACAGAATATGAACAGGCTATGAACATTTACCAATTGGCAAAGCATTTTACATTAAAATTTTTTATGTTATCCTTTTTATATACAATCTTCTTCTATTAATTTCAGGGGAACTTATGAATACTCAACAAATTTGGCAGGCCGTGCTTGGCGAATTAGAAATATCTTTAAGCAAGGTTAATTTTACAACCTGGTTTAAAGGAACTTTTATTCTCGAATCTAGCGATGATTCTATTACTATTGGAGTTCCTAATGCTTTTACTAAAAGCTGGTTGGAAAAAAAGCATACCAGCGATATTCTAAAGGCTCTACGCAACATAACTGAAAAAGAAATAAAAAAAATAAATTTTAAAGTAGCTTCCATTAAAAAAAACGAGCCTCAGGAAATAGAAGCTTCCACCCAAAAAGATGACGCTTTTTCTTCAATTAATATAATTCAAGACATAAAAGTCCCTGGGGAAAAAGAAAATGTAAAAAATTCGTATGGCTTAAATCCTAAATATACTTTTGATACTTTTATAGTGGGCAAAAACAATGAATTGGCAAGGGCAGCTTCTTTAGCTGTTTCTGCCAGCCCAGGCTCTGCTTACAATCCTCTCTTTATCTATGGGGGTGCCGGTCTGGGAAAAACGCACTTGCTGCAGGCGATTGGGCATGAATGTTTAAAAAAATACCAGCAGAAAAAAATCCTCTATATTACCTGTGAAAAATTTACCAATGATTACATTAATTCTGTTTATACTGGCAAAGCATCGAATTTTAAAGATATTTACAGATCCGTTGACTTGCTTTTAATTGATGATATTCAATTTCTGGCCGGAAAAGAAGGGACCCAGGAAGAATTTTTCCATACTTTCAACACTTTACACCAAAACAATAAGCAAGTCGTTCTTTCTTCTGACCGCCCGCCTAAATCAATCCCTTCTTTAGAAAACAGGCTTTTAACTCGCTTTGAATGGGGAATGATCGCTGATATTTCCTCACCTGATTTGGAAACTCGCTACGCCATCTTAGAATCAAAATTACAAGAAAAACAATATCTTTTAGAAAAAGCCATTTTAACTTATTTGGCGACAAACATTTCCAGCAATATTCGGGAGCTAGAAGGAGCTTTAAACAGAATTATAGCTTTTCATCAACTAAATAACACCCCCCCCACACTAGATTCTGTCAAGAAAATATTATCCGGACTAACGACTAATTTACAAAAAAAATCATTATTGCCCAAAGATATTATCCATACTGTATCTAATTTTTACGACATAGCCATCGATGACTTAATTGGCAAATGTCGAGAAAAAAAACTAGTAATCCCAAGGCAAATAATCATGTATTTATTGCGAAATGAAATAAATAGTTCTTTTCCTTTTATAGGCCAGGAGTTGGGAGGACGTGACCATACTACAGCTATGCATGCTGTAGCAAAAATTCAAAATGATTATGATAATGACGAAAGAATACGCAGAGAAATAGAACAAATTCGCCAAAGGCTCTACAATTTATAAAAAAAGCTTTGTTGTGTAAAAAATGTGATAAACCCAAGTTTTTTATGTTAATATTTTGAGTAAATTTTACGGCTAATTTTTAAAGGGGGTTTATATTTTAAAAATCGCACACAGCCTATTCACAACTTCATTATTGTCTTTTCCAAAACATATCAACAGCGTTTTTTATAAAATTTCTTAATAAAAATCCTATTTTTACAAATATCCACAATATATATTATTAAAATTATTTTTAAATATATTTAATTAATAAATAATACTTTTACTTTTATGAAAATATCTTGCACTCAAGAAAATTTAAACCAAGGGCTTAATATAGTTGCTCATATCGCCAGCAAAAATACTTCTTTGCCTATTTTAAATAATGTTTTAATTAAAGCAGAAAAAAGTGTCTTAACGTTAATTACAACCAACCTAGAGATAGGGATAAGCTTGCAATTAAGAGGCAAAATTGAAAAAGAAGGCAGTTTTACTGTAAACTCTAAACTGTTAAATGATTATATTAATCTTTTACCAAATCAAAAAATAGAAATAGAGTTAATCGGCGATAATTTTGAAATAAAAACAGAAAAACAAGAAACCAAAATAAAGGGCAGTAGCGCTGAGGAATTTCCTTTAATTCCCATGGTTGCAAAAGAAAACCCCTATCTTTGTAAAGTAGACGATGTTTTAAAAGCATTTTCTCAGGTGTTGTATGCTGTTTCATTTTCAGAAACAAGACCAGAAATTTCCGGCATTTATTTTAATTTTAAAGATGAATTTTTAACCATGGCGGCAACAGACAGTTATCGTTTGGCGGAAAAAATTATAAAACTTAAAGACAAAGCAGGGGATGAAAAAGAAATAATAATACCATCAAAAACAGCCCAAGAACTTTATCGGGTTTTAAGTAATATAACTAGCTTAAGTGAATTGTCTTCCAGAGAATCCGGAGAAAAATTATTGGAAATTTACTTTGAGGACAATCAGGTTCTTTTTGTTTGCGATAACGTTGAATTAGTCTCCCGTATTATTGAGGGACAATATCCTAATTATAAGCAAATAATTCCAACCGCAAATAAAACAAAAGCCCTGATTAATATTACTGATTTCATAAAAGCAACAAAGACTGCAGCTTTGTTTTCCAGGACAGGGATTTATGATATAAATTTGGAATTTAAAAACGGACAACTAGTGGTTTCGTCGACAAACAACCAGCTGGGAGAGAATAAATCATCATTAGATGTTTTATTGGAAGGCGATGACAATAAAATCGTTATAAATTATAGATATTTATTGGATGGTTTGCAAAACATAGATTCTTCTAGTGTTATTTTTGAAATGATAGATTCTACAAATCCCTGTGTTTTAAGGCCGGCTGAAAGCTTGCCAGAAGGCGAAAAACCGATCGCTGATGCGAATTATCTTTATATTATAATGCCAATTAAACAATAAGTTGGATTAAATGGTATTAACAATAACTAAATAGCCTGACAAAAAGAAGCGGTTTTCACTGCTTCTTTTTTATGCTAAAATCAAAGTAAGACTTATGGATTGTCTAAAAGAAAAAAATTTAACTTTTTGTAATTGCACTTATCCTTGCGATAAAAAAGGGCTGTGCTGTGAGTGTTTAGCTTATCATCGGGCAAAAAAGGAATTACCTGCTTGTTATTTTACGGCTGAACAGGAAAAAACCTATGATCGTTCAATTAAATATTATTTAGCTAACAATTAAAAACATGCCTAAATTAATTTTTGATATAGAAACCATGGGGGAGAATTGGGAATCCTTTGATGACGAGACTAAAAATGCCCTAACAAGCTGGATCAAAAGAGAGGCTTATTCAGAAGAAGCTTATAAGGCGGCTTTAACTAATTTAAAAAACGGGCTTGGTTTTTCTCCTTATACAGGTCAAATTGTAGCCATAGGCGTTTTAGAATTAGAAACAAATAAAGGAGCTGTTTATTATCAGGCGCCAGGTGAAGAGATTGAAGACACAGAAGAAGACGGTATAAAGTTTAAAGTTATGACAGAAAAAGAAATGCTGGCTAGTTTTTGGCAAGGAGTTATTAATTATAATGAATTCATAAGTTTTAACGGCCGCGGCTTTGATGTTCCTTTTTTGATGATCCGATCGGCTGTTCATGAAATAAAACCAAGCAAAGATTTAATGTCACATAGATATTTGAAAAGTCAAAAATTCAACGCGACCCATTATGATTTAATGGATTTATTGACTTTTTACGGCGCGGTTTTGCGCAAGCCCAAACTTCATTTGGTTTGTCGGGCTTTAGGTATAAAAAGTCCCAAAAGCGATGGGGTTGACGGCGATGAGGTTAATCCTTTATTTAAAAATAAAGAATATAAAAAGATAGCCAAATACAATGCAGGCGATTTACGAGCAACAAAAGAAGTTTATTTAAAATGGGACAAGTTTATTAATATTAAATAGGTTAGGATCCTGAAGTTTAAGAGCTTTTTAGCTTAAATTTTCAGCGTTCTGTTTTTATTGTTAAAAATGTTGTGGATTTATATTACAATTAGTGCTTATTTGCTGTTTTCTTTAGCTAATATCGGCGATAAATTAGTAGTTTCGCAGTATAAAACAGAACCCATCGTTTATGCTTTTTATGTGGGTTTTTTAGGTATTGGTACTTTAATTTTTATTCCTTTTGGAGTTATTATTCCCGAAGCCATTCAGTTTTTTTGGTCTTTTTTGGGCGGAATTTTTTTTGTTTTAGCTTTGTTTTCAATGTATAAAGCCATTGAATCAGGAGAAACCACAAAAGCTATTACTTTATTGGGCGGTTCAAGCCCGATTTTTACTTTTCTTTTATCATATTTATTTCTAGGAGAAAGACTGGCTGCCAGCCAGCTTTTGGCTTTTATCGCTTTGGTTTTAGCTATTATTATTATTTCCTGGCCATTAGAGCGTGGATCCAAGAAGCAGCTAAATAAAAAATTAATTTTTTGGGGAATTTGCGCGGGTTTTGTTTTTGCTGGCAGTTTTGTTTTGGCAAAATATATTTATTTGCAACAGCCTTTTATCTCTGGTTTTTTTTGGATCAGAATGGGCGGATTTCTAACAGCATTAATAATAGCTTTGATTCCTAAACATAGAAAATTGATAAAAATTGACTGGCAAAGACCTAAAAAACAAAAAAGCAGCTTGATTCTTGCTATTCAGGCTTTTGGCGGTTTGGGTGTTTTGGGACAGAACTATGCTTTTTCTTTAGCTAGCGCGACATTGGTTAATGCTTTACAAGCAATTCAATATGCTTTTGTTTTTGTTTTGGCCAGCTTGCTTGGCTTTAAAATCCCTGCCTTGAAAGAACCATTAAATTGGCGGCAAATTTTACAAAAAATTTTAGCTATTATTTTAATAGCTGTGGGCTTGTATTTTATAATTTTATAACAAATAATATGAAAAAAAACATGACGGGCTTAAAAATTTTTTTTGTCATAATGGCGGGATTAATAATAGTTTTGATTATAGGCTATTTAATTTTAGCTTCCCGCAGCTATAATCCTAACCGCCAAATAAAATATGGAGTGACTTTTTCTAAAAAATTTGCCTTGCAATTAGGGTTGGACTGGCGAGAGTCTTATTTGTCTGTCTTGGATGATTTGCAGGTAAAATATTTAAGGCTGCCTGCTTATTGGGAGGATATTGAGCCAGAAGAAGGACAATATTTTTTTGAAGATATAGATTGGCAGATTAGCGAAGCAGAAAAAAGAGATGTTAGGGTTATTTTGGTTGTTGGTCGGCGTCAGCCGCGTTGGCCAGAGTGCCATGATCCAAAATGGGTTGATTATGTAACCAAGACTGATGCCCGTAAGAGCGTATTAAAAAATATTGAGATTGTGGTTAATAGGTATAAAAATAGTCCTGCGCTAGAAATTTGGCAGGTAGAAAATGAGCCTTTTTTAGATTTTTTTGGCCGCTGTCCTCATCTGACTAAAAAAGAGTTGCAAGAAGAAGTTGATCTGGTTAAATCATTGGACAGGCGCAAAATTTTGATTACTGATTCAGGAGAATTAAGCACTTGGCACCCGGCTATAAAAATGGGGGATTTGTTTGGTACCACAGTATATAGAGTTACTCATAATAAATATATTGGCTATTGGCGTTATTTTTTTATCCCAGCTTCTTATTATCGGGTTAAAGCGGCTTTTTGGGGCAGACCAATAGAAACAACCTATGTAGCCGAACTTCAGGCAGAGCCCTGGTTTCCCAATGGTCCTTTAGATACGTCTTTAGACCAGCACTACCGCTCAATGGATATTGATCAGTTGATTAAAAATGCGGAATATGCAAGAAAATCCAATTTGGAAAGAGCTTATTTCTGGGGTGTTGAGTGGTGGTATTGGCTGAAGAAAAATCATAGTGATGATTCTATTTGGAATGAGGCAAAAAAATATTTTTAAAGTTTCATCCTTGTTTGAGCTAAAATAAAAAGACGACTTTTAAAAGTCGTCTTTTTTGGTGATGCTTTATTTTAATCCGCTATTCTTTGTTTTGGTATTAATCTAAAATATTTATCAATAATTTTTCTGTTTGGGTTTGGCTGCCATCTTTCTCTTCTAATTGAGCATAGATTTCATATTGGCCTGGCCCAGGAGTGTTTTGCCAGACAATACTTAAGTGCTCTTGTGGAAATTCAAACAACTCGCTAATTTTATTCCCGTTGTAATAGAAAATAGCTTTTTGCAGATCAGTAATTTTTGATAAAGTAAAATCTATATTTAATGGAAAATTAGAAGAATAAAAAGACGCGTTTTGGCGCGGGTTTAGCCAATCAATCTGCGGTGGCAAGGTTGGCAACTTTAAGTTAAGTTCGATTTGGACAGAATTTGAATTGTCAATATCATCAAAAGCAGTAACCTTTAATTTATGGTAGCCATTGTCAATATCTAAAGAATTAACTTGAAGTGAAAAAGGATAATTTCTGGCAACGCCAATAACCTGACCATTTATTTCGTATTGGACGCGGCTGATTCCGCGAGTCGCACTGGTTTTCACTTCAAAATTAAGAGGATAATTTTCAATCATTTGGTTATTTTGGGGCGAGATTAACGTTAGGGTGGGAATATTTCCCGGAATATGCAGATCATCATATTCTTCAGGAGGCAGGTCATAATCATATGTTTCGCCTTTTTCTTCAGCCTGTTTTTTTACCCAGGCCTGAACAGCCTCTTCCCAAATTCGATACATTGGGTCATTTTCTGGATTTTCCGGCGCGGGCCCGGCAGGATTGTTTTTGTCTATATAATGCAAGATGCAGTGGTCTTGGCGGTATGTTCTTTTTTCTATAAAAGACGCGGGAGTAAGAGGCGTCGCTAATTTGCCAGAAGCCTTGTCTATTTCCACTTCAATTTTGCCAGTAATTTCTCCTCGTAAAACAGGATGTAAATCGGGATTAATTTCAGCCGGTTCTTTGAATGTTTCTACTGGTGTTCCGGCTAAAGTTTTTCGCATGTATTCATTCCAGATAGGAGCTGCAACATTAGATCCGTCAGCGCTGCTGGACATATTTGTTCCATCGCTATTACCAACCCAAACCCCGGTTACAAAAGAAGGGGTGTAGCCCACTGTCCAAGCGTCTTTATTGTCATTGGTAGTGCCGGTCTTAACCGCAACAGGACGGTCTGTTAAAGATAAATTAGGATTATCGCCAAAAATAAAGGAGCGCGCCTGGGCATCTGTTAAAATATTGTTAATTTGCCTGACTGAATTTTCACCATAAACCTTATGTTTTTTAGGTTTAAATTCCTCTAAGAGGTGCTTTCCTGCTTTATTTTCAATTTTTAAAATAGCAAATGTTTCTGCTCTTTCACCATCTCTGGCAAAAGCAGAAAAAGCGCCTACGTGATCAAGCAGTTTTACTTCACAGCCTCCTAATACCAAAGACAATCCGCATTGGCTCTCAGGTGTAATAGTAGAATAACCTAATTTCTGCATTAAATTTATGACGTATTCATAGCCGGCTAGATATAATGTTTTAACAGCAGGAATATTTAAAGAGCCGGCTAATGCTTGTTTAATTGTAACTGGTCCTCTTTCTTTTTTATCATAGTTTCTGGGCTCGTAAGGCTTGGGAGAAGAAGGAAAAGAGGTAAAAACATCGTAGATAACAGTTTTTGAAGTAAAACCTTTTTCAAAAGCAGCAGCATAAACGATGGGTTTTATTGATGATCCTGGTTGACGCGGTCTGATAGCAACGTTAACTTGGCCAGAGATTGTCTCATCTTGAAAGTTTTGAGAACCTACCATGGCTAAAATTTCACCTGTTTTTGCGTCAATAGAAACCAAGGAAGCATTGGTGGCATTGTAGCCAATATTTCTTTCATTAGCGTTTTTAACAGCTTCTTCCGCTATTTTTTGTTTTTCCAAATCTAATGTGGTAATAACTTTTAATCCCCCTTGTTCTATTGATTTTTCACCAAGTTTTTCCGCTAGCAGCTCCCTTACATAAAAAACAAAATGAGGTGCTGTAATATTGGCGATTTTTTCTTTTTTAAATTCCAAAGGCTGTTGTTTTGCTTCCTCGGCTTTTTCTTTGGTGATAAACCCAACCTTGACCATTTCGTTCAAGACCCAATGTTGCCTATTAATCAATTTATCTATATTTGAACCATAAGGAGACAGTCTTGTCGGCGCTTGAGGCAAGGCCGCTAAAATAGCTGCTTCTGCCAGAGTAACATCTTTGGCTGATTTGCCAAAAAAATAATTAGAAGCTGATTCAACTCCGTAATTAACAGAGCCGTAAGGTATTTCATTGAAATACATTTTTAGAATTTGATCTTTGGTGAATTTTTTCTCCATTTGGTAGGCAAGGATCCACTCTTTAAACTTGCGGGAAATTTTTCTTTCACTAGTTAAAATAGCATTTTTGATCAATTGTTGGGTTAGTGTTGATCCGCCTCTGGTGCCACGGCCTCGCAAAGGATCCAAAATTACGCCCTGAACAATAGAAAATATGTTTATTCCTTTATGTTCGTAAAAATGCTTATCTTCTGCAGCAATAGTGGCTTTGATAATATGATCAGAAATTTGGTCAAGTTCTATTATTGTTCTTTTTTCATCGCCATGTATTTCCCAAAGCAGGTTTTCACCGGTGCGGTCATAAATTTTGGTAGATTCAGCCATAACCCTATCGATAACTTTGTTTGGATCCGGCAAATCTTTAGAATACCAGGCTAAAGCGCCAATAAAAACAATCCCGCTTAAAAGGGTTCCAGCGATAAATAAAGCAACTAGCCAGGAAATAAATATTTTTGTTGTGTTTTTTTTCTTCACACTCCTTATTTTTTTTATTTTGTTTTTTTTCCCTTGCTTGCTGTATTTTCGCCAATTTTTAGGTGATTTTGTCAGTTGCGAAATAGGCATATAATTTATTTACTTATTGGTTATTTTATGATGAGGCTATTATAGCTTTTTTAAAAGATAATTTCAAGCATTAGGGCTTGGTTTTGTCTAAAAAATTTTTACTTTGCAAATAAGTTAAGGCAATGGCCAAGGCGTCAGCTGCATCATCTGGCTGGGGAACTTTTTTTAATTGCAGCAAAATTTTAACCATGTTTTGGACTTGGCGCTTATCAGCCTGTCCATAACCGCAAACAGCTTGTTTTATTTGCAGCGGGGTGAATTCAGCCAGCGGTAATTTATTTAAAATTGCTGTTAGCAAAATTACGCCTCGCGCCTGGCCGACATTTAAAGCGGTTTTGACATTTTTGCAGAAATAAAGCTGTTCAACCGCAATTGTCTGAGGTTTATATTTTTTTATTATTTTATTTAAAGCCTTATGCAGATATTTTAAACGTTCAGAAAAAGCTTGTTTGTTTGAGGTTGTAATTATTCCATAATCTAAAACTTCTAAGTCTTTGTTTTTTTCTTTAATTAAAGCAAAACCAGTCGTAGCAAAGCCAGGGTCAACGCCTAGTATAGTAAAAATTTTTGGCGATTTTTTCTTCATATTATCTATATTTTAACAAATTTTATTATTATTGACAAAAATAATAAGTTAAGCTATAATTTAGCGTTAATGGTCTTTAACATTTAATAGATTGTAAATCAAGGAGGGAAACATGAAAAAATTGATAGTTTATTTGAGCTTGATTGGATATTTTTTTACGCCCCAGGCCCACGCCATAGTTGGCGTTAAAACATTGGCTTTGGATTACAATGGCTATAATCTACAGATCATGATTTGGTATCCGGCCAAAGTTTCAGAGGCAAATGACCTTTTTGGTTATTATGATTTGGTCAAAGGCCAGGCGGTTTTAAATGCGTCGGTTCAAAGCGGAGAACATCCTTTAGTCTTATTTTCGCACGGCCTGGGCATGTGTTCTTTTCAGTCGGTTTTTCTGGCGGAATTTTTGGCTGAAAATGGTTATATTGTGGCAGCGCCTGATCATGATGATGCAGCCACGTGCCACATTGGCGGCGGCAGTGATATTAGCAATTGCCAGCTGACCAAGACCACTTTAAAAAGCATGGGTAATTTGGACAAGAGTGTTTTGGAACTTTTTCCGGATAAAATTCACTATTTGACGGATCCGGCTTACCGGCCGCAACAAATCAGTGCGGTGATTGACGGACTTTTGGCTGATCCGGAATTTGGTCAGCTGATCAATCCTGATAAAATCGGGGTCATGGGGCATAGTTTTGGCGGCTGGACAGCAGAGGCTCTGGCTGGCGCCGAGATTGATTGCCGCAATACTGATTCTTACGCGCTGTCTGTGTGCGAGGCGCTGGATAAAGAGCTGACAACAGCAGTTAATAACCGTAAGATCTGCTGCCAGCCGCCTTATCGCGGACAGATTAGTCATTTTCGCGATCCCAGAATTAAAGCAACAATAGCTTTTGCGCCTGGCAGTTTTATTTTTCCGCATTACGGCGCTTGGAACATACAAACACCTATTATGTTTATTTCTGGAGATTATTTTGAAGTGGATTTTTGGACCAATTTACAGCTGCCATATAATCTGACGGTTCAGCCCAAATATTTGTTGATTTTTCAAAATGTCGGTCACATGACTATCAGCGATTTGATTTATTATAGACCAGGAGCGCCTTTACTCAAACAATTTTGGTGCTATGGTCGTAAAAAAGCATTATATCAAGACTGGAGCCTGGCTTTTTTTAGAAAATATCTGGAAAATGATAATTCTATATTTTGGTTAAATTCAAAAAAGCCATTCTGCTTATCTATATTTTTGGCTGAAAAGTAAAAACAAAGGACGATCCATTGCGGTCGTCCTTTTATAATTTTTAAAATCGGGCTGGCTTGTAAGCAATAGAGGAAATGCAAGCTTGCATTCCCTGTAAGGCATCATATAGATTAGTTGATTACTTTATTCATTTAAATTAGTATAATAATCGTCAACGTCTTCCTCATCTTCTAATGAGTCAAAAAGACTCTGGAGTTTTTCTTTTTGTTCTGATTCAACAGAAACTGTTTCTTTGGCTACATATTCTATTTCTGCGTAATCAATTTCTAGTCCTAAATTTTCAAAACCCCTCTTAATTTTTTGCAAATCTTCTTTATGGCTGTAAACAACCCAAGAATCTGCTAATTTTTTAATGTCCTGAGCTCCCAGATCAATAATCTGTAATTCCAGCTCTTCAGAATTTTTACCAGCTAATTTTTCATTTTCAATTCTAATTACGCCTTTTTGTTCAAATTGCCACATGACAGCATTTGGCCCTGCTAAAGAGCCGCCGTGTTTAGCTAAAATATGTTTAATTTGTTGGCTAGCGCGATTTTTATTATCAGTTAAGCATTTGATAATTAAAGCCACGCCTCCGGGCCCAAATCCTTCATAAATAATTTCCTCAATAACTGACCCCTGAAGTTCTCCAGTGCCTCTTTTAATGGCTCTTTCTATATTGTCCTTAGGCATATTAGCTGCTTTGGCTTTGTCTATGGCCAGCCGTAATGAAAAATTAGAGGCTGGATCGCCTCCTTTGTCTTTAGCTGCTATTGTTATGGCTTTGGCTAATTTTGTGAATAAAACAGCTCTTTTGGCGTCAGTCGCAGCTTTTGCTCTTTTAGTTGTTGCCCACTTGGAATGGCCGCTCATAAGTTGGAAAGTTTAAAGTAGAAACTTATAAACTTTAAAATTTTATACTTAATTAAGTTATATTGATTTTATAAAATTTTTAAGATTTTTTCAAGTTTAAAAAATTATATCCACAGATTTTCCTTGATTTAATTTTTAAAGCTGATATAATGATAAATAATTAGATAATAATCCATCTTAAATATATTTTTTATAGCCCTGCGAAATTGTTTTACACCCATGCCTAGTAATGCAATTTAGCAGGGTTTTTTTATTTAAGTTAGAGCAGCTTAAGTTTTTTAAAAAACATAAAGGATAGGTTAAATTTGTAATTTTGTAATATAGATAATGTTTGCAGATAGTTTATGTATTTGTATCATTTTGCTATAATTTAAATATGAGAAAAATTAGTAATTTTGGCCTAAAATTAAAAAACCTGATTATCCAAAATCAGTTCATTTTATATTTATTTATTTTTTTTACAGCCTTTTTTGTTTGTCTTTGGATAAACTCTTTCCCTAGTTTTTTGGATCCAGATTCTTTTTATCATTTAAAAATATCAAAATTGATTGCCGAGCAAGGCCCTATTTTTGATTTTCCTTGGCTGCAATATACTGTTTTGAAAGAATATTATATTGACCACCACTTTCTTTATCATGTCTTGGCAGTGCCTTTTATTGAGATAATGGGAGATTTTGCCGGCTTTAAATTTTATACTGTTGTTTTGGCTTCCTTGTTTGTTTTTCTTTCCTACATAATCTTTAAAAAAGAAAAAATAAAATGGCCAGAAGTTTTTGTTTTGGTTATGCTTTGCGCGCCAGCATTTCTTTTCCGCATTTCTCTGGCCAAAGCTACAGCTTTTTCTTTGATTTTACTTTTTTTCGGCATTTATTTTCTTTTTAAGCGAAAATACTGGCTTTTGGCTATTATTTCTTTTTTTTATGTCTGGTCTTATGGCGGATTTTTGTTGCTTTTGGTTATGGCTCTGCTTTATGCTTTGGCTGAAGCCATAGACCAAACTTTTATAAACAAGCCGCTTTGGCTGAAATTACGGAATTTTATCAAAGCAGGAAGATTTAAAGTTTATTTTTTTGTTTTTATAAAGAGTTTATTTTCATTTGAAAATATTAAAAAGATTACAGCTCCTTTGGCAGGAATTTTGGCGGGTTTGATTATAAATCCTTATTTCCCCCAAAATCTAAAATTTTACTGGCAGCAGATTTTTGAAATTGGCATTATTAATTATCGCGGTTTGGTTAATGTGGGCGGTGAATGGTATCCTTATCCAATTTCGCAATTAATCGCTGATAGCGGCATAGCCATTATTTTTGGCATAGTGGCTTTGATTTTCTTTTTTATTTTTTATAAAAATCAAAACAAAAAAAGCATTTTTTTCTTTTTTTCATTTTTGTTCTTTTTTGTCCTGACTTTAAAATCCAAGCGATATGTGGAATATTTTGTTCCTCATTTGGTTTTCTTTTCCGCTTTCACTTTTAGTCTTATTTTGGAGAAAGTAAAGTTGGGTAGATTTTTAAAAGATTTTAAAAAAGAAAATTATGTTATTGGGACAGTCGCTATTTTCGTTTTAATTTATACAGTGATTCTTTTTCCTCTGATTATGGCTAAAGACGTTTATATTACCAGGCAGACGTTTAAAGGCGGGATTGGTTTTCAGCTCTTTGCCGGCGTGTCTGGCTATTTGAAAGAAAATGCCGCGCCTGCTGAAATTATTATGCATACAGACTGGAGCGATTTCCCTATGCTTTTTTACCAAAACGATCAAAATTATTATATTATGGGATTAGATCCGACTTTTATGTATAAATATGATCCGGATTTATATAATCTTTTTGCTGAGATAACTACGGCCCAAAAAAACGATAATTTGCATCAGATCATAAAAGAAAATTTCAGAGCCTCGTACTTTATTGTTAGTCAGAGTAGAAAAAGTTTGGATTTTAATTTGCAAAATGACGGCAATTTTATTAAGGTTTATGAAGATAATGAAGTTAAATTATATAAATTAAAGTAAAATAATGAAAAATTACACCTTAAAGCAGCACTTTTTCATTTTTTTAGTAATTTTAGCGGCTATTTTTTTGAGCACCTCGCCTTATATTGTCGGTTATTTTTTGTCTGGGGACGATTTTTTTGCCGGAAGCAATCATTTGAACAGTAGCGATGTTAATATTTATCTTTCTTATATAGAACAAGTTAAAGCAGGCAGATACTTAGTTGGTAATTTATTTACTTCAGAATCTCAAAGTTTTATTTTCTTTACTCCCTTATGGCTGCTTTTGGGATTAATAGGCAAATTATTAAATATAAATAGCATCTTGCTTTTTCATTTGGCTCGCGTAATTTTTGGTTTTTTATTTCTTTATTTTATTTTTTATTACTTTTTAAATTTATTTTTTAAAAAATTTTTTGATAAAATGATAGCTTTTTTGTTGATAATTTTTTCTTCGGGAATTGGCCTCTTTTTTAAACCCCCAACTAAAGGCTTAATTCTTGATGAGGAATATGTCATAAATTATTTTCCCGTAGATTTGATTTTCCCTGAAGCCAATACTTTTTTAAGCTTGGCACATTCTGGTTTGTTTATTTTATCCCTCCTTTTTATAGTGCTCGTTTTTTATTTGTTTCTTAAGGAGAATAAGAGTAAATTTTATTATATTTTTATTTTTGGTATTAGTTTGCTTTTGGGGTTTATGCACACCTATGATTCCCTGGTAATTTTAGCTGTTTTGGCCGTATATTTTATAGTCAGTTTTATTTTTCGTGACTTAGAATTAATTTTAGAATATAAAAATTATATTATAAAGTATGTTTGTTTGGCATTGGGATTTTTACCCTCATTTATATATTTTTATTTTATTGTGCGAAAAGAACCCGCCCTTTGGGGCTGGATAGAGCAGAATATCATTTATTCACCCCCGTTTAGGAATTATTTATTGGGTTATGGATTGTTAATTTTTTTAAGTATTATCACTTTATTTCTATTTAATAAAAAGGAAAATAAATTTGTATATTTTTTGCTTTGTTGGGTTTTGACTTTGCTGGTTTTGGCTTACATTCCTTTAAATTTTCAAAGGAAGCTGATAAATTCTTGCCATCTTGGGCTGGCAATTTTGGCAAGCTACGGTTTTATTTTTTTAATTAGAAATGTTTTTAAAATTTTTGGGCACAATTATAAAAGCATTTTAATAACAATCATTTTTTTTATTTTTTTGAGCCTATCTAGCTTGTCGTTTGTAGTCACGCTTATTTGGAATTATCAAAATCAGCGAGAATATTTTTATTTCCCCCAAGCATATTATCAAGCGGTTTTATGGCTTAAGCAATATTCAGGGCAAAATGAAGCGATTTTAGCTGAGGTGACAAATGGTAATTTTTTACCGGCTATTAGCTCAAGACCTGTTTACTTAGGACATAGGCATCAAACTATTAATTGTAATGATAAAAATCGATTGTTAGGCGATTGGTTTTTTCAAAATAATAATCAAGATCAAGTTAAAGCAGATTTTTTGCATAAATATAATATTAATTATATATTTTATACTGACAGAGAGCGCTTTTTAGGCGATTATAATTTAGAAGAAGCGGATTATTTAGAAAAAGTCTTTTTTAATAAGGAAGTTAATATTTATAAAGTTAAATAAGTATGAAGATTTTAATAGCCATCCCGGCTTATAATGAGGAAAAAATTATCAGAGAAAATGTTTTAAAGCTTTTTAATTTTTTAGATCAAAATTTAGGCGGTTATGATTACAAAGTCATTATTGCTGATAATAATTCAGGCGATCAGACTGGATCAATCGTTAAAGATTTAGAAAAAAACATAGAAAAGCTTGAATATTTTTATCTTAGCCAAAAAGGCAAGGGCCTGGCTGTTATGCGCGCCTGGCAAAAATTTCAAGCAGAGTTTGATATTTTTGTTTTTATGGATGCTGACTTATCCACTAATTTAAAAGCCTTGCCTTTTTTGATTGAAGCAATTAACCAGGGTTATGACATTGCCGTCGGTTCACGCTATTTGAAAGGTTCAGAAACAGACAGGTCATTAGGCCGTAAATTTTTTTCTTTTGGCTATCGTTTGGCGCTAAAAATAATGCTTGGCATGAAAACCAAGGATTTGTCCTGTGGTTTTAAAGCCTGCAATCAGAAAGTAATCAAAGAAATTTTGCCGCAAATTGAAAACCAAACCTGGTTTTTTGACACGGAGATGGTTTGGTTGGCTGAAAAAAAGGGCTATAAAATAAAAGAAGTGCCGGTTCATTGGCGAGAACCGCGCGGGCATGAAGATAAAACCAGGGTAAATTTGCTTGGCGTTTCCTGGCTTTATTTGAAAGAAATCTGGCGCTTGAAAAAGAGGAAAGCTTAATAATTTTTTTTTTAAAAAAAGCAAAAGCAAAATTAGAGTTTCATTTTTAAGAAAATAGCCGTGCCGTCTTTTTTTTATTTTTTCAAGGAAAAAATAACTGGGAGTTTTTTATTTCAACTAGAAAAAATATTTAGAGATTGTTTGGATTTAATAGTTACAAGGTTAATCAATGGCAATTTGGCTGATAATTTCGGCTTTATCCAAAATATTTTTAACGCTGCCAAGGCCGTCTAATTCCAGGCCGCCGGCCAAATCCAGAATTTTTAATTCTTTTATTTCTGGCAGGCTGAAAAAATTCATTTGCACGATTTGTTTTTTTTGCCACTCGCTTGTCGGGTATAGTCCGTAGCCAAGGGGATAAATTTTATCGTTGATTTGAATAAAATAGTTTTTATCAATTTGTGCCAGGGCTTGGAAATATAAAGAGGTTGTCTCTGTTTCCTTATTTAAGGCTAAAAATTCCAGCTCGTGGTTAATTTTTTGTTTTAGGCTGGGCTCAATTTGAAGGGGAAGCGATTCATGAATTTGGTATAAGCTAAAATTATCTTTTTCAAGGTTTTTTTGCCATAGGGCCAGGTTTTTCTCGGCTTTTTTTAATTTAAAATCATGGCCAGTGATTATCTCCCGCAAATTATTGCTACCTTTATAATAATATGGGCTGGCGAATTTTTCATATTGCAGGTGAAAGGTGATAAAATCGTCAAAATTAATCAAAAGATACTGGGTATCATTAGGTATTTTATAATCTCCAGCGCCGTATTGTTGACGGCCGAGAAAAAGATAATTTAAAGAATAAATTTGTTTTCCGGATGATAAGTTGGGAATCAAATCATAAGTAGCAACCACTGAAGCTCTAGGCGGAATTTGATTAACAAAAATTTTTTTCAGCTTGGCTTCTTGATAATCAAGCGCGGCTATTTTTTGGGCAAAGGACGGCAATGGGCCCAGGACTAAAAAATTATAAACTATGCCGGCAATAATAAGCAAAGGCAGCAGGTTTTTGTATTTTTTTGAAAAATTAATCAGTTTGGGATTGCTTGTCAGGATTTTTAAAGAAAAAATGGCGGCAATTGTCATGGCTGTTAAAAAAACCGTACCATAATGGGTCCTTAGGATTAATTCTCCGGAAGCAAAACCTAAAATAATCTGCAAGAATGCTCCCAAAGCCAAAAGCAGGTATTTGGGCCTGCAAAGAGGAATAAAAAGAAAGACTAAAAAAAAGCCTAAAATCAGCTCTAGATTGGATAGAGTAAAAACATGCTCCAAAACCAAAGGGAATTTTAAAAATAAATTTTTAAAAATTTCCCAAGGCGTTTGGCCCAGCCATTGGTAATAGATTAAAAATTTATAGCTTTGGCTGGCTGAAAAATAAGAAACTATTTTTAAAGCTGTAAAAAAATAAAGAGGCGCAAGCACAATGGGAGCCAAAATCCATTTTAGCTTTTTTTTGTCAATCAAGGCCAGAATGCCAAACATAAAAACAACAAATGAAACATCCTCGCGAACCAGCAGGCTTAAAATAGCAAAAGCGAGAAAAGGCGGAAATTTATTCTGGTCATAAAAATAAAATGTCCAAAAGATAAAAAAAGGCGCCAAAGCCAGGGCGTGGAATTCAAACAAGTTAATATTTAAAGTGACAGGGTTAAAAAGATATAAGGCAATAATTAAAAGGGTTAGCCGGGGGTTTAAATGTTTTTTAGCGATTAAATAAAGGGGAATGCTGGCAAAAGCCAAAAATAAGGTTTGTAGTAAAAGCAGGCTAACAGGTGATTTTAAAAGGCTATAAAAAGGCACCAGTAAAAAAATAATTAATTCAAAATGATCGCCTAAATAAGAAGTGGGATGGATCGTGAATTGGTAAAGGTTGCCAAGGCTGGAATTATAAAAGACTTGGTTAAAAATCGCCAGGTCCAGGCCATTGTATTGAAAAGTAAAATACTTAAAAAGGCAGATTGCAAAAACAAAAATAATATAGCTTATTATTAAAATTTTCAAAATTTTTGCTAAATTTTCCCAGTTTAAATTTTTTAAATAAGAAACCATGATTTATAATTTTTAGCCTGCCATTGGCATTATACAGGGCTTTGGTCAAGAAAACAGGGTAGAATGTTGCTAATTTTAGCTAATTTAAATTTGTAAGTTATCTAAATATATTTATATTTTACCTTAATTTCAAGTAAAAGAAAAGGCTTTTGTTTTAGGCAACCACATATGGCGGTTTTTAGAATTAAATTTTCAAAGCTTCATTTGGTGTTAAGCCTTTTAGTCCACAATGCTCTAAGTTATTGTAATAATCATTCCAGATACGAATTTT
>OMKS01000677.1_pt1 | contig 31399 bp, 27 predicted proteins | sample 1674721 | NCBI WGS metagenome assembly OMKS01 (sample SAMN06264996, study PRJEB25208) | sediment metagenome | isolation source: hot spring sediment | place: USA: California | collected 2014-09-02 | reverse complement strand
CTTATCAATAAATAGAACCGTCCCCTTTATCCTGAACCGTCCCCTTTATTCTTTAACCTCAACAACAAACGGATTTTCGCCAGCCCATATAGTTTCCCACTTATCGCAGCTGTGCGTTGTGCTGAATTCTGTCCCGGTTGCACCTTCCGGAGTCGGTGGAACAAGCTTCAATATGAAACCATCATCAGAAAACTGTTTCCATGTCGTTCCACCATTATTGGGATTATCGAATTTGGCAAAATTCGTCCAGTAGTCCATCATGGTATCAGAAAGAGTCACCTGATCAGCGTTGCCTCCGCGGGCACCAACGGAGCCAAAAACATACTGAATTTCCAGCATGTGTGTCGCCAGCATCTTAAAGGTCGTGACAAAGCCTTCCCCATAAACTGCTGCCAAAATCCCCGCAACGCCTAAATCCAGCCCCGGATTGGGCGCTACTGTGTCGGCAAACCAGTAGGCATAGGTAGGCACCTGATCCGCCAGATAGTCGAAATGGCGCAGCTTGTTGCAGTTGAACAGCCAGTCCGTCTGAAGACTGCCATAAGCTTTGCGGAAAATATCTTCTTCCTCACCGCTTTCCATAAACTGCTTGAATAAATAATAATCTGCAATATCCTCCCAAAGGTCCAGCGCATAAGGATCCCACGCAAATAAATCTTCCACAGCGCCATCATAATCATCTTCCGTGATGTAAAGCATATTCAGCTTGCTGAAATCACCCTCTTCTATTGCGGCGGCGGCTTCAAAAATATCAAGCGCCACAAAGAGGTTGCCTTCGTTAAGATTTCCGCCGAGCATCACCGCACTGGCGTTAATCGTGCCGCCTGCTGACAACACGGATTCAGTGGAAGCAGGCAGAAATTCCGTTTCGGTTGTGGGCACGGGTGTAATCTCTTTTCCTGCCTCATAAATTTGTGCAGCAGTATAATCATCACGCAGGCAGGCGAGAATATCTGACTTACCACCACAAAGGTCGTTAACAACCTCATTGTACCAGGCAGTACGTGCATCTGCTCTGGATATTTGATCCGGATAATACGAGCCGCTCTGGATGATCGCTTTGTTAAACAATTTCGCCGCTGATGGAGAAACCAAAAGAGAAAAAACACTATGACCGCCGGCGGATTCGCCGAATATCGTCACGTTGGTGGGATCGCCGCCGAAGTCAGCAATATAAGCTTGTACCCATTCCAGCGCCTTTACTTGATCTTTCAAGCCGTAATTTCCGGGATCACCCTCCAAGGATTCATGATCCAGAAAACCAAAAAGCCCCAGACGATAATTAACAGTTACCACAATTACGCCTTTTCCCACCAATGCCGGCATGTCGTAGCCGGGATCTGATGAACCGCCGGTGACGAACGCGCCTCCGTGAATCCAGACCATAACCGGAAGCTTATCGTCAGGCTCAGTCCCTTTCGGAAAGAAAACATTTAGAGAGAGGCAATCTTCAGACATCTCGCCCGGGGGGGTAAATGCAGTCGCACCCTGCGGACAGATGTTACCGAATCTTCTTGCGTTAATCTCGCCTTCGAGTTCGACTAGTTCCGGCGGGGCAAATCGCTCCGCCTCGGCATATTTGATGCCGCGGCAGGCAACCATATCGCCCTCATCCGCGCAGGTTAATTCCGCATCCCCTGCTTCAACCGTCGCCGTGCGCTGCAACGGGATAAAAGCACCGTCTCCACCGCTGCTGCCGCAGCCGGCCAAAAGCGCCAAGGCCATAAAAAAAGCCACTACTAAATAAGTAAATCTAAACTTCTTCAACATCTAAAATTCCTCCTTTAAAAAAAATTTTTGATTAGTGCACAGCTTTTCAGCAGTCTCTGGAAAATGCTGGCCCGCTGAACGTATTATTTAAGGCACGAAGCGTGCCAGATGTAAAAATAATTAATAATAATAATGGGTAATGAAGTCAGGGTATTATGATGGAAGGAAAAAAATGCAACTGAAAATTGTGAGGCATGTCTCATAAGTGTGGCGCACACTTGTGTGCAAAGCCACACTTTTTAGTGGGGGTAATCTTCCCCGTTTTTGCCGATTTTGCGGTACAGGGTGCGCCGGTTAATCCCCAAAAGGCGCGCGGCCTTGGCTTTGTTGCCGCCTGTTTTTTCCAGCGCCTCAAAGATTTTCTGCTTGTCCGGCGCGGTATAAGACGCGCCTCTGGCTGTCTCCACGGCCATACCGCGGATATTCACGGGCAGGTCTTCCATGATGATTATCTTCCCCCGGCACAAAATAAAGGCGTGCTCCAGGGCGTGCTGCAGCTCGCGGATATTCCCCGGCCAGGAATATTGCATGAACTTGTTGAGAACGTCGCGCGAAATGCCCTCGATGCCCTTGCCGAATTCCGCGTTAAACGCCGCAATGAAATGGTCAACCAGCAGGGGCAAATCCTCCAGCCTCTCTCGCAGCGGCGGCAGGTTAACCTCCACAACCATCAGGCGGTAAAAAAGGTCTTCCCGGAATTCGCCTTTTTCGACTTTTTGTTTGAGGTTTTTGTTGGTGGAGGCAATCACGCGCACGTCCACCTTGCGCGGCACGGATTCACCCACGCGCTCAAAAACCTTTTCCTGCAAAACGCGCAGAAGCTTGAGCTGAATCAGAGGTGAAATGTCGCCTATTTCATCCAGTAAAATGGTGCCGCCGTGCGCCGCGTCGAAACGCCCCTGCTTGTCCTTGATGGCGCCGGTAAAAGCGCCCCGCACGTGGCCGAATAGCTCGCTCTCCAACAGGCTCTCGGTAAGAGCGGAACAGTTCACGGTAACAAAAGGACTAAAAGCCCTGTGCCCGCTGAAATGCAGCGCGCGCGCGACCAGTTCCTTGCCCGTGCCGGACTCGCCGGTAATGAGCACGGTGGTTTCCAGATTGGCCAAATCCTCCAGCAGACCGTAAATTTCCTGCATTTTTTCGCTGCGGCCGATAATGTTCTGAAACTTGTGCCTTTCGTACAACTCGCGCTCGAGACTGTTCAAACGCGTTATATCGCGGATAACCATAACCGCTCCCGTGAAATTCCCGTGATAATCGAGCAGCGGGGAACTGTTCACGCTGACCAGCTGGCGATAGTGCTGCTGATGGCCGCATTCGATGCGGTATTCGGAAATCTCCTTCTGGTCTTCCAATGTCCGTTTGAGGACGCTGCAGCAGGTTTTGGCGCACAGCTTCAGACACTGCGGAAAGACCTTGCCGATGATATCTTCCATGGCCACGCCGCAGATGACCTGCGTGGATTTGTTGGCCTCGACCACTTTCATCTGCGGATCAACCGTTATCACGGCATCGTTGACACTGTTGAAAATCGCCTCCAGCCGGCGTCGCTGGCTGGCAAACTTACGCTCCGCCTCCACACGGTCGGTAACGTCGCGCTGCACCGACCGGAAACCGACAATCTCTCCCCTGCCGTTTCTGATGGGCGAGACGGAATCTTCCACGGTTCTTCTGGCTCCGTCTTTCCGGATAATATCGTGAACAAACACCAGGTGTTTGCCGGTCTTGTAAACCTTGCCGTACGCCTCGCGAACGACTTTTATCCCCTCCTGGTCTGTGTAAAATTTATAACTTGTGCCGATAATTTCTTCGCGCGTGTATCCCCAGAAACGGCAGCCGGTATCATTGATGTATAAAAGATTACCCTTAACATCAACTTCACCCACGCCGTCCTCAATTTCGTTGAGAATGGACTCATAATTCTTCAGGGTTTCTTCCAGCGTTCTTTTCCTTGCCATGACAGCTTCCCCCTGTTAAGATCAAAAAGTTTAGGAAAAACATTCTCAATAGTCAATGAGAAAAACACCGCGCCCCTTTAATCCCCCGGCACGCGCGCCGGAAAGGGCACAAGCCCGATGAGCTTAGCCGGCGAATGACCTGCCTTGTGATGACAAAATCCCTTACTTATCCTCCGCCGGCGTGGAACATGGCACGGCGGCAAAGAAAAAATATTGACAATATTCTGATTTACAGTATATTACGAAAGTAAGATTATCTGATTTGGAGATAAAACAATGATTACACAACTACGGCGCCGCTCACAGGTAACCCTGCCCAGCGACGTTGTCAAAAAAATGGATTTGCGCGAAGGCGATAACCTGGAAATCGCTGTGGAAAACGACACGATTATCATTAAACCGGTTGTTGTTATCGACCGGGCGCAAGCATGGTTCTGGTCAGCGAAATGGCAGGATTTGGAAAAAGAAGCGGACAGGGATATACGAAAAGGAAAGACTCAAAAGGCAAAAAGCGTCCAAGAACTGCTTCAGAAACTGGATCGATAAAAGATGGATTTTATTTTCACCCAAAGGTTTAAAAAATCCTACAAACAGCTTTCCAAAGACGAACAAAAAACCCTGCGCAAGAAACTTGAATTGATGGGTGAAAATCCCCACCACCCTTCATTGAGAACAAAAAAGGTTCAGGGAACAGGTGCCATTTTTGAATGCAGTATCAACATGTCCGTCCGCCTCACCTGGCAATACGAAGGGGAATCTATACTGCTGCGCGCTGTCGGAAATCATGATGACGTGCTGAAAAAACCATGATTAAATGTTTATTCGGTCTTGTCATTATCCCCCGCCAGCGAAGGACATGCCTTGTGATGACATTCTCTTAGTCATTGCGCCCGGCAGGAACTCCGGCGAATGTTGGATACGCCGGGTAAAAAACCGCCGCAAGCGGGTGAAGCCTTGTCCCGAGTGTAACGAGGGAACTTCAGAGATTCCTTCGTCATTTTGATAAATCACAATTCCTCGGAATGACAAACTATTCATTCTTAGTCATTGCAAAAGAAATGAAGCAATCTCTGCGATGGCTTCGTCATCATACTCCCCGCCCTGGCAGGGAAAATGTCATGGCAATCCACACGCTTGCGGTGCGAAGCAATCCGGCGCCATGACAAATAATGATTAACACAATATCTTAAAGTTCTGCTTTGAAATTTTTGTTTGCCCGGCGGCCGCGCAATTCGGCAAGTTTGCCCCGGTTCCAGCCGGAAATTTTTCCGTAATACTTGGTCAGCCGCGCGATGCCTTCCACTTCCGGCGAGCCGCAGTGAACACAGGAATCGCCCAGCCCCAAAGACGACTTCGCGCAGGACGCGCAGGAGGTGAACTCCGGGGAAAAATCAATCTGACGGTTGGCCGATTTATCGAAAACCGCCCGGATAAAAGAGGCCAGCTCCTCAGCGCCGGGACAGTCCTTGCCCAGTTGCAGGTGTGTGATGACCTCGCCTTCCAGATATTTGTGAAAAATACCTTCATCAATCACCCGGCGCAGCGGCGAAATATCCGCGGAAACATTAAGGTGTGTGGAGTTGGTATAATAAACCGCCCCTTCGGCAATGTCGCCTTTGACAAAACGCCCCGCCTCAGGGGAATGATATTTTAAATCCAGCCGGGCAAAACGGTAAGCGGTGGTCTCCGCCGGCGATTGCTCTAAAACAAACCTCATTTTCTCACCGGCGGCGGCAGCCCGCAGACGGGCGCGCAGATAACGGACAGCTTTCAGGCCGAAATCCAGCGCTTGAGGCGATTCATGAAGCTGGCATCGGGTGTGAATCTGCACCATTTCATTGAGACCCACCAGGCCTACTACATAATAGGAACGGTTCAGGCGCAAAAAAGGATAACCGTCACGGTTCATGGCCAGAAGCGCCAACGGCCCGTTTTCGGCATACGAAAGAAGCCTTTCTAAAAAATCCCTTTTGTGTATGTGCGCCTCCACAGCGCGGTCGCAAAGCCCGTCAAACAGCTCAAATAGCTTCTCTTCGCTGCCGCCGGCGCGATGAGCGGCGCGCGGCAGGTTCAGGCTGACACTCTGCACGGCGGCGGCGCGCACAAGCCAGGGTTTTTTGATTTCTTCCAGATATTCCCTGTCGCCCGGATACCCGGCGCGGCAGCAGGCAAAAGACAAGTTATCCTTTTTTCTGTCCAGAATAAAACACGTGTTTCCCTTGCGCGCTGCCACGAAACAGACCAGCTTCAGAAAATCAGGCGCGCCTTCGGCCTGCCAGAATTCGTCGCTGATATGCACCAGAGGACGCGGCAGGATAAAGGGCGTGCCGCAAGCGTCACCTTCCGCGAAAACTTCCATGAGCGCCGTCGCCAGACGCCGGGCTTCAGAGGCGTAATCGCCGTACCTCTTGCCCGTCGGCTCCCCGCCGGGGCCGATGGCGTCAATTTCCGCCCACTGTGGCGGTATCGTAAAATATAGGTGCATGTCGGTGTAAAGCGCCTGGCCGCCGCGCGTGGCGGCAAGCTGGGAAAATTCGTAAATCATCATCTGCGCGAACTGGCGCAATTCCCTGTCGTCCATCCGGGTAAGATACGGAGCAAAGGAAATATTGAGCGCCTCCCAACCCAGAGATCCGGTAAAATGCCCCTGCAAAATGGCGCTGAAACGCACCATGTGCAAAAGGAGCACTTCGGCGTAGCGGGCGGGGCGGGCCGAGTTAGTCGCCTGCGGCAGATTAAATCCATTGATTTTCAGATATTCCAGCGTCTGACAAAAATTGTAGGGGCGGTCGATGTAACCCAACCCGTGAATGTGAATTTCACCCGCGGCGTGCGCCTCGCCGATATCGGCGCTAAAGACATCGAAAAGGGAAAATTCTTTTTTGATGCCTTCGGCAAAAATCAAATTGGTGCCTTCCGGCGAATGAGGCGTGTTGGCGCTTTCCTTGTTCTGGTGCAAAATAAGCTGGCGCACGTCATAAAGGGGAAAGCCCAGCCGCCCGTGCAGGCGCTGCTCCCTTTCCAGCCCTCTTTCAATAAGCCGCGCGTTGACCAGCTCGCGGATGAGCGCCGTGGTCAAAAGGCCGATGCCCGAAGAAATAATCTGCTTCTCGACTTCTTCGGATATCTGCCAGGCTATCTGCTCGTCAATATCCGCCTCGCGCATGAGCGCGTCCACGATGCGCTGCCTGCTCCACGGCGCAATCTCTTCAGCGGAGGTGCGGACAAAAAGCGTTATGTCTGTGGTTTCGGAAAAATCCTGCATATTAAATGTTTGTCGGTATGGCAACGTCGCCCGCGGCAAGAGCTTTTTCCGCGGCGGCGGATAATTCTTCGTCATAGTCGTGATTAAGCGCGAACACCCGCAGGTGGACAACACGCGCGGGAATGAAACGGTAAATATCCAAAAGCGGCTCCGGGGATGTCTTCTCCGTTACGGGATTGTAAATGTTGATTCTCTTTTCTCTCTCCGTCATGGGATTGAGCGGACGGGGGTCCTGCGCGGCCAAATCCACCCGGAAAGAAATCCTCCTTAGTTTTTTCGGCAGGTTTTCCCTGATGCGCTCCTCGTAATCCTCCGCCCGGAAAAGGCCGACGCCGCGGCGAATCTGGTCCAGCGAAATTTCCGCCACAAACGACATCTTCCATTTTATTTCCCTATCATGGAGCTTTTTCCACTGGGCGGCCAGCCTCTTCTTTTTTCTATCTTTCGAACGCTGCCAGTCTGTGACGTAATTGAACAGGCTCCACTCATCGCAGCGCAGATAATTTTCAAGTTTCGCAAGCGGATTGCCGGGAAAAGTCAAATCCATCGTCTCTGGAAAAATTTCCTGCAGGTGCAAATCCAGCGCGCGCGTGGTGCGGTGAAAATAAACATTACTGTACAGATTGAGCCGCGCGTTAAGAAACCTGCCCAGCGCGGAAATTCCCGACTGGTGCAGGGTAAGACCTTCTTTGGTAAAAAAACTGTAGTAGCGCAGTCGGGGAATATCCACCATGTCCAGCGAAAATCCCGTCATGTAGGCGTCGCGCTGCACGTAATCAAGATTGTCCACGGTGTAAACGCCGGAAAACAACTGCCGCAGCATGCGCAGCCAGCCCGGATGCCGCCGCTCTTCTTTCACCAGCGGCATCTTAATTAAAAAGGCGACAAGATTCGCGTCGAGCTTTTCGCCCCGCGCGAACAGGCCGGAAGGAGAGCGCCGGATGCGGGAAATTTTTTCGCCCAGCTTGTAAATGATAATTTTCCGGCCGACGTCTTCGTGCGTAAGCCCCCAGCGGCTCAAAAAATGGTCGTCGAAAAAATGTCCGTAAGGCCCGTGCCCCACGTCGTGCAGAAGGCCGGCGACCCTGAGCAATTCCTCCACATAATTTTGTGAAGGAACGTCGCGGCAGACGGCGCGCAAGCCGGGATAAACACTCTTGGCGAATTCCCCGGCCATGTGCATTGTCCCTATCGAATGCTGAAAACGGGAATGTTCCGCCGCCGGATAAACCCAGCGCGCGCTCTGCAGCTGGTATATACGGCGCATTCTCTGCATCCAGGGGGAATCAATCAAATCCTTTTCCGTTGTCTCGGATACAGCGGCGCCTTGGGGCACGGTAAAAAGAGCGTACTGGTGAATGGGGTCGGCGATTAACGCCATTCCGTTATAGATATTCTGATTGTCGGATTTAGCTTTTGTCATAAATATTTTTATTAAAACACTACTTGGGCGGCATGCGCAAGGAACCGTCCAACCGGATGCAGCAGCCGTTTAACATCGGGTTTTCAATAATATGCACGGCAAGCAGGGCGTATTCGGACGGTTTGCCCAAACGCCGCGGAAAAGGAACGGTAGCAGCCATTACTTCCTTTACCGATGCGGGCAGCCCGGCCATCATCGGTGTATCGAAAAGGCCGGGAGCAATTGTCGCCACCCTGATGCCGTAATCGCCGCATTCCCGGGCAATGGGAAGGGTCATTCCCACCACGCCGGCCTTGGACGCGCTGTAGGCCGCCTGACCGATCTGCCCGTCAGTTGCCGCGGCGGAAGCGGTATTGATAATCACGCCCTTTTCGCCTTCTTCGTCCGGCGTGTTATTGTTCATCTGCTCGACGGCCAGCCGGATAAGGTTGAACGTGCCGATGAGATTTATCTGCACAACCTTGTTGAACGCTTCCAGCGGCAGGATTCCTTTTTTGCCCAAAACTTTTCCCGGATTGGCAACACCCGCGCAGTTTACGGCAATATTGATTTTGCCGAAGGTATCCACGGTTTTCTGCACCGCCTGCTGCATATCCGTATCGCTGGTTACGTCAGTTTTTATAAAAATGGCGTTTTCCGCGCCGCAGGCAGCCGCTACCTTCTCGCCTCTTTCGGCATCAATATCAACTACCGTAATTTTCGCACCGCGCTTGGCCAGTTCCATTACCGTGGCTTCACCCAGGCCCGAAGCCGCGCCTGTCACGACAGCAATCGCATCTTTGATTTTCATGCTCCCTCCCTGATTCAAGATAATATTTATACTTGTTTTGGTTTTTTTATATATCTGTCAAAATGCCTGGTCATTTCCACCTTCATGCGTTTTAAAAATTCCCGGCGCACGCGGGGAATCTTGAGCAGCAGAATCAATGTGTTGTTAATCAGGCGCCACTTGTAATTTTTCTGCGGAAAATTGTAAAAGCCGTGTTCCTTATAATAACGGTGATCGGCCTGGAAAACCGGACGCAGCCGGCTGTAAACCGCGTCACGGAATATCTTGCCCCCGCCCACGCTGTAAAAGGTGGGCGGCTGTATATAACCCCGGCTGGCGAAATCCACGGCGCGGCCGGCGGCATTCTGCAGGGCGGCGCTTAACTGCCCGGAAGTCCCCGCGTCATCGCTGACAAAACCTATCAGGTTACAGCTCTGCATTTCGATGTAAGCCTTCATCATCTCGCGCAGATTGGTTATCTGGCCGAGCGGCCCGCTGATTACAAAGCCGATTTGCCGGCCCTTGAGCGCGGGCGTGTGGCCTTTGAAGAAGCTGCGGTCGAAAAAGCATTTCCAGGAGGAGGAAAGATACCTGTCGCGCACGGCGCCGGCGAAAAACAGGATGTCCGCCGCCTTGACCTGATTATTGAAAAAATCGACAAAGCCATCCTTTCCTTCGTAAACACAGACGTTATCCATGCCGCATTGCATGCAGCCCAGGCAGCCTCCCTTGATATCGATATCCTTGAGCTGAACCAAATCAGCGGCGGGAGAAAAAGATTCGCGCAGATATTTCACCATCTTTTTCAGGTTGGCGCTCTTCTCGATATCGTCGGCGATGATTAGAACTTTTTTGCCGCCCGCTTTTATCGGCTTGGGCCTGCCCGGCTGGAAAGCGGTTCTTTTCGCAACAACTGCCGGATAATTCCGGTGAGCCGGTTCATTTTTTCTCACCGCGGCCAGGAACAATTCGCCAAAAGCCGCAAGCCTTTTTCTTTCGGCCGATTTGTGCATGTCATTCATTTCCGCCGAATACGCGCCGAAATATTTCATGCCCAAATCATCGCAGATGCCGTTCATGTAAATCTGCGCCGTGCTGTCAAAAAAATTGATGGAGGTGGTCAGAACGGCGGCGGGCTTGCCGCGGAAGGCCGCAAGCGCCCGCCTTTCAAAAATCAGCTCGATGAATCTTTTGTACTGCGAAGAAACAAGAAAAAAATACAGCGGGAACGCCCATAAAACGGCGTTCGCGGATTTAATCCGCCGGATGGTTTTTTCAAATTCTTTTTTGTCACCCTCCAGTTTGTTTATCTTCTGGGCGACATCAAAATACTCAAACCGCGCCCGCGGAAATTTCAACTGCAAAAAACGGGCATACTGCATGGTGACGCTTACCTGGCCTTTGGGAGAACCGTTGATAACAGCTATCTTCATGATAAAGTCCCTTGGTTACAAGAATTGACGCGGAAAAAACAACTAGCATAAGAAAAATAAACTGACAAGGCAATATATCAAGAACGTCTTCAGCGCGCAAAAGCCCAGGCCGCGAAACGTCCGTCATGACTTAAACTCACGTCGATTGAGGATTTTTTTCCGCCCACGTGCAGCATGGGAGGACCGAACCCGTCTTTACCTTTTTTCCTCTTTATCTGCAAATACGCGTAATCCAAATGAAGACAAGCAGCCAGGCGCCGCTTCAGGCATTCGCGCGCAAAAAAGGACGCGCCCCGACCTGCGGCGCACGCTTTTCCCTCCAATGATTCCACCTTGCAGATTATTTTTTTCAGGGTTTCTTTACTTTCCGCCCCGATGCAGTGAACGTAATCATCGCGCAGAAAAACACGCACGTAAACCTTCTGTTCTTCCCGCATCTGCACCTCGCCGTCAAAAGACAAAGCCTCCGACGGGTACATAACCACCTGCCAGAGGCGTGGCAAAAAAGAGGCATCAGAACGATTTTTTCTTGTTACTTTGTACGCTGCTTCCTTACACGCCCAGAAAGCCCAGAGAAACCGGGCGGGGTTGGGCGCGCGCCGGACAAATTCAATTTCAACAGCGGTTAGGACTTTTCTTGGAAAGCGTGAATCCCGGCTCGCGCTCAGGTTGGCCGGCTGTTTCAAGTCCACGATGTCGTTGCCTATGTGCGGCAAAGTATTCCTCCTCCAGTCGCGCGAGACATCCGATGATCTGCGCGGCATATTCGCGCTGCAGACGCAAGCTGCTGCCCTCCACAGGCTGCGGGGTAAACACGTCCATCATTACCGTAAATTTATCCCCCCAGGCGGGAATGGCGCCGTAGTGCTCCTGCTTATCGCCGCGCATGTACATGCACATCACCTTGCAGTTTTCCACGTCCTTGATAAAACGCCCCACGCCGTAGGAAAAACTCTCCTTGTTTATCCTGCCGGTACGGGAACGGCCGCCTTCGGGGAATATCATGACCGTGTGGCCGCGCTCCAGCAGGTAAATACATTTATCCAAAGTCTTCTTTATCTTTTCGCGTGAACCGCCGCGGTCGATGGGAACGCACTTCGCCAGGTAACACAAAACCGCCAGAAAGATATTGCTCTGAAAATTTTTTCTTTCGGGAAGATTCCAGGGAACTTTCTTATAATCGGTAAAGTGAGCAAACAGGCTGAAACTGGCGTAACCTAAAAGAAAGGAGTCTATCATCGTCAGATGATTGGCGCAGATAATCCATGGCCCTTTATGCCGGGCGAATTCTTCCGCGTACCGCCGCCGCACTTCCTTCAAATTCCGCACCCGGTAAAACAAAATTTTGGCAATAAAAAAATAAAAGGGCGCTACCAAAAAAACAGCGACTCTGCCCAAAAAATTCTGCACGTTGACAGATACTTTGGATTTCTTATCCATTTTTCCTACCCTAGTTTTTGTTTGATAATGTTCACGGCGTCGCCAATTGTTCTGATTTTATCGGCTTCGTCGTCTTCGACACTTACGCCAAAGATGTCTTCGCACTTAATGATAACATCCACCAGGCGCGCGGAGTTCACCTTTAAATCATCCAGAATGTGCGTGTCAAGTGTCGCTTTTGCCAGAAGCTCCTGGTCCTTGGTGTAAGGCCTCAGAATTTCAATCATCTCTTCAAAAATCTTTTTTTCATCCATAGAATCATTCTCCTTTATGCTTTATTATTTTCCTTCCCATTTCTTAAAAATGATACAGCTATTAACATCGCCGAAACCGAAACCGGCTTTGGCGATAATTTTCAAATCGGGATATTCCATGCATTTCTGCACAATCTTCGGCGCGTATTCGGCAATCTCCGGATGCACGTCCTCGCAGTTGATGGAAGGATGCAGGAAACCTTTGTGCAATTGTATAATGCTGGCCACGCATTCTATGGAGCCGGCGGCGCCCAGACAATGGCCAACCAGCGATTTTGTCGCCTGAATATAAGGAAAATTTTCCGGTGTTCTCTCCAGCGCCGCCGCCCAGCTTTTCACTTCGTAAGGATCGGCATAGGTTGCCGTCAAATGGCCGTTAATGGCGTCCACTTCGGCGGCGTCAATCCCCGCGTCTGCCATGGCCCCGCGAACACAACGACGGACACCTTCCGGATTGGGCGCGGTCATGGTACCGCCCATGCGCTGCCCGCCGCAATTGACATAGCCACCGGTTATTTCCGCGTAAATCCTCGCGCCCCGGGCGAGAGCCGTCTCCAAATCTTCCAACACCAGCATCGCTCCTCCGGAACCGGGAACAAAACCCGCAGCGGAAGCGGACATCGGACGCGAACCCGCCTCGGGATTGTCGTTAAACTTACGGCAAATAACTCGCATGGCGTCGAAGCCGCCCCAGATATAAGGCGAAGCGCCTTCGGAACCGCCGGCCACCATACGCTTGGCCAGTCCCATCCTTATTCTCCACAGGGCCTCAATAACAGCTTCATTGCCCGTGCTGCACGCCGAAGAATTGGAGGTCACCTGATTGCCCGCGCCAATCAGCCCGGAAATCCTGGCGCTGGTTCCGCTGCCCATTACCTGCTCAACAATGCGACTGCCCATGCGCCTGACCTTACCTTCGTTAATCTGCGGAACAACCATCGTGGCAATCGTATCCATGCCGCCGATTCCCGAGCCGGCAATAACACCCGTATCCCAGTCCACTTTATTGTCATCATCGTCGGTAAGGTCAAAACCGGCGTCTTTCCAGGCATCCACCGCCGCCACGGAAGCGAAGCCGATATTGTCATTTATAGACATCAGTTTTTCACGGTCGAAATAGCTTTTGCGAATCTCGTTAAAATTTTCCGGCACGCCGGCAATCTGACAACCGAAATTCAGTTCCCGCAGCTGCGGAATAAAACGAACGCCGGAACGCCCTTCTCTGAGCGCCCGCTCGAAATCATCCACCCCGTGAGCGTTGGGAGCCGCGACTCCCATTCCTGTTATGACCACACGTTTGTTCATTTGTTTGCCACCACCCCCGTCAGCGTTCCGAGACAGACTGTTTCACCGCTTTCTCTTTCCATCGTCGCCTCCACCTTCAAAACCCCCCTGCGAAAATAATTCTTTTTGCCCTTCACAATCACTTTTTCCCCCGGCTCCACAATCCCCTTAAATTCAATACCATCAACCGATGAAAACAGGCTGCGCAATTCTCCCATTTCAGCCGGCCGCGTTTTTTTCTGACACGCGATGAGGTAAATTCCAAAAGCGGTGGCGCCAATCTGCGCCATCGTTTCAATCAGAATCACACCGGGTGTAACAGGCCAGCCCGGAAAATGACCGGGATAAAAAAATTCGTCTTTTTTAAAGCGATACGCGCCGGTTATCTTCTCCTCATTAAGGCTGATAATCTCGTCGATGAAACGGAAAGGAGTCTGCTGCGGCACCAGCGAAAGAATTTCCTTTTTCAGCTCTTCATTAACCTCCATAAATTCCCCCGTTTACATGAATGACTGTTCCTGTAATATAACTTGCTCTGGTGGCCAGAAAAGCCACTACGTCGGCTATTTCCTCCGGTTTGCCTAAACGTGCCAAAGGAATGTTGGACATCATTCTTTCCTTCACCTCTTCGGGAAGTTCCCTGGTCATGGCCGTGTCGATGAATCCGGGCGCCACGGAATTAACCAGAATATTTCTTCCCCATAACTCTTTGGACAGCGACTTGGTGAAAGCGTCCAGCGCCGCCTTCTCCATGGTGTAGGGAATCTGTCCGGGATTGCCCGTATGCCCGACAACGCTGGAGATGTTGATAATCCGTCCCGTGTTCGTTCTGATCATAAATTGTCTGAGAATCCTCTTGGTCAGGTACCAGGCGCCGCGCACGAGTTCACGCTGACGGTCGAATTCCTCGATTTTCATCGCGTTGATATCACTATTAATCGAAATGCCCGCGCTGTTGACCAGAACATCCACGCGTCCGGCTACTTCCTTAATCTCGCTGACCATCTTGTCAATTTGTGACGGGTCGGTCAAATCTGCTTCCGCCAGAAACCCTTCTTTTATTTCAGCCAGAACGGCTTTCGACGGTTCTTCCATAACAGGAATATAGTTGATTCCCACACGAAATCCTTCCGCCGCCAGAGCGCGGCTGCAGGCCGCCCCGATTCCCGTTCCACCGCCCGTGACAATCGCTACCGGTTTATCCATTATTTTTATTTTACCTCCTCCACTTTCAACATCATGTGAGCCCAGGAAAGGCCTGCTCCCACTATCGCCATCGCGATATAATCACCATTGCGAATTTCCTCCCAGTGACGGCTCAACACTGTGGGCGCGCTGCAACAACCCGTGTTGCCGAACTGGTCCACGTTGTACCAGTGATTTTCCGGCGTAATTCCTCTGCGCTCACTAACCGCTTTCAGCATCAATAAATTGGCCTGATGACCGATAAAAATAAATCTGCCCGCTTCACCGGAACAACCATTTTGCAAACCTTTCACCGATTCCGTCGTCTGACGAATGGCAAACCCCTGCACCGCGTTGCCATCCTGCTGGAAATACCAGTTGTAACCAATGCCAACCTTGTTCCAGCCTGAAGGCTTGGAAGCAAAATGACAATTTTCAAAAACGGCGCGCGAAGGATTTTTCGTAGAAACAATCGCGGCGGCGCTGCCATCGCCGAAAAGAACCGCCGTGCTGCGGTCATTATAATCAACACACTTCGTCAGCGTTTCCGAATCCACTACAAGAACATAATCGGGAAGAGTTTCCGGCTTCATCGCGGAGAGAAAATTAATCTGCATGCCGAAAGAAGAACAGGCCGAATTCATGTCCAGACAAGGCACTTCAATGCCCAACTCGGCAGCAACCGCGGATGATTCCGCCGGCGCGACATTATCCGGCGAAGAAGAACCGGCGACAACCATGCCGATATCCTCCGGTTTCAGTGAGGCTCTTTGCATGGCCATTGTGGCCGCGTTGGCCGCCATTTGAGCATTAGTGTATCTTCTTGCTTCAAAGGCTTCTTTGGGATTCTGATTTCTTGTCTGCGTAATATAATCCAGCGGCAAAACCGTGCGGCGGTTTTCAATGCCCACTCTTTCCATAATCCAATCGTTGCTGGTGCCAATGTCCAGGTCTTCCAGAAATTTGTTGGAAATAATATTTTCCGGGTTAAAATGTCCCATCGCGTGCAGATAAAGCATCTCTATACCAGCTCCCGTCCGATAATCATGTCTTGCACTTCCCTGACGCCTTCATAAATGTCAATGATATGAGCGTCGCGCGCAAGCTTGGAAATTTCGTATTCCATGGTAAAACCATAGCCTCCGTGCAGATGCAGACCTTCGTTGGCGCAAAAGAGCGCCGCTTCCGCGCACGTGTTTTTGGCCAGTGAAGCGTAAATACCCGCGTCCGGAGCTTTTTCCTCAATCTTGCAGACAGCCTTCAAAAGAGCCAGCCTGGACAGCTCGACTTTTTTCCACATGGCGGTAATCATGTCCCGGGCCACGGGAAGGTCGCAAATCCGCTGGCCGAACTGCTTGCGTTCCCTCGTGTATTCAATAGTCAGATCCAGCGCCCTTCTGGCCAAACCCAGCCCGATGGCGGCCACCATGGGACGGGCATAATCCAGAACGTCAACTATGTATTTGAATCCGAAACGCCTATCGCCGATAATCTGACCGGGCTGAATCACAACATCTTCAAAAGTAATGCTGGCGGTATTGGAAAGGCGCTGCCCCAGCTTATCCTCCGGCTTACCGATGATAATCTTGCCGCCGCCGGATAAGGTTATTTCCCTGGTCGCCTCCCCGATGTCGGGCAGTTCTTTAGATGTTACCTGTTCCACGGGAATCACCACGCAGGCCATGAAGTTGCCGGTCGGCTTTCCCACCTTGCAGATAACCGTGTACTGCGAAGCGTAGGAGGCGTTGGTAATAAAACATTTTGAACCGTTTAAAATATAGGTTCCGTCATCGCGCTTGGCCATGAAACTGGTCATCATGGAATTATCCGAACCGGCGTTGGGCTCGGTCAAACAAAAAGAGGCCAGAAGAGGCTTTTCCACAAAAGGTTTCAGGTACAATTCTTTCTGCTCGTCCGAGCCGTGCTGGCCGATAACGACATTGGCCAGGTCATTGCACATGGCGGACGTGGAAATACCCGTGTCACCGTAGGAAAGCTCTTCGATAATCAGGGCCGAAGAAATTGCGTCAATCTCATATCCTTTGATCGCTTCCGGAACGCATAAATTCATTATCCCCATCTCCCAGGCCTTGTTGATTATCCCCCAGGGGAATTTGTGGAACTTTTCCATTTCCAGTACGTGCGGTGTTATCTCGTTTTTCACGAGCTTCTTCACGCTCCCCAGGTAATTAAGTTGATTTTCGTTTAAGTTAAAATCCATAAGTGTGAACCTTTTGTCTCCCTTCAGCTAAAATTTGCAAAAAAAGCTCCCCCAAGAAAGCGCCTCAGCGCGAAAAGTCCGCCTTTTCAGGCGGCAAATTTTTTCCCGGAATTTTTCTTATCACCCGCCCCTCGCGTCAGACTCTTGTCATATTTTTCCCGCAGGAATTTTTCCATGGTCGCGGGATATAAAATGTAAGCTAAAACATCTTCGTCGCTGCGGGCAAGATCGCCCAGCTGTTCTTTCGCCGCCTCGATTTCCGGCTTCAGAAAATCTGCCGGCCTTTCCTTTATGGGCTCTTCTCCGCGCTTGTAATTCTTTAATATTTTTTTGGCCAGGGCCGGGTCAATCGGCACGGGCGTACGGCCGTACAAACCCAAAACCAAATCCCTGAGCTGATTGGACACGCGAATATAACGGCCGAACAAAACATTCAAAACAGCCTGCGCTCCGATTATCTGCGAAACGGGTGTAACCAGCGGAGGACAGCCCATTTCCTTCCGGGTAAGCACGACTTCCTTGTAAATCTCACCTAGCCTGTCCAACGCGTTCATTTCCTTTAACTGGCCGGTCAAATTGGAAATCATGCCGCCTGGTATCTGATGCGCCAGAACTCCGTTGTCAATGATAGAAAGTTTTTGATTGGCCAGATAGGTATTGTATTTGGGAGCGATATTTTCAAGGTGTTCCCCGAGCACAAGCAGTTTATTCAAATCTATGGCAGGTTCGCGCCCGGTGCCCTGCAGCGCCGCGATAATCGGCTCGATTGCCGGCATGGATGTCCTCAGCGCGAAAGGCGCCAGACAGGTATCCACGACATCCACTCCCGCTTCTATCGCCTTGAGATAAGTCATGGAAGCCATGCCGCTGGTGTAATGACAGTGCAGATGAAGCGGCAATTTGATTGCTTTTTTTATGGCTAATACGAGATCATACGCGTCAAAGGGCGAAAGAAGGCCGGCCATATCCTTAATACAGATAGCGTCCGCGCCCATCTGCTCCAGTTCAACGGCCTTTTTCACAAAAAAATCCAGGTTATAAACTTCTCCGCCCAGGCGGACTTCGGTAAGCGAATAACACAGAGCTCCCTGAAATTCTTTGCCGTTTTCCTTGATACGCCTGGCGCATGATTCCATATTACGGAAATCGTTGAGCGCGTCGAAACATCGAAAAACGTCAATGCCGATTTCACAGGACTTATCCACAAAGGCATTGACCACATCATCGGCATAATGGCGGTAGCCGACCAGGTTCTGCCCGCGAATCAGCATGGCAAAAGGTGTTTTTTTTATGTATTTTTTGAGGATTTTCGGGCGCATCCACGGATCTTCACCCAGAAACCGGTGCATGGTGTCGAATGTCGCCCCGCCCCAGACTTCCATGGCGTGAAAGCCGCAATTGTCCATTTCTTCGGCAATGGGCAGCATGTCTTCCGTTTTCATCCTGGTGGCATAGATAGACTGGTGGCCGTCCCGAAAAGTGTTATCCTGGATTTTTATCGGATTTCCGGAAACTTTTTTTGTTTCTTGGGTCATTTCCTCATACCTCCCCGGCGAAGCTTTTTTGCGCCGCCGATAATCCGGTAATTGATTGACAAGTCACCCCTATCGTCCGGAAAAAATCGCGCAGGGGCCTCCCCGGTCCTACTTCGTAAACAGATTCAGACTTTGAAGCCAGGCTTTTCATATTCTCACGCCAGTTCACGGCATTGCTGAGCTGCTTAATGAGATTTTCCTTTATCCGGTCGACGGCTTCCTCGTGAAAGCCTCCTCGGAAATTTGATGTGACACACGGGGCATTTTCCCCGTTTATGAGCCGCGCCGCCGCCTGCAAAACATCGGCAAACGGACCTTCTATGGTTTTCATAAATCGGCTGTGAAAGGGAGCGCTTACATTCAAATGAACGAAGCGGAAAGGTTTGTCCCCGGCCAGTGACTGCTCGAGCATTTTTTGAGCTTCCGGCAACGCTTCTTTCTTCCCGCTGATAACCACCTGGTTGGCGGAGTTGATATTGGCCACATCCACTTCTAAACCGGAAATCAACTGCCGAAGCTTGTCCACATCGATTTGCTCGGAAATCACCGCCGCCATGCCGCCCACACCAACCGGCACCGCGTCCTGCATCAGCCTGCCGCGTGCCTGAACTATTTTCACCGTTTCGGAAAAAGGCAAAACACCCGCGCAAACCAAGGCAGTAAATTCACCCAACGAATGCCCGCCGAAATATGAGGGGGCAAAACCCCAGCGCTCGGCCAGGCCCCTCATCATCGCTATTTCCGTGGTTACAATACAAGGCTGGGTAAATTCGGTAAGATTGAGCTTTTCATCGTCACCGAAACACATGACCGCCACGTCCCAGCCCAGGGCGTCGGAAGCTTCCTCGAAAGCCTGGCGGGAAACGGCCATTTCATCATAAAAATCCTTTCCCATGCCCGGCCTTTGTGAGCCCTGCCCGGGAAAAACAACTGCCGTTCTCTTTGAGTTTGTCATAATTTCTGTCCGTCTTTTATTTATTTAAGTTTTGATTTCTATCACAATATTAGCTAAATACAAACCAAAGATGTAAAAAGTAGTTGCACACTTTATGCCAGGACAAAGACCTGCCCTAAAATGACAAAGCAACCTGTAATCATTGCTTTTTCACGGCAGCTGTTTTTTTAAGGCAAAAAAAATATCCACAAAAGCGCGTAATCCACTTCGCAGTGCGAACATAGCTTCACCGGCAAAATTAAGAAACAAACACGTACGCGCGGCAAAAAAATCGGAGGACTGAAACAATCATCATTTTAAATACCTATATTCATTTGCATATTATTGTAGAATTTAAAAAAAAATCTTGATAAACGTCGCACATAAAAAATTAAAAATCAAACAGAGTTAATTATGGATGTATTCACACTGGCGGCAACCAGTTTTATCATCGCCCTTTCTCTTATCCTGACCGGCAAAAAGGACCAATTGCACATGTCCTTCGCCGGGCTGTGCGCCGCTATTTTTATCATGCAAAGCGCCGTTTTTCTGAGCAGTTACTTTACCGCCGACCTCTGGAAAGCAATAGAATACCTGGCAATGCTCAGCGTAGCCCCACTGGGTCTGCGCTTCATCCGCCATCTGACCGGAAGAATAACCATCATTTCCAGAGGGCTGGTTTTATTTTTTACATTTATAAGTTTGCTGGGGGTGTTTTTACTCTTCACAAAATTATTTCATTGGCCTTATTTCAAATTGATCATCCTGCTTTACCTTTTTGTTGTACTGGTTCTTGGTTATGTTTTTTTGCTGCGCCATACAAATAAATTGCCGCCGGGAACAGAAAAAAGGCGACTGGGCTATTTGCTTTTCGCCTGCCCGATAGTAGCCATCATCAGCAGCGCGGATTTACTGGGCTATGCCGGATTCGCTTTTCCGCCGATTACCGGCCTGGTTCTGGCCGCTTTGCTTTACCTGATACTGCTGGTTATCGCCTATCCTCAGCTCAATGAACTGCATGACTTTCTGGCGCGCGCGCTGGTCATCTTTATCAGCACCGTCACCGCAACGTTAATATTTTATTTTGTAGCCCTGTTTTTCAGCGATAACATACCTTCCTTTACCAGCGTATTGATGGCTTCTTTTTTAATCGTCATTTCCATCACGCCGCTGAAGATGATTTTAAAAAAGGGCTTCAGCCACTTCTACCCGGAAAGCAGGGACGTCTTCACTTCTTTGTATGAATTTGACGAAAAACTCGAAAGCGAAAAAGCACTGATGCTGGCGGAAATGGCACCCGTGCTCGCCCACGAAATCCGCAATCCGCTGGGCTCAATCAAGGGCGCGGCGCAATATTTAAAGTCCGAAGCCGCGGCGGAAGAACATAAAAATCTTCTCACTGTGATTATCGAGGAGGCAAACAGGCTCAACGCTGTCGTGCACCAGTTTCTCGATTACGCGCGCCCTTATCAGCCTAAACTCAAGGCACAAAACATCAACGTAGTCATCCAGAAAGCTATTTCGATAATCGCCGCTAACCAGCTGGCGGAAAACATTGAGATTGTGCGCGAACTTAACCATAACCTGCCGGAGGTGGAAATAGACGAACAGCAGTTCATTCAGGTCATTTTAAATATCGCCTTAAACGCGATTGAGGCGATGCCGCAGGGCGGCACCTTGACCTTCCGCACTTCCGATACAGACCCCGACGCTCCGGGATCAATCAGCATCAGTATCCAAGATACCGGAAGCGGGATAGGAAGAGAAGAGATGAAAAATATTTTCAAGCCTTTTTTCTCAACAAAGAAAAGGGGGGCGGGATTGGGACTGGCGATATGCCAAAAAATAGTAAAAGAACACGGCGGCATAATCAGGGTAAAATCGCTTCCGGAGGAGGGAACAGTTTTATTCATCAGACTCAACACGCCCGGCTAATTTTTCGTCACAAAGCACCTTGATTTAAATTCCAAAGCGTAATAGTTGTTAGCCATGAATAAAATATTGATCGTTGATGACGAATTGAACATGCGGCTGGTGCTGGCCGCCATGCTTAAAAAGGAAGGTTACGAGGTGTCGTCTGCCGAAGACGGAAGCGAAGCGCTGCAAATTCTGAAATCCGGCGCGACGGACGCAATAATAACCGATTTGAAGATGCCCAAAGTTGACGGCATGGCGCTTTTGCGTCACGCCACGGAAAAATATCCGGAAATCCCCGTTATTATGATTACCGCTCACGGCACTGTCGCCACCGCCGTGGAAGCGCTGAAAAAAGGGGCTCTGGATTATATAACCAAGCCCTTTGACATGGACGAACTGAAAAATGTCATTTCCAAGGCGATAAAAACGCGCACGCTGAAAGAAAACGAGCTTTTTATGCCGCCGGAAGAAATCGAACGAGCCGGTATCATCGGTACCAGCAGCAAAACGATGGAAATTTTTGAAGCCATCCGGCGCGTGGCTCCCACAACGACAACGATACTGATTACCGGAGAAACAGGCACGGGCAAAGAGCTGGTAGCTGAATCCATTCACTATAATTCGCCGCGCAAAAAAAATCCGCTTATTAAAATAAACTGCGCGGCCATCGCCGAGACGCTCATAGAAAGTGAACTTTTCGGACACGAAAAAGGAGCTTATACCGGCGCGGCCATTACCAAGCCCGGAAAATTCGAACTGGCGCACAAAGGAACTCTGTTTCTCGACGAGGTCAGTGAAATCCCCCGCGACATGCAGGTTAAACTGCTGCGCGTTCTTCAGGAGCAGGAGTTCGAACGGGTCGGAGGATTGCGCACAATCAAGGTGGACGTGCGCATCATCGCTGCCACCAACCAGAATCTCCTGCAGCTGGTGCAGGCGGGTAATTTCCGCGAAGATTTATACTACCGGCTGAACGTTTTCCCGATTGAAGTTCCGCCGCTGCGCCAAAGGAAAGAAGACATCCTGCCGCTCGCCGATTATTTTGTCGAAAAATTCAACAAGAAGCTGGGCGTTTTAGTAAACATGCAGGAGGAAGTAAAAGAAATGCTCCTGCGTTATGAATGGCCGGGCAATATCCGCGAGTTGGAAAACCTTATCGAAAGAATGATGCTGCTGGCAAAAAACAATATTATTGCTATAAAGGAAGTTCCCGATGACTTCAAGGCCGCCGTCAATAAAATCGCTACGGCGCCCCCCGATGAAAGCAAGAAACCGTTCAAAGATTACATGCGCGAGCATGTGGAAAATGTCGAAAGGCAGATGATTATCAAGACACTCGAAGAAGCCGGCGGAAATGTCACGAAAGCATCCAAAGAGCTTGGCTTGAGCCGCAAGGGGCTTCAGCTTAAGATGATTAAATACAATCTGCGCAAAGAAACAAAATAAAGGAGGGTAAAACAATGAACTTCAAGGTTATATTGATTGTTGTGCTGGCCGGCCTTGCGCTGGTTTTCGTCGCGCAAAATTTAGAAGTAGTATCGGTAAGCTTTCTTCTCTGGGAGATTTCTATGTCCCGCGCCGTGCTGATGTTGTTCTGTCTGCTTGCCGGTTTCATCATCGGCTGGTTTATGAACAGCTACCTGTCATACCGCAAAGAGAAAAAAGAAGTAAAAAAAATTATCGACAAATAAACAAACGGCGACGACACGATTTTTATAGCATTCTTTAAAGTGAACACCATCAATAAATGTAAGAATCTCCAAGCGCATTGGCGGAATGCCCATGCGAATGACTTTTTTTCTGTCAGAAAGATTTCTTTATTTAAGTCAGGAAGGTCAAAACCAAATTGCCGTAAAGCTTCAGCCAGTTTCAAGGCGTTCTTTTCATCCACCGGAACCCAAATATCCAAGTCGCCTGTTGCCCGGGGATAGCCGTAAAAGCCAACCGCATAGCCACCGATAATCAGGTATTCAATTTCCTTTGAGTTCAGCAATTTCAAAAACTCTTTGAAGTCCCGCGGAAATTCGATCATGCCCAAACATAACCTTTCTCATAAACTCGATGGCTTCCATTCTTTCGGCGGCACTACGGTTTTGCCAATCCGCTTTATCATCTGCTTTGTATAAATCAACTACTTCAAAAACGTTTCTGTTAATTTTTTCTTCGACCATTCGCCCTCTTTATCCCCGTAAAAACCGGTGGCATAAAAAATCATGTCAGGAAAGCACGCTATTCTCACTAATTATCTGAAATAATAGCACATTATTATGATTAACTAAAGATTAAATTTCGGTTTAAAATTATGTGAATTAGCTCAATTTACTTCATTTCCATGCAAAACTTGTCTATCTTTTCCGGCGGGACGATGGGGTAAATGCCTGTATAGCAGGCAAGGCAGAAATTATCCCTGCCCAGGCCGGTGGCGCGGGTCATGCCGTCAAGCGTCAGATAATGCAGGGAGTCCAGGCCGATGAATTCGGCGATTGCTTTTTCGTTTTCCTTGACAGAGGCGATCAATTCTCCCTTGGAGGAAAAATCAATGCCGTAGGGACACGGATAAACTGTCGGAGGGCAGCTTACCGCCATGTGGATTTCTTTTATGCCAACTTTGCGCAGGCTCTGCACACGGTTGCGGCTGGTCGTGCCGCGGATAATCGAATCTTCCACAATCAGAACTTTTTTATTTTCCAGTAAGGGCTTTACCGGATTGAGTTTTACGCGCACGGCAAAATCACGCATGGGCTGAGTGGGCTGGATAAAAGTGCGTCCCACGTAGTGATTACGGATCATCCCCATTTCAAAGGTAACATTGCTTTCTTCCGCGTAACCCAGCGCGGCGTAATTTCCGGAATCGGGAAAAGGCATCACAATTTCCACATCCGGCTTGTATTCGCGCGCCAGTTCATGGCCGAGACGCTTGCGGCACAGATACACATTCTGGCCGAAAATCTGGCTGTCGGGACGGGCAAAATAGATGAGCTCAAAGATGCAGTGACATGTTTTAATTTTGGGGAAAGGTTTTAGACTTTTTAAACCTTTCGCGTCGATGATAATAATTTCTCCCGGCTCGACATCGCGAACATACTGCGCGCCCACCAGATCAAAGGCGCAGGTCTCGGACGCAATCACCCAGGAGCCGTTTAGTTTTCCCAGCGCCAGCGGCCGGAAACCGCGCGGGTCCCGCGCGGCAATTATTTTATCGCGGGTAATCATCACCAGACAGTAAGCGCCTTCGATACGGGATAGAGAGGCAGTTAACGCCTCCTCCAATCCCTTTTTCAAATGATGCGCCATCAGATGAATGATGACTTCGCTGTCCATCGTTGATTGAAAAATCGAGCCGCTGTCTTCCAGTTCCTGACGCAATTTTTGCGCGTTGAGAATATTGCCGTTGTGCGCCAGCGCGTAATATTCTTCGCCAAAATGAACCAGAAACGGCTGGGCGTTGGAAATATTGGATGAGCCGGTGGTGGAATAGCGCACGTGACCGATGGCGAGCGATCCGGGAAGTTTCTGCAAAGTAGGTTCTTTGAATACTTCCGAGGCCAGCCCCATGCCCTTATGCTCGTAAACCTGACAGCCGTCAGAGCAGACAATGCCTGCCGATTCCTGCCCGCGATGCTGCAGAGCGAAAAGCCCAAAGAAAGTCACGCGGGAGGCGTCTTCATGTCCGTAAATAGCGAACACTCCGCATTCCTCGCGGGGATAATTGGATTCGTTTAGATTATTGCTGGGATACATATAAAAACCTCTCAACTTCATACAGAGACTTCCCCACCCTTGACGGGAGGGGATTGAGGGGCGGGAGATAAACATCTATCTCTTATAATTGCTAATACACCATCCATATTTTTCAGCACTTCATTATTCCAAAACCTTATTACTTGAAACCCCTGATGCCTAAGGTAATTGTCTCTCGCCATATCATTTTCTTTGCACTCTGAATGCTGACCTCCGTCTACTTCAATAATAATTCTTTTTTCGAAACAAACAAAATCAACAATATAATTATCAATCGGCTGCTGTCTTCTGAATTTAAATCCGCCTAATTGTCTCATTCGCAGGTGTTTCCAGAGCAATTGTTCCGCCTGCGTAGGCCTCTTTCTGAGAACTTTCCCTAAAGCCGTCCTTTTTTCCACTTTACTCGCCCTCCCCAAACCCCTCCCGTCAAGGGAGGGGGTAGAAGGTGTAGGTCATTTTTTATGATACTCCTGCAGTGGGCAGACCTGCCAATCTTCTTTTTTCAATTCCTTAACCGCTTCGCACAGGGCGCGCGCGCCCGCGATGGTTGTCGTATAGAGAATATTATAAGTAAGAGCGCCATGGCGGATGTGATAGGCGTCACGCGATGATTTACGCCCGACACTGGTGTTCACCACCATCTGAATCTCGCCGTTTTTGATGTAATCCACAACATGCGGACGCCCTTCACTTACTTTGGCAATAGCCTGCGCCTTCACGCCGGAATTTTGCAGATGTCTCGCCGTACCGCCTGTCGCCAGAATTTTAAAACCAAGTTCGGCGAAAGTCCGGGCGACATCCACAATTTTTTCTTTATGATACTCATGCACGCTGATAAACACAGAGCCGGACGTGGGCACTTTGAAACCGGCGGCCATCTGCGATTTGGCAAAAGCCATTCCAAACGAATGATCGATGCCCATCACCTCGCCTGTTGATTTCATCTCAGGACCCAGCAGAATATCAACTTCGGGAAAACGATTGAATGGGAAAACCGCTTCTTTCACTGATATATGCTTGGGGATAATTCTTCCGGTAAAGCCCAGCTCCGCCAAGGTTTTGCCCAGCATGACTTTGGTCGCAAGTTTCGCCAGCGGCACGCCGATGGCTTTGCTGACAAACGGCACGGTGCGCGAGGCGCGCGGGTTCACTTCCAGCACATAGAGCCTGGAGTCTTTAATCGCGTACTGAATATTCATAAGGCCAATGACGCTAAGCTCGGAGGCCAGCATTTTGGTTTGTTCTTCAATGAGCGTGATAATGCCCTCCGGAATCGTTACCGGCGGCAGAATGCACGCGGAATCACCGGAATGAATGCCCGCCTCCTCAATATGCTCCATGATACCGGCCACAACAGTTGTTGTTCCGTCGGAAAGCGCGTCCACATCCACTTCGATGGCGTCTTCCAGAAATTTATCAATGAGAATCGGATGCCCCGGCGATACCAGAAGCGCTTTGTCCATAAAGCTTAGCAGCGTCTGCTCGTCATAAACAATTTCCATGGAGTGGCCGCCCAGCACGTACGATGGACGCACCAAAACCGGGTAGCCGATGCGTGACGCCGCCCGCAGGGCTTTTTCCACATCCATAGCCGTGTCGTTGTCCGGCTGATTAAGCTTAAGTTTTTGCACGATTTCCTGAAAGCGGTCGCGATTTTTCGCGCGGTCAATGGCATCAGGTGTTGTGCCGATAATCGGCACGCCCACCGCTTCCAAACCGCGGGCGAGATTCAGCGGCGTCTGGCCGCCGAACTGAACAATAACACCATCCGGCTTTTCCGTCTGGATGATGTGCAAAACATCTTCCAGCGTCACCGGCTCGAAAAACAATTTATTCGATGTGTCGTAATCGGTGCTGACCGTTTCCGGGTTGGAATTGATCATGATGCTTTCCACGCCTTCTTCGCGAAGCGCAAAAGAAGCATGCACGCAGCAATAGTCAAATTCGATGCCCTGTCCGATGCGGTTGGGGCCGCCGCCGATAATGGCCACTTTTTTCTTATCCGAAGGCCGGGTTTCGTTTTCCTGCTCGTAGGTGGAATAGTAATATGGGGTGTAGGCTTCAAATTCCGCAGCGCAGGTATCAACAAGCTTGTAAACCGGAAATATGTTTTCTTGCGCCCGCCAGTGCCTAATCTCTGTTTCACTTTTATTCCAAAGAGCGCCCAGCGCACGATCGGAGAAACCCATCTGCTTGGCGGCGCGTAAAAGTTCGGCGGAAGGCGCGACTTTCTTCAACTCATCCTCGGCGGCAAGAATATCAATTATCTGATGCAAAAACCAGGGATCGATTTTTGTCATTTCATAAACTTCATCCACGGAGAAGCCTTCGCGCAACGCTTCCGTCGTGTAAAAAAGCCGCAGGGAATTGGGTTTGATGAGTTTTGCTTTGAGCAGGGTTTTTCTTTCTTGCTCATCGTCGGGAAGTTGTTGGCCAAAACCGAACCGGCCGATTTCCAGCGAACGAATAGCTTTTTGCAGCGCTTCCTTAAAAGTGCGGCCGATGGACATTGTTTCGCCCACCGATTTCATGGAAGTGGTCAGAAAATCTTCCGTCTCCGGAAATTTTTCAAAAGTCCAGCGCGGGATTTTCACCACACAGTAATCAATGGTCGGCTCAAAGGAAGCCATTGTTTCGCGCGTGATGTCGTTGGGAATCTCGTCAAGCGTGTAGCCGCAGGCGAGTTTGGCGGCGATCTTGGCGATGGGGAAACCCGTGGCCTTGGAAGCCAGCGCCGAAGAGCGCGAGACGCGCGGATTCATCTCCACCACGATCATCTCTCCGGTCTGGGGATGAATGGCAAACTGCACGTTGGAACCGCCTGTTTCCACACCAATTTCGCGCATAATGGCAATCGCGGCGTCGCGCATTATCTGATATTCACGATCCGTAAGCGTTTGCGCCGGAGCGACGGTAATCGATTCCCCCGTGTGCACGCCCATCGCGTCGAAATTTTCTATCGAACAGATGATGACAACATTGTCGGCACGGTCTCGCATCACTTCCAGTTCATATTCTTTCCAGCCCAGCACCGATTCCTCCAGCATGACTTCGGTAATCATACTGGCCTCGAGCCCCGCTTTGGCGATTTGCATCAGCTCTTCGCGGTTGTAAGCCACACCGCTGCCGGTGCCGCCGAGCGTGAAGGAAGGCCGCACAATGATGGGAAAACCGATTTCTGAGGCTACGCCCAGAACTTCATCCATGCTGCGCGCAAAGCCGCTTTTGGGCACGCGCAGACCAATCTTTTCCATGGCGGCGCGGAATTTCTCGCGGTCTTCGGCTTTGTGAATGACTTCGAGAGAAGCGCCGATCATCTCCACATTGTATTTTTTCAGCACTCCGTTTTCGGCAACGGCTACGGCGGTGTTAAGACCGGTCTGACCGCCCAAAGTTGGCAAAAGCGCGTCCGGCCGCTCTTTGGCGATGATTTTTTCCACCGCCTCCGGTGTGATTGGCTCCACATAGGTGCGGTCGGCCATTTCCGGATCGGTCACGCCTTTTAGTTTTTGCAGAAAAATTTTCCCGGCGCGCACGAATCGCAAATTAATCCGCAGATGCTTTTTGAACATCTCTATCACGCGCGTCGCTTCACCCGCCCGCAGCACACCGTTATCCACAAAGACACAGGTAAGTTGACGGCCGATGGCTTTATTTAAGAGCACCGCCGCCACGGACGAATCAACGCCGCCGGAAAGCCCCAGAATAATTTTCTCTTTTCCCACCTGGGCGCGAATATCATCGACGGCATGCTCAATAAACGATTTCATCGATCAGGATTTTTCGCAGCGGCAGATATCAAAAAGAAAGTTGACGAGCATTTTCTTTCCTTCTTTGGTATGCGCCACTTCCGGATGGAACTGCAGGCCGTAAAAACGCCGAAAGGGATCTTCGGCTGCCGCCACCGGTGTGTTATCGGTGGAGGCCGTGGCAACAAACCCCGGTGGAAGTTCACCAATGGAATCGCCGTGGCTCATCCAACAGGGGGTTTTTGTTTCCACACTTGCGAAAATTCCGCTTTTCTCTTTTATATTAAGTTCGGCAAAGCCGTATTCGCGCTTTTTGGATCCAATGACTTTGCCGCTCAGAGTTTCCATCATAAACTGCATGCCGTAGCAAATGCCCAGAATCGGAATGCCCAGCTCAAATATGGCGCGATCCACGCGCGGCACGCCCTTGGCGTAGATGCTCGCCGGACCGCCGGATAAAATAATGCCTTCAGGCGCGAGTTCTTTTATGGCCTCGATGCTGATACCGGGTGGCTCGATTTCACAATAAACCTGATGCTCGCGCACGCGTCTGGCGATAAGCTGATTGTACTGTGAGCCGAAATCAATAATCAGAATCACAACGCTTCCCTCTTGTGTTTATTTATCATGGCGACAAATTCCCCGAATAGATATTCCGTGTCGCGCGGCCCGGGCGCGGCCTCCGGATGATACTGCACGCTCATGGCTGTGCCAAACTTTATGCCTTCCGATGTCGCGTCGTTGAGATTGGTAAATGTTTTTTTAGCTTTCCCTTCCACCGATTCCGGCACGACGACAAAGCCGTGATTCTGAGAGGTAATCTCCACCCGGCCTGTCTCCAGATCCTTTACCGGCTGATTGATACCGTGATGGCCGAACTTTAATTTTTTGGTATAACCGCCTATGGCCTGGCCGATAATCTGGTGCCCCAGACAAATGCCGAATACAGGTTTTTTGCCTAAAATTTCGCGGACGGTGGCAACAATATACGGAAGCGCCGCCGGATCACCGGGGCCGTTGGATAGTAAAACACCGTCCGGATTATAAGAAAGAACGTCTTTGACGCTCGTCGCCGCAGGCAGGACAACCACCTCGCAGCCGTTTTTCTCCAACAATCTTAAGATATTGTATTTCACGCCGCAGTCGATAACGACCACGCGCGGGTTTTTTGCTGATTTTTTCGCGGGGATTTTATCCGCCCGCGGCGCGCCGCTTGACCAAAGATAGGGCTTTTGGCAGGACACTTCTCGCACCAGATCGCGTCCGACCAGGCCCGGATACGCCTTAACTTTTTCCCAGAGTTCATCCACATTAAAGCTCACAGTGGAGATAATGCCTTTCATGGAACCAGCTAGACGCAAACGTCGCGTAAGCGCGCGCGTATCGATGCCTTCCATGCCTATTTTTCCACTTTCTTCGAGAAAAGATTTGAGGCTTTTGGTCATCCGCCAGTTGCTGGGGTGCGGTTGATACTCCCGCACGATAAACCCTTCCAGATGGATGCCCGCCGATTCCATATCTTCATTGTTGATACCGTAATTGCCCATTAGCGGATAGGTCATCGCGACAATCTGGCCTTTATAGGAAGGATCGGTGATTACTTCCTGATAACCGGTCATGCCGGTATTGAAGACGACCTCGCCCAGGGTTTCGCCCTCCCCCGCGAAAGCAAAACCTTCGAAAACATTTTTGTCCTCCAGAACCAGAATCGCCCGGCGTTGCTTATTTAAGAGGGGCATTAAAATATTTATCTCCATCTGAAAAGAAGGTTTTTTATGTTGCCTTTAAAGGGCAGGCGCTTCTATCTTTTTTCACTTACAGAGTCAACATCTATGATGGAGGAGACATTTTTTGCCTCCTCCATCAGAAAAATTTATTAATTAATGAACAATATCTCCCAGAATTTCGGCAGAGGCCAGATTTCGTCATCTACCAAAACTTCCAGCGCGTCCACGTATTCACGCATCTCATCCATCTTTGGTTTGACTTTGGAGCTCAGCATCTCGGCTTTCTTCTGTTCGTCATGGATGGCGCAGGCCGCATCCACTCTGGCCTGAATTTCCTTATCCGTGGCATAAACGTTGTTGATCAGGTCCATGACCTTCTTCAAAAGTTCAATCTGGGAAGAAACAACTGCCGCGCTGCCGAGCGCCTCTTTTGTGGCGTTAATCGCGCCGGCAAGTCTCCTCTGATAGCTCACCGCCGCCGGAATAATCTGATTCATGCAGATATTATGGAGGCACTTAATTTCAATTTCCATGTCCTTCATGTAGCGCTCCAGATGAATCAGGTAGCGTGATTTAAGTTCTACACGAGAGAGCACCTCATACTTTTCAAAAAGGCTCAGCGCTTTTTCCGTGACCAACGCTCTGAGCGCGGAGGGTGTTGTTTTTTCATTGGGCAGGCCTCTTTTGGCCGCTTCCTTGCCCCATTCCTTGCTGTAATTATCACCGTTGAAAAGAACCGGCTTTATTTCTTTGATTTCTTCGCTCAGAACTTCAAAAACAGCTTTATTTATGTT
>OMKS01000676.1_pt1 | contig 31400 bp, 12 predicted proteins | sample 1674721 | NCBI WGS metagenome assembly OMKS01 (sample SAMN06264996, study PRJEB25208) | sediment metagenome | isolation source: hot spring sediment | place: USA: California | collected 2014-09-02 | reverse complement strand
CAGATCCACCTCGAATTTGTTCGTCCCGTCGATCTTCAACACGCCTTCGTACCACACGTTGGCCTTCAGCGTTAGCAATTGAACCAGGCTACTGCTCGTCCCTTCATAGACGTGCCGGTAGATCTTGCCGCCGCTGATGTAGAGTCCCCAGCGCCGGTAATTCGACTGCGCCCACGTGCCACTGTCCAGGTACAACGTTGCAAGTGCATTGGTTGAATTTAGGCGGAAAGCGAAACGTACCGCCTGCCCATCTCCTATAGTTGTTGTGCGCCGTACATTAGTGTTCCAACTACCGTTGCCGGTGATGTGCGTTTGCCCACCGGAAACCGTCACGGTCCCGGCCTTGCTCCATCCCGCGGGCAACGCGCTGCCGGCGAAGGCGTCGTAACGCAACAGTGCGTTGTCGTAGGTGTAGATGATGCTATCCGTGCCGCTGCACGCGCCGCCGTAGTTCTTGCTGATCAAGCGGCTCAATGGATCGTAGTTGAAGGCCGTCACGCAGCCGCGCGCATCCGTCTGCGTCTTTAGATTGCCGGCGTCGTCGTACTGGTAGCTCCACGCGCCCATATCGGGATCGACCATTCCCGTCTTGCGACCAAGGCCGCTCTCGTCGTAGCTCATTGTGGTGCCATTACCCAGGGCGTCGGTGACGGTGAGGAGGTTGCCAAGAATGTCATAGGTATAGCGCGTGCGAGCGTAGTAGCTGTTCTCCAGCGTCTCCCAGTTGAGCGACGTGGTATGGCTCCCCTCGTACTCGCGCACTTCCGCCAGTTGCCCGTAGCCGTCCACCACCGAGATTTTCAGATGGCCCAACGCATCCAGAGTCGCCGTCTGGCGGCCGTAGTAGCGGATGTAGGTGCTGGCCCCATCCGGCGCGGTGGTCTGGTTGACCTGACCCACGGCATTGTATTGTGTAATCGAGTGCGGCAGACTGGTCGAGGCCGGCACATAACCGTAACTGCCATACCCGCCATTCTCGCCGTGCGTCCCATAGTAGGGGACCCAGGTTTTCACCGCTTGCCCTAGCGCGTTGTACTGGGTGGTATTGCGCACTTCTTGCCCGTTGTCCGCTTTTTGATGCACTTGAATGGTGCGCCCAAGGCCATCGTAATAGGTTTCCTGCCAGAGGATGCTGTTTCGTCCCAGATACTTGATGATGCGCTGTTGCCCGATCGTGCCCTCTCCGTAATAGTTGATGCGTCCGGATACCTGGGTATCTCCCCATCCCGCATCGTCCGGCATACGGACTTTGACCAACCGGCCATAGGGATCGTAGCTATAAGCTGTGCGAGCGCCGTTAGGGTCCTTGACACATTGGACTTGTCCGAACAGGCCGGATCCGCCGCTGACAGCTGAGTCTTCGTTGACGTCGTAATAGTACGTGTAGGTGCACAGATTCAACCCGTTGGGATCGGCGCAGACCTTGATGGGGAAGTGGTGATAAGTACCGTCGTAGGTGATCGCTGTGATGGTGCCGTTAGGATCGGTTTCGGAGGTCACGTTGCCCCAGGTATCGTAGATATACGTAGTAATCGCCCAAAGGCCGCCTTTGCCGCGTTGTACCTTGGTCAAACGCCCCAGCGTGGGAGGCGTAGTATAGGAGCTGGCATAGTCATAGTAATTGATTGTCTGCGTTTTCAACTGTGGTCCGGAAACATTGGGAGTAATGCCTTCATGAATATTTTCCCACGCTAAAGCATTCACGATCCATGTGGTGGTGTTGGGATAGTAAGCGCGATGGATGCTACGCTCGTCGCCCACATCCGTCGTACGACTTACGTTCACTGCATCGACGTAGATCGTCCCGCCGCCGGCCAAAAGGCGCAAGTGGACGCGCACTTTGCCGGTGGCGTTGGCCGTATAGTTCAACGTGACGCTCTGCCAGGCGTCGCCCGGCGTTATACTTGTGGTTCTCGTATTTGAACCCGCCGTATCGTGCAACCACAACTGGAAACGCGCCGTAGTGATACTCGCCCCCTTGACCCACACGCGCACGGTGTAGGTTTTCCCCGGCAACAAACCCTCGACATCTTGAAAAGCGCCCCCATCGGTAGTTGCGCTTTGCAGTTTCAAGCTGCGCGAACCGGCAAACGCCGTATCCTGGCTGATGCTGGCAGGCGTCGGATTCCAGAAGTAAATCCAATTCGCCGCCCCCGCCTCGAAACCGCCGTTCACGACACGCTCCTCGGCGCCATACTGGTATTCCGCCGTGACGTTGCCGAAGGCATCGTACGTATAATCGGTGCGCGTGGAGGCCGGTCCACCATTGAAGTAGGTGGTCTGCATCTGCTGTCCGGCGTAGGTCAGCGTGCCGCGATAGGCGGCCTGCACCCCCCAAGCTGTATCCTGCTGCGCCACTAACGTTCCGGCAGGATTGTACGTCTGCACGTTGTACGCGCGACCCAGACGTTGGTAATCCAGGTGATAGAAATGCACGTGCCGGGAGAGCTTCGCACTGTCGTAATCGTAGTGCTCCACAGTGACCTGACCATAACCGGCCAGGGTTTTGCTCTCGCCTGATCCTAGCGGATTGTGACAGGGCTGGTTGACGTGATCCCAACAGCCGTTGGCGTAAGCGTAAGTCGTGCGCGCTGTATGGCCCATCCCATCCAACGTGCGGGACTCGGTCACGATGTAACTGTGCGGGATTTGATAGTTGCCGTGCCCGTCGCGCGCGTAGTCGAACTGGCTTACGCCGCCATAGCCGTTGGACACCTGGTAGAGGCGGTAATAGGGGTATGCGGATTGCCACCACGGTTGCATCGCCCAGTGATAGGCCGTCCAGTCGCTCTGGTTTTGGGGCAACGGGCAATCGCCCGACATACTGGGATGCCACCAGCAGGCATATTTGTTGCCGTGCTTGCCGTCGGCGCTGAGTTGCTGCGCGTACACAAACGTCGTCACCGGCAACGCCGCCGGCTGGCCGGGGTAATATTCGGTGATGCTGGTCAACAGCCGGCTAGGGATGGCATAACTCGGTACATTCGGGCCGCGCAGTACATTGTAGCTCAGGTTATACTGGCGCACCAACGCTGTTTGGTGCCAGACCTGGATAGCCGAAAGATAATTATTCTGCCACAGCAGCGTCCCGGAACAGTTTTCCACCGGACCTACCGACAAGTCCCCGCCCCGTTGTGCGCGCACGAGAACAACCTTGTCATGGCCATTAGTGGTAAAGTTGTAACGAATTTCGCTCAGGTAACTGGCGACATTGTACCCCTTGTTGTGCGTCTGCAGTGAGGTGTCACCGGCAGTGTAGTACAGCGTGTTGGATTCCGCATAGTCATATTCCATCCTGTGGTTAAACGCATCCTCTACCTGCCGCACGCGCCATCGGTAGGTCACATAGCCCGAAGCGTGCCCGGCATAATAGTCCGCGTCTGGCCTCTGTCCGCCGGTAAAGTATTGTCCGCTCCACCAAAACATCTCACCCACGACCTGCTCGGAACTGACCGTGTCGCCTAGCCGGTAAGTAAGCCCTTGTGGGGTGCGAATGATCCAGTATTCACCAGTCAAATTGTTGGGGGATGTTCCACATTCCGGCAAGGCCGTGGCAAAATCATTGCACCGCACAATATCCAGACCGGAGTAATCCGCCGTATAGTAACGGCCATACGCCGCAGGATATCCCGAATCCTTGATAAGCTGGTAGCTCGTGCCATTGAGTGACAGAGTGAATTTGTTTTGGTACCCATTGTAGTTTTCCTCGCGTCCGACCTTGCGCACCACTTCAATGGTATCCACACTCCACCCCAAACCGGCCCAATCGGATTGGATCCACGACATCACCCCATCCACGCGCCGGCTATTGTACGAAAGCGCGATCTGCGGCTGCAAACCACCGGCGCCCGGTATAACTTCGATGGGATAAGAAAAACTCGCCGCCCCACTGAACGTACTGACTTGCGGCGCGTTGTACAACAAGTGCCACCCACTGTTCAACGCGCCGGCCACGCCGGTCTCCCAAACCGAGAAATGGTCCGCTTGAGCCGTCAGCGTGCCGGCATCGGCGTCGGCGCGTACCGGAACCTGCTGCCACTCGCCAGTCTTCTCGTCCAGATAAGCGAGATAGGGCCAGTGATCGAAGCTGGGGGTCAGGTCCAGCAAGCCGCTCACGTTGATCGTCACCGTCACCGGTGTATTGAGCGGCAGGAGGGTTCCATCGGGCGCGTAGAGGTCGAGTTCGAAACGTTGCGCCGCACCGCGTCCTTCCACCGCTCGCTGAAAGCGCGGCGTATGGACCACCGTCGCGGCCTGGGTTACCACCCCCTCGGGGAATGTTACCTGTACCCGCCCGTCGGCGGACTGCAGGCGACCGCCGCGCGCGTCCACCTCCGCTTGCGCCGGAAGCGATACCCACACGGAGGCGCGGGCTGTAGCTTGTGTACTTCCGGCATCCACCAACGCAAACGCGACCTCCACAGTTTGGCCGGGCTTTCCGGCGGCACGGAATTGCAAACTGTAGGTTACAGCACCGCCAGGCTCGAGCGCCGGTAATGCAACCTGTAATTCGCGTGAGACATCTGTGTATGTCCATTCAGAGCGCTGCGGGAGCCAGTGCAACTCGGTTGGGAGCGTGGCCGTCACCGCTGCCGCGCTGAGTCGCTCGGCGGTTTCCGGTTGATGCACCGTTACCGTAAGCGTCACCATCTCACCTGGCGCGACACATTCCGGCATTACCTGGATCGACATCGCCGGCGCGCGCGTCGTATCGATGGAAGTCGGCGGCGCTGGGTCGGCGACACCGCCTGTGGGCGTGAGAACGTCAGTCGGAGTGAGCGGGGGTGTTTCGTCAAGAGACGCCGTCTCGTCAAAAGACGCTGTCTCTGCTAAAGATGCTACCTCTGTTTGAGACGCTATCTCTATCGGGGAAACTGTTTCTGTCAGGGGTATCGTCTCGACCAGAGACGCTGCCTCTGCAAAAACGTCAGTTTCTGTCAAAACTGCGGGGGGGGGGGCGGAAACCGCGCCGGCCAAACCGGGCGGCAGAATGAGCGTACACAGCACAACAATCGATACAGCCTGATACAACCGTCGGGACCAACACACACGCATCATCTCGTGACCTCCTGAATTAGTACCTAACCACGCCAATCCTTGCCCAACGCACAAGAAAACGGGCGTCGAAGGCCTGTTGGGTTCCGGTTCACCCGGGTTAAGCTAGAAATAGCAGTATCTGCTAAACAACAAAGACAGTCGGATTAACCTTGGATCGGCCACACTATGATGCGGGGAGTTACACAAACCACTATAATGTTATGATAAGATTGTACAAAAGAACCGGAAAAACGCAAGCGACCGCTCATCAACGATCAAAGACGTGAGGAGTAAGTCCACTTTACCAGTCGTATACCACCACCAACACCCGCCCATCCGGTGCAGGTACCGCAGTCGTCGTCCCGCCGGGATAGGCCGCCTGTACCGCTTGTAGTTCGGCCAGCCGTTCCGCGACGAAGGCGAAGCGCGCCAAATGGCTCACGCCCTGCGGCATCTCGCCGGGCAGCACGTTCACGCCAGGCTGGTCGCGCAGCAGAAAAGCCAGGCTGCCGAAGTCCCAGTAGAGCGCCGGCGGCCCGAAGAAGTAGATGGGCGCTGGCTCGCCCGGCGGATGGGGATTCGCCAGCACAAACCGGGCGAACGTGGTGGCGACTTCCGCCGTGGGATTGCCGTAAGTCCGGCGTGGCGTGTAAATGTTGAAGTAGAAGCCGAGGTTGAACAGCACCGCCGCCAGCAGAAACGTACCCAGGAACAGCGACGCAACATTGGATAACGATAACCGGCCCGACAGCCTCTTCCAGGCCCACGCAGGTTGTGAGGACGCAGACTGTGTGCGCACAGTCACCCACCGCTGTGTCACCAATTGCCAGAGCGCCTCCACCCCCCACGCGGCGAACAGTGTCACCGCCGGGATCAGTAGCAGGCCGCGCTGGCTGCTCGGCGGATTCTCGGTCAAGGCCCAGGCCATCACCAGCGTGGACGCAAACCACAGCAGCGTCAGCGCGCGGGAAGGCCAGCGCACGCGCAGCAGCGCCGCCACAACGCCCACGAGCATAAACGCCCCGGTGATGAAGTCCACCAGCGGGAGTTGCGGGAAATACCAAAAGGTCGGATCGAACGTGAAATGGAACGCCGTCGCCGACTTCCACAGTTGTTGCAGCAGCAATGCGACCGTCGATTTGCCCGTAGCGGCTGCCGCCGCCGTCATCCACCCGGAGGCGAAGACGCTCACCGCATTGTACCGCTCCGTCAACGCCAAGGGATGCACAGAATACCACCCCAGTAACGGCAGCACGACGACCAGCCAACCGCCCGCGAACAGCCCCAATCCGCGCCAGTGCCGGGCCAGGAAGCGCGGCTCGACCAGCATCCGCCACACGACAATCAGGCCGAGCAACAACGTGACCCAGCGCGCGCCGAAGTAACCGTACCAGCCCACCCCCGCCACGAGACCCGCGAGGCCCCACAAACAGGCGCGGCCCTGTAACGCGGGCGCTACCCGGCGGTCAGGTTGCAGCGCCAGCCACACCAGCCAGAGCGCCAGCGTGCCGATCAGCGGATCGAAAATCTGGTTGGAAGCCAGGCGGCTAAAATGGATGTGGTAGTGCGAGAGGGCTAGCAGGAGCGCCGCCAGCCAACCCACCCGCCGCCCACCGAGCGCCCGCGCCAGCAGGAACGTCGTCAGCACGGTGAGCGTGCCTGCCAGTGCCGAAAGCATCCGCCCGCCCGCGATCGTCGCACCGAAAACCCGCATCGCCGCGCCATACACCAGAAACGACATCGTCGGGACGGAATACCAGCCGGTGGCAAAAGGGTTGTCGAGCGGGCGCTCGATCAAGCGCAGGCCATCCAACAACTGCGTGCCCTCGTCGCCACCGAGATTCGCCGGAATATGGCCCAGCGCCACAACCCGCACCAGGAATGCAACAAGGAGTAGCACCACCAGCCCGTACCGCTCTAATGCAAGAAAATCGCCCCAGCGTTTATTACGCAGCAGCGGGACGAGTAACGTAGCGGCGAAATACGCCACAGCAAACAGCCACCAAAGGAAAAGCCCGGTGTAATCGCGGGGGACAATGTCCCGGCGCGCCGCCAGGGCAACAATCGCCGCCACGAGGAGCATCGCCACCCGCCCCCACCCCGCAACACTGCGCGGCAGGACATGTGTCAGGTCAATCAGCGGACTTCTTTCACGCGTGACGGTGCGCCAGAGACGCCACAGCAGTCCCAAAACGGCGAGGCCCAACAGCAGAAAAGCGTCCCACACGTAACGGTGGGACGCCAGAAAATAAGTCGCTATCAGGAGCAAGACAAACGCGAGCGCGGTAAACCCCATAAACCTTATCTACCCGGATTGAGGAAGGACATACGCTGGCTGTCAGGCCCGGCAGAGCTGAGCAATCTGATCAACCGTAGTGCGCGCGTGGTGGCGCATCAGTCCCAGAGGCGCAGACCCGCGCACCGCGACGCCCATGATGGCGTTGACCTCCACACTCAGCGCGTAGAGCATATAGTCGCCCCCCGCGATGCTCTGCTCGAAGCGCACCTGTTCGCGGCCCAAAATGCGCGCGACCTCGGCGGAGGTACGCCAGCCATGGATGATCGCCCGCGAGATGGACTCGGCTTCGAGCTGTTCCAGGCCGCCCACCCACGTCAACAACCCACCGCCGAACGTCAACAAAACCGCATCCGCGCCCACGTCGTTTAGCAGGACATTCATCGCCTGCTCGACTTCTACCCGGTGGGTGACGAAGGCGTCGTAGGAGATGCCATAGCCGGCTACTTCTTCTGGGATAATGGACGGAGCCTGAGCAGTAACCGGTACAGGCGGCTCTCGAACAGGAGTGGGCTTTGGGGCAGGCGGTCTGGCTGGCTCGACTGCTTTAGGTGGTTTGGGGCGTGTAGCCGGTTTGCGTGTTTCCGCACGCGGCGTAATCGTGATAGCCGGTGCAACATCGACCTCTGGCCCGAAGATGTTCGCCTCCGGCGACGCGGCAGACAGCGCGGAGGGCGCAGACGTACTTTTCTCAACCGGCGGTACCTTCGCGGGTGTAGCAGGAGCAGCTCCATCCATAGGCGCCTCGAGCGCCGCCTGGATCAGTCCGGGAAGTTCAGGCAAGAAGAAGGGCTTGGGTAGCACCCCTTGCACAGCGACCGTCGCGGCCTGAGGCGAAAGCGTTTCGCCCATCAATGGAATCAGCATTAACCGCATCGTCGCATCTGTCTCGCGTAGCGCCTGCGCTAACTCAATCGCATCCGGATCGGCCAAAGCCATATCCAATATCGCCAGATCGAGGTGCTGTCGTCGGGCCAACATCAGCGCGTCCGCGCCGCGCAAACACATGTCGACTGTATACCCTTCGCGTTTCAATTCCTCGGATAAGAGAACCGCAAAAGGCTCATTAGGATCCACAACCAATATTCGCATAAACCCTATCCTCAAACGTGATTCGTAAATCGCAACTCGTGATTCGTGAATCATGATTCATGATTCATGATTCATGATTCATGATTCGTATTGTAATAGCGCCGCTGGAAAAGGCAAATTGCGTGGTAGAATACGTCTGAGGAGACGAGGCAATGAAACGACCTACCACGTACGCCAAACACCACGGCTGGCTGATCCTGCTGTTGATCACCATCGTGCTCGCACCACGATGCACATCGCGCACGCTGCCGCCCGCCACGCCGGACATCGTCACCGAACACCTTCACGCCGCCGAAGAACACATCGCCGCCGAAGAACACATCGCCGCCGGAAAATACACCGCTGCCGAAACCGCTTACCGTGAGGCGATCCAGGCCGCACCCAACGATCCGTACCCAATCCTCAAACTGGCACACCTCTACCTGCTGTGGCAGCGTCCACAGGCCGGACTGTCCGCACTCGACGAAGCGCTGCGCTGTGGTGCAGACGCGCAAGAGCACACAAACTTGCGCCTGGAATTGCTGGCACTGGCGGGAGACTGGCCTCAGGTCATCAGCGAAGCCAGCGAGCGCCTGCGGGCGTACCCGAACGATGGCGTAGCTCTCAAACGGCTCACCGAAGCCTATCTACAAGAGTACCAGTGCGTCGCCGCCGCGACCATGGCACAACGCTGGCACGAAGCTGCCCCCGACGATCGCGATGCAGCCCTCACCTGGAGCTTGCTTGTGCCGGACACCCTGTCACTATGCGAAACAGAGGCGCATCTGCGCGAAACAGAATTCTGTACCCAAACCGGTGACGAGAAAAATCCTGATATGGCGTTGGCTGGCGCACTCATCCGCAACGGCAACTGGCCGCTGGCAGCCTGCGTGCTCACACGCGCCGTCACACGCAGCACCGCCACTGCCGAAATGCACGCCTGGCTCGGCGAGGCGTTGACGCGCGTGGGACGACCAGATGAAGCGCAGAAACACCTTCTCGCCGCGACCACGCTCGCACCGGAGTCGCCACTCGGTTGGCTGCTTCTGGGGACGTATTACCTAAGCCAGCAAGAGACCGGCGCCGCACGAGAAGCCTTGCTCCGCGCGCGTAACCTCGATCCACACAATCCAGCGCCATACCTGGCACTGGCCGAAGCCACAGCCCAGGCCGGGCGCTACGATGAGGTCGATGTCTGGATCGCCGCCGCGCTCGATAACGCTCCGACCGATGCGGACATCGCCAAGGCCGCCGCGCGTTTCTACCTGGAACGCCATCTCATCCACGTGAAATATCCCTTCCGCGCCATCGAGAGCGCGATCCAACTCGCGCCGGATGACGGTGAGGCGCAAATGCTCCTGGGGGAGTTCCGGTTGATAACGGGCGATGACGCCGGGGCGCTGGTCGCGCTGGATACAGCAGTCAAACTGGCCCCAACCCTGGGACAGGCGCATTACCTGCGCGGGCTGGCGCTACAATCCGCCGGAAGACACGACGACGCGCAAAAGGCCTTCGTCCGCGCCGCCGACCTGGGCTACCGCCCCTGACACCCTGTCTACTGTCTACTGTCTACCGTCTACTGTAACAACAAACGCATCCTCACCGGTAGGCAGCAACAGGCGCGGCCCACCGAGCACGTACAGCCCCACACGGATTTCGTAATCACCCGGCGCGGCGTCGCCGGGCAGCGCGACAAACCGCTCATCCAGCACCACTTCGCCAACGGCCCAGCCGGTCGTCGGGCGCGTCCAGGCGGCCGGTTCACCGTCGCTTTGGGCGAGCACCCGGCCCGTCGCGCTCACCAGGTGGACGAATACGCGGTACGACGTCTCCATCTCGGCCAACGCCTGCCAGGCCAGCGTCACCGTCAGCTTGTCACCGGGCGCGGCCGTATCCGCGTCGATGTCGTATCCCGCCAGCCGGATCACGTCCCCGAAAACGGCGTCGGCCTCGGCGAAGCTCTCAGGCACGTCCCAGCGCCGCTCTGGCGCGACGACGCGCAGTGGAACCTCGGCCAGAGCAGCACATCCGGGCAGACCGGCGCGCAGCACGTAATCACCGCTCTCGACTGAGCCGGGTAAACGCACGATGGGCTGCCCGATCCAACGGTCGCCTGCACGCCACCGGTCGGTAGGCCACCAGCTCGCCGCAGGTGGCAGATACCAGGTGTCCACGACGGCATCGCCGGCGTCACGGAGCGTCACCGTCGCCATCGTGGATGCCGGCGTCACGTCCAGCGCCTCCCACACCCAACGCAGCGCGACGACGTCACCCGGCGCAGCCTGCGCGCGATCCGCCGTCATCGACCACAGGCCCAACGCACCGCAGCACTGCACGCTTGCGTCCTCCGGCACGCCGAGTTCGACCACGTCCGGTGCGCGCTCGGGCGACAGGACACGTAGCGTTCCCAGCACGAATTCCGGCCCCACCGGATTGCCATCCGCGCCCAACACCGACGCCGGTTCCAGCGTATCCCGGTCGAAGAGCGAGAGCGCCAGCGTGTAATCGCCGGGTGGCATGCCGGGCAGCACGTCCACGTGATAATCCATCCGCGCGTAGCCCTCCGGCGGCCATTCACCGAGGGGCGGCGGCGTGCGCGCCCAACGCGCCGCGCGCAAATCTACCGGCGGCCAGCGCGTTCCATCCACGCCGATGAAGACCAGGCCCGCGTGCCAGTCCCGGCCCTCCGGGTGCAGCGCGCGCCAGTATAGCGCGATCTCCGCCGCAGCATCGGCGGCGAACGCCTCCGGAATCTCGTAGCCCAGCAGCAGCGCCCGCCCGTCAAAGTTGACCTGCACGGATGTCTCGACCCCGGTCAACACCCCATCCGCTTGCAAACGTGTACTGCGCCACAAGACGAGGTTCTGATCCACAACCAGGACTTTGGCCACGACGAGCGCCAATCCGGCGACAATGAACACAACGGCGATTCCAGATGTGATTAGGGATTGGGGATTCGTGATTCGTGAATCATGATTCGTGATTCGTGATTCATGATTCATGATTCCTGCCAGCACAAGCCCCACGAGGAGCACGAGACTCAGCGCAGAAATCCCATCCGCGACCAGGCGCAGTGGCGTCTCGCCGAACCACACTTCGACGCGCTGCGCTCCGGCGGGCACGGGGAACGTCAGCAGCCCGGTCTCCGCTTCCGGCATCACTTCGACCCGCACGCCATCCACCGTCGCCTGCCAGCCGGGGTAGTAGAACGCGAGGTAGCGCGCCTGGAACGCCTCAGGCGTCGTCAGGTCGATGACGGCCCGCAGCGCACCGTATGCTGCGTGGGTGACGGTGGCACCGGACGGCAATGTATCTATGTCCAGGCGAACAATGGCACTGCCCGCAGCATAAGCCGCATCCATGGCAGTGGATTCGGGAAAGCGCTCGACCCAGATGGGCAGATATTCGCCCTTCGCCGTCATGCCGAGCGTGTCGGTCATCCGTTCCCAAGCAATCATCGCTGCCGGAGAGGTGTCTGCGGGCGCGGCACAGGATGCGGGGAAGAACCAGCCCAGGTTCGCCGCGATCAGCACGACTATCAGGCCGAGAGTCACGAGCGTATGGACAGTTTTCCCAACGGATCGAACGGATTTAGCGGATGAATTTTCCGTTGAATCCGCTAAATTCGTTGAGGCGGAAGACAGACTCGCCCCCGCGAGGAGGGCCAGGCAGAACGCGGCGGGTCCGAGGTAGCGCCAGGGGAACTGGATGTACGGCAGCAGCGGCAAGTGATCCCACAGCCAAACCGAGGGAGAGAGCACGAGAAACGTGTAGCCCAGCGTCAGCATCCACAACAAAATGACGATCGCCCGCGACGCGCGCGACAGGCGGGGCCAACGCAGCAAGGGTAGCAGCGCGACCAGCACCGGGACCAAGCCAAGCGCTTTTTGCGGCCAATCGTTGATCAAGTAAGGATCGGCCACACGCGGCAAAGCCAGGACGTGATCCAGGGAAAGAAAGTTGTAGTGGTAGTCGAAGACCCACGTGCCCAACAGGCGATCCGCCTGGACCCACCCGCGCTCCAACAGCGGTGGCAGCCAGAAAAACGCCGATAGCCCCATCCCCAACGCCCCGAGCAACGTCCCACGCCAAATCACGCGGCAACTGCCGCGCCAATCGTGAGCCAGATAGCCCATCAGCAAAACCCACAGGACCAGCAAAGGCGCAAAGAGAAAGCCGAAGAGATGGTGGCTGAGGATCAACGCCGCCAGCCCGAATGTACCGGCGACCAAGAAGCCCGCCTCGCGCCGCACGGCCCACCGTTGCACCGACCACAAGATCAACGGCGGAAACGCCCAGGCCACGGATTCCGACAGACTGCCCCGGTTGAACACGTCGTAGGCCAGGAACGGCGCGTAGACGTAGCCCACCGCCGCGACCATCCCCCCGTGCGTGCCGAAAAGGTCGCGCGCCAGGAAGAACATAAACAGCCCACCGGCGCTCATCCCCAAGGCGAAGAGCGCGTTCATGGCCACAGGCCACGCCAGTCCCAGGCGATGCAAGAAGGCCATGCCCATCGCCGTCCCTGGTGCGGCGAAGATGTACAACGGAAAGCCGAAGCCGTAGGCCATATCCGGCGCCCAGCGGGCGAAGAGCACGCCCTGCGACCACAAGTGGTCGATCTGCACCGCGCGCCAGAGGTGAAAGACGTTGTCGTACCCGCACGTGAGGTCGGCGCGCAGCAGGGGGTGCAGCGCCGGCACGAAGAACAGCAGCAGCGCCGGCAGCAACAGCCCCGCGCTCCATCTGTCGGGCGCACGTTTCATACGTCGAATCTCACCTGCGGTTGAACAGCCGGTCGAGGATATAGTCCACGGCCAAAAAGAGCAGCACTGCCAGCAGCAGAAAGCCCCACCAGGGCACGCGCACGAACACCACAATCCGCAGTTTTTGCCAGATCAGCCAGAGCGTAATTACCAACGCGATAGCGGTCAGCGCGCTCCCCACACGTCTACGCATACATGCCTCCAGAATAGTCGAAAGTTCAAAGTTGAAGGTTTCAGGTTGAAAGTTAGTGGTTACGTGTATCATGCCACAGCACAAAGACGTCTTGCTCATCCGGGGTAAGCAGGCGGGTGCCATCGGGCAGGTAGAGGCCCACGCGCAGCGCGTACTCGCCGGAGGGAAGCGTCGCGGGAATGGCGATCTCCCGCGTTTCGACGACGACTTCCCCCACAGCCCAGCCGGTCGTCGGGCGCGTCCAGTCGACCGGTTCGCCGTCGCTTTGTACCACGACGTGCCCATCCTCCCCCACGAAATGGAGGAAGACGCGGTATGACGCCTCCATCTCCTCTACGGCTTGCCACGCCAGGCGCACAGCCAGCGTTTCTCCAGGAACGGGTACCGCCGGATCGAGTGTGTAGCCAAGCAAGCGCACAGCATCGCCGAAAACGGTAGCGGTGCGCACGAGGCCCGCAGGCGCACGCCAGACCCGCTCAGGCGCCTGGATGTCGAGAGCAACTTCGGCCAGCACGCCATCGCAACCGGACAGGCAAACGATGAGGCGATATTCGCCACTCTCCACACCACCGGGCAGGCGGACGATGGGCCGCCCCACCCAGCGTTCACCGGCAGACCAGCGCTCGGTGGGCCACCACGCCGCCGACAGCGGCAAGTGCCAGGTTCGCGCGACGACGCCGGTAGAGTCCAGCAGCATCAATTCCGCCTCAATGGCAGCTGAGGGCGCTTCGGTCGCTTCCCACACCCAGCGCAGGCCCACGACCTCGCCCGGCGCTGCGCTGGTCCGGTCCGCCGATAGCGTCCACAGTCCCAGCGCGTCACAGCGCTGCAAAACAGCTTCTACGGGAACGTCGAGTGCCTGTAGATTCGGTCGCGTCGCCGGCAGCGTTATTGTCAATGTGCCCAACGTCAACTCCGGACCGGCTGGGTTTCCGTTGGCGTCCAAAATGGAGGCCGGAGCCAGCGTTTGCCTGTCGAACAGACTCACGACGATGCTGTACGTTCCCGGCGGCGTTCCGGGAAGCGCCTCCACAATGTGCGGATCATAAGCGTACTGGCCTGGCAGCCACATCGTCGTGGGCGGCGTCGGCTCGTAACCGCGCGGGCGCAGCGCACCGGCGGGACTCCAGCGTTGCCCATCCGCGCCGATCAGCAGGACTACGGCGTGATATTCTTCAGTTGGGATATCGCGGGCCTGCCACAGTAGATCGATTTGTACTTCCCCGTCGGCGGGCATCGCGGCGGCGGCGATGTCGTAGCCCAGGAGCGTCAAACCACCGGAAAACGGTTGCGGCAAAGACGTCACCGTCTGCGATGCTGCAACTTCAGGCAGTTCACCCGCTGCAAGACGGGAGTAGCGCAAAGGGGTTGGGATGTTGTCAACGACGAGCAGTTTGAGTACGAGCAACAGCATGGCCAGCACGGCCAACGCCCACGGGAAACGACCCGCGGCAACCGCAACTTCTTCACGCCCAAGCCGGTCGCTCGCCGGGGACTCGGATCGCCACGTCGCCAGCCCGAACAGGAGCAAGCCTACCGCCGAGACGATACCCGCGGTCGCCCATGCAGGCGTCATACCAAAATAAACCTCAATCTCGTGTTGGCCCGCAGGCACGACAAAGGTCAACAGCCCGGTCTGCGCTTCGGGCGCGCTTGCAACCAGCGCCCCATCGATCTCCACCTGCCAACCGGGGAAGTAGAAGCCCAACCAACGCGCCCGGAACGCCACCGGAGTTTCCAGGATAAGCGTCGCCCGCAATGGACGATAATCCGCAGCCAACACGCGCGCGCCCTCCGGCAGCACGCTCGCATCCAAACGTTCCGGCTCCGCACCGCGCGCGAAGGTACCGGCGAGCGTCGTATCCGCCGGACGCTCTTCCACCCAAATAGGGAAATAGCTGCCCTCAGGATCGACGCCCATCCAGCCACGCTGTTCGTAGGCGTAAAGATCGGCCATGGTGGGATAGGGCGCCATCGCGCAAAAGCCTTTGGGCGGGTAGGTGTTGGGCCAGGAGACGAGGGCGAGCAAGATGAGGGTGAGGTAGAAAGGTAGACGGTAGACGGGGCGCGAATCTTCGCGCGACGGTAGACAGGGGGAGAGAGGGAGAGCGTGAGTTGTGGATAGACGCGGGGTGAAGGCGGCGGCGACGAGGAGGGAGACGGGGAGCAGGGCACGGCCCACCAATCGCCAGGGGAACTGGACGAAGGCCAGGAGCGGGAAGGCCTCCCACACCCACACGGAGCCGGGAGTGCTCATCCACAAATAAGCAAGCGCGATCAATGCAAAAAAGACCAGGGATGCACGGATTTCGTTGGTGCGCGTATCTGCACGGTCCTCCGAATCCTCACCAGCAACGGCGTCCGTGTGAGGACGCGCGCGTCGCCAGCCGATGACGAGGCCAACAAGCGCCAACACGGTCTGGACGACACCGAGCGGCACGCGCATCGGCTGGTTGAGGAAGTCGGGATCGTAGGGCGTGGGCAGGGAAAAGAGCATCTCGCGCCAGGAAGCGAAGTTGTAGTGGAAGTCGTTATTGCGCGTGGTGCGCGAGAGGTGCAACTGCACCGTCGATTGCTCCGTCAGCGCGGGGAACCAGAACCATGCGGTGAGCAGCACCGCCAGGAGCACTGCCACGAATGCCCAGGGCCACGTTTTGCGCGCGCGATAGACCCACGCCAGCACAACCACGTAGCCGCCGAGCAACGGCGCGAAGAGCAGCGAGGAGATGTTATGGCTCAGGAACAGCGTCGCCAACAACAGCACCGCGGCAATAAAAGGGCCGCGTCCATCGCCGACGATGACCCGGCGAAAGGTCACCAGCAGCCAGGGAAGCAGCGCCAGGGCCACGGATTCGGGCATATTGCCACGCCGCAGCGCATCCAACAGCAGATACGGCCCCAGGCCATAAGCCAACGCCGCGATCCAGCCGGCACGTTCGCCGAAGAGGTCACGCGCCCACACGTAAGCGCCCCAGGCCGCCGCAACGAAGCTGGCAGCGTAGAGCAACCCGAGCACGAGCGGCAACGCAAGGCCGGTCTGGTAGAGCAACGCGCCCGCGAGGTACGGCAGCGGCTCACGGTAGTTGAAGAAGGGATAGCCATAGCCCAGCGCCAGGTTAGGCACCCAACGGGAGAAAATCCACCCCTGCTGCCACGCCGCATCAATGGCAGTGATGCGGTAGTAGTGCAGGTCGTTATCGTGGGTGCAGGGCAGCGCGGTTCCATTCAACAACGGCAGCAAGGCCGGGAGCAAGAAGAACAGCACCACCAGCAAACGCCACGGAGGAACCAGAATTCGCGTTTTCATCAGGGAAATTGTACCATAAATTGAGAGGCTGCACATTGAAAACGCGGCGAGACTCCATCTTCTCACCGCGCCGGGAAGCTGCTCCAATTCACGTGCCGTTTCTCAGGGATTCTTGCGCGACTCCCGGTAGACGTACCACACGCGTTGAAACACTGTTATCCAGGTGAAGACGGCCATGATGATCAACGTCGGGCGTACCCATCCGATGATGAGGCCCACACCAAACACCACCACACGTTCCAGGCGCGTCAGAATGCCGACCTTGCAATCGTAACCGACGCCTTCGGCGCGCGCGCGTGTGTAGCTGACCATCACGCTCCCCAGGAGAACGAGGAAGACGAGGTACATTTCGAGCGCCGCGCCTTGTCGCAGCAGCCAGGCCAGCAGGCCAAAGAGCAGCGCGCTCTCAGAAAGGCGATCGAGCGTCGAATCCAGAAACGCACCAAACCGGCTTTTCGCGCCGGAGACCCGCGCCAGCGCGCCATCCAACGAATCTACCGACGACGCGAGCAGGAGGAACACCCCCCCCAACACCAAACGCCCGGTAGCGAGGATCGCACCCGCGCCAACGTTAAGAAAGAATCCCAAAAGCGTCACCGTATTGGGATGCAGCCCCAGCTTTCCCAAAACCCGAGCAATCGGATGCGTGATGACCATTGCCTGCGTGCGTAAAAAATCTGTCAACGAATCGTATCGTTTGACCTTCAAGCGTTCCATCTATTTCTCCCTGTCTGACAAAGAGATTCCCAACAGCGCTTCCAGAGTACATACCAACTCTTGAAGCGCCGCTGCTTGAAATCGATAGCGCACCTCGCGCCCTACCCGCTCCGCCGTCACGAATCCGGCCTGCCGCAACTGCATCAAGTGCCACGAGAGCAGCGGCTGGCTGACCCGTAGCACCTCCTCCAAATCTTTAACGTTCGACTCACCTTCCGATAATGCAGCAAGAATGCGCAAACGCAACACCGAGTGCAGCGCCTGAAACCCCTTCGTCACACGGCGCAACTCTTTATCCGACATACGGCTCTCACTCATCATTTCCAATCCATAAATAAACGTTTATATGTTGCTCACATCCTAACGCGAATGGGGAATTTGTCAATCCCGTTGACCACAAATCCCTCTAACCTTGCAAGTTAGAGAGATTGCCTAAAATAGCGGATTTATAGTATAATAGGACTATTACTGTTCTGGAGACATCCACACACTATAACGGCGCCTGCTTCCCGCCGGTACGCACACAAGGGAGAAAGCTTTATGAAAGCTCAAACGCTGATCAGGCAATGGTTATCAGCTCCGGCCCATCGGTTGGTACATGTATTTCTCATTGTGATACTTGGGCTTAGCGTCTTCTGGTGGGCAATGCGGGGGCAGCCAATACAAGCTGATCCCGCTTTCATCTACGTGCGCCCCGACGGCAACAACAGCGCTTGCAATGGCGAATATGATGCGCCTGCTACGGCTGCGCCTAATTGCGCCGTCCAGACGATTGGACAAGGTGTATATTCCGTTACCCTGGGTGGGACGGTGTCCGTTGCGGCAGGCACTTACACGGAGAATGTCACCATCAATAAAGCCCTCAGCCTGCAAGGCGCCAATCCAGCAGATGATCCTGACGCAGCCATCGTCGCCGGAGATGTCACGGTCACAAGTGCGGGTGCTGGCGCAACCGTCAGGCAACTGCGCATCATCCCCGGCAACGTCACGGGTAACGCGGCGGCCATCTTTGTCAACGCCAGCAACGTCACGATTTCAGAGAATGTCATTGATGGCATAACCGGCAACGGCACAGGCACGGTCAAGGGGATTCACCTTTACAGCGGCGCGCTCCCTGGAATTACGAACATTGCCGTAACCTCCAATACGATCCAAAACGTGACAAATCCATTGAGCGGCGGTGGCAGCTATAGCGGCGCAGATGGGATCATGGTACAAGGTGTGATAACCGATGTAACGCTTATAGCCAACACCATCCAAACCGTAACGTCTGCCGGCTGGGCTTACGGGATCGAAATAGCCCCGACGGCTTCAGCGCCCTGGAACCCACCGGAAAACGTGCTGGCACAACAGAACTACGTTGTCAACGTAAACTACGGCGACACCTATACGGCAGATCCTTACACCGTTCCCTATCCGGGCGTGGGTGTTATCATAGATGCTGTAAGAACCATGACTGGAAGCATCATAGCCAGCGCGAACGCCAGCCAGGTAACATTTTTTGGCAATACGATCTCCAATGTACCCGCGCCGCTGGCTAACACAGATATAACGCACACACTCAATGCTTCGGGCAACTATCTGGGTTACACAGACCCCGTCAGCCTTGCGCAGGTCATTTCACAAACACTCGTAGGGCGCATCGATTACACGCCCTGGCTGGCGAATGATGCAGATACAGCGCCAAGCACACCCGGCTTCCAAGGGGATTTCTCCGCCCTGTGGGTAGGCCCGCACAATGAACAGACCGGTGCAGTCGGGCGGATTCAAGAAGGCGTCGATCTGGTGACAACAGGCGGAACGGTCCGGGTGACGGCAGGAACGTATCGAGAGTTGATCGCCGTGACCAAATCCTGTACTCTCGCGGGTGAGTCAGGCGTCGTGATTCAGCCAAGCGAGAACATCCACGACTTCAGCTCAAATCACGATGGCGCTGTCATCTGGATTCAGGCCCCTGATGTAAGCATCCGCACTGTGCTGATTGACGGAGACAATCCCGACATTGGCGGCGGCCATGCCTACGGCGGCGCAGACATCAACGCTTTACGGGGCATCTATATGAGCGCCACAGCCTTCGATCATCTACTTGTGGAGAACGTCACCCTGCACAACCTGGGGCGCGGCATCGACTTATACGGTGGACAAAACCACACATTGCGTGACAACTTCACAGACAACCTGGGCGGGCCAGATAATACCAGCTATGGTTATGGGGTGTTATTGCACAACGATAGTTCAGCGCAGGTCTCCGGCAATACATTTTATGCCGTCATTACGGCGATTGGAGTATCCAGCGACAGTATCGGTCAGAGCGTCAGCATGACGGCGACCAACAATTTCATCAATGAGGCTGACACCGGGTTGAGCCTCAGCGGAACGACGCCTATCGATCACGTCACATTTGCCGGTAACAGACTGAGTGATCTAACCACAGCATTTCGTGTCGGCACAACAGGCGATTTGTATGCTTACGCCAACAATGTCGATGATTTTGTGACCGCAATCGACGATCCCACACATACGCTCAACACACGCCACAACTGGTGGGGGACGTATCTCACCCAACCTAACGGCGTGGATAACGATAGCTGGTATTATCGCCTCGGCGCACCTGTCGAGACGTGGGGCGTGGGAATGTTAGCCGACGCCAGGTTGACCAGCGCCGGTGAGAGCGGGACGGGTGTTATCGTCGGACACGGCTACGGCGTAGATAGAGCGCCTTTCGGGCAGGCAACATTGCCTTATGGTGGCGCGCCGTGTTCTGATTACTACGATTTCTTTGTGCTCAATAACACCGGCCCCTGGACGGTACGTGTCCCGCTGGACACCTCTGTGCCGGGCTGCACCGCAGAGCAACAGGTTCTCTACCACTTTACCTTAACAGATGATGGCTGGCCCGATACGAGTTGTAGCGGCGCTGACTGCTGGTTGACTTCACCGGGCCTGACCCGCGATGGCGATTACCTCGAAGCTACCGTGGATGCTGGAGTGCTTCTGCAAGGCACGCCGTTTATCGCCGGGAACGGACTGGCAAACCTCGTCGTCAGCAAAGAAAACTTCCGCACCACCGTCCAACCCGGCGAGACGCTGGCCTATCTCATCACCATCACCAACACCGGCATCCAGAATGCAGCAGGCATCCTCCTCACCGATACATTGCCCGCCGACACCGCCTTCCTGGTCGCCTCTAACGGAGGCACACATAACGGTTCTGGCGTCGTCACCTGGCCCACTTTCACCCTGCCCGGCAACGGCGCGAGCACTACGCGCCTCGTCGTCGCCACCCTGGGCGATCCCTTGCGCGACAGAGTAGACGTCATCACCAACACCGTCACCGCCACCATGCCCTACGAAGAGGACGAGACCGACAATACCGCGTGGTACACCAACACAGTCAATGCCGCACCCGCCTTCACCTTGAGCAAAAGCGACGGCGGCGTGAACGCCATCCCCGGGACGACGCTCGTATACACACTCACTTACGCCAACGTCGGCAACCAGCACGCGATAGGCGTCGTCATCACCGAAACTGTGCCGGAGCACACCAGCTTCGACGCTGCTAACAGTAGCCCCGACTGGACCTGCGCCAATGGCGCACCTGGCGGAACGCTCTGTACCTACCCGGTCGGCAATTTGTCGGCAGGCTTTTCCGGGAACGCCACCTTCGCCGTACGGATCGTCTCCACGTTACCCGCGGGCGTGACGCACATCGACAATACCACGACCATCGCCGATGATGGCAGCAATAGCGCCGATCTCATCCCGGTCAACCGCACAGCGACCCTCGCCACACCCGTCGTGGCCGCGCCAGACCTGGAAATCAGCAAATCCGGTAGCGCGGACTCTGTCACGCCGGGCGCAACGCTCACCTACCAAATTGTCGTCACCAATACCGGCAACCAAGGCGCGACCAATCTCCACATCACCGATCACCTGCCCGCACACACGACCGTCATCACTGCCTCCGACGGCGGCAGTCAAACTGCGCCCGGCATCGTGACCTGGTCGATCTCCGCGCTGGAGGGCGGCAGTACAAGCATTACCCGCCTGCTCACCGTCTCCGTCGTCAACCCCTTCCCGGCAGATACGAATGTTATCACCAACACGGTCACGGTGGCCGATGACGGCGCGAACGGTCCGGACTCCACTCTGGGGAACAATACTGCGACCATCACCACAACGCTCGACGCTGCGCCGATTCTTGCGTTGAGCAAGGACAACGACGTGACCACCGTGACGCCTGGCAGCACGCTCATCTATCAACTCGTCATTACCAATACCGGCAATCAACTCGCCGCGGGGATCGTGCTGACCGACACACTGCCTGAACACACGGCCTTCATCCTGGCCTCACACGACGGTGCAGAAGAGAACGGCGTCGTCACCTGGCCCGCCTTCGACCTACCCGGCGGTGGAGTCAGCACCACGCGCTTGCTCGTCGTCAACGTGGAAAATCCCTTGCCCGCCGGTATTACCGCCATCACCAACACGGCTGCGCTGCACGACAATAGCGGCCTTACTGTCAACGCAACCGACGCGGACGCCGTCGACGCCAGCCCCAACTTCATCCTCACCAAAACCAGCGCCGTCACCACCACCACGCCCGGCGCGACGCTCAGCTACGCGATCACGATTACGAACACGGGCAATCAGGATGCAACCGGCGTCATCATCAGCGACACGCTGCCCGCCGACGTCACTTTCACCGCCGGCAACGCTTCCGATAGCGGTGTCCTGAGCGCACCCGGCATCGTCACCTGGCCCGCCTTCGACCTCGCAAGCGGCGCCAGTGCAACACGCTACCTCACCGTCACCGTAGACGACACACTCCCGGCGGGACTCGAACTAATCATCAACACCGTTGATGCTGTCGACGACCGGGGATACACAGCGACGAATCAACACGCAACCATCATTACGGCCACACCCGACCTGGAAATCGGCAAATCCAATGGCGTGAATACCGTCGAACCCGGCGATACGTTGGTCTACACGCTTACCATCACCAACAGCGGCCCCCAGGGCGCGACCGGCGTGCGCATCACCGACTACCTGCCCGCGCACACGACCTTCGTCAGCGCCTCGGATGGCGGCGCGCAGACCACGCCCGGCATCGTCGCATGGCCCACCTTCCCGCTGGCGGGCGGCGACGCGAGTGTGACGCGCCTCCTTACCGTCACCGTCATCAATCCCTTCCCGGCGGACACGAACGTCATCACCAACACGGCCTCCGTCACCGATGATGGCACGAACGGCCCTGATCCCACCCCGCAGAACATCACCACGGATACGGATGCCGTCTTCGCCACGCCGCAGCTTGTTATTGCCAAGTCCAATGACGTGGACACTGCCTACCCCGGCGATGCGCTGACCTACCACATCACCCTCACCAACACCGGCAACCTGGAAGCCACGGACATTCTCATCACCGACACGCTGCCCCTCAGCACCACATTCGTCGCCGCCTCCGACGGCGGCGCGCAGACGGCGCCCGGCAGCGGTATCGTCACCTGGCCACCCTTCAATCTGCCCGGCGGCGACGCCAACGTCACCCGCCTCGTTATCGTGACCGTAGACAGTCCCTTGCCCGCCGGGGTGGACGCCATCACCAACACCGTCGCCGCCATCGCTCCGGACCAAACGTTACTGACCGCTACGCAGGACGTCGATACTGTCATCGCCGCGCCTGATCTGGCGCTCAGCAAGCGCGCCGGCAATGTCACCGTTGAGCCTGGCGACGCGCTCGTCTACACCCTCACGTATGCCAACACCGGCAACCAGGGCGCGACCGGCGTCGTCATCACCGAGACCGTGCCCGCGCACACCACCTTCGCCGGTTCCGCCGGTTGGATAGGAAGCGGCACAACCTACACCTACACCATCGACAGCCTGCCGGCTGGAAACGGCGGAAGTGTCACCTTCGCCGTGATGATCGACCCAACGCTGCCCGCAGAGGTCACACAGATCGTGAACACCGCCGAGATCAGCGATGACGGCGCTAACGACGCCGACACCAACCCGGCAAACAATACCGACAGCACAGTCATCCCCGTCATCGCCGCGCCTGATCTCACGCTCTCCAAGAGCGATGGCGGCGTGACCACCGCGCCCGGCGCGACGCTCGTGTACACGCTCACCTACACGAATGTGGGCAATCAGGAAGCTACCGGCATCACCATCGCCGAAACGGTGCCCGTACACACCACCTTCGACGTGGCCGCCAGCACGCCCGGTTGGACGTGCGCTGACGGCGCGCCCGCCGGGACACCATGCACCTACGACGCCGGCAACCTGGAAGCCGGCGACTCCAACGCGGTACAGTTTGCCGTGAACGTCGTCGCGCCCGTGCCCGCGGGCTTGACGCACATCCACAACACTGCCTCCATCGCCGATGATGGCAGCAATGGCGCAGACCCCAATCTGCTGAACAATAGCGCGACTATCGCCACACTCGTCGCGGCCACACCCGACCTGGAAATCGGCAAATCCAATGGTGTGGACACCGTCGAACCTGGCGACACGCTGGTCTACACGCTCACCATCGCCAACAGCGGCCCCCAGGGCGCGACCGGCGTGCGCATCACCGATGAACTGCCCGCGCACACGACCTTCGTCAGCGCCTCGGATGGCGGCACGCAGACCACACCCGGCATCGTCACCTGGCCCACCTTCCCGCTGGCGGGCGGCGGCGTGAGTGTGACGCGCTGGCTCACCGTCACCGTCATCGACCCGTTCCCGGTGGACACGAACGTCATCACCAACACCGCCACCGTCGCCGACGACGGCGCGAACGGCCCCGACCCCACCCCAGAGAACAACAGTACCGCAGATGTGGATGACGTCTCCGCCGCGCCCATGCTGGCGTTGAGCAAGAGCAACGCTGTGACCACCGTGACACCTGGCAGCACGCTCATCTACCGCCTCGTCATCACCAACAGTGGGACGCAGCTCGCCGCCGGGATCATGTTGAGCGACACGTTACCCGAGCACACGGCCTTCGTCAGCGCCTCGGATGGCGGCCAGGAGACCCCATCCGGCAGCGGCATCGTCGTCTGGCCGGCCTTCGACCTGCCCGCCAGGAACAGCGCCACGCGCCTCCTCGTCGTCACCGTAGACACCCCCTTGTCCGCCGGCGTGACGGCCATCACCAACACCGCCACACTGCGCGACAACCGCGACAACACCGCAACGGCCCAGGACACCGATGCTGTGGATGCCAACCCGCTCCTCGTCCTCGATAAAACCAATGCCGTGGACTCAGTCGTTCCCGGCGAAACGGTCGTCTATACCCTCACGCTCACCAACAACGGCAACCAGGCAGCGACAGACATCCTTATCACCGACACCCTGCCCGCAGACGTTATCTTCGTCGCCGCCTCCGGCGGAGGTGTGGAGATCGAACCCGGCATCGTTGCCTGGCCCACCTTCAACCTGGCGGGTGGCGGCGCGAGCGTGACGCGCTATCTCACCGTCCGCGTCAACCTCACCCTGCCGGCCGGTCTCGAGCTGCTCATCAACACCGCGCAGGCCAGCGAGGATCGCGGCTACACCGCTATGGCTCAGCACGCTGACCTCGTCATCGCCGCGCCGGACCTGGAAATCAGCAAATCGAACGGCGTAGCCGAGGTCGAACCCGGCGATACACTAATCTACCAGATCGTCGTCGCCAACAGTGGCAGCCAGGGCGCGACCGGCATTCGGATCACCGACTACCTGCCCGCGCACACGGACTTCGTCTCCGCCTCGGATGGCGGCACGCAGACCACACCCGGCGTCGTTACCTGGCCCACCTTCAACCTGGCGAGCGGCGGCGCGAGTGTGACGCGCTGGCTTACCGTCACCGTCGCCAACCCCTTCCCGGTGGACACGAACGTCATCACCAACACGGCCACTGTCGCCGACGACGGCGCGAACGGCCCCGACCCCACGCCGGGGAACAACAGCGCGACGGACGTGGATGATGTTTTCGCTGCGCCGGACCTGCTGATGAGCAAGGACAACGGCCTGACGACCGTAACGCCCGGCAGCACACTCATCTATCGCTTGGTCATCACCAACAGCGGCACTCAGCTCGCCGCCGGGATCGTACTGACCGATACCCTGCCCGAACATACGTTCTTTTACCTGGCTTCGGACAACGGCTGGGAAAGCGCGCCCGGCATCATCACCTGGCCCGCCTTCGACCTGCCCGGCGGAGCCAGCACCACACGCCTGCTTGTTGTTACTGTGGACAACCCCCTGCCCGCCGGCGTGACGGCCATCACCAACTACGCCGCGCTGCGCGACAATCGCAATAACACCGCCACGGCGCAGGACACCGACGCCGTGGATGCCAACCCGCTCCTCTTCCTCGACAAGACCAACGCGGTAGACACCACCGTCCCCGGCGCGACGCTCGTCTACACGCTCACGCTCACCAACAACGGCAACCAGGAAGCGACCGGCATTCTCATTACTGACACCTTGCCCGCAGACGTCACCTTCGTTGAGGCCTCCGACGGTGGCACAGAGATCGAACCCGGCATCATTGCCTGGCCCGCTTTCAACCTGGCGGGCGGCGGCGCGAGCGCGACCCGTTTCCTCACCGTCACCGTCAACGCCACACTTCCGGCCGGTGTCGAACTGCTGATCAACACCGCTCGCGCCATCGAGGATCGCGGGTACGACGCCATCGCCCAACACGTGGACGTCGTCGTCGCTGCACCCAATTTGGCGATTACGAAGACCGACGGTGGGATTGCTCCGCAGCCCGGCGCTGTGCTGGTCTACACGCTCACTTACGCGAACGTGGGCGAACAGGGCGCTACGGGTGCTGTCATCTCGGAGACCGTGCCCGCGTACGCGGCCTTTGACGCTGCCGCCAGCAGCACAGGCTGGACGTGCCTCGACGGCGCGCCTGCCGGGACATCGTGCGTGTACGCTGTCGATGACCTGCCTGCAAACGCCTCCGGCGACATCGCGTTTGCCGTGCGCGTTGTCACGCCACTGCCGGTGTACGTCAGGGAAACCGCGAACACTGCCGCCATCGCCGACGACGGCAGCAACGGCGCGGATACCGACCCGACGAACAATACTGCGAGCATTATCACATCGCTCGACGCCACCATCGATTTGTTGATCACGAAAGATGACGGTGGCACTACGGTGGAACCGAGTGAGACCATTGTCTACACGCTGACTTACGCCAACAACGGCGATCAGATTGCGGGCGGCGTCATCATCACCGAGACCGTACCGGCGCTTACAACCTTCAACCAGACCGCCAGCAGCCCCGGCTGGACTTGTGCCGGCGGTTCGCCGGCCGGAACTGTGTGCACGTACGCACTCGGTGACGTGATCGAGGGCGGGACGGTGCTGTTCGCCGTGGACGTCGTCCTGCCGTTCCCCATCGAGGTGAGTGAAATCACGAACCAGGTGGTCATCGGCGCCGACGCCAACAACATCCCCGACGCCAATCCCAATGACAACACCGCCACGGCCATCACGACCATCATCACCCGGCCCGATCTCGTCACCGGCAAGGATGATCGCTTCAGCGTCGTGCAGCCGGGTCAACAAGTCACCTACATCATCACCGCCACCAACGTGGGGACACAAAATGCGACGAACGTCCAGCTCACCGATACATTACCCATCTACGTCTCTTTCCTCGGCGCTTCAAATGGCGGCGCGCAGAGCAGCCCCGGCGTCGTCACCTGGCCCACCATCCCGCAATTGTCACTCGATGAAATCATTACCCGTACGCTCACGGTTATGGTCGACAGCACACTGCCGGCCGGCGCATTGCAGATCACCAACACTGTCACCGTGAGCGACGATGGAACGCACGGGCCAGACCTGAATCCCGGCAACAATACAGCCACGGACGTCGACATCGTCGGCGCCATGCCCGATCTGATCCTCGATAAAACGGTCAACTACGCCGTCATCTATCCAAACGGTTTATTGGCCTACACGATCCATGTGGAAAACACCGGTTCGCGGGGCGCGTCGGGCGTGACCATTGTCGACAATCTGCCACCAGACGTACACTTCGTCAGCGCATCAGATGGCGGCTACGAGAGCGCGCCGGGCGTCGTCACGTGGCCGGCCATCACACTCAATGTAGGGGAAGAGGTCGTGCGCACGCTCACCGCACGGGTCGGCGCCGGCCTGCCGGACGGTGTGGTGTTGACGAACACCGCCACTGTTTCCGACGACGGTTTGAATGGGGAGGATCCAGTACCGGAAAACAACACGGATACGGCAAGCAGCGTTATTAAATGGCCCATAGTCTACCTGCCAATCGTAATGAGGGGGTACGCGGTTGGCCCAGACCTCATCGTTGAAGACATCGTCGTTAGCAACGGCGACATCGCCATCACCATCAGGAACCAGGGTAAACTCGAGGTCCCCGACACATTGGGTTTCTGGGTCGACCTATATATCAATCCCTTGTCCGCCCCCACTCACGTCAATCAAACGTGGGATTTGATTGCACCTTATGGGGCGGCATGGGGCGTGGATCGCGAAGCCATACCTATCCTTCCTGGCGAGTCGCGCACGCTGTATCTGTACGATATCTACTACAAGCGTGATTACAGTCGTCTACCGGTGGCACTCAAAGCAGGGGATATCATCTACGTGCAAGTGGACTCGTACAACGGCGCGACAAACTATGGCGTGGTGTACGAGGATCACGAGATGGGTGGAGGCGAATATAACAACATCGCGCGTCTGATTATCCACTCCTACACACCATTAAATCTCGTCACGTCGATGCAAAGTCCTCCGGAGCTGCCAGAAGCCGACGTCTTGCCGGAGAGACCATAGCGCGCATGTCCATCCATCTCTTGCCTGAGGACGTCGCCGCACGCATCGCGGCGGGCGAAGTCGTCGAGCGGCCGGCCTCTGTCGTCAAAGAACTGGTTGAAAACAGCCTGGACGCCGGCGCCACCCGCGTGGAGGTAGAAACGCGTGGCGGCGGGCGCGATCTGATCCGCGTCCGCGACAATGGTGAAGGTATCCCTGCCGCAGAAGTGGAACTGGCCTTTCGCCGTCACGCCACGAGCAAGCTAGAAAGCGTTGCCGATCTGGAGGCCATCCCCACGCTGGGGTTTCGCGGTGAGGCGCTGGCAAGTATTGCGTCGGTGAGTCGCGTAACGTGCCACACACGCTACACCACGGAAGATGCCGGAACGCGCCTGCGGATCGAGGGGGGTGAAATTGTCGCGCGGGCGACGGTTGGCCGGCCGCGCGGCACAGAGCTGCTAATCGAGGACCTCTTTTACAATGTGCCCGCCCGGCGCAAGTTTTTGCGAACGGAGCGCACCGAGCGCAACCACATCGATGCCTTCCTCACGCGCTACGCCATCGCCTACCCACACATCGCGTTCTCGCTGGTCAACGATGGGCGAGAAATTCTCGCCACGTCGGGCAATGGCAACGCGCAGGAGGCTTTGCTCAACGTCTACGGCATGGATCTAGGGACCAGCCTGCTGGAAATTCCGTGTGGGGATAACGTCCTCACATCGATAGAAGACATCCAGGTGTGCGGCTTCGTTGGCCCGACGAGCGTGCACCGGGCCAACCGGGGTTACATTACGCTCTTCATCAACGGGCGCTGGGTGCAGGATTTGCGGCTGACGTACGCCATCATCCAGGCGTACCACACACTATTGCCGGTGAAACGGTTTCCCGTCGCCTTTGTCAGCGTGACACTGCCTGCCCAAGACGTAGACGTGAACGTACATCCGGCCAAAACGGAAGTACGCTTCCGGGATGGGGATACCGTGTTCCGCGCGGTGCAGCGCGCCGTCCGCGCTACGGTGATGGACGAAGCCCCGGTCGCCAGTGCCTGGGAACCGCCGTCGCCATCCATGCAAGGCCCGGGATCCGATATGACGACGCGCGCGCGTCTTGCCGCGCTGACCCCGTCGGCACGACAAATCACCCTTCCACAGGCCGGCACGCGCAGCGAAGCAGCGCCATTGCCTGGTGTGCCACGCACGTCGACGGAGGACGCTGCGCCAGATAACCTAAAACCCGGACTACCTCCTGCGACCACTTCACCCACGCTGCCGCCTCTGCGCGTCATCGGCCAGGCCGCGACGATGTTCATCATCGCCGAAGGGCCGGAGGGGATTTATCTGATCGACCAGCACGCTGCGCACGAGCGCATCCTTTACGAGCGGCTGGTTACCGCGTGGATGCAGGGACAGGTGGTCGTGCAACCACTGCTGAAACCGGAGCCTGTGACGTTGCCCGTCGCCGAAGCCGCCTACCTCGAGGAACTCCTGCCCGCGCTGCACGCGTTGGGGATGGAGGTGGAATCGTTCGGGCCGGGGACATTCCTGGTGCGTTCGCTGCCCGCGCTGCTGGCGAACCTCTCTCCCGGCGATCTCCTGACGGACATCGCAAGCAGCAATGACGAAGAATCGCCCATCCACACCGCGTTGGAGGAGATGATTGTGCGCCGCATCTGCAAGCGCGCTGCCGTCAAAGCCGGGCAGGTGCTCTCGCGCGAGGAAATGGAGCGCCTGGTGCGCGACCTGGAACGCACGGCCAACCCGCGCACGTGTCCGCATGGCCGGCCAACCATCGTACAAATCGGGGTCGAGCAACTCATCCGTCAATTTGGACGCGGTTAAGGGTAAAGACTACAAAAGTCTCAGCACGTACTGCGCCCTGCAAAGCTGTCGTTTAGAACAGATATTTGCTCAATCAGGCATCTCGTGAGACTTTTGTAGTCTGGCTCCAGCTTGAATTTCGATCTACTGAATCTTGTCTCTTTTTACGGAACAGATATAATAAAGCCTGGATGAAAACTTGCACGCGGTGGAGGAAATACTGTGGCCCTATCAACCAACGATCAACAACGCATCGAAGAACTGGCTGTAAAGCTGGTGGAGCATTACGACTTCAAACGTCCACCTATCCAGATCGAAAAGGTGCTTTCCAATCCACCTGAAGGACTGAGTAGCGTGGATATCAGCGACATGTCACTCGTCTTCGGGATCGGCGAACATCGCTACGAATACCGTATGGCGATGGCGCGCCTGCTCTACCGCGAAATTTGCCGTGCCAGCGCCGATTGGGAACATAACTACCCCTACAGCAATGATGCTGCCAAGTACTTCGCCGCGAGTTTACTTATCCCTGCGAAATGGCTCCTCAAAGCTGCTCGGCGGCCTTTAGTCTCCCTGCAACAACTCAGCGAGGATTTTCAAGTGCCGGAATACGCCCTCGCCAGCCGGTTGGTGCAGATGGGAAAACGCGTCAAGGGAATGTCATAGGGAAATCTAACCCCGCCATACCTCGATCATCTGCTTGCCCATCCACGCCCACTGCCGGCGAAACGCGTCAAGCGATTGCCACGTCATTCCCGTAGCATTGGCCGTAGCAGGATCGACGAAGCCGAGATTCAGCTTACGCTCAGGGTCCCACGCATCCAGGATTTTGTAGTGCGACCAACCACGCCATGTGCGTCCCTCAAAATACAATGGCTCGCCTATCATGACAATGGTGATGCGATCTTGCTGAAGGTTCGTGAACAATCGCCGCAGTGCCCCCCCTAGACGCCAGCGCGCACGCAAACCCAGACGGCGCAACGACGCGACGACGCCCCACGGCAGCGTTGCCCAATCAGGGATACGCTCCGGGAATCCGCGCCGGTTCAACTCCTCCGACAGCGCCTCCGCGTTGACAAACGGCCCTTCGTACAGTGTGTTGGTCACCATCGCCACGCAATACGGACCACAATCATTACTGTCCCTTTGGAAAACGTGATAACGCTCCACCGGGAGCGATAGCTTAACGAACTGGTGAGGGACGATGGCTCCCATTAGTACCCGCCTTTGCACACACAGCGCTACGTTAGTTCCGCACCAGCGACCACATCTTGCCCGGGTAGGATGTAAGCGTAGGCCATATTCGGCGTATTGTGCGCCAGCCCGATGTGCCCGTGCCGGTTCACCAGAATGATGCCCCCATAGCCGCCCACCCGCCCATGCAACAGAAGAATGACGGAGTCGG
>OMKS01000675.1_pt1 | contig 31412 bp, 19 predicted proteins | sample 1674721 | NCBI WGS metagenome assembly OMKS01 (sample SAMN06264996, study PRJEB25208) | sediment metagenome | isolation source: hot spring sediment | place: USA: California | collected 2014-09-02 | reverse complement strand
ATACACCTGTAGGGCGGGTTTCTTACCCGCCGGGCAGGTATGGAAACCTGCCCTACCCCACAAATCTGCGTAGAGCCACTCAATATCGTCTCGGCGTGAGTGCGATGCTGGATGGCACCCTTTGAGCGCTTGACCCAAAAGACGCCGACGGCCCGACGGACCCGGCGGTCGTCGGCGTTTCGCCAGGGGGCGAGCAGGACCAGCGCTGGTTCTAGGTCTGCCACCAGCGCCGGACCCAGCACTCGTTTTCCCAGGATGTCCGTGGCGTACCAGACGCCGGTGGACGCGATGAACCGGCGGCAGCGGACGAAAGCGCCGTCCATATCCCGGGCCAGTTGTTTACCCAGGGCCGCGCCGATGACGACCCATCCCCCTTCAGTCTTGGCGGCCGCGACTTGCCAAAAAAGCGCTGGTCGTTTCCAACGGCCCGGCGCCGATGGCCTCACCAATCAGCTCCAGCAGGCGGAATGGTGTGCGTTGAGCCAGAACGGGGGCCAGCAGGGTGTGGGCTTTGGCGAGTTTGGCGCCTTTTAGCATCGCCGTCACACATTAAGTTTGTAGTGGCGACTTTAGTCGCTTCTATTGCGCAAACAGCGACTAAAGTCGCTACTACGAACTCCATAACGGGAATTGCTGAGGGTGACTGGAACTTGGATCCTGTCTTGAGCGTCTTAAAAGGGAAGACACTGGTCCGGACGGGGCACGGTTCGCTCGGAACTGGACTATGAAATGAGCAAGAGGAGGAGAGTGGTGATGAATAGGTTGAAACGGTACAGGGTTGTGGCGTTCGTGACGGTGATTGGCTTGTTGGTGGGAGCTTGTCGGTGTGGAGGAGGGCCTGTTCCTACGCCAACACCAGGTTCTACGCCTACCCCCGCTCCCAGCCCCACGCATCCGCCATACACCCCGCCGCCACATGGCACGGTCTCCCCAGTCGTGGTGCAGCGCACGCCGGAACGGGGTGAGGAGCTGTCACCTGACGGGGTCATCGAGCTGGTTTTTGATCGCCCGATGGACCGGGAATCGGTGGCCTCCGCGCTGGTGGTCGAGCCGGGTGTGTCGGGCGCCGTCGAGTGGGTGGACGACCGCACGGTGCGCTTCAAGCCGGCCCAGGAACTGGAGCGGGATACCGACTATTACGTGACGATCGACGCCAAGGCGCAGGCGGCTGATGGGGACTCGTTGGATGGGGCATATCGCTTTCGCTTTCGCACGGTGGGCTATTTGGAGATCGCTCAGGTCATCCCTGCTCCCGGCACGGAGGAGGTAGAGACGTCCACCACCATCACGGTCATCTTTAACCGGCCCGTCGTGCCGTTGACAGTGGTCAGCGACCCGGCCTACACTCGCCTGCCCCAGCCGCTCCTCTTCGACCCACCCATCGAGGGCCATGGGGAGTGGTTGAACACTTCCATCTACATCTTTAGGCCAGCCAAGGCGTTGGCGGGAGGAACCACGTATACGGCACGCATTGAGGCCGGTCTGACTGACACCACTGGTGGTCTACTGGCCGAGAGGTACGAGTGGTCGTTTTCCACGCAGCCCCCGCAGGTGGTATGGGTCTCGCCGCGGGAGGACGCCGTGCTGGTTGGCGTGGATACGGCGGTCCGGGTCGAGTTCAATATGCCGGTGGACTGCGATTCGGCTGTTGAAGCGTTCCGCCTGCGGGCCGGCCTGCGAAACGTGTCTGGCGACTGGGCGTGTCAGGGAGCCACGTTGACCTTTACGCCGACCGAATGGCTGGATTTCGACGTGACGTACAATGTGCGCGTGACCAGGGGGGTGCAGGGTGTGGGGGGCGGCCTTGGAATGCGGGAGCATTACGATTGGCGGTTCACCACTGTGCCCTTGCCGCGCATCGTGGGGACGCGCCCTCAGGATGGTCAGCGGGATGCCTGGCCGCGGACGAGTTTCGAGATCATTTTCAATACCCGCATTGATCCAACTACCGTCATGCCAAACCTGGATATGACCCCCCCTCTATCGCCGACCCTGGTGTATACCTATTTCAATACCTGGGATAACACCTTTGTGCTCAACTTTGGGGCGCAGCCCTCGACCGATTACGAGGTGGTCATTGGGCCGGACATTGCCGATCCTTACGGCAACACCATTGGGAGAGGGAGGACGGTGCGCTTCCGCACGGCTGCCCTGGAGCCGACGACCTGGATCCCGTTGCCTGGTCAACTCGGCACCTTCGACGCCCATCAGCCGGCGCGCATCGTGGTGGGCTTTCTCAACGTCGAGCAGCTCGATCTGAGCCTGCACCGGCTGGACTTGGGCGAGTTCTTTCGCTTGCAGCGGGATGGGTGGGCATATCAGCCAGCCGGAGGTGCCATTCGTCAGTGGCGAGTTTCCGTGTCGGCGGCGCTGAACGAGACTGGTTACGCGGCAGTGGACTTGGTGGAAGGGGGCGGACGCCTCGATCCGGGCATTTACCTGGTCGATCTGCGGGCTCCTGGGGTGGATTACGACCGCTGGCGGCATCGCAAGCTGTTGGTGGTCTCGAACTATAACCTGACGCTCAAAAAGAGCCAGGGCGAACTGTGGGCCTGGGTGACTGATCTGGCGACGGGGCAGCCCATCGACGGGCTGACCCTCGCGGCGTATATGGGTGGCGAGGAGGTGATCGCCACAGTCGCTACGGATGGAGATGGCCTGGCCCACGTCTCTTGGGCGGGAGACGGTCGCTATGGCGATTGGATCATCGCAGGTCGGGAGCCCTTCGTGTTGGGAGGTGCCGCGTGGGAGTGGAGTTCAGGCATCAGTCCCTGGGATTTTGGTGTGCAGGAAGAGCACTGGCGCGGCGACTATCGTGTCCACATCTATACCGACCGCCCCATTTACCGGCCGGGACAGACCGTCAACTTTCGGGGCATCTTGCGGGCCGAGGATGACGTGCGCTACAGCCTGCCGGAGCGGGGCCAGGTGGACGTCCAAATCTATGACGCCGCCGGCGAACGACTGTACCAGGACACGCTGCCGTTGGACGAGTTTGGGGCGTTCCACGGTGAGTTGGCGCTGGCCGAGGGGGCGGCGCTGGGTGGGTATTACATTGAGGTGACGTACGGTCGTGAGGGCTTTTCCGCGGACTTTCAGGTCGCGGCCTACCGGGCTCCCGAGTTCGAGGTGCTGGTGACGCCGCGGGATGCGGAGCTGGCAGCGGGACAGGCGACTGATGTGAACGTGGAGGTGCGCTACTTTTTCGGCACTCCCGTCGCCGATGCTGCGGTCGAATGGAATGTGCTGTCCGCACCCTACCGGTTTGAGCCGGCGCAATTTGGGCGCTACGATTTCACCGATGAGGATAGCCCATGGGTTTGCTTCTGGTGTTGGTGGTGGGAGCCGGCATCTCCGGACGTCGTCCTCAGCGGTGCCAGCGCCACCGACGAGGCCGGGCGACTGGTCATCCCCCTGCCGACCGACGTGATGACCGGCGGGCAACGATTGACCATCGAGGCGACCACCTACGGGCGGGATGGACAGGTCATCTCGGGGCGGGACGAGATCGTCGTGCACAAGGGCGAGTTCTACGTGGGACTGGCTGCGCGGCAATATGTGGGCGAGGTGAGGAAGCCGTTGGCAGTGGACGTCGTGACTGTTGATTGGGCGGGAGAACGGCTGCCCGATCAGATGCTCGACGTCGAGGTCTACCGCCGGGAGTGGGTGAATACCTTTGTCGAGAACGACCTGGGCGGCGGAACCTGGAAATGGGAGACGGTGAATCACCTGGTCTATACCGGTACGTTGAGCACGGACGGCCGCGCCGAGGGAGAGGTCGAGTTTACGCCCCAGGAGGGCGGCTCCTATCGCGTCGTCGTCAGTGGACGGGACCGGCGGGAGCGATTGGTGCGCAGCTCCACCTGGGTGTGGGTCAGTGGGGCGGAGTATGTCTCCTGGCGACGGGAGAACAATGACCGGATCACCCTCATCAGCGACAAGGCGGCCTACGCGCCGGGCGAAACGGCCGAGATTCTCATCCCCAGTCCCTTTGCAGGCGAGCAGTGGGCCTGGATCACGGTGGAGCGGGGTGGGGTGCTCCAGCAGGAGGTCATCTTCCTGGAGAGCAACTCGACTGTCTATCGGCTGCCCATCACCGCTGGGCATGCGCCCAACGTGTTCGTCTCCGTCGTGATCGTCAAGGGACCCGATGAGACAGAGCCGGTGGCAACCCACAAGGTCGGCTACGTGCTGCTGACGGTCGAGCCGGTGGAGCAAGAGTTGAACATCGCACTGACGCCCAGCGTCGAGCGGGCCGAACCGGGGGAGCGGGTCTCGTTCGACCTGCTGGCGACCGGTGCCGACGGGGAGCCGGTGGCGGCCGCGTTCTCCCTCGATCTGGTGGACAAGGCGGTGTTGAGCCTCAAGCCACGCACGCCGGACGCGATTCTCAAGGCTTTTTACGGGCAGCGGGGCTTGGGGGTGGTGACCTCCAGCGGCCTGGTCGTCTCGATCAATCGGCTGCTGCTGGAGCAGTTGCAAGAGTTGGATGTGGCACAGGACATGGTGTTCGCGCTGGGGAGGGGAGGCAGCGAGGTGGTCGAGGAGCCGGCGGCGGCCCCGATGGCTACTATGACGGTCGAAGTGGCCGGCGAGGGGCAGCTCAAGAGCGCGCAGGATCTGCCGCCGGGCGTCGAACTGCGGGAAGAGTTCGAGGACACGGCTTTCTGGGATGGGGCGGTCGTCACGGACCGCTCCGGACGGGCCACGCTGGAGGTGACGCTGCCGGACAATCTCACGACCTGGGTGCTGCGGGGAGTGGGGGTGACGGCGGCGACGGAGGTGGGCGAGGCGACGGTCGACCTGCTGGTCACCAAGCCGCTGCTGGTGCGACCGGTGACGCCGCGCTTTTTCGTCGTCGGCGACCGGGTGCAGTTGGCGGCGCTGGTCAGCAACAACAGCGGCGAGCCGCTGGACGTGACGGTGGCCCTGCACGCCCAAGGGCTGACACTCGATGGAGAGAGCGAGACCATAGTTGCGATCCCGGCGGGGAGCGAGGAAAAGATCACCTGGTGGGTGGAGGTGGAGGACGTGCCCAGCGTGGACGTGATGATGAGCGCTGTCGCGGGGGCGTACTCGGATGCGGCCCGGCCGCGCCTGACGACCGGGCCGGAGGGCAGCCTGCTGGTCCATCGCTACACCGCGCCCGAGATCGTGGGGACCGGCGGCCAGTTGGTGGAGGAGGACACCCGCACCGAGGTGGTCGCACTGCCGCCCAAGTACGACGATCGGCGAGGCGAGCTGGCGATTCGGCTGGATCCGTCGCTGGCGGCTGGGATGCGGGACGGCCTGGAGTATTTGGAGCATTTCCCCTACGAGTGCACCGAGCAGACGGTCTCCCGCTTCTTGCCCAATGTGCTGACCTACCAGGCCCTGAGGGACCTGGGAATACGGGATCGGGATCTGGAGGACAGGCTGCCGGGCCTGGTAGAGGAGGGGCTGGACAGGCTGTACCGGCAACAGCACGGGGATGGTGGCTGGGGGTGGTGGTACAAGCCGGAGGGCGAGAGCAATCCTCATCTGACGGCCTACGTGGTCTTTGCCCTGAGCAAGGCTCGGGAGGCCGGGTTCGACGTGCAAGATCGCGTCGTCGAGCGAGGGCTGGATTACCTGGCGGGCAAGCTGGTGTCGGCCCGCGAGCTGCACTCTTACCGCGAGGCGAACCGGCAAGCGTTCATTCTGTACGTGATAGCCGAAGCCGGGCAGATCCGTCGCGCCAGCGAGTACACGGGCGACCTGTTCGAGCGTCGGGACAAGCTCAGTCACTATGGACGGGCCTTTCTGGCGCTGACGTTCCAGTTGATCGGGGAGGGGACGGGGCGACAAGAATCGAGGGTGGCGACGCTGCTCTCCGATTTGCAGAACGCGGCTATCTTGAGCGCGACCGGCGCCCACTGGGAGGAGGCGAATTACGACTGGTGGGCTATGAACACCGACACGCGCTCCACGGCGATCGTCCTGGAGGCGCTGGCCCGGCTCGACCCGGAGAATGCGCTCATCCCCAACGTGGTGCGCTGGCTGATGGTCGCCCGCCAGGATGGCATCTGGGAGACGACCCAGGAGACAGCCTGGGCCATCATCGCGCTGACCGATTGGATGGTCGTCACCGGGGAGCTGGCGGGGGAGTACGAGTACGCGGTTTGGCTGAACGAGGAGGTGCTAGCGGAGGGAGATGTCTCCCCAGAGAGCGTGGGCCGCCCGATCCAGTTGCAGGTGGCGGTGGCGGAACTGCTGGCCGAGGTGGGCAACCGCCTCACCATCGGGCGGGGAGAGGGGCCAGGCCGGTTGTACTATACGGCCCACCTCAAGGTCTACCTGCCGGTGGAAGAGATCGAGCCGTTGGAGCGGGGGATCATTGTCCAACGGCGCTACACGGACCCGACTTGTACCGAGGGGGCCAAGTGCCCGGAGGTGAAACAGGCTGCCGTGGGCGATGTGGTGCAGGTCCAGTTGACTATCATCGCGCCCCACGACCTGTATTACGTGCTGGTCGAGGACCCCCTCCCGGCTGGGGCGGAGGCAATTGATACCAGCCTGGCGACGACGAGCCTGCTGGAGATGGAACCAGGGCTGTACCGCGAGACGGAGAGTGACTTCTGGTACGGTTTCTACCGCTGGTGGTGGAATTGGTACAGCCGCAGCGAGATGCGAGACGATCGGGTGGTATTGTTCGCCGACTATCTGGCGGCCGGCACGTATCAGTACACCTACACCTTCCGGGCCACTCAAGCAGGCGAATACCAGGTCATCCCCACCACGGCGAACGAGTTTTACTTCCCGGATGTTTTTGGCCGGGCGGATGGACGGCTGTTCAGGGTGACGGAGTGAGACAGGTGCGACGCACTTGGGAAGTGCGTCGCACCTATGTGCGATTGGTCTAGGGGGACGCTGTGTGATATAATCGCCACGTGATGGGAAACGTCGCAGAACACGGTTTGCACGTGGCCTTTAATGCTCATCTCTTGTCTGGTAAAAGGGGTTACCGCAGCGCGGGGGTACATCAGTATATTTACCACCTGCTGCGCCACCTGGAGATGGCGGATGAGGAGATGGACTATACTGTCCTATTGGGCGAGGGAGCACTGCCTTCAGGCGTCTCCCTCGCTGTACGTCGCTCTCGCTGGCCGACCGGCCGGGCGGCGGTGCGAGTGGTGTGGGAACAGGTGGTCCAGCCGGTGGCGCTGAGGCAGATCGGGGCGGACCTGGTTCACGGGCCGGCGTTCGTCAGCCCCCTGATGGCCCCCTGCCCGGCGGTGGTCACGATTCACGATCTGAGCTTTCTACGCTTCCCGGCCCTCTTTCGGCCCGCCAACCGACTCTATTTGACAGTGCTGACGCAGCTCTCGGTCCGCCGGGCGCAGCGGGTGATCGCCGTCTCGGCTCACGCGGCCGCCGAGACGACGCGGTTGTTGAACGTTCCGGCGGATCGAATTGACGTTGTATATCACGGGGTCGTCCCGGCCTTTCGTCCACTGCCACCGGACGAGGTACGGGCCTTTTGCGAGCGTTCGGGCCTGCCAGCCCGATTCGTGTTGTTCGTGGGAACGTTGGAGCCTCGCAAGAACCTGGTGCGTTTGGTGGAGGCGTTCGCGCGCGTGCGGTGTGAGGATGTCCATCTGGTGCTGGTGGGCGGAAGGGGCTGGCTCTACCAGGACGTGTTGACGCGGGTCAGTGAATTGGAGTTGAGTGATCGGGTTGTGTTCGCCGGATACGTTGATGACGAGGTGCTGCCCTTGTGGTATAACGCTGCGACGGTTCTGGCCTATCCTTCTGTGTACGAGGGGTTCGGTCTGCCCGTATTGGAGGCGCTGGCTTGCGGCACGCCCGTGTTGACCTCGACTCTATCCTCGCTGCCAGAAGCAGCCGGTGACGCGGCGATGCTGGTGGACCCGCTTGACGTGGATGCATTGGCCGAAGGATTGCAGCGCCTGTTGACGGATGCAGCATTGCGGGATGATCTGCGGGAGCGGGGCTTGATCCACGCCAGCCGGTTTACGTGGCAGCGGGCCGCCCAGGAGACGGCGCAGGTGTATCGGCGCGCTCTTGCAGAGCGTCGAGCAGGCCGGTGATGCGGAGGAAGAGTCTGTGAAAGAGAATCGCAGTGCTCCCTGGTGGATCGTCATCTCTGACGTGTGTTTGATCGGTCTGAGTATGGCGTTGGCTTACTGGGTGCGGCACGAGTTGCAGTGGTTCCGCGAAATCAGCTTCCATCACCCATTTTCGGCCTACATTCCCTTTGCTGGCGCCTTCATCCTGTTCATGCTGTTGGCTTTTCAGATGGATCGGGTCTACCAGAGTTGGTGGCGGCGTCCGTGGCTCGATCAGGTGCATCGCATCACGAACGCGACGGCCAAGTCTGTGGTGGTGCTGCTGGCCATCACGTTTGTGCTGCAACCCCTCGAATACTCCCGTCTGCTGCTCATTGAGGCCGGGGTTATTGCTGTTGTGTTGTTGGCCTTGGTGCGCATCTTGTACGGCTTGATCGTGAGGGGGCTCTTGAAGCGGGGGGTGGGAGTGTCATGCGTGATGATTGTCGGTGCGGGTGAGGTGGGACGCACGGTGATGCGTACCATCGTCGCGCAACCCGAGCTGGGCTATCGGATCGTCGGTTTCGTGGATGACGACCCCTCGAAGGGGGAGAGCGACATCGGCCGGTTCAGAGGGTTAGGAGCGGTCAGCAACCTATCGAAGCTGATTGAGGCGGAGGAGGTGGACGAGGTCATCATCACCCTGCCGTGGATGTACCATCGCAAAATTATGGGGATCGTGCGGGAGTGTGAGCGGCGGCGTGTGAACGCTCGCATCGTGCCGGACCTCTTCCAGATGAGCCTGAGCCAGGTGGACGTGGACGATTTGGGGGGGGTGCCGTTAATCGGCGTGCGGGAAGTGGGGTTTGAACGGAGAACCCGGTTGGTCAAGCGGGGGTTGGACATTGTGGGCGCGGTGCTAGGGCTGGTGGTGGGTGCGCCGTTGATGGGATTGATCGCGCTGGCCATTTGGCTAGATTCGCCAGGACCGATTGTGTTTAGCCAGGTCCGTGTGGGCGCGGGGGGGGCGTTGTTCGATATTTACAAATTTCGCTCAATGCGCGAGGGGGCGGAAGCGGAGCTGGAAAAGCTGCGAGCGTTGAACGAGGCGGATGGGCCGCTGTTCAAGATTCAGGACGATCCCCGCCTCACGCGGGTGGGGAGGCTGCTGCGCCGCATCAGTTTCGACGAGCTGCCGCAGTTGTGGAACGTCCTGCGTGGCGAGATGAGTTTAGTTGGTCCGCGTCCGGCTCTGCCCAGCGAGGTGGCCGAGTACAAGGAGTGGCACAAGAAGCGGCTTGAGGCGCGGCCGGGGATGACGGGATTGTGGCAGATCAGTGGGCGCAGTTCCATCAATTTCGACGAAGGAGTCCTACTGGATGTCTATTACATCGAGAATTGGTCGCTGTGGCTCGATCTCAAGATTTTGTTGCGAACGATACCGCACGTGTTGCTTGGAGATGGGGCGTATTGACTTGGCTTCTGTGGGGGCTGTGGTATAATCCCGCGCGTTATCCTGCGGGGGTGTTACAATCTGTTTCAGATATATGTGATACGAGTAGGGAGGCGATGACGTGAAATTACACGAGTATCAATCCAAGCGGCTCTTTGCCGTGCATGGCGTGCCCATCCCCAGGGGGGACGTCGCGACGACAGCCCAGGGTGCTGGCCGTATTGCTGAGGAGATGAGAGGCCCAGTGGTCGTCAAGTCCCAGGTTCTGGTCGGTGGGCGGGGCAAAGCTGGGGGCATCCGGCTGGCGCAGACCCCGGCCGAGGCCGTCGAGATGGCCGAGGCGATTTTGAGCCTCGAGATCAAGGGGCTACCGGTGCGCAAGGTGCTGGTGGACGAGGCAGCCGACATCCAGACCGAGATCTATCTGGGGATCGTCGTGGATCGGGCCAACCGGCGGGCTGTGATGATGGCCTCCTCCGAGGGCGGGGTGGAGATCGAGGAGGTGGCGCGCACCAAGCCGGACGCCATCAAGAAGGTGAGCATTGATCCGTTCCTGGGGCTGCGCGGCTACCAGACTCTGGGGCTGGCCAAGGGGATTGGGTTGACCGAAGAGCACACTCGCGCCTTTGGACGCATTGCCCAGGGATTGTACAAGGCATTTCAGGCTTACGATGCCTCGCTGGCCGAGATCAATCCGCTGGTGGTCACCGGTGATGGCAAATTGCTGGCGGTGGATGGCAAGATGGTGATTGATGATAACGGCCTATTTCGGCACCCGGATTTGGCCGAGATGCGGGACGTGGATGAGGAGACCCCGACCGAACAGCAGGCCCGGGAGGCCGGTTTGAGCTACGTTCAGCTGGAGGGCGAGATCGGTTGTATGGTCAATGGAGCCGGGTTGGCGATGGCGACGATGGACATCATCAAGCACTTTGGAGGCGCACCGGCCAATTTCCTCGATATTGGCGGCGGCGCCAAGGCGGAGCGAGTGGCGACCGCCCTGCGCTTGATCTTGGAGGATCCCAACGTCAGGGCGGTGTTGTTCAATGTTTTTGGTGGCATCACCCGCTGTGACGAGGTGGCCAAGGGAATCCTCACAGCCTTCGAGGAGGTCAAGCCGACGGTGCCCCTGGTGGCCCGTCTGGTGGGGACAAACGAAGCGGAAGGGCGCGAGTTGTTGAATCAGTCCGAGTATCGCTTGGTTACCGCGACGACCCTGGCCGAGGCGGCACAAAAGGCCGTGGCCGCGGCGCGGGGTGAGTTGAGCGCGTAGGGGGCAACGATGGCAATTCTAGTTGACAAGAACACACGGTTGTTGGTGCAGGGCATTACCGGGCGCGAGGGGGAGTTTCACAGTTTACAGATGATCGAGTATGGGACGCAGGTGGTGGCGGGCGTGACGCCGGGCAAGGGAGGTGGGCAAGCCTGTGATGGGCAGGTGCCCGTCTTTGACACTGTCGCCGAGGCGGTGGCGGAAACCGGTGCCAATGCGTCCGTCGTGTATGTGCCGGCCCGTTTCGCTGCCGATGCAATTCTGGAAGCGACCGACGCTGGTATTCAGTTGATCGTCTGTATCACCGAAGGTATTCCTACTCAGGATATGGTCCTGGTCCGGGCATATCTGGATCAGAAAGAGGCGCGGCTGGTGGGTCCTAACTGCCCCGGGCTTCTCTCACCGGGCCAGGCCAAAGTCGGCATTATGCCTGGCCACATTGCCACGACCGGCTCTGTCGGGGTCGTTTCCCGGTCTGGGACGCTGACTTACGAGGTGGTCTATGCGCTCACCGCCCGGGGTATTGGTCAGACGACGTGCGTGGGGATCGGCGGCGATCCTATCATCGGCACGACGTTCATAGATGTGTTGAGTTTGTTCGAGGATGATCCGCTCACCGAGCAGGTGGTGCTGATCGGCGAGATCGGCGGCAGCGACGAGGAGCGGGCGGCCCGATTCATCGCTGAGCGGATGAGCAAGCCGGTCACGGCCTTTGTGGCCGGGCGGACGGCGCCTCCTGGCAAGCGGATGGGACACGCAGGCGCGATTATCCAGGGCGGCACCGGCACAGCAGAGGAAAAGATCGCGGCTTTCGAGGCCGTCGGCGTCCGGGTGGCCGAACACCCGGAACAGATCGCGGACCTGGTGGCCCAAGGCTAGAGCGCGAAAAGACGGTGGATGGTGCTGAGGGATCAGTCCATCTGCCGTCTGTTGTTATCTATGGAGGGGTTGATGGTCAAGGGGAGGGGCAAGGTCGAGTGGGGGTTGGTGCTGGCGTTGATGCTGGCTCTGATCGCGGCAGCTCCGTTTCTCACTCGGCCTGGTTTACCCCGTCAAACGGATGCCGAACTGCACGTCTATCGCGCGGCCGAGCTGGGCCACCTGCTCCGCGCTGGTGTCTTTTATCCCCGTTGGGCGCCGAATTTTTATTTTGGTTATGGGTATCCCATCTTTAACTATTACGCCCCCTTGACTTATTATATCGCCAATCTGTTCGACCTGCTGCCAATGGTGGACATCGTCGGTGGGGTCAAGGGAGTGTTTGTCCTGGGGTTTGTGTGTGCTTCGGTCGGGGCCTATCTATTGGGACGGGACCTCTTCGGGCCGGAGGCTGGCCTGTTGGCGGCCGCTTCCTTCGTTTTTGCACCTTACGTCGTCCTTATTGATCCCCATGCCCGCGGGGTTTTAGCCGAACACCTGGCGCTCTGTTTACTGCCGTTGGTGTTTTACACGTTTCACCGTGTGATGAACGGAGTGGGGGGGCGGTGGTCCCTGCTCGGCGGTGTGCTGACGCTGGCGAGCTTGCTGCTGAGCCACAATTTGCTCGCGCTGGTGGCTAGCGGCCTCCTGGCGGCGTATTGGATGTGGGGCGTTCTGTCCGGCGGGGGGCGTCGTCGGGCAGGGTGGGGGGCGTTGGTGTTCGTCTTGACGGCGGCGCTGACCGCCTTCTTTTGGCTGCCATTTCTGCTGGAACGGGATGCGATCAAGTTGCAGGTGATCGGCCCGGGCCATTTTGACTTTCGTGAGCATTTTGTGTCGCTGGGTGAACTGCTCGCACCGTCTCGAGTGCTCGATATGGGGGCGACAGCTCCCCGTTACCGGATGAACCTGGGGCTGGCGCAGTGGCTGTTGGCTCTCCCGGCGCTGGGAGTGTTTTGGCCGTCGCTGGCGCTGCCGGCGGCGGTCAAGAGGACGCTGCAATATTTTGTCTTGGCCGCGTTAGCGCTCGTCTTTGTGATGACGCGGGGGTCGGTGGTGGTATGGGAACGAGTTCCCGGTATGGCCTATCTCCAGTTTCCGTGGCGGCTGCTGGGGCCGGCGAATTTGATGATAGCGATCTGCGCGGCCGGCGGCTGGAGGATGCTGATGGACGTGCTGCCGGGCCAGCGCTGGCGTAATGGAACCTGGGCCACGGTGTTGGCGTCCGTTCTGCTGTTGGCGCTGCCGGTGCTGTATCCTCCGCCCTGGGACCCGGATTTCGGCGGCACGTCACCGCAGGACATCATTGCGTGGGAGCAGCAGAGTCTGGCGCTGGGAACGACTTCGACGGGTGACTTTTTGCCCGTCAAAGCTGCGCAAGCCGCGGTTCACCCGATGCCCTCGTTGGTTGACTCTTATTCGCAGCCCGGTCCGGTGGACAGGGTCAATCGGTTCGTCCTGCCAGCTGGAGCGGAGCTAGAGATCGTCGAGCACGGCCCGTTGTATGATCGCTTTGCCATCGTCACACCCCAAGAGTTCGTTTTGCGGCTATATACATTTTACTTTCCCGGTTGGCGGGCCTATGTGGATGGGGAAGAGGTGCCCATCGAGGTGGCCGGCCCGGAGGGGTTCATCACGCTGCGGGTGCCGGCCGGGAATCACGGGGTTGTGGTCCGTTTCGAGGACACGCCGCCGCGTACGGCAGGATGGGCGATTTCGGGGGTGGGGGCCGTCTGGTTGATGATGGTGTTTGCCATTGCGACGGTGCGGCCCGGCCTCCTCTCCGCTCAGCGTTTGTCCTTCTCAACCCTCCAGTCACCGGCCAAGCTGATCGCGGTCGTGGTGTTGTTTGTGGGGCTAAAAGCCGTGGTGATAGATCCGCGAGATGACTGGCTGCGGTACACGTCCCCGCTTGGAGAGGCCTGGGCCGCCCAATACGAGCAGCGGGCGAATTTTGAGGATCAGATCGAGTTGTTGGGATACGATCTTTCTCACCAGCGGATCCGTTCTGGCGAGACGTTTTCTGTGGTCTGTTATTGGCGCGCACTGCGCCCTTTGGAGGTTAATTACCAGTCCTTTGTACACCTGGCCCGCCCCCTGCATCTCTTGTGGGGGCAGGAGGACCATCTGAACCCCGGTGATCTGCCGACATCGCGCTGGCCGCTGGATAGGTATGTCTGGGATGAGTACGATATTCGCGTCTTGCCCGGCACGCCGCCAGGGGAGTATGCCCTCAATGTGGGAATCTATTCGATGGCTGGGGGGTATCGCTTGCAGCGGTACGACGATGCCGGGCAGACCAGCGGCGATAGCGATGTGATCGCATCGGTGGAGGTGGTGCGTCCGCTTCGCCAGCCCCAGCCAGCGGACCTGGGTATGGGGCGAGCGGTGATGGTTTCGTTCCTGGAGAGTGGGGTCACGCTTCTGGGGTATTCCCATCCTCAAGAGACGCTGGTCTTGCCTGGGCCGTGGTCTCTCACACTGTTCTGGCGCGCCGAGCGGGGCCAATTGGCGGCCCAGGCCCGGGACGTGGTCCTATTGGATGGAGAGGGGGAGCAAGTCTTTCGACTGTCTGGTGGGCCGGCAGAGGGTTTTTATCCTTTCGATGTGTGGCAGGAGGGCGATGTTGTGCGGGATCCATTGCTCGTTGTTTTGCCACACGATCTGACACCAGGAGTATACCGCTTTGCGGTTCGTCTCGATGGTGAGGAGGCTGAATCGGCTTCCCTGGGGAGTATCGAGCTGCTCGCTGGGGCGCTGGACGAGTCAGCAGAGGAATGATGGGAGGAACAGGGATGAGTGGAATGTCCAAGGTTGAGCGGTTGCGGGCTGCCATTTCCGGTGAACCGGTGGATCGGCCTCCGGTGGCGCTGTGGCGGCACTTTCCTGGGGATGATTATCGGGCTGCGGATTTGGCGGCAGCCACGGTCAGATTTCAACGGGAATACGACTTTGATTTTGTCAAAGTCACGCCAGCCAGCAGTTTTTGTTTACAGGATTGGGGCTCTCGAGATCGGTGGGTGGGCACGTTGGAAGGGACCCGTGAATACACCCAGCATCCAATCCAATCGCCCGATGATTGGCTCAAACTGAAGCCGCTCGATCCGACAGCGGGGGCGCTGGGGGAGCAGTTGCGGTGTCTGCACCTGATCAATGCTGAACTGCCAGGGGATGTGCCGTTTATCCAGACGATCTTTAATCCCCTTTCCCAGGCCAAGAATCTGGTCGGTCGGGAGCGGCTGCTGGTGCATCTGCGCCGTTATCCAGACGCGTTGGGCGCTGGGTTGAAGGTTATCGCCGAGACCACCATCCGTTTCATCGAAGCGGCCCGCGAAACCGGGATTGCGGGGCTGTTCTATGCTGTGCAACACGCTCAGTACGGCCTGCTCAGCGAGGAGGAATACCTGACGTTTGGCCGCTCTTGTGATCTGGCGGTATTGGAGGCTGCTCAGGGATTGTGGCTCAACGTGCTCCATCTGCATGGAAGGGATGTGATGTTCGATCCGTTGGCGGACTATCCGGTTCAAGTCGTCAATTGGCACGATCGGGAGACGGTGCCGTCGTTGGCCGCGGGGCTGCAGCGGTTCGATGGAGCAGTGTGCGGCGGATTGCAGCGTTGGGAGGTCGTCGTGCGCGGCACGCCTGCCCAGGTGCGCGAACAGGCTGCCGACAGCATCGCGCAGACCGGTGGTCGGCGCTTTATTCTGGGCACCGGGTGCGTCACGCCTATTGCAGCGCCCTGGTCGAATATTCGGGCAGTGCGTGAAGCGGTCGAGATGGAGGGTTGAGATGAGTCGGCGCAAGAAGAGTAGACGCATCAAGACCCAGCCCCGTTCTGCCAAACGTTTGCAAAGCCAGAGCTCTCCGTCTCGAACCCCGATGGTGATTGCAGGGGGGCTGACCCTGATCGTTATCGTGGTCGCGATAGTATGGGCTCTCGGTCGCTCCGATAATCGCCAGGAATCGGCCGGAGTAGGTGAGATGGTCTATCACGGCATTCAAGGAGGGATCACACCAGAGGGGTTGCCATATCTCGGTTCTACAGACGCGCCGGTCGTTTTGACCGAGTTTACCGATTTTATCTGCTCGCATTGTCAGATGTACAATCTGCAAACCGAAGATGGCATCTTGCAAGATTACGTTGCCACTGGGCAGGTCCAATACGTGCTTCACTATTACAGTAGTGGGAGCCCACTGTCGCTGCAGGCTATTGATGCGGCGATGTGTGCGGCCGATCAGGGATTGTACTTCCAGTTCCAGCGGGCGTTTTTCGAGAACCCGGCTACAACGCGGGAAGATTTCATCGCTCGAGCCAGGGAAGTCGGCTTGGACATAGGACAGTTTACAGCTTGTTGGGATGCCAGTCAGCATCGCAATGAATTATTGAACCACATCCAAACGGCGAGAAAGATGGGAGTGACGGCAACACCGACATTCAAGGTGAATGATCAGTTTGTCATTGGCCACCGGCCGGATTTGATAAGACAGACTATCGAGAGCGAATTGGAAGTGGCGCAATAGAGCTTGGGGAAGCTATGTTATTGGCCCGCGTGTTGCTCGAGAGTGCGTGCTAAAATGGCTTCCCGCTCTGCGAGATCGGGGTGCTTGTGCTTTTCGTGTCGTCGGTTTTCTTGTTGACCCTCTTGTTTTTGGGCGCGTTGGAGGGCAATCTCCATAGCTGTTTGAGTGGGTTCGGTCTCTTCGAGGGTCTCCTCTATCTCCTCGTGAATGTCCATCATAGATAGGTCAATCCGGCGCTTTCGGCGGTCGACTTTGAGGATGCGGACCTCGATTTCATCCCCCATTTTCACCAATTCCGATGGATGACGCACATATCCAGATGACATCTCCCGAACGTGGAGGAGGCCAGGCCGTTCGGCGCCAATGTCCACAAAGGCCCCGTATTGCTCAATCCTGGTGACGGTGCCGGTGTACACCTGGTTTTCCGCCATTTCTTGCCAGTCCAGGTCTGGGGGTTGGACCATAGTCAGGCCGATGCGTCCCTTCTTGGGATTGACTTGGGTGACCCAGACGGTCACGGTATCACCTGGCTGGACAGCATCGGTCACGCGGTTGATCCGCTCGGGGGAGAGTTGCGAAATATGTATTACGCCGTCATAGTCAAGCCCTAGGTCAACCACCGCGCCATACAATTGGGTGTCTTTGATGATGCCCTGCAGGCACATCTTGGGTTTCAGGTCGGCGATTGAGGTGGGTTGTTCGATTTCCATCATAGTATGCTCCTTACATTATATTGGTCTGGTTCAACGAGGAATGGATTATAGTCCAGGATTCAAAAGTGTCAAGTCCGCCCACTTCGCATAGCGATTGTGGCGTGGACTGATGGCTCCCGTGGTTCTCTTGATTGCAAGAGTAGGCTATGCGAAGTTGTTTTGGGTGCCCGGTGCAGTCCGGGTGGGTGAGTGGGTGGGCGGTTTACCATAGCGCGTCAGGAAATGTGATGATCCCCGAGTGAACACCCACGCGTTTGTACATCTTTATGCCTCCGTAGGGTTCTACCATAATGCCGTCGTGAATAGCCCAACTGCGGCCCCGTACGCTCTCTTCCGCTCCGGGCCTCCGAAACGGCGTCGAGTTATCCAGTTGCCTGACCAGCAACCCTCCCGGCGCAAATTCTTTGTGAATCCACTCCATCCGTCCCAGCCCCATAGCGTAGGAAAAGCCGAGCCGTTCAAACAGAATAGCATTGTGATATGCCAGCGGTTGGATGTAGAAGGCATCGTGGTGCAATCCCAAAACGAATTGTTCCAGAATGGGCATCAGCCTGCGAGTGATCCCCAGACCGCGTCGCACCTGTCCAGGAGTCAGTCCCGCTTTCATAGCCCTGACTTCCTCCTCAATATTGCGCGCCAGGGTGCCAAAGTAGGTGGGTGTACCGTCAGGCAAAACATCAATATCAAATCGTTCCGAGTACGGATCATTCACGATGAACAATATGACTTCGATTTGATTGTTGGGGGTATCGGCCAGTTGTAGATACAGAACTGGATCTTGAGCGTCCCACACGTGACGCAGAGCAAGCTCGACCGAGGACACTCCGGTTTGAAAGGTAAACAGCGGCCGGCCCTCACTATCCGTCAACGTCTGGTCAATTCCGAAACGAAAGAGCAGTTCTAGGGGAATCAGATGGTGATAGACTTGTCGCATCTGTTCGTGGGCGAGTTTGTTGACCTGGCGGATGGAGAAAAGCTCCACATCTTGCAATAATGGCGGAGGAGATCGCCCTCGACTCGTTCTACTGGAGAGCGAGGCTTGACTCATCTGTCAGTCCGTTCCTTCAGTGCGCGTTCAATGTCGCGCTGAGCATCACGCTCGGCAATGGTCTGCCGTTTGTCATACTTGCGTTTGCCCCGCGCCAGTGCAATCTCGACCTTGGCCCATCCATCCCGGAGATAGAGTCGTAAGGGTACGATAGTGTACCCACGCTCTCGAATGCGGGAAAGCAAGCGATCCAGTTCACGACGATGGAGTAAGAGCTTGCGTGGGCGATGGGCGTCGTGGCTGTGGCGTCCGGCCGGATCATACGGTGCAATGTGCACATTGATCAGCCACAGCTCATCCCCTCTAGGCTGTACGTAGCCATCGCTCAGATTCACACGCCCCGCACGGATGGATTTGATCTCTGTACCCGTCAGGACCAGGCCAGCCTCGAAGCGATCTTCGAGTTGGAAATCCCGTCCCGCTTTTCGATTGGTGGCTATTGCCTTTACACCTGATTCTGACATCGGTGCTAATCCGCGAGCAGGTACTCGACAGCCCACTCCAGCTGGGGATCTACTTCCTGCTCAATGTCCTCTTCAGTCAACAGAATTTCCACGTCCGGCTCGAGTCCTTGACCGTGGATAGCACGGTCGTTGGGTGTGAACCAGCGGGCAATCGTCACGCGTAGCTCCGACCCATCACTGAGAGTAAATGGACGCTGCACGGACCCTTTGCCAAACGTCTGTTCTCCCACCAGAATAGCCCGCTCGTTGTCCTGCAAAGCGCCGGCTACAATCTCGGAGGCGCTGGCGCTGCCCCCATCCACCAGCACAACCAAGGGAATACGCTCTCCCAAATCACCTGGGCGAGCCTCGAAAACTTTTTCGGAGCCATCGCTCCAGCGTTCAAACAGAATCACGCCATCGTCGAGAAACAGATCGGACACTTTGATAGCTTGGTCCAACCAACCGCCAGGATTTTGTCTCAAGTCAAAGACAATGCCGCGCGGATTTTGGGCCAGCAAGGTTTCCAAATTCTCTTTCATCAGATCGTGCCCGGTGGCGCTGAATTCGTACAATCTGATATAGCCAATCTTGCCCTGCAGTAGCTCGGCCTCGATGGTAGGAATCTCCATTCGGGCGCGAACGATGGTGACCTCGAAGGATTCTGACCCCTCTCGTTCAATGAACAGGGTAACCTCGGTGCCGGCTGGTCCACGAATCATGCCAATGGCCTCGTAAAGCGACATCCCGACGATAGATACGCCGTCAACTTTCAGTACGTGATCTCCAGGCCGTACTCCCGCCCTTTCAGCCGGCCCATCCTCAAAGACACCCGAGATCTCCAGTATGCCCGCTTCTGTCATTCCCACATACGCACCAATCCCCTCGAACTCGCCGGTCGCATCCTCAGCAATGATAGCGGCTGGTTCAGGCTCGATAAATGCAGTGTATTCGTCATCCAATGTCCTCAGCATCCCACGGATGGCGGCGTACGTGATCTGCTGCATATCCGGCAGTTCACCGTAAAAGTTACGCTGTACCAAATCCCACACTTCCCAGAAGAGCTGAAAGGTCTCCTGCACCTCGGTCCCTGACTCGAGGGTGGGGACGGGCACCAACGTGGGAGTAGGAGTGGGTTCACCAGGAGACAGGGTTGGCTGTGGAACTGGGACGGTGGGAGTGGGCTGTGACCAGGTTGGCAGCAACCCACTCCCGGTCAGGACATAGGCCGAGCCAAACCCTATCGTGAAAACCACTGTTGTCAGAACCAAAACGAGGATACTGACGAGGATAAATTTTATCACGCCGCGCAATAGACGACTTTCCATATGTTCAAACACTCCTCGACACTTTTGGCCAGATCCCAGTTCCCATTTATGGATTCAGGTCATCCAGCAAGATGGTCACAGCATACTCGATCTGTTCGTCAACTGCTGGATTATCTCCTCGCAGAACGAGATGGTCTGGCATCAACCCTGCCCCCTCAATCGGGTGTTGATGGGGTGTCATCCAGACCGCCGACGTGACGTGCAGAGACGAGCCATCGGATAGATCATAGACCTGCTGCACCGATCCCTTGCCGTACGTCGTTTCACCCACCAGTAGCCCACGTCTGTGATCCTGGATGGCGCCGGCGATGATTTCGGCGGCACTGGCCGTGCCATTGTTGACCAACACAATCAGCGGCACCTCGGTAGCAATGCCCCCGGTCCGAACGGGAAACTTGCGCTCCTGACCATCGCGGCGCAATTCAGTCAAAACGATTCCTTCCCGGAGAAACTGACTGGCGACAGCCACCGTGGGATTGAGCAGGCCTCCCGAATTATCTCGCAGGTCCAAAATCAGACCAGAGACCGCCAGGGGTTGCAATAGCTCTTGCAAGGCAAGGCTAATTTCATCATTTGTTCTTTCAGTAATACTCTGGATGTGAATGTACCCAATGGAACGATCCCGGTCTAATACGCGCCAGGATATGGATGGGACATAGATCAGGTCCCGCACGATGGGTACGTCAAACGGTGGGGTGGGGGGGCGAGAAATGGTAAGCGTGATCGTGCTGCCAACTTCTCCGTGTAGCCAGGCATAAACGTCGTCGATCGTCATCTCGACGGACAGTGGCTGATTGTCCAGCGCCAAAAGCAGGTCTCCTTCTAGTAATCCAGTTCTTTCAGCAGGGGAATCTGGTTGTGGAGAGATCAGCACATCCCCCTCAGGACTGCGCCATAGGGTGACGCCTATGCCACCAAAAGAGCCGCGCATTATATCCCGTTCCAATTCGTGGGGCTGCGGCTCTACAAAGATGGTGTAGGGATCGTCGAGCAGTGTCAAAGCCTGGCGAATAGCGCCGTAGGTGCGCTCCTGGGGGGAAACAGGATCACCGTAAAAATACTGGTCGAGGTACTCCCACGCTTCCCAAAAGATGCCAAACGACACCGCCTTCGTGTCAGAGGGGCGGCGCCTCCGATCGCTCCAAGTGCGGTACGCACCAAAACCAGCAGTGTATGCGATGCACAGACAAGCCAGGATACTGACAAGCAGAATAATGCGTCGAGTTAATGGTGACATAGTGATCGAGTGCGGCGGATGGGCAGAGTTTACCGATAGAATTCGCGGTGCAGAATGGCCGAACACCGAGGAATTGCGGGAGCCCCATCGCCTGGCGCTCTATTTTAACACAAAGCAGAATGTGAGCAAGTTTGCTGCTTGGTTCTATAGTCCCACTGCTACGCCTTTGGGGGCTCTTTCAAGCCCTATATTATGTCAAGTGATGCATATTATGTCAAGTTATTACCGTTAACTTGACATAATTGTTATAGTCGGAAGTTAATTTGAAGCCCTCCCCCAACACCTTCAACCCCCTAGGATTCAGGAGCGAAGGTGATCAGTACAGCGGATCAAACACCAGCACTCGACACCCATAGCTGTCCGTGACGTAGATGGTGCCGTCCGGAGCTACTGCAATGCCAACGGGTAAAGTGAAGGAGCGTTGATCAAACCCATACTGCCCAAAAGAAAGCACATAGTTGCCGAAATTGTCGAACACCAGGACGCGATAATGACCCGGATCAGTGACATAGACTTTGCCCTCGGCATCCACCGCCAGATAGGGCTTTTCGTCAGCGAGCCCAGTGTCCCAACCTTCGACAGGCCACTCTCTCAGATAGGTCCCTTGTTGATCAAACACTTGCACGCGCCGATTCCAGGTATCGGCGACATAGATGGCCCCCTCGGGCCCAATGGCAATGCCCACCGGTTCATCCAAGTATCCTTGCATAATGCCACCGCCGCCCCATTGAAAGCTGAACCGCCCCTCAGAATCAAATACCTGTATCCGCTTATTTCCCGTGTCGGTCACGTAAAGCCGTTCAGTGTCCCCATCGCTTCCTATCACAATCCCCCGAGGGCCGTAAAAAGCGCTCTGGCCAATGGCTCCATCATCCAGACTATACTGTCCAAACAACCCCCAGGCAACGAGCGCCTCGCCGCTCTCGTCCAGCTTCTGGATGCGGTGGTTCCAGGTATCGGCTACGTATATCGCCCCATCTGAACTCACTGTCATATCCCAAGGCTCATTGAGTCCCCGAACTATGCCTGCTTCGGTCTCGACGGTGGAATGCTGCCCGAAAGCTGCTACGAACTGTCCCTCGGCGGTGAATTTTTGGATGCGATGATTTCCCGTGTCCGCCACGTAAACAAAGCCATCAGGGCCCACCTCAATGCCACTCGGCCTCTCGAACTGTCCAGGAGCGGCTCCCTGAATGCCGAATACCTGTCGCGCTGTGATATCTCTCCAGCCTTCTGCGTAAGGATCTGTGGGGCCGATCGCTACCGGACTGATCGTACCCCGCTCCCAAATTTGAGCCACGATATCCCGTCGAATGTACAGCCGGTATTCACTGCGCAGCGGCCACCTGTCCAGGGTGTGGACTTTGCCTGTCAGTTCATCATAGCGCCGATAATCGCGGTTGTACCAGATATCCCACAAGGCAGCCCGGGTTTGTGTGTCTGTGATGGCCCGGGTAATGTTTGACCAGGTCAGGTCACGGTAATCCTCCATCGGCCACCATAGAAAGGTATAGGTATTAAAGATGTAATCCCGTTCCATGTAGGGAGCAACCTTGTCCCACTCTCCACGTCCAGCAATGACGACAGGAGCATCGAGCGAGTCGCGGGATGGCTGGTCGCCGTAAAAGAGGGCCGGATAATTGCGGAGCTGCCAGTAGAACAACGTGGAGCCATCAGCCCCGTAAGCAACTTTGAGCAGTTCGGGTCCACCAGCGACGCGGCGGGAGATCTCGTCAATCTGTTCCATCGTCTTGCCCACTGCTGGACTGGCGTGAGCGTAAACCAGGAACTCGGTCGGGTAGTCGTAGGTGATGTAACAGAATCGCCAGGTTGTGCGGATGGTGACAAGCCCCAAGGTCACCAGCACAACAGTCAGCAGTGCCTGAACAGTCCCACGCCAGCCGCTCTGATAGATCGAGTAAACGCACCCCGCGCCCAATCCCAACACGCCGATCAATCCGCCAAGAAATCGTCCCGTGATGTTCAACTGCGCCAGGCCACTTCCCGCAAATGGTCCTGCCATCGCCGCGCTGATGGTCGCCGCCAGGGCTGCGATAAAGGCTGGTGCGAGCAGGAACAGCAACCACCCACGAGACCGGAGCAGGGGCCGCCAGGGCACCATCTCGATCCACCACCCGACCAGCCAGCCCGAAATCAGAATCATGGGTATGGCTAGATGGGATGTTAACCAGGGCATGCGCTCGCCAGCGTAAGAATAACCCACCCAGGCCATTGCAGTCCACCACAATAGGAAGTAGATGAACACAGCGTGGCGGCTGGAGAACATCGAGTATTGGCTCTCTACATCGTCTGCCTGATCTTTGTCTTCACCGGCATCAGCGGGGTGAAACAAACTGCGAACGGACAGGTAGATGGAAGCCACAATAGTCAGCAGCAGAGGCAGATACTCGTAGAATAGCACCATCACGATGTAATAGTACCACGGCTGACTGCCACGTTCAACCTCCTGCTGAGCCAGCCAATATCCCAGAGCGCCGACCATGCCGCTGGCAATGCCCGTGCCGTTGGTAAAGACCGTCGTGAACAGAACGACAAAAATGGCATAATAAACCGCCGCTGCAATGCTCCACCGCCGCCAGTCCCACACCAGGCCAATCACAACCGAGATCAATAGCATGGTCCCAACCACGGCACCCGAGACATAGATCGTCGGTGCACTATAATCCAATGGATTATGTCCTGCCAGTTGAATCAGGCCAGCAGAGAGGAGAGGCAGGCAGAGCGTCCCCATTACAATCACGAGGTCAAATATGCGGAGCTTGTGCAGTCTGTTCCACGTCCTATTCTCGCGCTGGGTCGCTTCCAGCACCAACAGACCAACGAGGAAGAGCCCCACAATCGCGTTATAGATGTAAGCCACTTCCTTGGTGGCAAATGCCAGAGACACCCCCCCGGCCAGCAGATAGAGCCAGCGGTCTCGTCCATCACGCAGATAGGAAAAGATCGCCCAAATCGTAATGAGGGACCACAGAATAACGGGAATATCGTGGCGAATGTAGCGCGAGTAGTAGGAAACAGATGGGGAAATCAGCAGCAGAAAGGACGTCACCAGGGCCCCGGTGCGCCCCAGCCAGTGACGAAGCAGGTACGGGAAAGCCACTATAGCTACTCCCATCAGGGCAACCGGGATGCGAGCGGTAAAGTCGTCATCTCCAAAGAAAAAGTAGGAAAGTGCTGTGGCATGGAAGAGGAAAGGGCCATGCATCATCGGCGAGTGCGAGAAACCGCGACCGGTGTACAGATTCCACGAATAGAGAGTGTGTATGCTCTCGTCGTGGCTTTGCACACGGTCTCCCAAGCCCCAAAAACGTGTCACTAGAGCTAGAATAATGAGGACTAGATATAATCCCTTTTCCCAATCCAATCTGAGCAGCCGATTGAGAGGTCTGTCGAGTAACGCTAGAGTCATCTATGTCATTCCTCCTGTCTTTGCACCACCCCACTCCAACGAGGGCCGCAAGCATACCTCGGTGACTTCGCATAGCCTATTTTGGACATCAAGACAAACACAGAGGCCCAAATGGGCAAAACTTAATCACTATGCGAAGTTTTCCAGAGCACAGCCCAACGATCTACTGGCGGTGCAGGTGAGGTTTTTCGAAACAAGGCCCAGCGAGTCAACGCCCAGCACTGCGGAGGCCAGCCCGGTGTGCACCCCAGTCCCTCGCGCTCCCAGCCGTAGCGGAGGGCAAAGTCTTGCCCAATCACTTCCTCCTCCGCCAGACCCTGCAGAGGGATCTCCAAGTCGCCGGGCAAATCGGTGACGGTCACCCTTAACGAGTCCGGCACCCCGGCGGTCAAGCTTGCGACTTGTCGCGCATTCCGAAAATCCCGCAGGTACCACATCAACACACTCTCCAAATCTTGAGTCTGATACGTGAACGACGCAGCGTCCGGCAGTCCTCGCTCTTGCCACGAAATCTCTTGCAACGTTTGAACCAGATCCCGCACACCGCCGGCGCTGGGATGGTGTGTCAACAACTCTCGCGGATCCGCGGGGCGGACAAATGCCACCCCCCACCCTGCCGAAATAGTCCAGCCCAGCAGGACAATACCCGTTCCCACTGCAGCCGCCCGAAGCGCGGCTGTAAAACCACTTGCAATTGTGAACACCGACAACATAACGAACTGCATCAATACCACCGCCAGAGCCAGCACTAGATCGACCGAGTTGCCAGAGAATGCATAGCGCGCCAAAATTAGGTAGAGATGGCCCCACAGCAAGATCACTACCAAAGTATGCAATCCCTCGCTGAGCCAATCACTGTAGCGGCACAAATTCTCGGCGAGACAATCGACCCCCAATCCCGCCAGCATCGCCAGGGGCAACACAACCCACAGAATATCCAACGGGAACCGCCCAGGCATGAGGAACAGCAGGAAAAGCCCCGTCAGCGCTCCTCCACCGAGCAGAACGCCCAACCGACGAGAGCGCCGCAGCGACCACACCCATCCACCAATACCCAGAGGCAGGAGCAGCGGCTCGTAAATGACCAATATACCCAGCGGCGAAGCAGCCGTGGCTTCCGCGGGGCGGAAGCGCGCCAGCCAGCTCGCCAACAAATCCCCGACTGCTCCAACGCCCGGCCAATGCCACCCCATCCCCGTCGCCAGCATCAGCGCCGCCCCGAGAGCGACTATGGTGAAAACCCGTGCATAGTATGGCCCAATCGCATCCCACACTCGCTGTCCCCCACCTGACCTGGCCAGGGTGAAAAGCCCCACCAGCCCAACGGGTAACAACAGCCCATAGGTCAGAGCACTGCTTGTCACGGCCAGAGCCAGGCCTAGCGCCGAGAACACAATCCAATGCAACCGCTGGGAACTCTCCTCCTCGTCAAGGCAACGCACTATCCCTGCCAAAGCCATCAGCCCACCCAGAGCAGCCGTAACTGCGCCGCTCACCTGACGTGAGGCAAAGAGCGCCGTCGGGGAGAATACCAGGTACATGCCGGCGGCCAATGCTCCCAGCCGCCCCAGCCGGCGTCGAAACAGCAGCGGGGCGAGGGCCAGACCGGTGCCGCACAGGGCCGCCCAGAGACGGACAATCCCATCTCCGGCCCCAAAAACAGCCATCAGGCCAGCATTGACAGCAAAAAGCAGCGGGCTATAGTCCTGTGGATCGACGCCTGCCAGACCCTCAGACACGGCCCGCCAGGCCAACATCGCTTCGTGCGCCTCGTGACTGCTAAGCGGCGCAGCATCCACCCGATACAGCCGCACCGCCAATGCCACGACACCGATCAGTACCCACAAAGCGACCTCGACGGTGATGCTTTTACAAGTCCCCTGTTGATCGTTGTTAATCATAATCATTGTAGTGATAAATAGTGACCGAATCGGTTTGATAGACCGGCTCCAACAATCCGGCAAACTTGGCCAGGCCGGCCGGTGCATAGCGCGTTCGTTCCAGCGGCCCGACGTAGACATAACGGATGTGATACGCATTCAACAAAGTGAACACCTGATCCGCCCTCAAGCTGGTGTAAAGCATCTCGATGTCATGCTCGCGCCGAGCTGGCTCGTCGTAATTCCCCCGCCATTGATGTTCGTGCCCTCCCCACCCTAGCAGCGTCGGCAAACCTGTATGCGCGGAAACCCGCCCCTCATACCCATACGCTTTGAAATGATCTCCGGGCGACTCCAAAATCGTGGGGGTGCCCTGGACAGTCTCGTTCAGCCAAGCGATGGCGGCGTAATCGCCGGGATGTGTCTCTGCCAGATAGGCTGTGCCATCGAGAGTAGGCTGCCCTCCATACTCCCGCGCCCGAGCCTGAACTGCCAGCACCGGATAGACCAACCCGGCGCAGACGAGCAGCCCCGCCGCGCCCATCATCAGCCATTCCCCCACCCTCCGTCCATCCCGCCGCAGAAAAGCTACCACCCCAAACGCCGCGGCGATGCCCCACAACACCCAAGCCTGGAAATAGAACTTGAACACAGTGTTCATCCGGGTGCCAAAGTGGTCTCGCAAGTAAACGTACTCGACACCAAGCGCCAAGAGCGCCCCCGTCACACAGAGGAGGAGCGCGAAAGCAGCGCTTGCCCCCGGTTCGGAGGCAGCGGGGCGCGACTGTTGGCCTCGAACCAGCGCCAGAACTGACGCGACGATCAATACGACCAACCCCAGCGCCGTCCAGGGGGCAACAAGGCGCGACAGAAGTCGCTGTGCAATCAGACTGTGCACGTTTGCCACGCCCTCCAGCCCAGGTAGCGGCTCACTGCGCAGCCAGGCCGCCACGTAACCAGCCGCTCCCTGAGCTGGCACAATCCCCCACTCGATCAACAGGGCCGAAATGCCGAGGATCACAACCAACGTCCCCACAGTGCCCACCATTACCGCCAGGGCGCCCCCAACCACCGGGTAGAGCCGCACGCCGGCCCGCCGAGCCTGCTCGAACACAAAGACGGCCGTCACTGCCACCAAGGGGCCAAACATCACCAGAAAGTGGGGCAAACGGGTCGCGTTGAACAGGTTAATGAGAACACCACCAGCCTGAGACTGAAACCCGATCCAAAAAGGCAGGTACAGGAGCACACCCACTAGCAGCAGGACAAAGAGCAGCACCACCGAACGGCCCATCTGAGCCCAATCAAACACCCGGCCTCTACCATACCAGCTTGCCAGAGTATACGCCGCCACAACGACGAAAAGATAGATTGGAAAATCCCACGTGTTGAGAAACCCCAACCCCCCCAGGCAGAGTGCATAGACGAAAAGTTCCCATCCACACACCGGAAACGAAACCGTCCAGCCCATCCCAGACAGCTTGAATGTCGAGTCTGATTCCGCCTCAACGACGCGACGGTAGAGGTTGAAAGCCAGAGCGAGGGCCAGCAGGACAAAGGGCAGCGCCAACACGTGCGGATGTAGATCACCGAGGATAAAACTGAAAGCGGGAAACTCGTCGATAACCTCCTGCTCCACCCCCCAGGGCGTATAGTCTCGCACCACGCGAGCGGCCTGCCACCACCAAAAGAAACGGTCGGGAATCCACTGCCCCTCAGCCAACGGAGGCGGCGCACTGTCAATCCCCCGCACGTCCAGCCAGGCCCAGAAAGCTGCCGATCCCACACCGCGAGCGTGCAACACTTGCAGAAACCCCTCCAGGTTCCCCATCAGCGCCACCAACACCGGGCCTAGCAGACTTGCCAGCACGTCCCGCCATCTTCCCCGCGACAAAGAGGAGGACGAAACAAGCTGATAGACCAGTCCGAACGCCCCTGTACACGTCAGCGCCAACAGCGTGGCTATAGCCAGATTGAAAGCGATGGAGGGCGGCACAGCGGCCAGGCGGGTCACCATTGCGATCATCAGATACCCAAAATAGTAATAGGAAATCGCAAAGCCAGACAGCCAGGGATCGTGCGGGGGAAAGGTGGGAGCGCGCAGGATGGCCCGCAGGAACGCGATCTCCATCCACTTTTCCCCCCCTGCCGTCTCGATGCGCGGCATATTGGCGCGCACCCCACACCCCACCACAAAGGCGAGTAGAAATATCAACTCGGCAGCCTGTATCAACTCTCTGCTCGGCGCTCCAGGCAAGCCATCTCGCCACCAGAGCAGGACCCCCGTCCCCACCAACAGCGCCGCTGCCACCAGGATGCCGCCTGCCGTGTTGCGCGTCCAGCCAAACGTCGTCAACAGCCAAAAGAGCCAGCCCGTCAACAGTAACCCCAGCGGTTTAGAGACGGTGTATCCCCGGTCGGGCAGCCAGCGAAACAAGCGCAGGCAGAGCGGAAGGGTGGTCAGCCCAAAGAACTGGACGACCAGATACCACCGCAATGCCAACAGGGCTTGAGCCATCGGTATCACCATCACCAGCTCAGCAGGATCGTCACAGCCCGGATTCCGGCGGCGTGGGAAGCAGCGCCGGGGCCGGCGTGGGCTGCGCCCCCCTGGCCCCTCTCACAATGGGCGTAGGAGTCGCCCACGTGGTCCACAAATCGAACCCAGTGCTGACGAGAGGCGCCGTAGCCACGACTACCCGTGGCGGATCCGTCTGGTGAATACGCCCCCCCCGGCCGCCGACCGTCGCCTCCCAAACGGGAGTGGACATCAACATCTGGCAGACCACGAGCATCACGCCAGCAACAGCCGAGAGACGTATGCCCAGGCTTTGCCGGCGTTCCAGGGCGAGGATTCTCCCTCGAACACGGCACCACGTGGGCGTTGGCGCCACCACACTATCAGCCACATCCGCCAGGGAAGCGGTCATCGCTCGCTGCAACCAACCATACTCGACCGCCAGATTGCGACACCGGGTACACCAACGCAGGTGCGCTTCGATCCCCTCCCGCTCCTCGATGCTGAGGTCAACCGTGCACTGACCACCATCGGAAAACCGGGCCAATTCAACCTCCCGGGGATGCCACTCGTTCATCCTCACCTCGCATTTGCCAACCAGGCCAAGTCCTCTCCCACCACATCCCTGTCCGGCGCCGTGAGCAGCGCCCGCAACTGAACCTTGCCATGTGACACCCGAGACCGGGCCGCGTCCCTCGAACAGCCCAACACCTCTGCTATCTCGGCGTAAGACAGCCCTCCGTAATACCGCAGGATCAACGCATCCCGCGCTCCCGGAGTGACGCGCTGGAGCGCCTCCCAGATCGCCTGCCGAACTCCCTGTCCTTCCAGCACCGCCGCCGGATTGGTCGCCTTCCTCGCGTCCGACAAGCCCCGACCCGCCGCCTCCAACCTCTCCAGAGAAACAAGGGCGAACTGCCGACGCCGCCGCTTGTTCCGACAGCGACTCACCAAGGCGACCCGCAGCCAGGCCCAGAAAGACCCCCGCTCGGCGTCGTAATGATGCAAGGACCGAAAGAGATAGACAAACGTATCCTGCACTACCTCTTCTGCGTCACACTCATTCTGAAGCATCAGGTAGGCCAGGCGAAACGCAGCCGCATAGTATGTCTCATAGAGTCGGCACTGAGCGGCTTCGTCTCCAGCTATAGCCTGGGCAATGGTCTTGGCAACGTTGGTCATGTCTACCTTATATACACGGATACATCACCTTTTGTGAGATAGACGCCCCGTCCTACTCATCCCATCCAAGCACCTCGTAAATCCTGACACCGTACTGATCGTACACCACCCGCAGCCAACCCTGAGCCGCCAGCGCGTCGAACTTGGTCAGGCCAGCCTGGCTGTAGTAGGCCCCCTCGTACTCCCCCACGTAGACGTAACGCACCCCATATCGCGTCAGAATCTCTTGCGCCGCTGCTGCGTCTGTTGTGCTGTAACAACGAGTTACGTCGTCCCGCCGCCAGTTCACCATCACGTCCGGCAGGACCGTCCGCTGCTGCACCTGGTGCCATCGCCAGCCGACCACCGCCGGCAGACCGGTATAGATCGAGACCCGGTTCGCCCACAAGTACTCGCGATACCCCAGCCCCTCCATGATCACCGGCGACCCTTGAATGTGATCCTGCATCCAGCGGATGGCGAAATAGTCCCCCCTCAGAGAGATCTCACGCAGCGGCTCACCCGGCGGCCCATCGCTCACGGTACTGGTCTGCATAAAGGCCATCCCATCCAACGTTGGGCCTGTGTAGGACGAGATGCGATCCACGGCTCGGGAACGGATGCCATAGGGCAGAAACAGCGCGCCCCCAAACACCAGCAGTCCCATCCCGATCCACCACAACTGCCGCCCCTCAATCCTCCAGCGGAATGCTCGCTCCCGCACCCAGGCCAGGCTGACCCCCGCCGCAACGGCCAACATCACCCACACCTGGAGATAGAACTTGAAGACGGTGTTCATCCGTCCAATGTCTCCCTTGAGCACGACGACTTCGACCAGCAGGGAGAGGGCCATCCCCGCACCGACCAACAGCCACAGCAGCCGCCGGCCGGCCGGCATTTCCGGCGCACAGACCAAGCCCGCGACACACACCCCCACCGGCAGCGTCAGCAGCGCGATCTGATGGCCCAGCAAGAACAGGATCAGACCCGTCAAAACCGATATACCCAGCGCCCCATACAGATATCTCGTGTACTGGGTATGACGACATCGCAGCCGATGGACCTCCACAGCCAGACGAGTCACAATTGGAAACAGGAACAGGCCGTGAATCCAGAGATAGATCGTGAGCGGCGTCTGCCCATCCTCCCACCGCTTGACCGAGGAGTACCCGGCGGCATAATGATGAAAATAAGGCTGGTAGAGCAGCCGCGTCAAGATGATCAACGCCAGAGCGCGCCAGGTCGCACCCTCGAGATCCGAACCTCGGACCCGCGCCTGGCTGGCCACCGCGACCACCAGCGCCGCCAGGCTCACCACCAGATAAGTGGGATAGTCCCACGTATTGGTCGGCCAGAGGGCGCCGATCACCAAACCGCCCATCAGCAAGCTGGACCACTGCGGCCGCCGGGTGCGGGCCCAGTAGACCGCCAGCAGCAGCGCCAGGAGGGTGATGGGCAGAGC
>OMKS01000674.1_pt1 | contig 31428 bp, 28 predicted proteins | sample 1674721 | NCBI WGS metagenome assembly OMKS01 (sample SAMN06264996, study PRJEB25208) | sediment metagenome | isolation source: hot spring sediment | place: USA: California | collected 2014-09-02 | reverse complement strand
TTATTATTTCAGACGGGGCAGGCAATATATCATCAATAGTTAATAATTCAGCCAACTGGAACACAGCCTATGGCTGGGGCGACCATAGTTTAGCCGGATATTTAGACGCAACAGATATAGGAACAAATGTGCAGGCCTGGGACGCGGGTTTGGATGACATATCAGGCTTGGCAGTGACCAAAGGTAATATTATAGCAGGAGATGGTTCAAACTGGATATCATTGGGAGTTGGATCAGATAATTATGTCTTAACAGCAGATTCAAGCGCGGCCAGCGGTATGAAATGGGCGGCAGTGCCAAGCGGATTTAGCGATCCGATGACAACGCGAGGCGACATAATATATCGTGATGCGACCAATACAACAACTAGATTAGGCGCGGGAACAGCTAACCAGGTTATCATATCAGATGGAACAGATATTGCTTGGGGCGGCGATGTGTCCAACTGGAACACAGCGTTTGGCTGGGGCGACCATAGTTTAGCCGGATATTTAGACGCAACAGATATAGGAACAAATGTGCAGGCCTGGGACGCGGGTTTGGATGACATATCAGGCTTGGCAGTGACAGACGGTAATTTCATAGTCGGAGACGGAGCAAATTGGGTAGCCGAAAGCGGGGCTACAGCGAGAACAAGTTTGGGTTTAGGCAATGTGGAAGATACTGCCTTATCAACTTGGGCAGGTTCAGTCAATATTACAACTTTAGGCACAATAGGTTCTGGCACTTGGCAGGGAACAGCGATTGGTGAAGTTTACGGAGGAACAAATCAGACAACATACGCGACAGGCGATATATTATATGCGTCAGCAGCCGATACATTGGCAAAATTAGCAGCCGGTACTGACGGACATGTTTTGACATTGGCAAGTGGCGTGCCGACCTGGGCAGCTTCTCAATCTATGCCTTCAGGCACAACCAATAATTCAACTTTAAGATATGATACAGGTACAAGCACTTGGCAGGAAAATACTAACTTTTTGGCTTCATCAGCCGGAACCCTGACAATTGCCGCCGGCCAATCATATACTGGCGCCGGCACAGTCACTTTATCATCGGGAACTGGCACAGGATTAACAATAACAGGTAACGCTGCCTCAACCTGGTCAACCACAGCCGGCAATCTGACCATAGATTCAGCCGCAGCCTTGAATTTGGGGACAGCCAATGCCACTTCAGTAGCCATTGGCCAGGCTGGAGTAACAACCACCAATGCCGGGCCATTGACAGTTTCTCAATTATTGACCGGCAGTTTGGGGGCGACAATATCAGGAGCAGGTATTTCATTAAATGACAATTCTAATTTCAATACTACTATCAACACAGGCACGTCAACCGGCACAGTGACAATGGGATCAGCCAATGCCGGAGCCATAACTGTTACATCAGGAGCAGCGATATCTATCACATCAGGCACAACCAATGCTTTGACTCTTGATTCTGGCACAACCGGAGCAATTAATATAGGTACTGGCGCTAATGCCAAGACAATTACTATTGGTAATAATACAGGAGCGTCAACATTGAATCTTAATGCAGGTACAGGCAGTATTGTAATGGCAGGAACTGCTACTGGCACTTCTGCAACTTTTTTAAGATTGCCAGTTAAGACAGATGCAGGGGATCCGACAACCACCCAGACAAACGGAGCGATGTATTATAATTCTAATACCAATAAATTCAGATGTTATGAAAACGGTGCCTGGACAGATTGCATTAGCGCTGGCGGCAGCGGTTATTGGACAAGGATAGGCACTAATCTTTCACCGACCACAGCAGGAGATGATTTGGTCTTAAATACAGGTGAAACACTGACAATTGGCGGGGGGACTGCTATAACCAGACATCTTTCCCAAACTTTTACAAATGTAACAACAAATAGTATTGCGTCTAGAACCTGTTCAACTTATGCGACTTTATCATTTAGTGGTGTTACAACATCTGATACTGTTTTAGGTGTACCTCAATCAGGAGTGATTGCCGCGGCTAATTTAAGCTGGAATTTTTATGTCAGCGCTGCAAATGAAGTAACCATCAAAGCATGCAATCCAACTACAGGCGCAATAAACACAGCAGACACAGAGACCTGGCGTATAGATGTATGGCAGCACTAAGCTTTTAAAGGTTTTATGAGGTTATATAAAGATATATGAGGTTGTTTGAGGTTGCACAGGATAAAATTAAAAAATTGAGAAGTGGGGGATTGGAATTTTCAATTAGATAATTTTCAATGTAAGGGTGGTTGAGGGTTACATGATTAAACTGTTAAATTGTTAAATGATTAGATGATTAAATGAATAAATTGTTAAACTGTTAAATTGTTAAATGATTGAATTGTTAAATTGTTAAACTGTTGTTGCTTTATTCATTTGTTATAAATTATAAATTTAAAATTAAACTTTAAAAACCATGAAAATTTTTAAACCCAAAGAATCTGTAACAAGTAAAATTTTGCCCAAGAAAAAGAAAAACATGCCAAAGGCATTAAAGATTGTTTTAGTATTGATAATTATTATCGGGGTTTGCGCTTTAATCCTCTGGCAAACAGGCTATCTGCAGGCTTTTAAAATGGCTTTGCAAATTCAAAAACAGCAGCAGGTTGCTGCTGAAGACGCCAAGGTTTTAAAACAATTGGGCAAAATAATGGCTTTGCCTGAAGATGTCCAGCCAACCATGGCTATTATTACTGATATTGACGCTTTAAGGGAAGGCCAACCTGATTTTTTTGCAGAGGCGAAAAACGAAGACCGCTTGATTCTTTATCCCACAATGGCGATTGTTTATGATTATAAAGCCAATAAAATCATTAAAGTCGGGCCAGTGCAGTTTACCGGCGATCCCGATTTTCAGGCAGTGCCTTTTGCCATTTATAACAGCTTGAGGGACAGCGACCGGACAGAAGAAATTGAAAATAAATTAAAATCCGCTTTTAATAATGTTAATGTGATTGTTAAAGAAACAGCCGCCAAATATGATTATCCGCAGACATTGGTTATTGATCTGATTGGCAATGAACAGGAACTTGCCAGAATTGCCGAGGCAGTCGGCGGAGTGGCCAGCTCTTTACCCGAAGGCGAAACAGCGCCAGAAGGAGCAGCGGTTTTGGTGATAATTGGACGTGAATAAAGACAAAAGACAAAATTCAAATAACAAAATAAATTTAAAATAATAAATAAAAAATTAAAAACAAAAACAAAAATGTGGAAAAGGGGTTAATAGTGGAAAGACAAAAGACAAAATTCAAATAACAAAAGGTTGGTTTTTTGTAAAGACAAAAGACAAAATGTAAATAACAAAATAAATTTAAAATAATAAATTAAAAATAAAAAACAAAAACAAAAATACATGAAATATGATTTGGAGGAGCGAACCCTGAAGTTCGCTAAAGATTGTATTGATCTTTATAAGAAAGTTGAGAAAAATACGATTAATATAGAGCTACTTAAACAATCAGCGAGGGCTACTTGTTCGGTTGGCGCAAATTACAGGGAAGCAAATGATACAATAACCAAAAAGGATTTTCTGCATAAAACTGGAATTTGCAGGCGTGAAGCTAAGGAAAGTAAATACTGGTTGGAATTAATTCTACACACTAATCAAGCCTTGAGTAAGGAAATAGAACCATTAATTGACGAAGCCCTGCAATTAGCCAGAATTTTCGCCAGTATGACATCTGGCAAGAAGAAATAAAAGTTTTGGGATTTGTGATTAAAATTTAGTATTTGTTTTGTCTTTTGTTGTTTGTTTTTTGAATTTAAAATTAAGAAATTTAGACTTGATTAAAAATTTAGTCTTTAAAATTTTAAATTTATTTTGTCTTTTATTTTTTTGTCATTAGAATTTAAAATTTAATATTTGTTTTGTCTTTTGTCTTTTGTTTTTTGAATTTAATACTAAATTTGATGAATAAAAAATTAATAATATTTTTAACAATAATTCTAGCCATTGCGGCTGCTCCTTTCCAGGCAGCGGCTATTAATGATGTCACCATCAATGGCATTGTTAATTTTGAAATTTTAACTGCTGATACTGCTGTTTTAACCACTGTTTTGGCCCAAAGCGGCGGCCAAGTGACCCAGCTTGCGGTGCAAACAAATTATATTGATATTACTTTGGACAATGCTTCTACAATTACTTTTAATACCACGGCAGCCGGGGAATATATCAGGATTGCTAAACAATCAGGTTCAAATGATTATAATGTTTCTCCGTCTTGTCCGACTTCAACAGCGACTTTAAGCGGCACAGGAGCGCAAGTTGTTTTGCGCCTGGAAGTTTATACTACTGATATTTGCTCGCCAGTATCAGGCGGCGGCGGACATGTTTCGGTTTTCCCCACTAATACCAGTATTGAAATTTTAGATAATAATGCGCAGCCCGCAGAATGCGTGGAATCAAGCCAGGTAATTTTAAAACTTTTGGCAAACAATGCCACCAGTATGGTCATTTCCAATGATCAGAATTTTCTTGGCGCGGAATTTGAACCTTATAATGAATATAAAGACTGGCAATTAATTGCCGGCGACGGGTTAAAAACAGTTTATGTTATTTATCGCAGTTCTACATCGGATTTGTCTAATAAATTAAGCGATAAAATTGAATTAAAAACATCGGGTTGCGAACCTTTACCCCCGGTTCCATTGCCGCCAGAAGAGCCAGTAATAACAGAACCAGTTGGCGGTTTGAGTTTTGGCGATCTGCTTAAAGCGCCTGAATTTGAAACTGTTTATTTTTATACCAATGTAGGCAAAAGAAATCCTTTTCCTTCGCGGGGAACTTATGACAGCTGGTATGAAGATTTTAGCCAGGTTAAAATTGTTTCTATAGAAATTTTAAGCCAAATACCTTTGGGTAAAAACATGACTTATAAGTCCGGAGTTAAAATGATTAAAATTCAGTCAGATTCCAAAGTTTACGCAGTGGATTATAACGCTGTTTTAAGGTGGGTTGCCAGCGAACAAGTGGCAACTGATTTATACGGTCCAGACTGGAATAAAATGATTGATGATGTTAATCCGGCATTTTTTATGGATTATACAATTGGCGAGCCGCTTTATCAAAAAAGCGATTTCCCGGCGGAATTATTGCCTTGATAAAAATTTATTTAAATATTTTTATTAATAATTAACTTTTAAAAAATTATGGATTTTTTAAGATCGCTTAGCTACGCGATTTTGGATGCTTTAGCCCTTTTATGGGATAAAGTGGTGGCTTATTTGCCCAATTTAATCGCAGCTTTAATTATTTTGATTGTTGGTGTCTTAATTGCCAAGGCAATTGCCAAGCTTATTCAAAAGATTGTTGAAGCAATCAAAGTTGATGAGTATATTAGGAAAATTAACATTGTGCAGAAAATTGAAGAAGGGGGAACAAGGGTTGTTTTTTCTCAAATTTTAGCCTGGCTGGTCAAATGGTTTTTGTATATTGCTTTATTGATTGCCATTTCTGAAATTTTAAATTTAGGCCAATTCACAGTCTTTTTAAAAGATGTGGCATTGTATTTGCCAAATGTGATAATTGCGGTTTTGATTTTGATTGTTGGTTTGGTTTTGGGTTATTTTATTGATGATTTGATAGTCCGGATTTTGAAAGGCGCAAAAGCTAAATTAGCGCCCTTAGCCGGAGTAGTAGCAAAATATTCAATCATTATTTTTGCGGTTTTAGCAGCCTTAATCCAGTTAAAAGTGGCTGTCACTTTAATTCAGACTTTGTTTACAGCCGTGGTTGTGATGATTGCTTTGGCAGGCGGCCTGGCTTTTGGCTTGGGCGGCAGGGATGCGGCTAAAGAATTTATTGAAAAAGTTAAACGCGATATTAGCGAGTAAAAAACTGAAATAATCAAAAGAGGCTTGGGCAACCGGGTCTCTTTTTGGTATAATAACAATATAAATTACAAATAACAAAATCCAAATAACAAATAAATATCAAAATTCAAATGACAAAATTCAAATATATACTTGAGTTTTCAAAAATAAGAATTAAGGATATTGCCAAAGTCGGCGGGAAAAACGCCCTTTACATCCGGATTTACCGACGGCTTTAGCCGTCGATCGCCTCCTAAAGGAGGCGGTAAATAAAAAAATCAAGACGGGCGTTTTCGCCCGAGAAAAATTATAAATTAGAAATATTAGCTTGGGTTTTAATTTTTAATCATTATCATTTGCTATTTAATTGAGGGTGGTTAGGTAAGACTAAAGTCTTACATTCCAGCCGGGAGAAAAATATGCCAAAGCAAAAATATATTTTAAAATTTTCCGACATCTCAATCAAAGACTTGCCTCAAGTCGGCGGCAAAAACGCTTCATTGGGCGAGATGTTTAATAATCTAACCAAAAGGGGAATGAGAATCCCTGACGGCTTTTGCACTACGGCTGAAGCTTTTTGTTATTTTTTGGAATTTAATAAATTAAATGCGCCAATAGCTAAATCTTTAACAAAATTAGACAAGCATAAAACTGATAATTTAAAGCGCGTGGGTTTGGAAATAAGGCAATTGATTTTAAAAGGGAAATTCCCGCCTGATTTGGCAAAAGAGATTAAAAAAGCTTATGCGGATTTGTCAGCGGTTTATAAAACAAAAAATCTGGATGTGGCAGTGCGTTCTTCGGCCACGGCAGAAGATTTGCCCACAGCTTCTTTTGCTGGCCAGCAAGAATCTTTTTTAAATATTAAAGGAGAAAAACAGCTTTTAACCGCAATCAGGAAATGTTTTGCTTCCTTATATACTGACAGGGCAATATCTTACCGAGATGACCAGGGATTTAAACATGAAAAAGTTTATTTGTCAGCCGGCATTCAGAAAATGGTGCGTTCTGATTTGGCTACAGCCGGGGTGCTGTTTACTATTGATACAGAATCAGGCTTTAAAGATTTAATTTTGATTAATTCAGCCTATGGGTTGGGTGAAAACGTGGTCAAAGGCCGGGTGACGCCGGATGAGTTTTTTGTTTATAAGCCGAAAATGGTTATTATAAAAAAAGAATTAGGCAGCAAGAAATTCAAATTGATTTATGGCAGTAAAAATAAAGCGACTCTGAATTTGCGGGTTGATAAAAAAGAAAGAGCTGTTTTTTCTTTGTCTGACAAGGAGATTTTGGAACTGGCTAAATGGGGAGCTTTGATTGAAAAATATTATAAAAAGCCCATGGATATTGAATGGGCCAAAGACGGCCAGGATAATAAATTATATATTGTCCAGGCAAGGCCGGAAACAGTTAAATCACAAGCCCAGGCTAATATTTTAGAGCAGTATATTTTAGGCAAAAAAGGCAAAGTTTTGGCCAGCGGCGAAAGTATTGGCGAAAAAATTTCAACTGGCAAGGTTCAGGTTATTGAAAATGCCAAGCAATTAAGCAAATTTAAAACTGGCGAGGTTTTGGTAACAAAAATGACTGATCCGGACTGGGAGCCGATTATGAAAAAAGCAGCGGCAATTATTACTGATTCAGGGGGCAGAACCTGCCACGCCGCCATTGTTTCTCGCGAACTTGGTTTGCCGGCTATTGTAGGCGCTAAAAACGCCAGCCGTGTTTTGAAAAACAAACAGCCGGTTACGGTCAGCTGCGCTGAAGGAGAAAAGGGGTATGTTTATAAAGGCATTCTGCCGTTTAAAATAAAAAAAACAAATTTGAAAAAAATCAAAAAGCCTAAAAAAGTAAATCTGATGGTTAATTTGGGTGATCCGACCCAAGCTTTCAAATATTCTTTTTTGCCCCATCAGGGCGTTGGCCTGGCCCGGCTGGAATTTATAATCACTAGTTATATTAAAATCCATCCTTTAGCGCTTACGAATTATCATAAATTGCCAACGAATTTAAAAAACAAAATAAAGGACTTGACTCTGGCTTATAAAAATAAAACCCAATTTTATATTGATCAGTTAGCTTTTGGCATTGCCCAGATTGCGGCGGCTTTTTATCCGCGGGATGTGATTGTGCGTTTTTCTGATTTTAAAACCAATGAATACGCCAATTTAATCGGCGGCGAATTATTTGAGCCAAAAGAATCCAATCCTATGATCGGTTGGCGCGGCGCTTCGCGCTATTATGACCCAAAATTTAAGCCGGCTTTTGAGCTGGAATGCGCAGCCATTAAAAAAGTCAGGGATAAAATGGGGCTAGCCAATGTTAAAGTCATGGTGCCTTTTTGCCGTACGGTTGAAGAGGGCAAAAAAGTGATTAAAATTTTAAAAGAAAATGGATTAGTTCAAGGAAAAAATAATTTGGAGGTTTATGTTATGGTGGAAATACCCTCTAATGTTATTTTAGCCGATAAATTTGCCGAGATTTTTGACGGTTTTTCAATTGGCTCCAATGATTTGACGCAATTAACTTTAGGCTTGGATCGCGATTCTGAATTAATTGCTCAAATAGCTGATGAAAGAAATGAGGCAGTTAAAATTTTAATTAGCCAGGTCATTGAAACAGCCCAAAAAAATAAAATAAAAATCGGCATTTGCGGCCAGGCGCCAAGTGATTTTCCTGATTTTGCCAGATTTTTGGTCAAACAGGGCATTGACAGTATTTCTTTAATTCCTGATACGCTGATTAAAACCATTATTGACTTGAATAAAAAAAAGTGATAAAGTTTTTATTATTCAAAAAAGGAGGAAAAAATGCTTGAGGAGAGGGAAATAAATTGCCCGGTTTGTCAAAAAAAATGTTCTTTTTCAATTCAGGATTCAGATTTGGCTATTAAAGGAAAAAACATCAAATGCGGTTTTTGCGGCGCTGTTCTTTGGCTGGCTTTTGAATTTTGCGGGCCTGAAATAAAAATAAAGCCAGAATTGCCTTTTTCATTATTGGCGGTAGTTAAAGATCCTAATTTAATGGTTTATTAATTTATTTAAGATGTCGGGCTTTAAAATATTAACATCTAAGAATAAAGCCTCAGAGCCGACTGGTTTAATAGATTAAAACTCGCGAGAAAGCGGGTTTTATTTTAGCTAAAATAAGGCAAATTTTTTCTTGACTTTTTCTTCCAAATATGCTATAATGCTATTAGCAAAAATGGAAACTGGATAAGGTGAGCTTTTTAACTTTAAGCTGAAAAGGAGGCTGATGATGAAGAAAAATGCGGAAATTTCGGAAGCGGCGTCAATAGTTGGCTGGTTATGTTTATTTTTCCTGTTCTTTTGGGGATACGGACAGATTGCTGATCCTTTTGGATATAGCTTGATTGCCCGTATTCCTAATAAAGCAGCTTTAGTGGTTTGGGCGGTCGCATTGTTTGCGGCCATCGTCAGTTGGCGATTTGAACCGAAAAGCAAAAACAAATCTGGTTCTTTTAAGCGCCAGACAATCAAAGAAATCAAAAGTGGCAGAAAGCGAATATTTTTTTAAAATCTTTTTCAGCCACAATTGAGGGTTCCCCGAGGGCCCTCTTTTTTTTGTCTGAAAAATAAAGTATAATTTAGGTATAATTTTTTTAAAATTTGCAATTTTTTTATGGGGTTAAAGTCCTTAATCCAGTCAATTACCAAAAAAGAGTGGCATTGGGTCATTTTTTTAATCGTGGCAATGATTTTAATTACAACAGCGCCATATATTTACGCTTATTTAAATACGCCTGCCGGCTATTTTTATAACGGCATTCACGCTTTGACTCCGGGAGATTTGCCGGTTTATTTTTCTTATATAAATCAAGCCAAAGAAGGCGATTGGATTTTGAAAAATAATTTTACTTCAGAATTTCAAGAGCAGGGCTTATTAAATTTATTCTGGCTGAAAATCGGCTTGTTAGCCAGATTATTCAATTTATCTCCGGCATTGGCTTTCCAGATTGCCAGGATTTTTTTATTAGCTTTACTTTTTTTGATTTTATATGTGTTTATCTGTTATTTTTTTGAGGACAAATTTAAGCGAAAATTTTCTCTGATTTTTTTGGCTTTTGCCTCCGGCATCGGCGCGTACGCGATTCCTTTTTTAGGCGATCCCCATACTTTTTACCGGATTCATAATTGGCCCATAGATTTATGGATAACTGACAGCAATATGTTTTTGGCAGCTTATCATTCTCCCCATTTGATCATGTCTTTGATTTGCATGATTAGTTTTTTTTTACTGGGCTTATTGAGCTTGGAAAAAAAACAATACTTCTATGCTTTTTTTGCCGGTTTAGTCGGGCTTTATTGGTTTAATTTCCATCCTTATTATTTCCCCCTGGCTTTTTTAGTTTTGTTTTTTTATTCTTTATATCTATTTGTAAAACATCCCCGAGTCTATCCTGTTTTTAATTTTTTTATAATTTTAATATTAAGCCTGCCGTTTGTTTTTTATCATTTTTATAAATTGCAGACCGATGAGATGGTGAGTTTGCGAGCAGCGCAAAACATCACTTTGCTGCCCAATTTCCCATATATTTTTTTAGGTTATGGCTTTATTTTTGTAATGGCTATCATTGCCGTAGTTTATTTAATAAAAACTCGGCAAATATTTGGGGAAAAATATATTTTTTTGTTGAGCTGGATAACGGGCTCTTTTATAATGCTTTATCTGCCTTTCCAGTTTCAGCGAAGATATTTTTTGGGCTTGATTATTCCTTTGGCGCTATTAAATGTCGTTGTTTTTGCTGAAATTTTCAAATGGCTGAAAAATAAATATAATTTTAATATTTTGAAAAATAAAATTTTATTAGGCTATTTATTTTTAATTTTTTTCGGCTTTTCTAATTTTTTTAATTTAGTAAGGGACGTTTATTATTTTAATGCCAGTTTTCAGAAATTTTATTTGCCCAAGGAATACCAGGAGGCTGTTTTATGGCTGAAAGAAAATAATTTTGAAAAGAAGGTTGTTTTTAGTTATGAATATACCAGCGGACAAATACCAGCTTTGGTTAATCAGCCGGTTTATTTAAGTCATTCTGACCATGAAACATTGTTTTATAGTGATAAAAAAATAAAAGTTGATAATTTCCTGGCTGGGATTTACGGCTCAAGCGAAGAAATTGAATTTTTAAAGCAAAACAATATCGGCTACTTGTTTTTTTCTGATTTGGAAAAAAAATCAGCCAGCTACCAGCCCCAAGAAAAACAATATTTAAATAAGGTTTTTAAAAAAGGAGAAATTGAAATTTATGAATTTATTAATTGATTTTTTGCATAATTTTGAGCCTGAGCCTATTTTGCTGCAAATCAGCTGGCTAAAAATCCATTGGTACGGGTTTTTAATCGCCCTTGGCGCGCTGGCAGGTTTTGGAGCTGTTTTTTACCTTGCCAGGCAATATAATTTAAAAAAAGAGACAATATATGATCTGGCTTTTTATTTGATTATTTTTGGCTTGATCGGGGACCGCCTTTATTATGTTTTTTACGCCTGGGATTATTACAAGGATAATCTGCTGGATATTTTTAAAATTTGGCAAGGCGGGCTAGCCATCCATGGCGCCATGATTGCCGGGCTTTTGGTGATTTATATTTATGGCAAGAGAAAAAAAATTAATCCCTGGCTTTTGGCGGATTTAATTGTTGTGGCTGTGGCCCTGGCCATGGCTTTTGGCCGTTGGGGCAATTATTTTAATATGGAACTTTTTGGTTTGCCGACTAATTTGCCCTGGGGAATCCCGATTTCGCCTGCCAAGCGGCCATTGGAATTTTTATCTGACAGCCATTTTCATCCGACTTTTTTGTATGAAAGCTTTTGGAATTTTTTAATCTTCGGAGTTTTATTTGCCTGGCATAAAATACGTTTAGCTAAAAGTAAAATAAAAAATAACCTTGAAAATTTTCAAGGTTATGGCAATATTGCCCTGGCTTATTTTTTCTTATATTCAAGCGGCCGTTTTTTAAATGAATTTTTAAGGCTGGATTATAGCCCTTATTTTTTAGGGTTGCGCTGGGCCCAGTTTTTTAGTTTGCTTATAATTTTGGCCTGTTTGCTGATTATAGCGTTAAAAATAATTAAAAAGATTAGGCAGAACTGATTTTCCTGATTTTGTATTCATTATATAAAATAAGCAGATAAAAAACAGCCAGTAAAAAGATAACTACCAGGTTAAAAGTGTTCATTTGCCTTAATGCGCCAGTGCCGTAAAGCGATAAAAATAAAATAATCGGCAATTCTTTATAAATTTCCGGAGTTCCAACATTAAAACGGTAAAATACTGATAATAATAAATTTACAACCAAAGCAATAACCAGCCATTTCAAGGCGTCTTTATAAATAAGATTTTCAGGAGTGATGGCAAGAAAATTTAAGGCGATCAAAATTGAACTGGCAATTATTAAAAAGGTTTTGTGGTAAACTTTTATATTGATAAAGAGCTTGATTTTTTGGGCAAAAAAGAGCGCGGTTATGAAAAGCAAAGGCACTGTCAGGATAAAAAATAGGTTGTTAAGATTAATAGCCAAACTCACGTCTATTCTGCGCAGGGAGGATATTAAGGGGGATTCAAAAAGAGGCAGTCCGAACATAAAAAAAAGGTATTCAAGAAAAAATGGCAATCCGATAAGCAATAAAGCGGCTATTAAGCCTTTGGTTTTGCCAAGGTAATTGGCAAGGCAGAGTATGGCAATTAAAAAAGCCAGGAACATCATTAAATAAAAGAGCAGGGGATCAATAATAAAAAGAGAGCCGGTCAAGAAAATTAAGAAAAAAATGAAAAGGATTATGATAAAGCTGCGCATAAGTTTAAATTAATTAATTATGATATTATTATAGCATTATTTGGGCGATATTTTAAGAAAGCGCGCAAATATGGTATAATTAATTTAGAGTTTTGGAATTTTGGCGTTTTAGGGTTTTGGCTATAGCTAAAGTATTAAAAATTTTAAATTATAAATATGTTCAGGCCCTTATTAAAATATGATTATGATTTTATGGCAGCCAGGCGGGTTGGCCGTTTTGGCTTTAAAGATTCGGAAATTTCCAAACTAGGGGGCAAGCTTAAAGCTTTTAATAAGAAACACAAAGCGGATAAGAATAATCCGGACTTAAGTTTTTGCCGCTTGCCATATGATCGGGATTCTGTTAAGCAAATTTCAAAATTGGCCAGAAGATTAAGGCGGAAATTTAAAAATTTAGTCGTGGTTGGCATTGGCGGCTCTGATCTGGGAGCTAAAGCGATTTATCAGGCTTTGGCCGGGGATTTTGCCAATTTGAAATCCAACCGCGGCAAGAATTTGAAAGTTTATTTTACCGGAGATACTGTTGATCCGGAACCAATGGCTGATTTGCTAAAAATTTTAAATTTAAAAGAAACGGTTTTTTATATTGTTTCAAAATCAGGCGAGACCATTGAGCCATTGTCTGTTTTTTTGTATTTGCGCCAAAAAGTGATAAAAAAAGTCGGTTATAAAAAACATAGTGATCATTTTATAATTACAACTAATTTTGAAAAAGGCGCTCTATTTGAAATCACTGAAAAAGAGGAGTATTTAATAGCAGAACATTATGCTGGCGGAGGACGATTTTCGGTTTTATCAGTTAATGGCTTGTTGCCTGCCGCTTGCGCTGGCTTTGAAATCAGCGACTTGCTGGCCGGAGCCAGAGCCATGGCTAAAAATGCCAAAAGAAATAACCAGTGGAAAAACCTGCCTTTCTTTTTCGCTTCTCTCCAATACTTGGCTTATAAAAAACGCAAACAATCCATATCTGTTTTAATGCCTTATGCTTATTATCTCCGCAATTTTGCTTTTTGGTTCCGGCAACTTTGGGGGGAAAGCCTGGCTAATGAATTTAATTTAAAAAATAAAAAAGTAAATTTAGGCCTTACGCCCATTGCCGCCCTGGGGCCGACTGACCAGCATTCGCAGATCCAGCTTTATAACGAGGGGCCACATGATAAGATTATTACTTTTATAAAAGTTGGCAGCTTTCTAAATAATTTTAAAGTGCCAAAATACAAAGATTCGGCTGCTATTTATTTGGCTGGGCATAAATTTAAAGAAATTTTAAATATTGAACAAAGAGCCACGGCAGTTTCCTTAATGAAAAATAAGCGGCCAAATGGCACTATTATTTTGCCAGAGTTGAATGAATATTATCTGGGCCAATTATTTTATTTTTTTGAAATGGCTGCTTTGTATTTGGGGGAATTGCTGGAGATTGATGTTTTCAACCAGCCTGGCGTTGAACAAAGCAAAAAATATATGTATGGCTTGCTGGGCAAAGAAGGCTATGAAAAGGATAAAAAAGAAATAAATAATTTTTAGCTATTGATAATAGTTTTTATTTCCAGGGAGCAATTAATAGTTTTTTATTAAAAAATAATTTTAAACTTTATAAATTTAAATTTTCTAATAAGCTTAGCCCGTTTTGACGGGTTAATTTTGGCATCAAGCTTTAAAATTTAAGCAAGCAATTTTATAAAACTAAAATAAAAAAATGTTTTTTCCTGATTTTACAAATAAATCAGCAGCGGAAAGCCTGAAAGAATTAAAATCAAGCGAAAATGGCTTAAGCAAAAAAGAAGCTCTTTTGCGCCAAAAAAAGTTTGGCTTAAATCAATTGCCCCAGAAGGAAACTTATTGGTGGCATATTTTGTTAAGGCAATTCAAATCTTCTTTTATTTATCTTTTGTTTGTAGCGTCTGCGATCGCTTTGTATCTGGGGAGCTATTTGGATTCGCTGATGATTTTGGGCTTTATCCTGATTAATGCCCTTTTGGGTTTTTATCAGGAGTTTCGTTCAGAACAGACACTAAAACTTTTGAAACAATTTATTAAAAGGACAGTTAAAGTGAGGCGGGCTGGCCAGGAAATGATTATTGAAAGCAAGGAATTGGTGCCGGGCGATATTGTGATTGTGGAAGCCGGAGACATTATTCCAGCGGACCTGCGTTTTATCGCGGAAAATGATTTAATGGTTGATGAATCTGTTTTAACAGGCGAGTCAGTTCCGATAAAAAAAATAGCTTCTAAATTAAAATCAGTAGAAAAAGAACTTTATAAGGCGACTAATATAGGTTTTTCCAGCACTACTGTTGTCAGCGGCAAAGGCGAGGGTGTAGTGATTGCCACTGGTTCAAAAATGGAGCTTGGCAAGATAAGCAAATTGGTAAGCACCACTAAAAGAGCTAGCAGTTTTGAAAAAAATATCAATAAATTAAGCAAGTTTATTTTGCAGCTGATTATCATTACTTTGGTTTTTGTCTTTTTGGCTAATATTTTTATAAAAGGACCAAGGGTAGAAGTGGCTGAATTTTTGCTTTTTTCCATTGCTTTGGCAGTTTGCGTTATTCCCGAGGCTTTGCCGGTAGTGACGACATTTTCCCTTTCTCGCGGAGCCATGCGTTTGGCCAAACATCAAGTTGTGATTAAGCGCTTGTCTGCAATTGAAGATCTGGGCAGTATTGAAATTTTATGCACTGATAAAACAGGCACTTTGACAAAAAATGAATTAAAAGTAGCTGAAGTGCTTTCCCCTCATCCGCAGGAAGCTGTTTTTTACGCTTCTTTGGCTTCTTCTTTTTTGGCTGAAAAAACAAAACAACCTAATAATGCTTTTGATTTGGCTTTATTTGCCAGGCTTTCTCATTTGGAAAAAAAGAAAATAAAAGGATATGAAATAATCAATTCTTTGCCTTTTGATCCGGAAAGAAAAAGAAACAGCGTTTTAGTCAAAAGCAAGGAAGATAAAGAATTAATTGTCAGGGGAGCGCCTGAAGTTTTGCTTGATTTTTGCAAAAATTTAAACCAGCGCGAAAAAAAGACATTTTCAGCCTGGCTTACGCAGGAAGGCCGGCAGGGCAGGAGAGTTATTGCCATTGCCAAAAAAGAATACTCGGGCCCAAACCAATATAATTTTAAACAGGAAGAGAAAGGTCTTTCTCTTTTAGGCCTTATTTCTTTTGTTGATCCGATTAAACCAACAACCAAGTCAGCGGTTAATCAGGCGAAAAAATTAAGCGTGGAAATAAAAGTTTTAACCGGAGATAATAAAGAGGTGGCTGGGGCAGTAGCCAGGCAAATTGGCTTGATTGACGATCCTGGCCATGTTATCAGCGGTGAAGAATTTGATAAATTGCCTGATAAAAAAAAGCGACAGGCAGTCAAAGAGTTTTCTGTTTTTGCCCGGGTTTCGCCGTCTCAAAAATATAGGATTATCCAAATTTTGCAGGAAACAAATGAAGTTGGATTTTTAGGCGAGGGCATTAATGACGCGCCGTCTTTAAAAATCGCCAATGTGAGCCTGGTTGTCCAGGAAGCTTCTGACATTGCCCGAGAAGCGGCAGATATTATTTTATTGCGTAAAAATCTGGGGGTGATTATTGACGGCATTAAAGAAGGCCGCGAAGTTTTTGCCAATACATTTAAATATGTCAAATATACCATTTCTTCCAATTTGGGAAATTTTTATGCTATTGCCATAGCTTCTTTATTTATTGATTTTCTGCCCATGCTGCCTTTGCAGATTTTATTGGTTAATTTGCTTTCTGATTTTCCCATGATTGCAGTGGCAACTGATAATGTGGATGAAGAAGAGCTGAAAAAACCCCGCAATTATAATATTAAGGAAATAGCTTTGCAGGGCAGTATTTTTGGCATTATTAGTTCGATTTTTGATTTTATTTTCTTTGTTATTTTTTTCCGATTGGGAGCGCCGATCTTACAGACAGGCTGGTTTATTGAAAGCATTTTAAGCGAGCTGGTGTTTATATTTTCTATCCGCACTAAAAAGTTTTTCCTCAAAGGCAAGAGGCCGTCTAATATGCTCATGGGCATGATTGGTTTGGCTTTCGTAGCAACTATTATTATTCCTTTCACTTTCTGGGGGCAAAAGATTTTTAAATTCATCAGCTTGTCAGGCAACCAAATTTTGATTATTTTAGCGATTGTCGCAGCTTATTTCGTAGTTAATGAAATTATCAAAAATATTTATTTTAGAAATTTCAACAATAAAGGCAAGGCATAAAAAAGGCTAGGCTTATTTTTGAAATACTTAAATAACAAAAAAATAACTTCCGCAAATCGGAGGTTATTTTTTCTAGTGCGGGGACTACTAAACGATTTTAGAACTCTAAACTGGGCTAATATTTATAATGAAATTCAGGTTAAACAGCTTGAGCATTTTTTAAATTTGACTTAATTTGTGCCAAATGGTAAAATTTACTTGACAAATGGAAAGCTATGATTTATACTGTAATTAGACGATAATAATTTGAATATAATTAAATTATTCAAACAAACTATGCAAAACAAAATCGCTGAAAAAATTAAAGAATTAAGGGCAGAAGCTGGGCTCACTCCCTCACAATTGGCGGAAAGGTCGGGGCTTAGCTTAGGGTATATCTCTAAGTTAGAAGACGGGAATTATACCTCATTAAAATTGTCTACTTGCAAATCATTAGCAGACGGCTTTGGCTTAACATTAAAAGATTTTATTGATAAAATAGAAATTTTAGATGAAAAGCAACAAAGACCGAGTGCTGATATTATTAAAAATGCTTTAAGAAATAATGGTTATTCAGATAACCAAGTTAATGAAATAATCAGATATGCCCAATATCTTAGGAAGACAACATAATGTAGAGAGTGAATATTGGCTACGCCAATACAAAAGAAACGGGATACCGCTTGATTGCGAAAGGGCTTATTTTTATTGTTTAAATAAGCTCATTGTTTATTATAAGGAGCTTATAGGTGAAATAATTAAAGACAATGACGGGGTGATTGAATTTCCTATGCAGACCAGTTTGATTGAAAATTATTTGTCTGGCTATCAGATTCAATATTTTGGATTTTATGGCAAGGCAAAGGATTTATCAGGATATTGGGAGTCTGATGAAGAAGATAACAGCATTGTCCGCATTTTTTATAATACAAATGCTACTTTTGAGAGGCAAAGATTTACCATAATACACGAGTTATTCCATTTCTGCCAATCCTTAGATATAAAAATACAGGATTATTTTGACGGCTTAATCGTAAATTCCACACTCCCTAAAGATGTAGTAGTGAATTTAATTGAAAAAGCAACAGATAAGGCGACGGCTATGTATTTAATGCCCAACAAATATTTTGAAAAGAAATATTACGAAGTTAAAGATGTTCAGACGCTTTCAGATTATTTTCAAGTGTCCGCTCCCAGTATTATTTACAGAATAAAAGAATGCGGATTGCCAATTTTGCAATAAGTTAATTAAATAAAACAAAAACCGCCTGCTCTAACAGGGGTTTTTGTATAAGAAATATGGGGGAAACCCACAAATCTTACTAGTAATAATATTATAGCATATAAACAAATTTTAACAAATTTGTAAGCTAAAATACCCGTTTGTGTTAAATCTCCCAAAGTAAGGAGGTTTTTTAATGTCAGATTCGGAGGATTTAGAAAAATCTGGCTTGCTGGAAGCATTTAATCTTCAAGCAAATGAAGTTTCAGAGGCAAAACATAATTTACTCGGATTTTTTAGTGCTCTTTATAAAATAGATAAGCGGTTAAAGGAGCAAAACAAGCTAAAGGAAAGGAGCGGTGGTATATGATAGATTCAGTTGTTTTGCAATTAAACAAAGGCGATTATACGATTTGCGAGAATAACAAGCTGGAGGGCGTTAGAGCCCAGCAAGGCAAGGGTTTTATAGTAAATTCAAAGTATTGCAAGGATTTTGCCGATAAGATGAAAAAAGACGGCTTATACTTCCCAGTTATCACGCTCCCAAGAAGCAAATCAGGCAAAAAAGAAATTAAGGAGTTTTTAGAAATTCAGGTCTCACTCCCGAAATTGGTTTATGGCTCTAATATTTACGAAATTGATTATAGCGATTTAGACAATATTTTAAATAAATTGCTTATCTGTTTAAAGCAAATAGGCATTGAAACAAACAAGGAAAATCTTAAAAATGCCACTCTAAAAAGGGTTGATTTTTCTAAAATCATTTTACTACCAGAATATTTAGGCACTTCTAAACAAGTTATTAAAAAATTAGCTGAATTTAACTATAAGCCAAGCTCTGATTTTGACCTTAAAGAATATAATAACAATTCAGATGGCATAACTATAAAATTTTATAATAAGACCCAAGGCTATGCGATTTATGATAAATTCGGGGAGATTATAAACAATGGCTATACCTTATTTGAAAAAGATATTATTAAGGCATTAGAGGATAAAAGACTTAAAAAGAATGTTATTAAATTTGAATTTGCCCACCAGAGGAAACAAAGTTTAGAGGCGTTTTTAAGAAAAAGAATCAAAACAAAAAGTCAGGGTTTTACCCTACCAGATGTATTGCAAGATAAAAACATAGCTAAGGATATACTCTTAGAGATTTTTGACAAGGTTTATTCTCCCGCTACTCAAGCCCTTATTACTTTGTCAGAAATGCAAGAAAATCGCCTTGAGCAATATTTAAGAGATAAAAATTTACCTCTAAAGAAGCGAGCTTTTATATCTTATTTGGTAAATAAAGCCACCAAAATTGGGGCAAAAGGTTTATTTGAAGAATTAAGGGAGGATTTAAGCGGTGGGAGCTATGATAGGCTAAAAAAAGAAATATCCTTAATCTTAGTTGAGCTGGGAGACATTAGCCAGGATTTGCCTAATTTACTGCAATATCTAAGGGCTAAACACGATGAGTTTAAAATTATTAAGCCAGAGAGTTAAAACTTGCCTTGTAAAGCATTGATAACTATGATATTATTAAGATATAGTATTACTAAAATATTACTATCAAAAATTACGGGCTAAATTTATGGCAATTTTGCAAGACCACTCAAACTTTAAAATTACAGTTATTCCAGAATTTACTAACTGGTGGTCTTTTTATTTTGATTTTACATATTACGATAAGTCGGTTTTTAATGAGGAAATTTTGGGGAATAAAAATATCTCAAAAAATGGAGTTTTTAAGGCGGATGAAGACTCAAATCACCCCCTTTTACCCGTGCTGGAAAAGGCAATGAAAAGTATAACCGATGAGGAGACTTTTTATTGGGGGGCGTGGGAGGACGAGCTTGAAATAGAAATTAAAACTATAAACAAAAATCCCAATCCAGAGATAAATTCTGTTTTTGATTTTACGGTATTTGTTGCGGAACAAGCCTTCAAAGACGGCTCAATGAATTACGGCTTTCAAAATGCTGGTGTCAGATTAGCTCTTAGCAGAGAAGACCTTAAGAAATTTCATCAAGATTTAAAAGCCGAAATGGATTTAATTGAAGAATCAATACAAAAGGGTGAAAAAGTTAATGTTTTATACTTAAATCAATAACTATGAAACAAGACAAAGATTTTTACTTAATTGAGGAGCTTGCAAACTCCCTTAGGGTGTCTAAAATGACGCTTTACAGGTATATCAAAAAAGGCAAGCTGAAAGCCTATAAAATCGGCAAGGAGTTTAGAATAGACAAAACTGAATTTAATAATTTTTTAAATAAAGTTAAAAATATTTAATACTATGAAAAACTCCCAAGAAAACGAGTCTATATTTTTAAAAACCATAAAAAGGGGCGTTGAGGCTGGCATTATAGAATTTAACGAAGATGAATCAAGAATAATCTATAAATGCTCCCGAGATTATACCACATCTTTTAAAAACCCCGAGGAAAAAGTCAGGGGCTCTTATTTTACTGAATTGGTGCTTGATTATAAATATCCTAAGGAAAAAATTGACATTGAGGTTATTGTTCCCCGCAGAACTCCAGAGGATAGGGCTGATATTGTTATTTGCGAAGATGATGAGCTTAAAAAGCCCTATTTAGTGGTTGAAACCAAAAAGGACGGCATAACAGACGCTGAATTTAAACAAGCCATTGAGCAAGCCTTTGGCAATGCCAACAGCTTGAGGGCTAAATATGCCACTGTGGTTGCTGGCACGACCAAAACCGCCTTTGATGTGGCTGGATTCAAGCCAAGCGAAAGGGCAAAAAATGTTATTGCCGATATACCAGAAAAATACGGATTACTAAAATATTACTATCAAAAATTACGGGCTAAATTTATGGCAATTTTGCAAGACCACTCAAACTTTAAAATTACAGTTATTCCAGAATTTACTAACTGGTGGTCTTTTTATTTTGATTTTACATATTACGATAAGTCGGTTTTTAATGAGGAAATTTTGGGGAATAAAAATATCTCAAAAAATGGAGTTTTTAAGGCGGATGAAGACTCAAATCACCCCCTTTTACCCGTGCTGGAAAAGGCAATGAAAAGTATAACCGATGAGGAGACTTTTTATTGGGGGGCGTGGGAGGACGAGCTTGAAATAGAAATTAAAACTATAAACAAAAATCCCAATCCAGAGATAAATTCTGTTTTTGATTTTACGGTATTTGTTGCGGAACAAGCCTTCAAAGACGGCTCAATGAATTACGGCTTTCAAAATGCTGGTGTCAGATTAGCTCTTAGCAGAGAAGACCTTAAGAAATTTCATCAAGATTTAAAAGCCGAAATGGATTTAATTGAAGAATCAATACAAAAGGGTGAAAAAGTTAATGTTTTATACTTAAATCAATAACTATGAAACAAGACAAAGATTTTTACTTAATTGAGGAGCTTGCAAACTCCCTTAGGGTGTCTAAAATGACGCTTTACAGGTATATCAAAAAAGGCAAGCTGAAAGCCTATAAAATCGGCAAGGAGTTTAGAATAGACAAAACTGAATTTAATAATTTTTTAAATAAAGTTAAAAATATTTAATACTATGAAAAACTCCCAAGAAAACGAGTCTATATTTTTAAAAACCATAAAAAGGGGCGTTGAGGCTGGCATTATAGAATTTAACGAAGATGAATCAAGAATAATCTATAAATGCTCCCGAGATTATACCACATCTTTTAAAAACCCCGAGGAAAAAGTCAGGGGCTCTTATTTTACTGAATTGGTGCTTGATTATAAATATCCTAAGGAAAAAATTGACATTGAGGTTATTGTTCCCCGCAGAACTCCAGAGGATAGGGCTGATATTGTTATTTGCGAAGATGATGAGCTTAAAAAGCCCTATTTAGTGGTTGAAACCAAAAAGGACGGCATAACAGACGCTGAATTTAAACAAGCCATTGAGCAAGCCTTTGGCAATGCCAACAGCTTGAGGGCTAAATATGCCACTGTGGTTGCTGGCACGACCAAAACCGCCTTTGATGTGGCTGGATTCAAGCCAAGCGAAAGGGCAAAAAATGTTATTGCCGATATACCAGAAAAATACGGCAAAACTCCCCAATACAGATTTATCAAGGGAGAAGAAGACAAGGAGCTTAAAATTGTCTCACGGGACGAGCTTATTAAGGCGTTAGAAAAAGCCAGAGATACAGTTTGGCAAGGAGGCAAATTAGCTCCCACAACCGCTTTTGATGAGGTTGCTAAACTTTTATTTTGTAAATTAAAAGATGAAAAGATAACTCCCAAAGGCAAGCCTTATTTGTTTCAAATAGGCACTCACGAATTGCCCGAAGAAGTTTACAAAAGAATCAATGGCATTTATTTAAAAGCTAAAAAAGAGGATTCGGAAGTTTTTAAGGAAGATATAAAATTAGACCCCAAAATTGTTTATAATGTGGTTGAGCACTTGCAGACTTTGGCAATAAATAAAATTGATTTAGACGCTAAAGGCGTTGCTTTTGAGAAATTTATGGAGGACTTTTTTAAAGGCAAAATGGGGCAGTTTTTTACTCCCAGACCTATTGTGCAATTTTGCATAAAAATGATGAATCCCGAAAGGGGCAATTTGGTTTTAGACCCCGCTTGTGGCAGTGGAGGTTTTCTTTTAAATGCAATGGATAATGTCAGGCTATTTGCGGAAAAAAACTATGATGAGCGGGAGGCGTGGGAGTATTGGCATAAATTCGCTGAAAATAACCTTTACGGTATAGAAATAAACGACCAGATAGCCCGTGTCTGCAAAATGAATATGATAATTCACGATGACGGGCACACAAATGTGATTAGCACTGATTCGCTAAGCAATTTTGAGGATATAAATAAAATTCATCAGGGCTTTAAAAAAGACAATTTTGACATTATTTTAACAAATCCTCCCTTTGGTGCGATTGTTAAAAGGACTGAAAAAGAATATTTAGACAAATATGCTTTGGGCAAAGATAAGCAAAACCAAAAAACAGAAGTTTTGTTTATAGAGCGTTGCATTGATTTTGTTAAACCAAAAACGGGAGGCATTGCCATTGTATTGCCAGACGGCATTTTAACCAATTCTTCTATGCAATTTGTCAGGGATTTAATAATGGAGCGTTGCCAGATATTAGCCATTATTTCGCTCCCTCAATTTGCATTTAGCCATTACGGGGCTGGCGTGAAGTCATCTTTGGTATTTTTAAGGCGTAAGGGAGACAATGAAAAATTAAGCGGTTATCCGATTTTTATGGCTATTGCCGAGCATATAGGCTATGACGCTACTGGCAAAGACGACCCTAAAAATGATTTAGACCAAATCTTTGATGAATATCATAAATTCTTAAAAAATCCTAAAAATTATGACGGCAAATAATAACAAATGCTTTGCGGTTTTAGAAAATGAGCTTGAGGGCAGAATAGACCCCCATTTTTACAGCCCTATTTTTAATTATTATACAAATAAACTCAAAAGAGTAAATTATAAAAATTTAGGGGATATAATTGATTTTTCAAATGAAATTTGGAATCAAAAAGATTATTTTGATAAAGAATTCCCTTATATAGAAATTAGTAAAATAGATATAAATACTGGTGAAATAAAAGACATTATTTACTATGACAAAGAAAAAGCACCGAGTAGGGCTAAAATGATAGTTAGAGATAAAGATATTATTGTTTCTACTACAAGACCGAGCAGAGGGGCTATTGCTTTTATAAATAAATCTAAAGATGGTTTTATTGCCTCTACTGGCTTTGCTATTTTAAGAGATTTAAAAAATAAAGCAATAAATAAGGATTATCTTTTTTATTTTTTAAGAACCAAATTTTCTTTAAATCAAATGGAGCAAAGAAGTAGCGGGGGTAATTATCCAGCCATAACAACCGAAGAATTAAAAAAAATAATAATACCTATACCTCCCCTCAAAATCCAAAATCAAATAGTTGAGATAATGCAAAAAGCATATAAAGATAAAGAAGCCAAAGAAAAACAAGCAGATGAGCTTTTTAATTCAATTGATGACTATGTTTTGGGAGAATTAGGCATTAAAATGCCAGAGTTAGAAGATAAAAAGTGTTTTAGCGTGGATTCAGAGGATATTAAAAATCAAAGAATTGCTCCCGATTATTACCAGCCGAGATTTACTAAAACTGAAAAAGCGATTAAAAATGCTAAATATAAAATTGCCAAGCTAAAAGATGTTTTAGAATATGTTAAAAAGGGCATTGAAGTTGGGTCAAAAGCATATACAGATGAAGGCATCCCATTTGTCAGGGTCGCTGATATAGATGACCTTAAAATAGACATACAAAATACTGATAAAAAAATTGCCTTTGATTTATATCAGGAGCTTAAAAATGCGTATAAGCCAAAGACGGGAGAATTATTATATTCAAAAGACGGCTCTATTGGCTTTTGTGCGATTGTGGAGGAAAATGATGATTTTATAACCAGTGGCGGAATTTTAAGATTAAAAATAAACGATAAGTTTAATAGCTATTACATAAAGACACTTTTATCAAGTAAATTATTTAAGATTATAGCGGGTCAAAAAAGCATAGGAGCTATAATAAAGCATTTACTACCAGAAGAAATATTAAATTTTCAAATACCTCTCCCCCCGTTTGCAATTCAAAATAAAATAGCAAGTGAAGTTAAAAAAAGAATAGAAAAATCAGAAAAATTAAAGTTAGAGGGGCAAAAATTGGTTGAAGAAGCTAAAAGCGAAGTTGAAAAAATAATCTTAGGCAAATAAATTTTATGAAAAAGGCGGTTATTTATGTCAGGGTTTCCTCTAAGGAGCAAAAAGAAGAGGGCTACTCTATACCAGCCCAAAAAAGACTGCTTTGGGATTTTGCCAAAGCCAAGGGTTTTGAAGTGGTAAAAGAATTTGAAGATGATGAAACAGCCAAAAGCTCTGGGCGTAAAAGTTTTGGAGAGATGATTAAATACTTAGAAGACCACTCAAAGACTGTAAATATAATCTTAGTTGAAAAAACAGACCGCTTATACCGAAACTTTAAGGACTATGTAAAAATAGACGAATTGGGAGTTTCGGTATTTTTAGTTAAGGAAAATGAAGTAGTGGGCAAAGACGCTTCCTCCCACCAAAAGCTGATTCACGGGATTAAAGTTTTAATGGCTAAAAACTACATTGATAACCTTAGCGAAGAAGTTAAAAAAGGATTTAATCAAAAAGCGTTGCTGGGAGTTTATCCTGGAAGCAGTTTGCCGATTGGCTATAAAATGGCAAAAAAAGATAATAAATGTCTCCCAGAAATAGATGACAATAACAAAAATCTGGCTATAAAAATGTTTGAGTATTATGCTACTGGTTTATACTCTGCTACCGCCTTAATAGACAAGGTAAAATCAGAGGGGCTTTTTATCCCCGAAAATATACCCCACGCCTCAAGAATGTCCAGTTTTACTAAAGCGTCAGTTTTTAGAATATTAAAAAATCCTTTTTATTATGGCGAGTTTTACTGGAATGGCAAAAAATACACTGGCACACACCAGCCCTTAATAAGCAAGGACTTGTGGGATAATGTGCAAAAGAGGCTAAATAGATACGAATATAAAAAAGCTATCAGGTTTAATAACTTGCCCTTTGTTTTTAAAGGCTTGCTCACTTGTGCTGAATGCGGGAGGACTATTACGGCTGAAAGGAAAATAAAGCCCTCTGGCAAAGAATATGTTTATTACAGGTGCACTAAATACAAGCGGGAATGCTCCCAAAAGCCTGTTAGCGAGGAAACCCTTGATAAACAGATTGTAGAGGCTCTCAAGGGCTTAAAATTGCCAGATAAGACGATTCTATACCTTAAGGAGGCATTAAAGGAGTCTTTTGATTTAAAGAAAAATACAGTTGATAAAACAAAAGAGGATTTGTTAAAAGCAAAACAGAGCTTAGAGAAAAAATTAGGCAAGATTTACGAGGATAAATTAGACGAGGTTATCACAATAGATTTTTACAATAAGATGTTTGGGGATTATACCCAAAGAATAGAAGATATTGATAACACCTTAAAGAAATTCCAAACCGCTGATTATAATTACTACCAATTGGGAGCGAATATTTTAGAACTCTCAAAAAGGGCTTATTTTCTGTATAAAAATGCGAATTTAGAAGAAAAACAGGAATTACTAAGCTTTTTACTTTCGGACTCCCAGCTCAAGGGCGAAACTTTGCTAATTAAATACAAAAAACCCTTTGATAGGGTTTTTGTAGCAACAAAAAGTTGCGATTATCGGAGCGGACGGGACTCGAACCCGCGACCTCTGCCGTGACAGGGCAGCGTTCTAACCAACTGAACTACCGCTCCAAGATGATAAATAACCAATGACAAAATCCCAATTCCTTAAGATTGGAATTATAAAAACAAAAATAAGGAGTAAATCCTTGCCAATATTATAGCATTACTTTTCATTCTTGGCAAGGGCAAAACAATCTTATTATATGCCCGTTTTTTTGCTATAATAAATCCAATAATAAAAACATTTAAATTGGAGCAGTATAAAAAATAACCGCTGAGCCGTAAGGTTGTAAAAAAATGTAAAAACGTGCTAAATTTAAAAAGATGAAAAAAATAATTTACAGCTATTTTATTATCTGTTCAGCTTTGGCAATAGCCCTGATTATCAGCCATTCATGGTCTTTTTTTTCATCCGCTAAAATGCAAATTAGCAATGAAAAAAACAATGAGAGCGACAATGTGAACAATGATTCCTTTGCCGAAACAGAAAAAAATGAACAAGAGCAGCAAACAAATGATAACGGCAATGAGTTAAAAGATAACCATTTGCGAGAATCAGAAAAAATTAATCTTGAAATGCCTTATATTCATGAGTCACCTGACAAATCATGGACAGGGCCTTGGAAAAACGGCTGTGAAGAAGCCAGCATCGCCATGGTAGGATATTATTATCTGAAAGAAAAAAACATAAGTATAAAAGAATCAATGGATTACATGACCAGGCTTTTTGAAAAACAAAACCAAATTTGGGGATCAAATGCGGATTCGGATGCCAGTCGCACAGCCCAAATAATCAATGACTATACAAATTACAACGCGACAGTAATAACCAATCCGGAAATAGAACAAATTAAAGCAGAGCTTAGGCAAAAACAGCCTGTTATTTCATTGCATTACGGCAAAGAGTTGAAAAACCCAAATATCCCTTTTTTAGCAACAGGCTCTTATTACCACATGATGGTGATTATCGGCTATGATGATACAACAAAAGAATTCATCACCCATGATACCGGCGATATCAAAACAGGAGCAAATCATCGCTATAATTACGATATTTTAATGAACTCTTTAAGTGATTTTGACCATCAGACAAAACGCACCGGCGGAAATCCCAGTGTTATTTTTACCTATCCCAAATTCGCAAAATCAGCCGAAAGCAATGAACTTTATTATTTAAATAACAACGCAAAACAATTGATCCCGGACGAAAAAATATTCAGCCTGAAAAACTGGGATATCAGGGCAATAACCATTGTATCAGAAAAGTGGCTCAAAACCATTAAAACAGCAGAAGATATATTAATTAATTAATAAAAAATGAAAAAATGAAAAAATTAATCATTGTAAACGCTTTTATTCTGATTTTGCTGGCTGGTTGCGGCCAGGCAATTGAGAATGAAAAACAACAAGCTGAAGATTTTTTGCCACTGGATAAAAATGTTCAGATCGAAGCTATTATTAGCCAAATGGGCCATGAAAATTTGCTTGGGCAATATGATCAAGCCATAATGAAAACAAATTTAGGCGATATTAAAGTTGAATTTTATAGTGATGATTCGCCGATTACAGTCAATAATTTTTTAAATCTGGCCAAACAAGGCTTTTATAACGGCACAAAATTCCACCGGGTTATCAAAGGTTTTATGATTCAGGGCGGAGATCCTTTGACCAAGTTTGATAATCAGGCGGTTTATGGCACTGGCGGGCCAGAGTACCGTTTTAACGATGAATTTAATCAGCATAAATTAGTCAGAGGCTCTTTGGCCATGGCTAATTCCGGATCAAATACCAACGGTTCCCAGTTTTTTATTGTCACAGCTATAGATACTCCTTGGCTGGATGGCCGTCATACTAATTTTGGTTATGTTGTTAGCGGTATGGAGGCGGTGGATGCAATTGAAGGGGTCGAAGTCAATGAAAGGGATATCCCTTTAGAAAATATAATTATTGAAAGCATTGAATTGCTGAAGAAATAAATTATAACTAAAAAATACATATTATTTTTGCTGCGAGTATGGGGAGAAAACAGGTTTTAATTAAGGCAAAATAAATAAAAATGCGCGGCGCCCTATAGGGCGCCGCGCATGAAGTTTCAAATTTATTTTTTTGCAGTTTCGGATTTTGGTTTAGCGCTTGCTTTTTTAGCGGCAGGCTTGGTTTCTTTCTTTGCTTCGGATTTATCATTTTTATCATTTTTAACTTTTTTAACAATCGCGCTAAAAATTTCCGGGTTATTAACTGCCAAATCAGCCAGTATTTTTCTGTCAATTTCAATTTTATTATCTTTTAAAGCTTTGATAAATTTTGAATAAGTTAAGCCGTGTTCGCGAACAGCCGCATTTATCCTAATCTGCCATAATCTGCGAAAAACGCCTTTTTTCTTGCGCCTGTCATGCAAGGCATGCTGGCCAGCCTTAAGTATGGCTGTCTTGCCTAAACGGATAGTTTTTTTGCGGCCCCAGCGATATCCTTTAGTTGCTTTTCTTATGGCCCTTCTTTTCTTTAAATGTATTTTAGCTCGTTTTACTCTAGGCATATTTTTATTTTAAAGTTAAAAGTTTATAAAGTTTGTAAAGTATAAAGTAAAATCTTTTTAACTTTATGCTTTATAACTTTTTTACTAAAATTAAGAGTAGGGGAGTTGCGCTTTAATATTTCGGACATTGGCTTTTGACATTTTTGTTATCCTTCTTTTCTTGCGGGTAATTTTGCCTGATTCGCGGGCATTAAAATGATCTTGGCCAGCTCTTTTTTTTAAAACTTTCCCTTTTTTAGTTAATTTAATTCTTTTAGCAATTGATTTTCTAGTTTTTAATTTCGGCATAATATTTGAATTATGAGGTTTATCAGTTTATTTTTCCAAATAAAATTTAAAAATATAAAATTAGCTCTATGGCTAATTTGAAATTATTTTAGCTTTTTATTTAAAATAAGTCAAGCCCGGCACTGCTTGGCAACAAGGTGATTCTAATTTTATCCGGTTTTTTTATCTGTTTCTTCCTCGACATCAGACTTGGGTGCAATAATAATGGTAAATTTATTGCCCTGTCGTTTGATCTCCTGTTCAAGTTTGATTTTTATTTTTTCTTCAAGCGTTTTTACAAATTTTTCCATTAATTCCTTGGCCAATTCAGGATGCTGCCTTTCCCGGCCTTTTAAAAAAATTTCTGCGCTTATTTTATCGCCTTTGTTAAGAAATTTTTCCGCCTGATTAATTCTGACATTAAAATCATGGTTGCCAATGCGAGGGGAAAGCCTAATTGATTTTGTGTCGGTTTTTTTCTGAAGTGATTTTTGTTTCTTAAGGGTTTTTTCCTGCTGGTATTTGAAACTGCCGTAATTTATAAATTTAGCGACTGGGGGGACGGCTTTGGGTGAAACCGCAACCAAATCAAGCCCTTTTTCCTTAGCAAGCAAAATGGCTTTTTGAGTCGGTAAAACACCAAGCATTTGGCCATTTTCATCAATAACCCTGACTTCCGGGACCCTAATTTTTTCATTGACTGGATAAATTTCCTGCGGCGGTTTTTGGAATGTTTGTTTCCGCCTAAAACGAATTCTTTTCAATTTTTTGTGGTATTAATAATTAAATTAATCGTTTATTTCTAAAAACAATGCCTGAACCTGATTTTAAATATTTTTCAAATTTGATTGCCTTCTTTTTATCATTAAATACACAGTACCAGATAAGTTTAAAGGGTTTCTTAGTTGAAGAATATTTAGATAACCCTAAATTGTGGTCTTTAATTCTTTTAGTTAAGTTAGTTGTTCTGCCCGTATAATAACTTAAATCTTTTAAGCTTTGGATAATGTAAATAATGTGCATATTTTTGTTTTTATTTTTTTAAAAAGTGGCCCTTCTATGCTAAAGCTACGGAGGACACCCTTTGAGCCGGGAGTGTTTACACCCCGAAGCTCCGACCTTCGTCGGCCGAAGCCCCGCCAAAGGCTGGGCGTAGGCCGAAGGAGTGGGATTTTGTTAAGAAAAAATGATACGCACTACTTCGCTAAAGCTTCGTAGTGCCACTCCTCTTCAAGTAGGTGTGGACACTCCGAAGCTCCGAAAGAGCGGAGGAGTGGAGATGGCGGGAATTGAACCCGCGTCTAGAAAGCCTTTAGAAATACTTTCTACAAGCTTAGCCTGGGAAATCCCAAGCAAATTAGATTGGTCTTGTTTTTTCTCTCATTTGGCTAAGACCAAAGCCTAATGGGAAGAGCCTGATAAAATTACACCCTTTACCACGCATCAGGCGTCAGCGGCAAGGATGGCTGCTGTTTTAATTAAACTGCAGCAAAAGCAAAATTAGGAGCTAAAGCGCTCTTAACTTTGGCAAATAAGTTTGTTGCACTTATTGGATTATCCTTTGGATTAACGAGGTTAAGAATACCCTCGGCTTGCAGTATTTTAAAAGTTCTTTCTATCGACGCCTGTCATCCCCATTTATATTAATGATCAATAACCAATAACCAATTTTCAATTTATGGCTAGCGGAATTTAGTCTTTAATAAACGTTGAATTTGCCTTTTTTCTTCTCGTTCTTTAATTGATTTTCTTTTGTCAGCCTTTTTTTTGCCTTTAACTAAAGCAATTTCTAATTTTATGTTCCTGCCTTTAGTATACAATGAAAGAGGCGCCAAAGTCAATCCGGTTTGCTGTAGTTTTCCAGCCAGATAATCAATCTCTTTTTTGCGCAAAAGTAATTTTCTTGACCTGTCAGGCTGATAATTAGTCAGTTTGCCGGCCATTTTATAAGCCGGGATACTGGCATTAATTAAAAAAACCTCCCTGTTTTTATCAATAGTAACATGGCTGCCTTTTAAGCTGGCTTGGCCTTGCCTTATGGATTTGACTTCTTGGCCGCTTAAGACCAGTCCTGCTTCAAGGGTTTCTAAAATTTCATAATCAAATCTGGCTTGTTTATTTTTAGCTAAGATTGGCATGTTTTTAAAATTGTTATTATTTTTTAGCCTGGAACAAGGCAGTGTCTGCTAATTGGTAATTATTTATTATTAATAATAACATTTTAGCAATAAAGAAAGAAGGCGAAAACCTTCTTTTTTAAATCGCAAATTTCTGTTTGCAGTACCTGAATTAAGAAAGGGGTAATAGATTTTTTTTTAAACAAGGCAATGCAAACAGAAGTTTATTATTTAAATATTTAATAA